>VFQQ010002413.1_pt1 | contig 21148 bp, 18 predicted proteins | sample 3512341 | NCBI WGS metagenome assembly VFQQ01 (sample SAMN10412373, study PRJNA504923) | tailings metagenome | isolation source: Relicate 2 Philex TSF1 revegetated site | place: Philippines: Tuba, Benguet | collected 2017-08-29 | reverse complement strand
GGTGATGCGATGCAGGCCGTCGCGGCCGCGCAGGCGGGCATTGTGGATGATCATCGGGTTTCCTCTCAGGCAGGCGACGACAGGCGCCGGATCAACAGCGCGACGCTGATGTTCAGACGGTCGTGCGGGTCTTCGAACGAGCAGCCGGTCAGCGCTTCGATGCGTTGTAAACGGTAGCTCAGGGTATTGCGGTGAACGTTCAGGCGTTGTGCGGCCAGAGCCAGGTTGCCGTTTTCGGCGAACCAGGCTTCCAGCGTCGGCATCAGCACTGGCTGGTGGCGTGAGTCGTCACCGATCAGCGGGCCGACCACGCGCTCGACGAAGCGATCGAGCAGGCTGCGGTCGCGAATCGCGCCGAGCAATTCCAGCACGCCCAGCTCATTGAAACTGCACAGACCCAGGCGCTCGGGAAAGCGCTGCGCCACGGCCAGGGCCTGGCGCGCCTCACCCAGGCCCTGGGCGAAACGAGGTGCATCGCAGCCGGCGCTGCCCAGGCCGAGAAACAGCCGCAGCGGGCCGAGCTGCGGGCGCAGCTCATCCAGCAGCACGGTCATGGCCTGGCGGTTGCGCGCTTCGGCGCTGGCATCGGCACATGGCAGCAGGGCGATCCAGTGACGGCCCTGGCTGATCAGGGGCAAGGCATTACCGAGTTCGCCGAGGCATTGCTCCAGGCGTCGTTGCAGCAGTTGTTGGCGGCTCTGCAGCTGGCGCTCGGCGTCATCGTCGGCCAGGTCGCCGAACAGTTGCTCGCTGCCGTCGAGGCGTAGCAGCGTCACCTGGCGCGGTACGTGCAGCGCCAAGCCCAGGCTGTCGCCGCGTTGCAGCAAAACGTCGAGCGATTGGTAATCGCCGTCAAGTACCTGCTCCAACACGTGCTGGCGCGAGCGGCCGAGCTGCTGTGCGTGAACCAGGGCGGTGCCGATGGCCTGGGTGACGACCACCATCTTCAGCGCGTAGGGCTGCTCGATCAGCGGCAGGTTCAGGCGCTCGGCCTCGGCGATGATGCTGGGCGGGATGGCCTGGATGAACTCCGCGCCAGTAAGGATGACCATACCGGCGACCACGCGCTCATGGCCCTCACGCAACAGGCGCAGCAGGTTGGCTTCGTCACGCGGGTGGTTGATGCCGGTGACGAAAATCAGCTCGCCGCCCATCACCCACTCGGCGATGCCTTCGTTCTCGGCCACATAGGGCCAGCGCACGGCATTGTCGCGTCCGGCCTGGCCGGCACGCAGGCGCATGCTGGCCAGGCCGGGCAGGGCGAGTACATCGGCGACGGTCAGGCTCACGCGCCGGCGACCTGCTGACGGCCGACCAGGGCCTTGTTCGCCTCGAACAGCACCACGTAAGCCAGGGCAGCCACGGCGATGCCCACCAGCGGCGCGACCCAGGGCGAGAAGTAGGCGCTCAGTGCACCGATCAGGTAGGCGCCCAGGCCGACCCAGTTGAACGCCGGCAGGCGCACCTCGGCCAGTTTCGGGTAGCGCGCGCGGTGGCCGTAGAAGTAGTCGGCCATGATCACGCCGCCAATCGGCGGGATGATCGAGCCGAGCAGGATCAGGAAGGGAATCAGCATCTCGTACATGCCGCCGATGGCAAGCCCGGTGCCGATAGCCGCGCCGACCAGGGTGACGGTCTTGCGCTTGCCGGTGCGCAGCAGGTTGCAGCCGGCGGCGGCGAAGTTGTAGATGGTGTTGTCCTGGGTCGTCCAAAGGTTGAGGAACAGCATGACCACGGCGGCCATGGACAGGCCTTGCAGCACCAGCACCTCGACCACGTCCGGCTGCTGATAGACGATGGCGCCATAGGCGCCGGCGACGATCATCAGGCCGTTGCCGATGAAGAAGCCGAACAGGCTGGCCAGCACCGCAACGCGGCCGCTCCTGGCGAAACGCGTCCAGTTGGTGGCCTGGGTGGCGCCGCTGACGAAGGTGCCGAACACCAGGGTGATGGCCACGCTGAGGCTCATGCTCTCGGACGGTTCCACCGCCAGCAGGCCGGCGAGGCCGCCGATATCACGGGTGGCGATCCACAGCGAAGCCACCAGCAGCACCAGCATGGCCGGCACGGCGACGCGCGAGAGCAGATCCAGGCCCTTGTAGCCGACGAAGGCGGTCAGGCAGAAACCGAAGCCGAACAGCACCATCAGCGGCATGGTCAGCCCGTCGGGCAGGCCGAGAATCTTCACCAGGACGATGGCGATGGTCGCCGTGCCCCAGGCATACCAGCCGATCTGGGTGAAACCGAGCAGCATGTCGGATAGCTTGCTGCCCACCTCGCCGAAGCAGAAACGGCCCATCAGCACCGAGTTCAGCCCGCTGCGGCAGGCGATCAGGCCCAGCACGGCGGCATACAGGCCGAGCAGCAGGTTACCGATCACCGCCGCCCAGAGCAGGGTGGTGAAATCGAAGGCCATACCGATCTTGCCGCCGGCGAACATGGTGGCGGTGAAGAAGGTGAAACCGAACAGCAGGATGGCGGTGGAGAACAGCCCCTTACGTGCGCCGTTGGGCACCTCGCTCAGGGGGTAATCGCTATCTGGGGTGGCGTTGCTCATGGACCTGGCTCCGGTAAGGGTGTGAAGCCTTGGCGATAGCAGGGGGCGTGCCAGAGTCAGCGCAATGAGCAGGCTTGGCAGGGTGATCAAAGGGTTTTGTGCGAAATGCACAAAGAAACGCACTTTGCAGTTTCAGGTGGCTAAAGATTTTGTGAGTGTAGAACAAAACTGGTGCGCGACGCTGCGGTTGCGCACCAGCTTGCAGCGGATTTTTGTTGGCGCTGCCTCAACTTGAACGCCCTGCAGGTCTAACCCGCCCCTCCCTGAATCGAAGGCTCTGCAAGGGCTGTTCGGTACGGGTCCTGGCCCCTGGGCTACCTATCGGCTTTTCAATCCTGAGCGCAAGCCTACTGCAGAGAGTTCGCAGTCCCCTCAGGCTCTGCTGCTTCCGGCATATGAAGATCGGCGTAGATGCTCTCAGCTAGCGCAATATCCTCATCCGTCAGATGCTGGAACACGCTCGTCCGCTTACGCTTGGAGACACGCCCGCTGTTCTCATAGATCACCGCGATAAGCAGCTCAAGATCCCGGTTCGACAGGTCCAGCTCGCGATCCAGCTGCTCTTTGAACCTGTCGCGCCTGACCAGATGGTTGACCTCATCACGCATGAGTCCATCCAGAACTCGCGCAGCGCTCTTGTTAACCTCGCCCTGCAGATCAGTGAAGTCCAGGTGGGCGAACAGATGGGCATGCGCTTCGTCCAGCTCAGGATCGCTGGTCAAGTCCCTCCGGTGGTACTGCGTGGCGCTAAGTAACCGTCGTGACAACGCGTCGAGCGTGCCGATGTAACTGTCGAGGTTGACCAGAAGGCCAGCGGAGATAGGCAGGATGATGCCCTGCAGTTTGAGGCCTTCGTTGGCCAGGATGTCCTGCATGATGAAGCGGGATAACCTGCCGTTGCCGTCCATGAAAGGATGGATGTAGATGAAACTGTGCGCGATCGCGTTTAGCTTCACCAGCGCCGGGGCATCGCTGCGCATGACGCGCTCACGCGTGGCGAACCACTCTTGCATCATCTCAGGCACTGTTTCCGGCGCCGGCGGAATCAGATGGATCAGATCGCCGCGGCCGAGCCAGTTCTGCCGATACCTGTATGCGCCAATGGACGGATCGGGACGCCCAGTACCGAGGGCTATCCGGTGGATGTCGAACAAAAACTCCTCATCCAACGGGCGTTGTCCCGCCTGTTCCAGCACTCTCACAAATCGCAAGATTCGATCAGGAGCTGGCCGCTCGTGCTCGATCTCATAGGAACTGCGAGTCTCGGTCGTCAGCAGGTATTGCGCCGCTCTGGCAATCTCGGTGACCGAGAAGTCAACCATCTGGTCATGCATGCGCTCGACTATTTGCGCATTCAACAGACTGTCGTCTGTCCAGCCCTGGCGGGAAATCAGGGCTGAAAGCTGAGGCGTGCCCAGGAGATTCATCCGCACGCGATGCCTGCGCGACATCTCCTCTGGGCCGGTGAAATATTTCTCCGGTGGGAGCAGGTGCTCATAGGGAATGTTCTGAGCTGCGTCGGGCAGAGGCAACGGGTGGCCTGCAATGTTCTCGCAGATATACCAGAGCCGGCGCAGATAGCCGCTGGCTGGCTTCTCAGCGATTGCAGCAGCCAGGTCATCCCGGACAGCAGGAATCTGGAAGGCGCGCTCCAGGACACCCAGATTTACCCCTTCGTACGAGAGCGCAAACAGCATCTGGTCGATGGGGCGTTGCTCTCTGGCGTATCCCTTGGTGAAGACCTCTAGGTTGACGCCACCAGCGGACTGAGAGAGCGCCTGGCGCGAGCCTATGACGCACTCACGATCAAGCGGCACGCAGCGAAGATCGAGGGCGTTGATCAGCCAGCTGTATCCGGCTCGCTCAATGGGTTGTCGCATGGCGAATTTCCTATAGGAGACGCGAGAAAACTATAATTCATACGGTCTTCTTGGAAAAACTTATAGTCAGTTGTCCAGGCCATGAACATCAAAGAGCTGACCAGGGAGGCGAGACAGACCATCAGTGCTGCCTAAAGGCTCTCTAATATCGCGCTGCAGGTTGGTCTGATCGACGCTGATGCGGTTAATCACCTCACATCTATAACACTCCACCACATGAAACGGCTCGTACCTCATTTCGGCTTGAGGACACTGCTGCTTCGTTCTCAGGTCGAAGGCGGCATTCATATGCATGGCAGCCGCCTCAATTTGTGGTGCAGGGAAACCTGGTCCAGCCGTTCGTAGGCGTTACGTAACCACCGTCACCTGCGGCATCGGCGGCATGGTCACGGTCTGCTCGGCGCTCGGGGCGAGCACTTCAGCTTCGCCGTCCACTACCTGCTTGCCGTCCTGGTTGAACACGCGGGTGGCGATGCGCACGCGGTTCTTCGGCAGTTTTTCCAGCACTTCCAGCTTCACGGTCAGGGTGTCGCCGAGTTTTACCGGGCGGGTGAACTTGAGCTGCTGGCCGAGGTAGATGGTGCCGGGGCCCGGCAGGCGGCAGGCGATGGCGGCGCTGATCAGGGCGCCAGTGAACATGCCGTGGGCGATGCGCTCCTTGAACATGGTCTCGGCGGCGAAAGCGGCGTCCAGGTGCACCGGGTTGTTGTCACCGGAGACGGCGGCGAACAGTTGCACGTCGCGCTCTTCGACCTGCTTCTCGAAGCTCGCCTGCTGGCCGACTTCGAGGGCCTCGTAGGGGATGTTGGTTACCTGGGGCATGGGCACTCCTTGATTGGGCTTCGATCCTGGCTCAGCGCCTGTTGCAGCCAGTCGATCAGGTGGGCGGTGACCTCGTCGCGATTGCTCTCGTTGAGCAGCTCATGACGGGCCTCGGGATAAATCTTCAGTTGCACGTCGCGCACGCCGGCCTCGCGCAGGGCGCCCGCCAGATCACTAAGGCGCTTGCCGTCGCTGACCGGGTCGCGTGAGCCGCCGATCACCAGCAGCGGCAGGTCGGCATCGATCTGCGCCAGGTTCTCGACCGGGGTGATGTATTGCAGGCCGTCGAGCAGGTCACACCACAGCTGCGTGGTGCAGACGAAACCGCACAGCGGATCGGTCACGTATTTGTCCACTTCCGCCGGGTCGCGGCTGAGCCAGTCGAAGGCCGTGCGGTTGGGCTTGAAGGCTTTATTGAACGAGCCAAAGGACAGGTAATCGATAACCTTGCTGCGCCCCTTGGGGCCCAGGCGCCAGCGCTCGAAACCGGCGATCAGCCGCGCGGCCTTGTACAGCGCCACCGGCTGGTAGTTGGAGCCGGAGAGCACGGCACCCTGCAGGCTGCAGCTGTGGCCCATCAGGTAGGCCATGCCGATGTAGCTGCCCATGCTGTGGCCGAACAGGAAGATCGGCGTCTGCGGGTAGCGTTGGCGGATATGGTGATTGAGCGAGGCCAGGTCGCCGACCACCTTGTCCCAGCCGCCTTCGTCGGCGTAGTGGCCGAGCACCCCCTGAGCGGCGCTTTGGCCGTGGCCGCGCTGGTCCAGTGCATAAAGGTCGAAGCCGGCGGCTACCAGGCTTTCGGCCAGGCGTGCATAGCGCAGGCTGTGTTCGGCCATGCCGTGGGACAGCATGACCACCGCGCGCGGCGGCTGGTCACCATGCCAGTGGTTGACGTGCAGGTGCAGGCCGTCCTGGGTCACCAGGGGGAAGGCGTTGTGGCGCATGGCGAATCCTTGTGCCGGAGATTGGCGGCATTGTGCACCTTGGCCGTCATCAGGCAAAGCACCGCGGTTTTCTTCGAAGCAGTAAAGATCGGTTACGGATCACAACATTTATTGCGAAATTCAGCCCATCAATGACGCCTTCGAGCTATTTGCGGCGCGGCTCTAAGCTGCTACTTTCCGGGCAGACCCGCACCGCGGGCCAGATCACTTCAGGGGAAGAGGACAAGAACAATGCAACCTGATTTCTGGAACGACAAACGCGCCCCTGGCGTGCCCAACGACATCGACCTGTCCAGCTACAAGTCGGTGATCGAAGTGTTCGAGCGTTCGTGCAAGCGCTTCGCCGACCGTCCGGCCTTCAGCAATCTCGGCGTCACGCTGACCTATGCCGAGCTGGATCGCCTCTCCGCGGCCTTCGCCGCCTACCTGCAGAAGCAAACCGACCTCAAGCCGGGTGATCGCATCGCGGTGCAGATGCCCAACGTGCTGCAGTATCCCATCGCGGTGTTCGGCGCCATGCGTGCCGGGCTGATAGTGGTCAATACCAACCCGCTGTACACCGCCCGTGAGATGCGCCACCAGTTCAAGGATGCCGGTGTGCGTGCGCTGGTGTACCTGAACATGTTCGGCAAGCTGGTGCAGGAAGTGCTGCCGGATACCGATATCGAGTACCTGATCGAAGCCAAAATGGGCGACCTGCTGCCAAGCCTCAAGGGCTGGCTGGTCAACACCGTGGTGAAGAAGGTCAAGAAGATGGTGCCTGACTACCATCTGCCTCAGGCCATTCCCTTCAAGCAGGTGCTCAAGCAGGGCCACGGCCAGGCGCTGGCGCCGGTCAAGGCCAGTCACGACGACATCGCAGTGCTGCAGTACACCGGTGGCACCACGGGCGTGGCCAAGGGCGCCATGCTCACCCACGGCAACCTGGTGGCCAACATGCTGCAGGTCGATGCCTGCCTGTCGCAGCTCGGCCCGGACGGCACGCCGCTGATGAAGCAGGGCCAGGAGATCATGATCGCGCCGCTGCCGCTGTATCACATCTATGCCTTCACCGCGAACTGCATGTGCATGATGGTCAACGGCAACCACAACGTGCTGATCACCAACCCGCGCGACATCCCGGGCTTCGTCAAGGAGCTGGGCAAGTGGAAGTTCTCCGCGCTGCTGGGCCTCAACACCCTGTTCGTCGCGCTGATGGATCACCCGGAGTTCAGGAATCTGGACTTCTCCAGCCTCAAGGTCACCAACTCCGGCGGTACCGCGCTGGTCAAGGCCACTGCCGAACGCTGGCAGCAGATGACCGGCTGCACCGTGGTCGAAGGCTACGGCCTGACCGAGACCTCGCCGGTGGCGAGCACCAACCCCTACGGCGACAAGGCGCGCCTGGGTACGGTCGGCATTCCGGTGCCGGGCACGGCGTTCAAGGTGATCGATGATGACGGCAACGAGCTGCCGACCGGCGAACGCGGGGAGCTGTGCATCAAGGGTCCGCAGGTGATGAAGGGCTACTGGCAGCGCGAGGAAGCCACCGCCGAGGTGCTCGACGCCGAGGGCTGGTTCAAGACCGGCGACATCGCGGTGATCGACCCGGATGGCTTCGTGCGTATCGTCGACCGCAAGAAGGACATGATCATCGTTTCGGGCTTCAACGTGTACCCCAACGAGATCGAGGACGTGGTCATGGCTCACCCGAAAGTCGCCAGCTGTGCGGCCATCGGTGTGCCGGACGAGAAGTCCGGGGAAGTGGTCAAGCTGTTCGTGGTGCCGCGTGATGGCGGCGTGACCGTGGAAGAGCTCAAGGCCTACTGCAAGGAGAACTTCACCGGCTACAAGGTGCCCAAGCACATCGTGTTCAAGGACGCCCTGCCCATGACCCCGGTCGGCAAGATCCTGCGTCGCGAGCTGCGCGATATCGCCTGACCCCAAAGCCCCTTCCCGCTGCAGGGAAGGGGCTTCCCCGCCTCAGCTGCCGTCGTGCAGTCCAATTGTTGTGATTTCGTAACCGCCACAGCCCGTTGCAGACCGTCACGCACTGCAGCATCGTACAGCCGAGCCAGGCTCCATCGCCTGCAACCTGCGAGCTAGAAGCCTTTCACGGTTTCTCGGGAAAAAGAACGCCAGGTGACTGTATGGTCTTTTTGGGTCACTTTTGGGGCTGGTTGGACCATGACTGGTGCTGGTGAGCCTCTGGCAAAGCTGCTACTCTCGGCGCGCTTCCGGGCCGTGGGCCAGCGGAAAAGCGAGCTAAACACACAACAAACAACCGCCTTCGCGCGGTGAAGATCAGCTGTTGCTTAGGAGTGGGCTTCCATGACCGAAAACTTCTGGAAGGACAAGTATCCCGTTGGGGTTGCTGCCGAAATCAATCCCGACCAGTACCCGAACATCCTCGCGGTACTGAAGGAGTCCTGCCAACGCTTCGCCGACAAGCCTGCTTTCAGCAACCTGGGCAAGACGCTCACCTACGGCGAGATCTACAAGCTCTCCGGTGACTTCGCCGCCTACCTGCAGAAGCACACCGATCTGAAGCCCGGCGACCGCATCGCCGTGCAGTTGCCCAACGTCCTGCAGTATCCCATCGTGGTGTTCGGTGCCATGCGCGCCGGCCTGGTGGTGGTCAACACCAACCCGCTGTACACCGCGCGGGAAATGGAGCATCAGTTCAACGACTCCGGCGCCAAGGCGCTGATCTGCCTGGCCAACATGGCGCACCTGGCCGAACAGGTGGTGCCCAAGACCGGCGTGAAGACGGTGATCGTCACCGAAGTCGGCGACATGCTGCCGACTTTCAAGCGTCTGCTGGTCAACTTCGTGATCAAGCACGTGAAGAAGATGGTGCCGGCCTACAACCTGCCGCAGGCGGTCAAACTCAACGATGCCCTGGCCAAGGGCCGTGGTCAGAGCTTCAGCGAAGCCAACCCGAGCAACGCCGACATCGCCGTGCTGCAATACACCGGCGGCACCACCGGCGTGGCCAAGGGCGCCATGCTCACCCATCGCAACCTGGTGGCCAACATGCTGCAGGTCAAGGAGCTGATGGGCGCCAACCTCGATGAAGGTTGCGAAGTGCTGATCGCGCCGCTGCCGCTTTACCACATCTACGCCTTCACCTTTCACTGCATGGCGATGATGCTGATCGGTGGCCACAACATCCTGCTGACCAACCCGCGCGACCTGCCGGCCGTGGTCAAGGACCTGGCCAAGTACCGCTTCACCGGCTTCGTCGGCCTCAACACCCTGTTCGTCGCCCTGTGCAACAACGAAGAGTTCCGCAAGCTGGACTTCTCCGCGCTCAAGCTCACCGTTTCCGGCGGCATGGCCCTGCAACTGGCTACCGCCGAACGCTGGAAGGAAGTCACCGGCTGCGCCATCTGCGAAGGCTTTGGCATGACCGAGACCAGCCCGGTGGCCACGGTCAACCCGTTCAGTGCCATCCAGCTCGGCACCATTGGCATTCCTGTACCCTCGACGCTTTGCAAGATCATCAATGACGACGGCCAGGAGCTGGCCATCGGCGAGATCGGCGAGCTGTGCGTTAAGGGCCCGCAGGTGATGAAGGGCTACTGGCAGCGCCAGGAAGCCACCGACGAAATCCTCGATGCCGAAGGCTGGTTGAAAACCGGCGACATCGGCCTGATCCAGGAAGACGGCTACCTGCGCATTGTCGACCGCAAGAAGGACATGATTCTGGTGTCCGGCTTCAACGTCTACCCGAACGAGCTGGAAGACGTGCTGGCGACCCTGCCGGGCGTGCTGCAATGCGCCGCCATCGGCGTGCCGGACGAGAAATCCGGCGAGGCGATCAAGGTGTTCGTGGTGGTCAAGCCGGGCGAGAGCGTGACCAAGGAGCAGGTGATGGAGCACATGCGCGCCAACCTCACCGGCTACAAGGTGCCCAAGGCCGTCGAGTTCCGCGACGTGCTGCCGACCACCAACGTCGGCAAGATCCTGCGCCGCGAACTGCGCGACGAAGAGCTGAAGAAGCTGGGCAAGAAGTGACTCGCCCGCGCTGACAAGAACGCCACCTTCGGGTGGCGTTTTTTTTTGCGTCACCTTCCCGTAGGGTGCGCCGCGCGCACCACGCTCTTATAGGGGGGGCGAATCGGTGCGCACGGTGTTCAGCCTCTGGCTTCCTTCGCCCCACGCCAGGCCACCAGTAGCACCCCGCTGACGATGCACAAGGCTGCCAGCAGCATGCTCAGGCTGCCCTGTTCACCCAGCAGGCCGATGGCGATGGCGGCTCCGGTGATGGCCGCCACCGAGCCGATCTGGCTGAGAAACACGGTGCCGGCCAGGTTCTGCAGGATGAAGAACAGCGCATAGACCGCGGCGAACAACAGCATCTGTGCGCCCAGTAGGCCAACTGCCTTGGCACTATCCAGATGCGGCGTGAAGTCCACGCCGAACGGGGCTGTGCAGGCCAGCAGCACGGCCCCGCCCAGGAGCATGCCGGGAGCCAGTGACAGCGGGCTGGCGCCGCTCGGCCAGTAGCGGGCGCGGTAGATATTGCCCAGCGCCAGGAACACCGGCACGCTCAGCGCGCCCAGCACCCAAAGCGTCGGGCTGTCGCCGCTGTTGAGCTTGCCCAGGGCAAGCAGCAGGCTGCCGGCCAGACCGATGCAGATGCCCAGCAGGCGGATGCGGCTGAGGCCCTCCATGCGCAGGGCCAGGGCCAGCAGGTAGGTGATCAGTGGCGGGAAGGCCAGGCACATCGAGGCGAAGCCGGCTCCGACATGGCCGATCGAGCTGAACAGCAGGGCGTTGGGCACCGCGATACTGAGCAGGCCGGAGGCCAGGTAGTAGCGTTGCTGAGGCAGGCTCATGCCGGGCCGTTCCCCTCGCAACCAGGCGAACAGCAACAGCAGCAGGCCGCCACCGAGCAGGCTCCACAGCAGGAAGGCCATCGGCTGCCATCCGCTGCCGCTGGCCAGCTTGACCAGGTTGCTGGTCAGCCCCATCAGCGTACCGATGGTGAACAGCAGCGAAACGGCCAGAACTGGCCGGTAGTGAGTGGCCGACATGCAGGTGCCTCCTTGGTATGGATACGCTACGATGGCAACATTCTTTTTGAAAAGTATCTTGATGGCAAGATAAGTCGAGGGCGACATGCAAGACCGTGCACAACTGGCCGCTGAGCAGTGGCAACGACAGCGGCCCGATCTGGATGCTCAGGCCATGGCGGTGATCGGCCGCCTGGGGGAGCTGAGCCAGGTGATCAGCCGCGACCACCTGCTGCCGTTCTTCGCCGCACACGGGCTGCAGGCCGGTGAGTTCGACCTGCTCGCCACCCTGCGTCGCGCAGGCGAGCCTTATGCGCTGATGCCCACAGCGTTGTACGAGAGCGCGATGATTTCCTCGGGCGGCATGACCAGCCGCATCGACCGCCTGGAAAAAGCCGGGCTGATCGAACGGCGCAAACATCCCAGCGACCGCCGTGGCGTGCTGGTGGCCCTGACCCCGGCCGGTTTCGAACTGATCGATGGCATGCTCGCCGCCCATGTGGCCAACCTGCAGCGTGTGCTTTCAGGATTGACCGTGGACGAGCAGCGGGCGTTGCATGAATTGACCGGCAAGTTGCTGGCGGGGCTGGCTGAGTGCGAGGGCGGGCGCTGAATGAGCTATCAGATACGGATCTATATGCACCCCGACGTTGAGTCGGTTCGAGGAGAAAATACGTTAGCCCTCTGGGAGGCTGGGTGGCCGCGGTGGGTCGATGAACTGGCCGAAGCCGGGAAGCTCACGCAGACCCGCTCGGACAACTTCCCAAGCCTGTACAGGGGGGGCGGCCAGCGACATACTGCCGATGCTGCCGGCGAACCGGAGAACGTCCCCGGCGCTTTACTTCACGCCTGAACTGCTCCAGGAACGGATCGATGCATGTCCGCGCGATGCTGAACTAGGCATCGAAATCTGGGATCAGTGCTGACCCACCACTCGGTCTGAAGATGAAAGATGCCCTGGACGCAGTTCGTAAGGGGCGTCCGATTGTTGGCCTGTCGCCTGGGTTGAGCACGGCGAAATCCGGGGTAGTTCATCGGCTCGGGCCCGCTGTTGCTTCAAGCTTCATTGGGGCGGAGCAGCATATTTCGAGTATCGATGGTGCTTGAAGCAGCGGTGGACAAGCTGCGCGTTGTCCACCCTACGCCTCGGTTTCACCGTAAGGTGGATGGGGCTCTTCATCCGCCGTTGCAGTGGATGTCCGGGCTAGTGGCAGCTGCGGCTTCGGTCGTTTAAGGGGGGCGGTGATAGAAATTGGGACGAACCCAATAGTTCGTCAGAATGGCAAAAGGGGCTCGGTCGTGTTCGGTCGTCTAGCCTTAGCCAGTGATCTTCCTGATTCATCTGGGTTCTGAGGAGCGGCTGCTCAGTTCTTTACGGCGAAAACAATGGGAAATGCCATGAACCTTCTACGCATCTTTGCTACCGCCCTGGGCGCCGTGTTTCTGGCCAACTCGGCTACAGCACAGGAGTGGGTCAATGTCGGTATCTGGGGCAACGGTATTCTGAGCCAGTCGGCGCTTCGGAATGCTGAGGAAGCAACCAGAGAGGGCGCTGACGAAGCCGAACGTGACGAGTCCGATGCTTCCGCGCAGACTCGGCGCGAAGACGCTGCCGCCCTGTTCTTTGATCGTTCAGGCGATCTGACCGGGCAAATCGAAGAAGCGGTTGCACAACGTCTGTCCGAGATGGTGTCGGTCCGATTTCAGATGGAAGACCCGTCCTACCTGGTAAAGACCGCAGGCACTCGCGCTATCTACCGACAGGAACTGGCAAAGCGTGGCCTGCCGGAGGATTCTCTCAGCGGAGCTACAGCGCTGTTTCTCGCCGTCGGTTGGGAGCTCGCCAATGGGCGGGCGTTGTCTGACGCACAAACAGCAGCCATTTACCGGCAGACCGCTAGCGGTTTAGGGCAGTCTCCTTTGGCTCGCAAGAGTGGTCCAGAGCTCCAGCAGGAGTCCGAGATACGCTTGATAATAACCGCGCTGTGGCTGGAGGAGGCGCGCGTACGTTCATCGTCTTCTCGCTCGAAGCAGGACCTAGCCGATGCGGTCAGGAACGACTTGAAGGCGATCACTCGCAATGACATGCGTGCCTATAAAGTGACAGAGAATGGGTTCACAGGGCTCTAGTGATTCGGTAGTAGGGCCGCCTCCCGTTCTGGCAATCGCCGCTGCTCACATCCGGTGATGTTCGACCAAGAAATCCACGAACACCCGCACCCGCGCCGGCATTGCCGAGCCGCCGACGAACACCGCATGAATCGGTTCCCTGTCGCCGGGGTTGAAGGCCTGCAACAGCGGCACCAGATCGCCGCGCTGGATGTCCTCGGCCACGGTGAACTCGCCGATGCGCGCGATGCCGGCGCCAACCCGGGCAAATTGCGCCAGCGCCTCGCCGCTGCTGCATTCGATATTGCCGCAGACCTTGAGTGAGAACGCCTGGCCGTCGCGGACAAAGGGCCAGTTGGGTTCGGCGCGGCGGAAGTTGAAGCGCAGGCAGTTGTGCTGCAGCAGGTCTTCCGGCTGCTGCGGTGTGCCATGGCGCTGCAAATAGTCTGGGGAGGCCACCACCACCTGGCCGGTTTCGCCGACTTTTCGTGCGGTCAACGGGCTGTCCGGTAGCAGGCCGAAGCGCACGGCCACGTCCGCTTGGCCGCCGAGAATGTCGACCACTTCGTCGCCCAGGCTGAGGTCGACGGTGATGTTCGGGTAACGCGCGCTGAACGCCGCCACCAGCGGCACGATGGTCATCCGGCCATGGCCGAGGGCAGCGCTGACACGCAAGCGGCCCCGTGGCACGCCCTGATCGGCGATGGCTTCTTCGACTTCCGCCATATCGGCAAGGATGCGCCGGGCCCCGCGCAGGTACGCCTCGCCCTCGGCGGTAAAGGTTATTGCACGAGTGGTGCGCAGCAGCAGGCGGGTGCCGAGGCGTTGCTCGGTGCGCGCGATGATCCGGCTGACCGCCGAAGGTGTCAGCCCCAGTGCACGTGCGGCGGCCGACAGGCAGCCTTCCTCCGCCACGGTGGCGAACACCACCATGTCACCTGATCGGCCGCCTATGTCCATTTGTGCTCCGTAAGCAAAGGTGTTTGCCAGAAATGCCATCTACCGCCGTCAAGGTTTGGATCCTAGCATTCGCGGCATAGATGAGGAGACTTCCCATGCGTATCAATCCACCACTCGTTGCACTCGCCATCGGTGCCTTCGGTATCGGTGTCACCGAGTTCGCCCCCATGGGCATGTTGCCGGGCATCGCCAGCGATCTCGGCGTTTCCATTCCCGCTGCCGGCTTGCTGGTCAGCGCCTACGCCCTCGGTGTGCTGCTCGGCGCGCCCTTGATGACCCTGACCACAGGCAAGATCCCCCGGCGCTACCTGCTGATCGGGCTGATGGCCATCTTCACCCTGGGCAACCTGATGTCGGCCCTGGCCACCGATTACTACAGCCTGCTGATTGCGCGGGTGGTGACCTCGCTGAACCACGGCGCCTTCTTCGGCGTCGGCTCCATCGTCGCCGCCAGCGTGGTCGCGCCGGACAAACGTGCCGGGGCGGTGGCGGCCATGTTCATGGGCCTGACATTGGCGACCATCGGCGGCGTGCCGCTGGCCACCTGGTTCGGTGAGGTGTTCGGCTGGCGCACGGCCTTTGCGGGCATTACCGGTCTGGGCGTATTGGCCATGCTCGCGCTGTGGTTCGCCTTGCCCAACGTGCCGCTGCCGAAGAGCGACGGCGTGCTGGCTGAGATCCGCGTGCTGGGCCGTGGCCCGGTGCTGGCGGCACTGGCACTGACCGTGATCGGTTCCAGCGCGATGTTCACCGTGTTCACCTATATCGCGCCAATCCTCAGCAGCGAGACCCAGGCGTCCACCGCCTTTATCACCGCCATGCTGGTGCTGTACGGCATCGGCCTGACGCTGGGCAACGTGTGGGGCGGCAAGGCGGCGGATCGCTCCGTCGACCGCACCCTGATCGTCTCGCTGAGTGCGCTGATCCTGGTCTTGCTGGCTTTCACCGTACTGATGCGCTGGCCACTGCCGGCAGCCCTGGCCATCCTGATATGGGGCATCGCCAGCTTCGCCATCGTGCCGCCACTGCAGATGCGCGTGATGGAAGCAGCCAAGGCCGCACCCAACCTGGCCTCGGTGAATATCGGTGCCTTCAACCTCGGTAACGCGATTGGTGCGGCACTGGGCGGAGCGGTGATCAAGGCGGGGCTGGGCTACCCGGCGATTTCCCTGGCCGGCGCAGCGATGGCCGGGCTGGGGCTGCTGATGGTGCTGGGGTTTGCCTGGCGCTCCAGAGGTGCAGCGGCGGTAGCGGTTTAAGAAGAGACACCTGAGACGGGGGGTTAAATCCCCCCTCCGGTTTACGCCTTCGCAGCAGGGCTCAAGCGAAAGCTGACACCCATGCGGTTGAACGCGTTCATGGCTGCGATCGCCGCCGTAAGGTCGACCAGGTCTTTCGGGGTGAACGCGGACGATGCCGCGGCATAAGCCTCGTCGGAAACATGCGTTTCGCTGACCAGTGTCACTTCTTCCGTCCAGGCCAGGGCGGAACGTTCCTGGTCGGAGAACAGATGCGCGGCCTCATGCCAGACTGGCACCAGAACGAGCTTTTCTACCGACATACCTCCCTTGATCAAGTCTCGCGAATGGATATCGATGCAGTGCGCGCATCCATTAATCTGCGATGCGCGCAAGAACACGAGATGTATGAGCTGAGGCGGCAGGTTCGTTCCGGTGGTGACGTAATGGTGCAGCCCACCCAGTGCTTTGGCTGCACCGGGTGAAGCCTCAAACCAATTCAGACGAGTCATAGAGCAGTACCCTTTGTGGATGGGGAGTCGGTAAGGTCTGCTCAATTAAGACAATTAAGAGGATCAAGGTATTGATCCAATTAAGGGCTTAATGAGTGGTCCACTTTGCGGCGTCGCCGTTGTGGACTTTGATGCGGCAGAGCGTGGGAACGATCATAAAGAGGCGAGGGCATGCCCTCGCCTCTGTCGTCACAACCGCAATTCCGTCCGTAAGGCCTGATGCCCTCCGCCTAGCGGCGAGCACAAGCGTTGGTGGATGCGGCTGAGAAAGCCCAGCTCGAAGGCATGGCGCTGTGCGCCCAGCGGGTAGAGCTGGCGCTCCAGCAACAGATTGGCCCAGAGCCAGCCGCTATTGGCGTCGTCCAGCCAGGCCTGCGCGGTCTGCACACCGTGGCCGAAGCTCGCTTGGCAATCTGCATTCCAGCCAAATTCGGCAGGCGGCTGCCCGTCATGGTCGGGCAGGTGGGTGAGATAGCGTTGCAATTCAATCATGCTCGGCCCTCCCGGCTGCCTGGGCGATGGCCCGACGGTAGAGCACGATCAACTCGCTCAGCATCGCACTGGTGGTGCTCGCCAACTCCGGCTCCGGCATTCGCCGCAACAGCTTGGCCAGCAACGCTGCCCGATACTCGGCTGCTGCCTGCAACGGACACTCGTCCGCGACAAAGCTGTGCAATGGATTACGTGGCGTAGGGAAGGGGATAACGACGGATTCAGACTTGGTCATGCAGCACCTCCAAAACGGAAGTCGACACGACAGCCAGCAGCCCAGGGCGGAGCCCTTGGGTAAAAGGGGGATAGTGCATTTTCCTTATGCTCCTCGAACGTTTAAGGAGCCGCGTTCCATCCGTTACCACACGGAATGGAGGCGGACCGTGCAAGGGTGGTAAACCGGCGTCCGAGGGAACCGGCCAGGCCGAAGCCTGCCTCACACGGCCCGCCATAAATGCACGAGAAAACAGCAGGCACAAAAAAAGCGCCTGCTCTCGACTATGGCGCTACCGCGCCTCGAACACTCGGGTTACCACACCCGGTCACGGGATTGACCGTGACGGGGCGGACTGTAGCGCGGGGTGGAGAACAGGGCAAGGTGCGGAGTGGCAGCTATAGGCCGGACAGTGATCCGATAAGTAAATCCGTCCCTCATTTTGTAGAGTCGAAGCAGAGCCATCTACCTGACAAGCTTTCCATTTTTTTAAGACAGGTGGTTGCTGGTGGCTAGGACGTACTTGACATTTCCTCTACGTAGCGGGGAACAAATGCCAAATCTGTCTTGATGTATGGTCGCGGTTTTCCCAAACTGACATCAAAACTTTCGGGAAAACATGGTGGTCGATCGGTTGATTGTGCCAGAATTAGCTCTATTGCCCTATTTGTCAGAGCTGGATATTGGTTGAAATTGCAATGGAATATGCCATTCTCAAAAAGTATGACGAAGTTGCAGGTTATGTCTCTCAGGTTTCCGCTATTGCGGACAAGAATAAAGGGGCCTTTGGGTTCTTATCGGCTTCGGCATACGAGCAGATGGCTTCAAAGGGACAGTTATGGATTGCCATTAATGGGGCAGGAGAACTAAAAGGCTATTTAATATTTGGTGGCACCATGCCGACTCTTAAAGTTTTTCAGGTTTATGCTTGTAAAACAGCAAGAGGACATGGTGTTGGCAGGAGGCTAATCGACACGTTAAAGGAATTTGCTAGGGAGAAAAATTACCACTCTATTGTTGCTAGAGTTGCCTCTGACTTGCCTGCTAATAGTTTTTGGGGGCGAAACGGATTTTCAATATATCGACAGGTCAAAGGTGGCGAGACAACAAAGCGGATAATAAATGTCAGAGGATATTCGCTGGGTGATAATGATCTTTTTGGGGGGTTAGGAAAAGAATATGTCGGTGTGCAGCCCATTGGGCCGGTATTGGAACGTCCCATTTATGCTTTAGATTTAAATTTATTGCTTGATATCTTTAAAGCTAGGCCTGGGTATAGAAAGGTCGTGAAAATCATGCAAATTGGTTTTCAAGGGGGGTTCTCAATTTGCATCACGCCTGAATTTAAGAGGGAACTTGAGCGTCAATCAGCCAATTTTTCTGATGACCCTGTTTTGAGATTGGCCGAGGTCTTTCCTGAGCTGAAGACTGATTTTGATATTACTGATATTGCTGAGTCATTAAGAGGTATTGTATTTCCTTCGCGAACATCAGCTCGAAAGTCAGCGCGGAATGATGAGTCAGACTTAAAGCATTTGGCCTACTGTATATTGGCAGGTATAGGCGGATTCATTACGCGAGAAAAAGCTTTGTTGAGGGTGTGTAATGAAATTAAAGATAAGCATGGAGTGGCAATTCTTTCTCCTGATGAAATTGTTTTGGATGATGGTGAATTGTCGGATATCTCAAGTCCATTAAATTCCGATTTTTCGTTTGCTGTCTCATCAATAACGGATGAGCTTAAAGGCTTTATTAGTGACTTTTCGGCTCCAGAAGCTATAACTAAGATGCTGGTTCCCGCTTCTCCAATTAAAGCGGCTACGAGTGTCTATGAGGCAAGATTAGATGGACGTCTGTTTGGAGTTTATTTTTCTCAGCGGCCAATAAAAAGCACCAGTAGTGCTGTGGCCGCCCTTTATATAGATGAGAGTTGTCCGCAATCTATTGCTGCTATAGATCATTTCTTAGAAATGGCATTAAGGTGTAGAAGTGGGTTTTCCTATCGTTTAGATCTATATATAGGAAAGGGGCAGGATCTTACAGAGGAAACCTTGCTTAGAAAAGGTTTCTTCAAGTCAAGCGATCATTTCGTGAAGATAATTAACGACCTGTTCTTGGATGGCAAGAACTGGGGGCGTTTTGCGAATAATATTAAATCGTTTTGTGGCTTTTCTGTCCCAGAAAAGCTCCCCTCAAAGAAAGAGCTTCAAAATACTGGTATTTGCCTCACTGACTCCGATGGCAAGGTTGAGACATTCTCTTGGTTTGATTTTGAAACTGTTATCGGGCCGAGGTTTATATTAAATTCTGATAGGGATTGTGTGTTGGTTCCTATTCGAGAGAATTTTGCCAACGGTTTGATTGGAAATGTCAAGAATCAACTGTCTCTGTTGTCCAGTCATGACAAAATTCTTTTGCTTGAAAAGGCTTACTTTCGTTCGCCTGTCAAAGCGTCTCTTTTCAAAAAGGGTGGAGTTATTGCGTTCTATGTTTCTGGTGCTAAGAGCATTCAGGAACTAATCGGCTTTGCGCGAGTCACGTACTCAGATGTCGTTAATATTGATGAGGCGACAGTTAAGTTAGATAGGCAAGGTGTTTTATCTCGTCATGAACTCGCAGAGATTTCTGATGGCTCTGGCAGGATACATGTTTTTACATTCGATAATTTTTTAGAATTTGACCGAAGGGTTGCTTTTTTGAGGGCAAAAGAACTCGGGTTGATCAGTAATGCCAACCTGGTTTCTCCTGAAAAAATAGACGTCGAAAAGTTAAAGATTCTTATCGGGCAGGCTTTTAATGACTGATGCAATTATATCTATCAAGCCGAGACATGTTGAGAATATACTGTCTGGGAAAAAGACGGTGGAACTCCGTGTGAGAAGTATGAACTTGCCTATGGGTTCTCGGTTATGGATTTATACGACCCTGCCTGTTGGTAAAGTGAAAGCATCTACTGAAGTGGATTTTATTGAGCAGCTTCCTCCAAAAGAAATGTGGAAGAAATACGGAAAGAAAATATGTATACCAAAAAAAGAATTCGATGAATATACAAGAGGGCGCGATCTTGTGGCGGCTATAGGGTTGCGGAATGTCAATCTTCTAGATGAAGAGATTTGCTTGGAAACAATGCGGAGATATGAGAAAAACTTTCAACCGCCTCAATTTTTTTCAAGGCTTCATCCTGATAGTTCGCTATATACAGTTTTTTATAAATAATGCATGGCCTAGGCTATGCATTTTATAAACTTTGGCGCTAGGGCTTCTTTTGTTAGCTGATACATCTGGACTGATTCTTTCAGCGTTGTAGGGCGTACTCGCGTAGCAGTACGCCTTTTGTTCTGGCTGGTGAACTGTTCGCTGGCGCTCCTGAGTCCACCCTACACGCTGCGGCATAGCCTGCCCGCCATGAGCCGTAATCTGCGACAATCCCGCCTTTGCCCTGATTGCCCGATCCAGATGACTGACCTCGCCACGCTGCAGAACAACCTCGACCACGTCATGATCGCCGAGCGCCATCGCTTGCGCCGGCAGTTGCATGAGCTGCAGAAGCAGCCCGATGAGGCCAAGCTGGCGCAGTGGCTGGCGCGTTTTCAGGCGTCCAGCGACAAGGTTTCGGCGCGGCGCAGCAGCATCCCGACGATGCGCTACGACGATGCGCTGCCGATTGCCGCCAAGCGCGACGAGATCAAGGCCGCGCTGGAGAAGAGCCAGGTGGTGGTGATTGCCGGTGAGACGGGGTCGGGCAAGACCACGCAACTGCCGAAGATCTGTCTGGAGATCGGCCGGGGTGTGCATGGGCTGATCGGTCACACCCAGCCGCGCCGCCTGGCGGCGCGCAGTGTGGCGACGCGGGTGGCTGAAGAGATCGGTACGCCGCTGGGCGAGCTGGTCGGCTATCAGGTGCGTTTCGAGGATCAGAGCAAGGACGGCACGCTGATCAAGCTGATGACTGACGGCATCCTGCTCGCCGAAACCCAGCACGACCGCTTTCTGGAAAAGTACGACACCATCATCGTCGACGAGGCGCACGAACGTAGCCTCAACATCGACTTCCTGCTCGGCTACCTGAAGACCCTGCTGCCGCGTCGCCCGGATCTGAAGCTGATCATCACCTCGGCGACCATCGATCTGGAGCGGTTCAGCAAACATTTCAACGACGCGCCGATCATCGAGGTGTCCGGTCGTACCTACCCGGTGGAAACCTGGTATCGCCCGCTGGCGGCCGAGGTGGACGAGGAGGGCGAGCGTCTGCTCGATGACCTTTCCATCGATCAGGGCATTCTCGCCGCGCTGGACGAGATCGCCGAGCACGAGCGCAGTGTGGGCAAGCGCCCAGGCGACGTGCTGGTGTTCCTGCCCGGTGAGCGCGAGATTCGCGAGGCGGCCGAGGTGCTGCGCAAGGCCAACCTGCGCCATA
>VFQQ010002412.1_pt1 | contig 21151 bp, 27 predicted proteins | sample 3512341 | NCBI WGS metagenome assembly VFQQ01 (sample SAMN10412373, study PRJNA504923) | tailings metagenome | isolation source: Relicate 2 Philex TSF1 revegetated site | place: Philippines: Tuba, Benguet | collected 2017-08-29 | reverse complement strand
ATGGTCATCTCATCGCGGACTCCGGAAGGCGAGGGCAACACCTGCCAGGTGTGCGGAAAGCGGTTCGTGCTTGAGCCGTCAACGCCGGCGCACGATGCGCCATGCCCACACTGCGGATCGCTGGCGTGGTTCGACCAGGCGCCTGATGACGGACCAGCTTCTGAATCGGAGCCACCACGCGTTGCCCGGGACATTCCCGTTGCGACCGATGACCAGCAGCAGCTGCCTATCTTTCGATGCATCGGGCAGGCGGAGGAGATCGCGTACCGCGAACACGGCGAAATTACGGCAGCCGATCGACGGCGGTTCGAGTTCGGTCGTTCATTCAGCCCTGAAGTTCAGCGCTGGAGTCTGCGTCGTCGCCGTCTCGCACGCGACACGCTCGTGGACACCATGTGCCAGATCACGAAGTGTGACTCCAGAATCCAGCTGGAGTCGATTCTTGGACCACCCCGTTATGCACTACGTGGCCGTGACGAGTACTACACAGTTCCCGCTGGCCTCATCGTACTTCGATTTGAACGTGAACACGTCGCAGCAATCTACGCCATGATCAAGTTTTCGCCGGCCGAACTGGGAGCAGGCCTCGCACCCGTCAGTTCCTGGCTGCTCCTGCAGCCTGATCACATCTGGAGGACTTCACCGGAAACAGTGAGAGCATTCATCACGCAGGTCTGAATTCCGTCAGCGGCAGTCCAATCGACAGCAGCCGTTTTCTTGCGCAGGAATCCATAACCCAGCGACCGGCGGGTACGATGATGATGTCGAGCAGGGCACTGTGAACGAGGTGCAGTATGGTCATCTCATCGCGGACTCCGGAAGGCGAGGGCAACACCTGCCAGGTGTGCGGAAAGCGGTTCGTGCTTGAGCCGTCAACGCCGGCGCACGATGCGCCATGCCCACACTGCGGAACGCTGGCATGGTTTTTGTCTGCCGATGCGAACGTCGAAGATGCGGACTTCGACCGCGATCCAGACCTCGCGGCCGCTTTCAGAAGCATCCACCCGACGATGGCTCCTGTGCCACTCGCGATTGAACTTCCCGAAGCGGTCGTGGACTCGCGGGCCTACCGTTGGGGCCGATGGCTGAAGCCGTTCGTCGTTCGGTGGAGCCCTCGCCGACGAGCGCATGCACGACTGCAGATGGCCCGTCTGCTGCAGAATGCTGCTCGATGTGCACAGCGAGCTGACCTTGAGCAATTGATTGGCGAGCCGCGGATCGTCTTCTTCGACGACGGAGGTTTTCGGAATGAGTACTACGAAACGGACGCCGGGAACCTCGTGCTGCGGTTCGCGAGTGACCGGTTGATCGCGTTTTTTGGAATGATTCCATTCTCCTCGCTCGAATCCGGTGCCGGACTCCCAGCGGAGGCGGACTGGCAAGAAGTCACACCGGTCCAAACATGCTGATGCCGGCGGCGAGCATCATCGTCCAGGGTTTTGCTAGCGTTCAAGGAGCCTTCGTCCGTCGCGGCCCAAAAACTCCGTTCGAGAACGGCCCGTTCCGCACCTGCCCGAGATTGAACGGTCGCCCTTTCAGCGCCTCAAAAGACGCTCGCTGCGAGTCGGTCAACACGATGAGAATGTCCGCGTCTCGCTCCTTCTCCAGCGCAAGTATTTCGCGCTGAACATCCTCCATGACTCTGGAGTCCCGCTCCGCCATCAGATCCTGCATCCGCCGAATGTGTTCGTCGCGGACCGCAGTCAGCGATTTCTTTTGAATTTCCGTCAAAGTCAGCTTCTCACTCGTCCAGGGATCGTCGATCCCGGCAGGCCCGCGGCATTGAACGAGAATTTCCTGCAGTCGCGTCTTCTGCGATTCGGAGAGGACCTTCTCCGCACGCGGCCATGCCCGGTTCCACGCCCTGGAGTACGCGTCCAGCATTGCGTTGTTGTAGGCCTGCCACTCGTCTGCTGTCTCCGGTGCCATCATCGGCATCGGACGCAGCTCTGTTACGCCCTTTCCGAACTCCGCCTGCATCTCGGCCAGGTGCGGCTGCTGATCTGGAGTGATTCCAAGCTCCTTCTGCACGGACTCATTCATCAGCAGAAGTACGCCATGCTGCAGCCCACGGCCGCCGAACCGGCGGGTATCGTAGGATTCGTCAGCCGAGGAGCGCTGACTCAACAGTGTTCCAACGAGCATGAGCGACAGTGTGAAGGTGACTCGGCGCGGCTGGTGCATGGCGCATTCTCCCCTATGGAATCTTAAACTCCGCCAACGCCAACCCAAACGTTTCCGCCACCGCCCGATTCGTCACCTTCCCACCGTGCATGTTCACCGCCTCCACCAGCCCCGGCGACTTCGCGCACGCCCCCATCAATCCGAGGTTCGCCAGATCGAGAACATACGGAAACGTGACGTTGCACAAGGCATACGTGCTCGTCCGCCCCACCGCCCCCGGCATGTTCGCCACGCAGTAATGCACGATGCCGTCCACCTTGTAGGTCGGATGCGAATGCGTCGTCGCGTGGCTCGTCTCCATGCAGCCCCCCTGGTCGATCGCCACGTCGATCACCACCGCCCCCGGCTTCATCAGCTTCAGGTCTTCCCGCGTGACGAGTCGCGGCGCCCGCGCCCCTGGAATGAGCACCGCGCCGATCACAAGATCCGCCAGCTTCAGTTCCTCGCGGATGTTGTGACGGTCGCTGAACACCGTGTTCACGTTCGGCGGCATGATGTCGTCGAGATATCGCAGCCGTTCCATGTTGACGTCGGCGATCACCACGTCCGCCTGAAACCCGGCCGCAATTTTCGCCGCGTTTTTGCCGACCACGCCGCCGCCGAGCACGAGAATGTGCGCGGGAGGAACGCCAGGCACGCCCCCCAGCAGAATCCCACGCCCTTCCTGCGGCCGCTCCAGGTATTTGGCCCCCTGCTGAATGCTCATCCGGCCGGCCACTTCGCTCATCGGCGTGAGCAGCGGCAGATCGCCAGACCGGCCGCGGAGCGTTTCGTACGCGAGGGCCGTGCAACCCGTCGCCAGCGTGCTTTTCGTCAGCTTCTCGTCAGCGGCGAAATGCATGTAGGTGAACAGCATCTGCCCCGGCCGGAGCATCGCCCACTCCGGCTCCAGCGGCTCTTTCACCTTCACCACAAGGTCGGCCTCCGAGAAAACATCGCCGGCCGTGGGCACGATCTTTGCGCCGGCGGCGATGTACTCGGCATCGGCAATGCCCGAACCGACCCCCGCCCCCTCCTGCACCAGAACCGTATGCCCCGCCCGGGTCAGTTCCTCCACCCCCGACGGAATCATGGCCACGCGGTACTCGTCCGTTTTGATCTCTTTGGGCAGTCCGACAATCATTGCAATGGAATCCTGATCAGTGGTGGGTCGGCGGGAGCACGCCCGACGGAGCGGATTGTTTCCGGTCAGGCATCAAGCGGCAATGGCGCATCGTGGTGGGTGCTGCCAGCATCCAGGCTCCTGTTCACACGGTTCACGCCGGCCGCACGGACGAACGCAGCCGGCCAACCCGTGTCGCGCCGGACGACCGATTACTTCGCCGGCCTGAGCACCAGTTCGCAACCAACGGCATCGGCATACCGTGCCAGCGTCTCGACGCTGGGATTCTCCCGCAGCCCGTTTTCGAGGCGGGACAACGACGCGCGATCCATTCCCGTCAGATTTCGCACGTCTGCCAGACTCATCCCCTTCGCATCGCGTTCGGCCTTGAGCTGCGCCACGAGTGCCGTCACCGCCCGGTAGGCCCTCGCCCTCCGGGCAATCTCAGGCTTCTCCTGCTCAATCTCCTCCCGCATCCGACGGTACCGCTCCCCCTCCGCCGGCGTCAGTTTTCGGGACTTCGTCCGTCGTTCCATCATCGCCCCCTTCCTCGAATTCGTTCACTCGTCAGTCGGTTCGTACGCCGTGATCACATAAATCCAGCTCGGGTCATCCGGATCAATCTGCTCGAAGATGACTGCGATCAGCGTGTCGTCCAGTCGCGGTCCGAACACGATCGATCGCGTCGACGATCGACTCGCCTGCGGAGCGCTGCCGAACTCGAGCGCATGTTCAACGTCGTCCTTCGACAGTCCATGCTGTGCAATGTGCTGAACATTCCCCAACTCGTCGTCATCCAGGTCCCATTCGCAACGATAGGCGGACATGTTTGAATCGCGAGTGTTGGTCGATTGTACAACAGCAGATCAGCCGTTCCAAGAGGGCGTTCCTGACGCAGCGCGTCCCCGTCCCACCCGCGCCGCCAGCACTGCCACCGCCGGCATGATCGGCGCCCGCATCCGGGCATCGGTCCAGTACACCAGATGCGCCAACACGAACGCCGCTATCAGCAGCAGGCACAGTTCCACCGCACAGCCTCCCTGCCGAACTGCGTTCCACATGCCCGCCGCCAGTGCGATCCACAAAACGGAGTAGTACGCCGCCGAAAACCAGCTCAGCGCCCGGCCGGCGGTGGAGGCCGAATCGGCATGCGGCCGGACGCTCCAGAACGACAGGAACCGTCGCAAACAGGCCGTCAGAAACACGCCCGGCTGCTCGCGGATCGACTGCCACGCGCGCGCCTTCATCCAGCGATCCGATTCAATTTCTCCTTTGATGCCCCCAGCCCGCATCTCGTCAACGAGTCCCGCCGCCCACGCCTGCTGCCCCGGCCCATGCGATCCATCCCACACGGTTCCAAACGGCTGGCGGACCACTTCGTCGTAATAGGCCTCGTTGTTTCCGAGCAGCAACGTATAGCCGCCGTGGGTCGTGGTGAGGATGGGCCGGCCCATGACGAGCCAGTTGCGGACGGTCCAGGGAGCAATCATCGCAACCGCCAGCACGCACCCGATCACCCAGTCGAGCAGCCGCGGCGCGTGCCGTTCGGGATCGCGAGCCCCCCAGCGTTCCTGCACGACGCCAAACACACAGACACACGCCGCAAACGCCCAGTAGGTCGGGCGCGTCATCACGCACACGCCGAATGCGACCGCGCCGAGGGCGCAGAAGAGTGTTCGCTGCCGTACCTGCCAGGCCTTGCACGCCGCAGTTCCCGTCGCCAGGAGAAGGGCGCTCGCAGCGGCAGCGAGCGTTTCCGTCATTGGCAGCGTGGAGTAGTACACGAGCAGCGGATCGAGCGCGACGAGCAGCGCAGCAACGACCTGACGCCCGCGCGACAGACCACTCAGCCAGGCCAGCCAGAACACGGCCAGCACCATGCCGGCCGCCAGTGCCAGGTGCAGCGCCCCCCGTGCGACCTGCTGGTCGGGCTTGCTGATCGGAGCCAGCAACAGGGGATACAGCGGCGGGCGAAACGCCGTGGGGGAAGAAGTCTCAGGTGCCGAGAAGCCGCGCCCCCCCCACACACCCGTCGCGATCGCGAGGTAAACGTCGCGGTCATCGCTGAGGTTCCGGGAAAACGCCACACAGGCCGCCGCCCGCGCTCCGCTGGCGGCCACCACGACCAGCAGCACGATCCAGCCCGAGACTCGCGGAGCGGCGTTCATCGCGCTGTCGGCCTTCGGTCAAGCGGGCGCGCGGTCCAACGGGAGGGCGAAGGTCCTCCTGAGCCGCATCCGGCGAACGATCGTGCCATGTCGGTGTGAACCACTCCGGCCTTGAGAATTGAAAGTTCCATTCGAATCAGGGCCGGCGGGGTCGACTCTGGACCGCCTTCCGTTTCGCCGGACGCGGCTCGGCAGGAACCTCCCCCTCCCCGGTGCGTTTCCGCTCCTTTTTGGCATTCACCAGCGGACTGGCGGCCGCGGTCAACCCTCGCAGCGTCCGCATGTTGACGGCGTCCATCTCTTCGCCGTCGCGCTGTTCCTTCTTCGTTTCCAGGTACATCGGCAGTTTCGCGAACCGCCTGTCGTTCAGCAGCATCCGGAACGGCTCCAGGCCGATCAGCCCTTCGCCGATGTGCTCGTGGCGGTCGACACGGCTGCCCAGCGGCTTTTTGCTGTCGTTGACGTGGAACGCGCGGATTCGATCAAGGCCCACGACCTCATCCAGTTCTTTGAAGGTGGCGCGGAACTCCTCCGCCGACCCGATGGGATAGCCGGCCGCGAAGATGTGACAGGTGTCGATGCACACGCCGAGCCGCTCGGGCTCGTCGACGCCGTTGATGATGTCCGCCAGGTGCTCGAACCGGCAGCCCAGGCACGAGCCCTGGCCGGCCGTCGCCTCCAGCCAAAGCTGGGCGCGAACCTTCGGCGTGCGGCGATGGGTTTCGTTGATCCCCTGGATGATGTGGGCGATCGCCTCCGTTTCCGTCGCACCGACCGCCGCGCCGGGGTGCATGACGATCCCATCCAGCCCCAGCGCCTCCGCCCGCACCACTTCGTCGACCAGCGCATCAACCGATCGCTGCCACAAGGCCTGGTCGGAACTGCCCACATTAATGAGGTAACTGTTATGAGCGCAGGGCCGCCGCAGGCCAGTCCGGTCGAGAGCGTCGCGAAAGAGCCGGATGTCTTCCTCGACCAGCGGCTTGCCTTTCCACTGGTTGTTGTTTTTGGTCAAGAACCCAGACGATCGCACGCCTGTTCCACCTCTTGGGGCTGGATCGGGTACGCCCCATTGGGAGGGCGATTTTGTGAATATCTGGACCGTATCCATACCCAACGCCGCAGCAGCCTCAACGGCCTTGTGAAGGCCGCCGGCGATCGACATGTGGGCACCAAGCAGTGGCATCAACCGAACTTCCGAAGGAGTGGAAAGGTGGAGACAACAGAAACGATACCGGAGGCCGAATCGGCCACCAAGGAAGAGGCCAGATCGATCCCGGAGAGTTTGGTTGGACTTGTCCCTGAATCCGGCCCGGTCAAGTACAGCGAATGGATCAACGCCCTACGAACGGCCCGCAAGAACACCCTCCGGGCCGCTCCCGATCGGGACACGTGGTGGAGGTTCATCCGTGACAAACATCACGGCAAGCAGTTCGCATTGAGTCTCGGAATCCCCGTGGCCAGGGCATTCGATTTGGATGAGTTCGTGGTCAAGCCGCGGGTGGGAGATTCCGGGGCAGGGTTGCGGTTCTTCAGCAGTCACGTTTGCGAAGAACGTCTCCGGGATGAAACGCACGCGAAGCTGGTCGCCTACAAGTTCTACACCTTCGGAGGTGTTCCGAAGCTCATCTGCTGTACCAATGGAAAGCAATACAGCTATCACCTGCCAGACTGGACCCCGGTGCAACCTCGCCGGGAACCGGCCCCGTGGCTGGAGGTGGGGCCGCCTTCCTGCCTCCCGCTGATGTTCGAGACGGCTGAACGTGTGGCCCGGGAGTTCCCGATTCCGATCCGGGTGGATTTGTACAGCACGGATCGGGGCATGTACTGGGGGGAACTCGCCGGCACGTCGGGTCTGAGGGACAAACTGACCGACGAGTGGAACGATTTGATGGGCCAGTGGTTCACGGCCCACATGGCCGCCAGATTTGGCCCGTCATTTCGCCGGGAGTAACTCCGGCCTCCCACCCCACCCGGCGGAGTTCCGTTTCGGGACACGAGGCCTCCGGGGCTGAGCCGTTGCGTTGGCAAGACAAACCAACCCTCTGGCACGACAACGATATGGGGTAGGTGGGTAGCTCCCACCGTGGATTCCCTCGCGGACCGCCGGTTTCAACTCCTCCGGCATCCGGGAGGGATCGCCCCTTTTCAAAAGGAGCAAGCAATGAAGAAGAGGCCGAAGAAGAAGCGGCAAAGTAAACGCGGCCCGAACAGCAACTACATCCTCCGGGAGTACCGGCCAGTCCGCTTTGATGAGAACAAGCCCGTACCGGAGAAGTTCGTGGCATTTGCCAAAGAACACCTCTTCCCCCACATCAAGTTCTCCCGGCAGGCCGTCGCACGGCAGCACTCGCTCGCACTCGCGATGCTCCACCAACTGATTTGTGCAGGCGTCGCCACGCGGGCAACCGCCATTAGGGATTCCCGCGATACCGGGATCAAAGGCTCCAGCACCCGCATCACAGTTTGGGAAGCACTTCAGGCAGCCGAATTCTGTCAACCCCCGTGTAAGGGGAGCCAGATTTCCGACAAGGAAACTCGTTACGCGGCCACGGAGAAGCTGTTGGAAACCAGCAAGGAGTGGAGATTGAACATGTTGGATGACCGCACCCTCACCAAAGGCTCGGAGGCCGGTGAGATTGAAGAGGCCTCGCCTCTGGACCTCGTCTTCATCAAACCCGGCCGGGTGAACCGGCAAACCGGTGTGAAGCTCACGTCCGAAGAGCGATCCAAACGATGGGCACCGCTCGCTTGGTTCAAAAGGCTCTCCTCACAGCATCTTGAACCGGGGGAAGCAGAACAACTTATCAGTGCGGCCCGCGAGGCAATCCACCAGCAAGAAGAGTGTATGGAGGCCATTAACGCCTCCAGTCGTAAATTCAGGGTCACCCGAACTCGGAGAACCGCATCCGGCTTTACGCAAACCGTTGATGTTTGGGTGTATCTCCAGCAGAGCCACACGGAGGCTTGGAACTCCGGGGTTCGCTACTACACCTCCGGGGAGTTTGGCGGACAATCGATCCCCCGCGAGGAACGCCCCACCATCCGAGTGGATGGGGAGGAAATCGCCGAGTTCGATTTCTCCTGCATGCACATCCGAATGCTGTATCACAAGGTTGGGGCAAAGCCGCAGGGTGACATCTACCGGGTTCCAGACGTGTTCCCCAAGGCCCACAAATCGGAGCCCGAAGAACACCGCCGCCTGCTGAGGCGTTTTGTCAAACTCGCCGTGAACGCCTGTTTGAATGTGTCAAATCGCCTCTCGGCACTCCGCATGTTAAACAACATGCTTTACGATGGCAGCTCCAAGGCCCGGGCGAAGGCCATCAGTGAAGGGAAGAAGGTGGGGAAGAAGAAGGAGCCGCCGTTCTCCGCCGCTGAACGGAGAATCCTCCGAGACCTCCTGATAAACGCCGAGAACCTCGTGAACAGCTTCGACAAGGTGGACGTTGAAACAATCCTCACTCGAATCGAACGCATCCACGCCGTCCTCTACTACAACTACTTCTACAAGGAACACGTGGGGCCGATGTTGATGACCATCGAATCGCAGATCATGGGCCGCGTACTGCTAGAGTTTCTGTTCCACGAACGATTCATCCTTCCCATGCACGATGGCCTCATCTGCAAACGCTCGGATGCCGAGTTCGCCGAGGCCACCATGAGGGAGTGTTACCGCCTCCATACAGGCTTCTTGCCTGAAATCACACGGGCAATGTAACCCATTACCCCACAGGGGTTTATTCCAGTTTCTTAGGTAGGTGGTCCCCCTTCTCCTCCTCTGGTTCCTCTCCTGTCCTTCCTCCGGCCCCGGTTGTGGTCTGGTGGTCCGGTAGGACCACCATGTCACTTACCGGATACTGGTGTTGATGGATACGGTGTTTGTACGGCGATGGCGGCCTTTTCGCCGGCCTCTTGGTTCTCGTGCCCACGGGCAATCACGTACATGCCGGCGATGAGTGGCAGAGCGTTTGGCACGCTGGCCCCTCGCAATCGTAGGTTTTCGACCGCCACCAACACGGCGTAGAAACCAAAGAACCGTTCCCAACGCCCATAGGATGCTTGGTTGAACTTCTTGAATTTGAACAGTGCCTCGCCGAGCACTGCCGCAGCGATCGCCAGCACATACCGGTTCACGTGCATCAGCAGCCATTCCGCTGAGTTGTAGATTGACGCGGAAATCTGGTCGTTGAATGGGTAGCAGATGGCGAGTGCCGCCGCTTCCCAAACCCATTTCCGCTTCCACCAAGCCGTTCGTGGCCTGCCCGTCACTGGGTCCTGCTGCTGGTTCATATTGAGGGATCAAACGTGTTTTGAGTGAACAAGGGATCAGACAAAGCATGATCGCGGCGAGAATGCCGTAACTTTTTCGGGAAATAGCTACGGCCATTGCTGCAGAATAGGTTACGACTGCCCATTTTCGAGATACGTCAAGAAATGGCCGCTTTCAGCCCTCTGCCGCTCCGATTTTCGATCGCTCGATCCAATCAATACATCAGACGGAACTCGTAGTTGTCCTCACCCGGAGGCCCGGAACCCCACCGAACCCCCACGTTCTGATTCTGAACGCGGACAAGTGGCACGCACGGGGCCTTCTCCGAAACACCAGAAACGAGAGTGACCCCCATGAACGGCGATTCCAGCCTGCCCCTCCAGAAGCAAAACGGTAACGCGTTACCGGTTTCAGAGGAGGCCCCGGCGAACGATCAAAAGCAACTGGCGGATCTAACGATCGAAGAACTCACCGCCGAGGTGTATCAGTTCCATCGGAAGGTGATTGATTGCCAGAAGCAGGCCCTCCAGTACGCCAGACAGGCCGGCATCAGGTTGATCCTGCTCAAAAGCAAATACGAACACGGCGATTGGACCGACTACCTCCAAGAGGATTTTCCCGATTCACCGGAGACGGCCCGCGGGTACATGAGAGTTGCCCGTCATTGGCACAAGATCGCCTTTTACACTTACCCATCAACCCGGCTCAGCCTGCGTCAGGCTTTGAGGTTCATCGCGGAGGAACGGGGTAAGGTGAAGAAGGAATCACCGGCCACTCTACGAAAGGAAGCCCTCAACGGATTCGCCAACGAATTGAAGCGGTGGATTGCGTCGGAGGTGCGGTATCTGGCGGAGAATCAGGAAGCGGTGTGGGCCGTTCTGAGAAAGGAGGTGGGCAGGCTGGCGAGTGAGGCGGTGACGGATACAGAAGTAGAGGAGGATGAACCCACTCTGGAACATCACGCCAATCCGCCAACGATCATCCGCCCCACGCTCCGGGAAGGATTAGCCAGAAGCGCCACTCATGCGAATCACATCCCTCCTGCCTGACGTTGAATTTGGCACGACAACAAGTGAATCACCAACGCGACTTTCATTCTACGGCTAGGGAGCAGCATGAGCAGGACACCAAGAATCCAGATCGACCAGCGGGTGAAGCGAATCGTCAAATCGCTCAACACATTTCCCGGCATCTACACGTTCAGCAGTTGCGGGGGACACGCCAAGCAGACGTGTACCAGCCAAGTTCCAAAAAACGAGTTCAACGTGAACTTCAGCGTTGATCCTGCTCGTGGGGGTTGGCGTTCACTGGAATTGATCGTTTACGCACTGGGTGAATCACCGGAGTGTCAGAATCTAAAGGTGGAGGCGTGGCCCAATGGCACACCGGGATGTCTCAGTTTTGAGTTGAGGGGGATACAAAATGCCGATCCGGATGAACTGGCAAACCTCTTCGATTCTCTACGGGGCCGATACGACGATCCTGATGAAGAATTCGAGTGAACCTGACAACGAATCCTGACTGGCAATACCTCCGATTTCGGAACGAAACGCACGCACGGGCAAGGCACCCCTCCCATTGGCCTTCTGAATCTGATCGCCACCAAGGCAATCATCAGGCCCTCCGGTTCCCGATACTGACCCGGAATCCGGGCCATTCCGGGTGTCTTCAAAGGGGTCGCAGGATCGAACCCCGAATCCCAATGGTTCAGGGGGTCTCTCCGGGGGTGGTGGGAATCGGGAACTTGAAGACACCCCCTCGCTGGCGCGAAACGTGGCCGGTCATGACCATCCAGTGAACGGTTTCTCGGCCATTCGGGAACCGAACCCACACACCGGAGAAGCACGATGAAGAAGAAGTCCGCCAGCAAGAAGGCCACTCCGAAGATCGGCGTTGTGGCCAGCATCATCGAATACCTCAAGGCCGGCCCCATCACCAAGGAGGGGATGGTCACCAAGCTCGCCAAGAGGTTCCCGGATCGTTCCTCCGAAGGGATGAGGTACACCGTGGACGCTCAGGTCAGCCGCTTGAAGAAGAAGGGATTCGATGTGGTTCGATCGGAGAAGGGTTACGCCATCAAGTGAATGGGGCCACGAGGGCACGACCTACCACGGCCGGGAGAACCCCGGCCGTTTCTCCATCCCCACCACTGGAGTTCTCCGATGACCAAGGTTGCCGTTTACGTGCGAGTGAGCACTTATGACCAAGAGAAGGGAATCGAGAGTCAGAAACAGGCCCTCCGCGAGTATCTGGAGGGGCATGGAATCACCGGGGCCACGTGGTACGTGGATCGGGTGTCCGGGGCCACCACCAAGAGGCCGGAGTTTGAGAAGATGCAAAAGGCCATCTTCAACGGCCACGTGAAGACGATCGTGTGTTGGAAGCTCGACCGCATCTCTCGTTCTTTCCGTAACGGGGTGGCCATCCTCACCGATTGGATCGCCAAGGATGTTCGGGTGGTGAGTGTGGCCCAACAACTCGATTTCACGGGACCAGTCGGGCAGATGGTGGCCGGCATCCTGTTCGCTCTGGCTGAGATGGAGAGGGAGAACATCCGCGAGAACACCAAGAGAGGGTTATGTACTGCCCGTTCCAAAGGGAAGACGTTGGGCCGCCGGCCGAAGGTACTGGCCTCCGATGTTCTTCCCCTGTTGGAGAAGGGCCATTCCATCGCTCGGATCGCCCGTGAACTCCAGTGTTCGAGAACCGCAGTGAGGTTTGCTATTTCCGTGGATATCAAAAAATAGACCCCACGGTGGTCTAGACAGATTCCGAAAATCGACGACAAGTCCCGCCCAACAATCCGATGGGGATCGGTTGGGACTTGAGATGCCACGTAAGCACAAAATGATCGATGAGGCGAATCGTGTTCCGAGCACGTTCACGCCCCGATTCTGGGAGAAGCACGCTGACTCCCGATCGCTCGTAACCCGACGGGTTCTCGCTCGCCGCAAAGAATACGAAGAGGCCGTGCAGTGCGATTCCCCGCAGGTGGAATCGATCATTCAACGGATCGCCTTCCTTGAAATCGTTCTGGAAACGATGGAGGTGGAGGCACAGGAATCCGGCACCTTTGACATCAACAAGTTCACCACGGCCACAAACACATTAATGGTGTGCCTCCGTGCCATAGGCCTTGAGAGGAAGGCCAAACCGGTTTCCGGATCGCTCCAAGAACTCAAGGAGCGATACGCATGAATATCATCGAGGCCATCAAGGAACCGGATGCCTTCCGGCCGTTCCTCGCCGATGCCGATGGGGAAATCGGTAGTTGGCGGAACTGGCAGGTTGCCCTTCGCTGCCTGTACGGCCTGCCGATCACGGCCCCCTATTCGATCAATCTCGTTCGCGAATGCACCGGCCGGGTCACCTCATCTTTGCCGGAAGATGGGTTCAACACAGCCCTGTTCCTCACCGGGCGGCGATCGGGCAAGTCGCGGATGGCCGCGGTGGTGGCGTGCTTCGAGGCCGTTCTCTCAGGGAAAGAGAAGCTCCTTGCCCCCGGTGAACAGGGCATCGTGCCCGTGGTGAGCCCCACGAGGAAGCAGAGTTCGCTCGTCAAATCGTACTGCCACGGGCTGTTCAAATCGGCCCCACTACTCGCCAATGAGGTGGTTGAAGAGACCAAGGATGGATTCACCCTGAAGAATGGAGTCCGGATCGAAATCCTGACCGGCGATTGGAAGGTGGTCCGAGGGTTCACGCTGCTCGGAGCGGCCATCGTTGACGAAGTGTGCTTCATGTCAACGAGCGAGGAATGCAAGGTTACAGATGTTGAAATCTGCCGTGCATTGGTTCCCGGACTTGCCACCACCAATGGCAAGTTGATTTGCATTTCCTCGCCCTACGCACGGAAGGGCTGGGCATGGGAGCAACACCGCAGAAACTTCGGCAACGATGCCGGCACCACGTTGGTTTGGCAAGCACCTTCGCAGGTGATGAACCCAACCTTGCCCGATTACGTGATTCGCGACGCTCTCGCCGAAGATCCGGAATCGGCCAAAGCAGAGTACCTCGCTCAGTTCCGATCGGACGTGGGCCAGTGGTTGCCACTGGAAGTCATAACAAACTGCATGGTGAAGGGCCGGAAACAACTTCGGCCGCAGCCGGGAACGGGGTATGTCGCGTTCGCCGATCTTTCCGGGGGTCGGAATGATGATTCCGCCTTGGCGATCGGACATCGCAGGGACAGGAAGGTTGTGGTGGATTACTTGGGCCGGTGGAAACCGCCCCACAACCCGTATGAGGTGGTTCGGGAGATGGTGGATGTTCTCCGCTCCTTCCGGTGTGAACGGATCGTAACGGACGCATACGGGGCCGAATGGGTTAGCAGATGCTTCGTTGACCATCGAATCACGCACGAACGAGCAGTCAAAAACAAGTCACTTCTTTACGCAGAGCTTCTCCCGCATCTGACATCGGGCGAAATCGAACTGCTCGATGACGAGGCCAGCATCAACCAGTTGGCCAATCTGGAACGCCGCACGCATCAGGGTGGCAAAGACAAGATCGATCATCCGCCGGGTGGGCACGATGACCTGGCCAACGTGATTGCCGGACTGGCAGACCTCGCCGGGTTCAAAAGCCAGTACGTGGGTGGGTTCGATGTCGGGCAGGATGAAGAGGCCAACTACGGTTTCTATGCCCCTTTGGCTTCATGGGGAGACGACGAATGAAACGTTCAGTTACCCCGGTCCAATCGCCTCCGGCATCGACACTGGAGGCACGCATCGCGTTCTGGCAGGAACGTGTTCGCCGGGCGGAAGTGGCCTTCAAAAGCATCGTGGAACGTCTCCGCCATGAGGCACTTGATCGGCACATCGCCGGCATCGAACACACGGGTTTATCCGGGGACGATTCCGCGAAGTATCACCGGGCCAAACAGGAAATGGAGTATTCGCAGCGGCGGTTGAGGGAGTTGCTGAATGAACACTCCGAACTCCCGATTGTGAAGCAGATCGCCGCCACCAAGCTACGGGCCGCAACGTTCAAGGCACCGGTGTGAGTCGCACCATCGCCAAGTAACCAAGGTTGGGAGAGACCGATGAACTTCAGAAACAACGTTGAAGAGTTTGACCACAAACACCGCATCGCCGAGGCCGTGGCATGTGAGGATGGCTACCTCTACTTCCCCACGGGGGTACGGCGAACCAACGCACCGCCTCGTGGTGATGCCCTGTTCGGCATCGGAATGCATGAACCGGAATCGGTCGTTCAGAGGACTGAATACAAGATCAAACGGGTGGAGGAGCTGATCCGCCGGGCAAGCAAGCGGTTCTATGAACTGCAGCAGAGCCTTCTGAATGATGCCAAGCACGGCGCGATGAGTGGATATGGAGTGCCCTCCGACGCCGCCGAGAGGAAATCCGAACTCCTGCAGGTCAAAGCCGAGTACGAAAAACGAGTCAAGGAACTCGATGTCCTGAAAGCCGAGTTCGACCGCATCCCCGAAGTCGTTGCATGGCGCCGTCGCCAGCAAGGGGCCAATCAGGCCTCGCAGCGGGCGTCTGACTTCCACGCCGAAATCAAACGCATGGAACTCTGATCCCTTCACCCCGTTCCCCTGAAAGGAACACCGATGACATTCCAAAAGATCATTCTCAATTCCGCCCAGGCCGATCCGTTCCACGATCCGCTTCCCCTTCCCACCCTGAACTTCGGGAAGGAAGAACGGCCGCAGGACAAACGGCCGTGTGGCTGCGGTGGGAGCCATGAGGAACCCACGACCAACGTCGCCGCGGCCCACGAGGAACCCATCCTCAACGCCGATCCCAATCACGAGCCTCTCCCCCTGCCTCCGAAGGTACTCACATGACCGTTCGCCGGGCACAACTTGAAGGCCGGGAACACTTCGTGGTTCCGATGGTGATGCTTCAGGAGGGTGTATTCGCCGGGTCCGATGGGCCGGCACTGTACACGCAAAACGAACTCGCCAGGTCGGCACGCCGGTGGTCATCGATGCCCATCGTGGTCGACCACCCGCTTTTGAACGGTGAGGGTGTATCGGCCGCCGATCCGGCCGTCTTCAACGCCTACAAGGTGGGCCACGTCTTCAACGCCCGGATGGAGGGCACGAAGCTGGTCGCGGAGGCGTGGATCGATAAGGCCCGGTTGTTGACCGTGAATCGAACCCTCCACGATCGCATCGCCGTCGGTGATGTGCCGATCGAAGTGAGCACCGGCCTGTTCTCCGAATCGATTCACGAAGTCGGCACGTTCGATGGCGTGGAGTACCACCTCCGGGTCGAGTTCATCGTGCCGGACCATCTCGCGATTCTCACCAGCGGAGTGGGAGCATGTGGGATTCGTGACCGGTGTGGATTGGGAGTGGTGGCATGATGAAACGCCGGCCAACCATCGAACAACAGCTAGAGGCCTACGGAGTGGATTACCGGGATGTCCCGCCGGTGTTCCGGGAACGCACCCTTGCCGAGTTGAAACGCCAAGAGGCCGAAGAACAGGAACGGATGCGATTGGATCGCGAGCAAGGTGAACTCCGCGTTCTGGCGACGATCAAACGCAGTAACCCGAACCTTGGGGGCATGCTGGAAGACCTGATGAGGTACGGTTGATGTGGCAGGGTGGTGGTTTTCGGCCGGGGTTACTTGGTGCTCCGGTGTTTCTTCGCCACCACCCTGTTTGAGTTTTGACGCGAGGTGCCGTTACGGAGGTGGTGGTGTTCAGGTGGTCCAGCATCACCCACCACCACCTCCCCGGTTTACTCGCGCGAGAACGCAGAGTCGGAGACAATTCGATTTCAGGGGACCGGCACGGCTGGAGTCATGATCCGGCCGGGAACACCTGCACCAATCCCCAACCGGGTGCAGTGTGTTCCAGCCGTCCCCGTTATTCTTCGGTTTCCAAGTTCGGGTTGGGGATGAGGTTGGGAACGATGGCAGTCAAGAAGCCGGCCAAACGCTTCGATGTGGTGTTCATTCGCAAGAGCACCAAGGCCCAAGATGAACGTGGCCAAAAGGCAAACGTGGAATCGCTGTTGAAGCAATTGGGTGTTTCCGTGGCCCCGGAGCACTGGTTTGAGGGAACAGTTAGCCGCCGGAAAGTACGGGCCAACCCTGAATTCGCCCGGCTGATGGCACTCGTGGAATCCGGCCGGGTGGGCACCGTCTATATCGAAGCACAGGACCGATGGGGCACCGCTGATCGCCCGGAACTGTTCACGCTCCTTGGCATTCTGCGGGAGAACGAAACGCGGCTATTCGATCTTCGTGCCAAGAAGGATTTGACCGAACGTGACCTGGCTACGGAGATGCTGGCGTTCGTTAGCAGCATCAAATCCGAGCAGGAGTTGAACGACATCGCCTATCGCTCGCTCCGTACACGAGTGAACAACTTCAAGGCCAACGGATCATGGCCCACCGGCACCCACCCGTTCGGTTACGGGAAGGCCTGTTATTCGGAGGCGGGTGAACTCCGATGGGTGTGGCAGCCCATCAGCCGTACCGAAGGGCAGGAATTCGTTCCGAACGAGAAGGGCAAGTTGATCCCATCCGGCCCCTCCAACCGCCGGGTCCGCCGGAAGGAGAAACGGGATCGAATCGTTCTCGTGCCGAACACCCACCCCACGTTTGTGGATTCGGTCCGGTTGATCTTCGACCTCTACACGCGGGTGGGCCTGTCCCGCCGCCAGATATCCACCCGGCTGAATCAGGAAGGCTGGAAGTTCTACACGCGGGACTTCACCCATACGTTCGTAACTCAGATTCTCACGAACCCGGTGTACGTGGGTGAAATCCACTTTGGTAAGAACCAGACCGGTGTGTCCCACACGTTCGATTCGGATGGTGTGGTTCTGCAACGGAAACGATCCGCCGGCAAGCAGGTTCGCGGGGAGGCCGATCGGATCGTGAAGCAGGACACCCACGAACCGTTGATTGAACGGAAAGTGTGGGAACTGGCACAGCACAAGTTGAAATCCGAGCAGGAGCGAAGCAGCTACGCCCCACGGAATCCCGACTACTACCTCAAGCAGATTTTCGTGTGTGGCCACTGTGGAAAGGGGATGACCGGCCGAACCGAAACCCATCCGGGCACCGGTGAGAAGACCGTCATCTACGTGTGTTCCCAATACGTTGCCGGCCGCTGCAACGGGCACACGGTGGAGTGTGGCTACCAGCGAATCACCCACGCCGAGGCTGAACGTCTGCTTCTGGCAAAGATCGAAGAAATGGGAATCGAGTTCAAAACGCTGGCCAGTACGCAGGCCCGCGACAGCATCCAACGCCGGCTGGCCCTCCTTGGCAGTGAACACGAGGGGGCCGCTCAGAAGTGGCACGATTGGATCACTGAGGGAGTGAATGCTTTCGCCGACCACCTGAACGAATCCGGCCAGCAGAACCAGTGGCCGGAGATTCGCAAGATGAAGAGGGCCGCTTACGATTTCTACTGTGATGGGCCATCGGAGCAGGTGAACAAGAAGTTGGCCAATCTTCAGAAGCTCATCACGGCCGCTGAGCAACGCAGCGTTCGCATCGCCAAGGAGAAGGTTCGCCAGCTCACGGATGAACTGACCGCCACCACGCTCAGTTGGGCAAAGGCCAGTGAGTTCCAACAAACGATTCTGAAGCCGGAGATGGATCGGATGGAGGCAGAGATTGGGGTCTGGAAGCCGCGTACCGTACCGCTGGCAGACCGGCTGGAATCGCTACACCGAACGGTGGCCGCTCGCGTGGAGGAACGTGAAGAGTTGATCCGGGAACTCCCGAACCTCACGGCCCGTGAACGCGGGGAGGCCTTCCGTCGCGTGTTCGATCGGGTCACCCTGTTCTGGGATCGCCAGTTCTGCCCCGCCCGCTCTGAGAACCGGAAGACCGATCGCCCGGGGAGGAACAAGTTCACTCTCCGGGAGGATCGTATTCAGTGGGGGTTTACACCCTGCGAAATTCTTGGTTCTTGGTGAAGATCTGCACGGTGTCCATGCCCAGCGCGGCGGCGGCGTCGACGGCTTTGTAATAGCCGCCGGCGATGGACATGTGGGCGCCGAGGAGTGGCATCAACTGAATTTCCGAAGGTATGGACGGTGGTTTATCTCGATCGCTTTTCGGAGCGAATGAATCGAGCGACCAGGAACACTCCGGTGGCGGCAGCGATCAGGCTCGTCAGAACATAGGCCACTCCGACCGCCGTTTCAGCGGCAATCCCAAGAACTGGCAAGCTCGTCATCTTCGCTTCCTTATGGAAAGAACACGGTCATCGGAGACACGGTACGAACTGACGCGGTCGCAACCAAGTCACTGCCAGTCGGAGCCAGGCCCCCAGGAATAGTCCGTCCTTTTGTCGAGACGGTTCAACTGCTGGGGTGGTCGCCCGGACCCTGCCAAACAAAATAACGGGGCCAAACAAAAGAACGGGGCCTTTGTTGACGGCGGTTGAAAGCGGCCCCGGTCCGACTTCCGTCAGCCCCGATTGCAGTCGCGCGCCCCGGCTGATATTCCACAGGCCACGACGGATCGCACTCGACCTGGATTCTGCTTGTGGGCAACGTGGCGCCGACCGGACCTTCGGGCCGGATTGTCTCTCTCGATCAGTTCCGCGGCTATACCGTCGCCGGAATGTTTGTCGTCAATTTCCTGGCGTCGTACGCGGCCTGCCCGCGAATTCTGAAGCACACGAACGACTACTGCAGCTATGCCGACACCATCATGCCGCAGTTCCTGTTCGCGGTCGGGTTCGCATTCCGGCTGACGTTCGAACGCCGCGTGCAGCGGGAAGGAGCCCGGGCCGCGTTTGGCCGGGTGGTGCGCCGCCTGCTCGGCCTCGCGGGGCTGGCGCTGGCGATCTACGTTCTGCTGCCGACCGCGCTGGAATGGCCGCAGATTCTGACCCGGCCCGCCGCAGAAACCGCTCGCGAGATTTTCAAGCGGGACTGGTTTCAGACGCTGCTGCATATCGCCGTCACCTCCCTGTGGATCCTGCCTGTCATCCGCGCATCGCTCGCGGTTCGCATCGCCTTTGCAGCGGCGTCGGCAGTGCTGCATGTGGCGCTGTCGGGATGGTTCTACTTTGTGTGGGTCAACACGCCCCCCGCGGGCATCGACGGCGGTCCGCTCGGATTCCTCACCTGGACGCTGCCCGCCATCGCAGGCACAGTGGGCTGCGATCTCGTCGCGGCCGCGGCGACAGCGGCGAAGTCCCCCGTCCGACCGCTGGCACTCGCCGGGGCGGCCCTGATGCTGCTCGGGTGGGGGCTGTCCTGCGGCACGCGCCTGTACGATGTGCCGGCCAGCGATCGAACCACGCCCCTCAGCAAGATCGCCGCGTCACCCGTCGTTCCCCCCGGAGACGCCCCTGCCGGCCGGCCGGCGACAGCGCTGCTGGCAGAGCCGCCATTCGTCCCTCCGCCGCCTGCGAGCGAGCGGCAATGGAACTACTGGATGATGAGCCAGCGGGCCGGAACGCTGTCGTACCTCACGTTCGCGGCCGGGTTTTCGATGGCGCTGTTCGCGGGGTTCTACTTCGTCTGCGATCAGCTGGGCAAACACAGCGCCCTGTTTCAGACATTCGGCGTCAACCCTCTCGCCGGCTACGTGCTTCACGACCCGATCGGCGACTTCACCAAATGGCTCGTGCCGCGCAGCAGTTCCGCCCCGGTCATGTGGCTGGCCTGTGCAGCCTACTTTCTGGTGGTGTGGGCGCTGCTGAAGTTGCTGGAGCGACGAGGGATGTTTTTTCGGCTGTGAACGGTCGAGACGCCTCGGCGTCGGAGTTCTCAAGGGACGCCGTGAGTGTCGCGACCCGAGTCCGCTGTCACGACAACGGCAGGCGAATCAACTGATTCTGCATTTCCGCTGCTGTCAGAACGCGGCAAATCAATTCGAGATCGCTGATGGCCGTCAGCACATCGAGACCGGTCGCACGGCATCCGTCCGTGATCGCACCGATCACATTGTGGTCCATGTAAATTGCCAGACTCATCCGCCGGCCCGACTGCGCAGCTTCGCGAGCAGCGCGGGATTCTCCGCGATTTGGCAAATGTCGTCGGCCTGCTGGAGCGCTGCGTCCATCTCGCGGTCGCACTCTTCCCGATGCTCGTAGTAGTAGCCGAGCGCCGCGTGAATCTGCGGTAAGGACAGGTGTGGATGCTGGCGATGAATCTGGTCAGCGTCCCAGCGATAGGCCTGGTGCTCTGCCACGACCTCGGAAACCTTGACCCGGGTTCCACCAATGAGGGGAACGCCGCGGTCGTCGAGTTCAATGAAAGGCCAGGCGGTTGTCAGCACAGCAGAGTCCCCGATCGATTCACACGTCGAATTCAGTCTACGCTTGCCGCGATCGTCAGCATAGATCATCAGCGGCGCAGCAGATTGACATCAGACTCGTCAGGCTTCGCACGGCACAAATCGGGTAGGAGACGGGATCACTCCCGCCGTCCTCCCACACCGCCGGACGTACTCACCGTATCCGGCG
>VFQQ010002411.1_pt1 | contig 21159 bp, 32 predicted proteins | sample 3512341 | NCBI WGS metagenome assembly VFQQ01 (sample SAMN10412373, study PRJNA504923) | tailings metagenome | isolation source: Relicate 2 Philex TSF1 revegetated site | place: Philippines: Tuba, Benguet | collected 2017-08-29 | reverse complement strand
TCTGGGGCACCAAGACAGGTTCGCCAGGCTGCACCAATTGCGCCAAGCAACACGGCAAGATCCATAAAAACCTGCAACTTTACGCACCCTTCTCGGGGTGGGAGAACTCCATCTCCGGCATCATGATGGACTGCAGCTTGACGCGCCCGCCCCGCAGGTTCTGTTGAAGGGGGGTGGGGGCAGGACAGGAGCATTGAGACAAACAGCAGAGCGAGCACTGAATAGCAGATAAACTGCAGCTTCACGCGCCCGCCCCGCAGGTTCTGCGGGACAAAACGCAGAGGCCAGGGGAGAACAGTGGCGTTCAAAAGGGTGGCAGTTTGGCTAGGCATGCGCTGAACAGAATCACAGCTAGCGCAGGCTCCAAGCACCTGCACCGCTCAGTCCAAGCGTGCTGCCACGCCGCACCGCGCCCACATGCACCCGCCCATCCAAGCTGCCCCTTGGAATGAACGACAGCCCATGCATTGATAGAAGCCCCCACCTGGTAGTCCATCAGCAGCTCTGCGCTGTGCCGCCCAGATGCAGCCACCTTGTTGCACTGGAAATAAATGCACAAGCTGCACAATCAAGCACCCACCTGGTAGTCCATCAGCAGCTCTGCGCTGTGCCGCCCAGATGCAGCCACCTTGTTGCACTGGAAATAAATGCACAAGCTGCACAATCAAGCACCCACCTGGTAGTCCATCAGCAGCTCTGCGCTGTGCCGCCCAGATGCAGCCACCTTGTTGCACTGGAAATAAATGCACAAGCTGCACAATCAAGCACCCACCTGGTAGTCCATCAGCAGCTCGGCGTGGTGCCGCTCCTCCTCGCTCTCCTGCTCAGGCGCGGGGAAAGGGGGCGGCAGTAGCGGTGGCATGTAAGCTCGCATGCTGTGGCCACTTGCCGTACAACCCTGTTGGTTCTGCTACGAAGTTGTGTCCAGCCCACTTGTTGAAGCAACAGCGATGCCAGGCAGCGCGGGGCAAGCAAGCGCAGCCGTTCAGCGAGCCGTTCCCTCACCACAGCATGCAACCACCAAACCAACACACACCATTGCAACCACCAATATGCAACTTGCCTTCTTGAAGAAGGCGGCGATGCCGGGCAGCGCCACGTTGTCGCGGCTGAAGTAGGCGTACAGCGAGTGATAGACATACGACACGTTATACCTGCGGCCGGAAAATTTGGGAGGTTGGGGCGGTCGGCGCGCGGTTTTGGCAGCCCAAATCCCATTTTGATGACGACCCGGAATTTTGGCCCGGGAAGGCGCTCACTCAATGTTGATCTGCTCGTTGATGGCGGCTTCACACTCAGGGTGGTAGTCCACCCTGGCATAGCTCTCGCTGGTGGGGGCACGCTCCACCACAGCCAGCTCAGACTGCAGTGAGGCAACAGCAGGCAGTGACGTGTGAGTGGCAGGGGCAACACTGAGAGGCGTGGGTCGGCGCACGCTCGGACTGCCAGCACAGATGCCAGCTCAGACTGCAACACAGGTTGTTGTATGCAAGCTGAAGTGCTGCAAGATGCTGCTGGCAGCATAAATCAGCAAGGCAGTCCGGCATTGCTAGCAGCCGCCTGGCATGGAACAGCGGCGCAGCTGGGACGTGCATGCACACTCGCAAGGACCGGCGGGTGTGAATGCTGCTGGCCTGGCAGACTCGTACGCCAAGTCAAACCAACAGCACTGCATTCGACAATAACCATGCATGCCCTTCCAGCCTCAGCAGCAGAAACAAGCAGCACCCACAACCCATCCCCGCACCTTGACGGCGGTGAAGGGCTCAAACACCACGCCGGTCAGCTCTCCCTGCTTCTCAGCCCGGGCCACAACCGCGGCACGGGGCACCGCCAGCTGCTGGGACGCGGAGCGCACCGCCGTATGCGACCTGCAGGTGCGGCGACAGGCCGTGGCATTGCTGGAGGGCTTGCCGCAACGTGCATACCCAAGCCCAGCAGCGAACGCGATGGCGGCACGAGGCGGCGACGGCGGCGGCAGCCAGTGCAGCGGCCAGCGCGGCGCAGGGGTCGCGATGCGTCACAATTGCGATGCGGATGCGCTCCAGCGTGCGGCGCGCACGCGGGGCCCGTGGCCCACACACGGCCCAGAGCGCAAGTGGCGAGCGGCGGCCCCAGCCGCTCGCAAGATCTGGCCGCCGATACGACAAGCAACATGCTCACCGGATCGCAGCGGCGGCAGCGGTGCTGACTGCGGCGGTCGCCATTATTGGTCCCGCTCCGCTTTGCGCTGTGTCTGGATGGTCTCGGCGGTGCTACGAGTCGCGCAAACGAGGCGATGGGCCGCTTCGCTCAGTTGGGAAGCTGCCCTGCTGCGCATGCTGCAGGCGGCGATAGCGCATGCATGGCGGGGGTCTTCGCGCAGCTCAAGCCCACACAGCACATTGTTACATGGGATTAGCAAATAAACAGGATTGGAAAACAGTGAAAAGGTGCACACATGCATGCGTAATGCTGCCAACCGGCGTGCCACGCGCCGCAGCCGTGCTTGCAGCTGCCGCCCGCTGTGGCGACGCCGCTGTGAGATGTGGACTTCCCTGCCGCTCACGCAAACCTGCAGGGAGCATAGGTTGAGCAGGAGTGAGTGACGGCTCAGACTGCCTTGAGTGCAGACCGGCAGGAGCACTGCAAGCTGCTACGTCTGCGGCGCAGGAGCATTGGTCAGCTGCGGCAGGTGGGCCTGCACATAGCATAACGTTTAATACAGACAACAGGCAGCAGTGATAAAAGCCAACCAATCGCACCCGAAGCCGACCGCGCCCTCCGAAATCGCAGTAAGCAGCCGCTCCTTCAGCTGCTCCTTGCTCTCGTACTCAACCAGGTCCAGCTGGTTGAAGCAGGTGTGGGCTGCAAAAAATGAAGTGACAGTAAGAGTCCAATTTTCTTTTTCAGTCAGCAACTGTGCGCTGGTAGCGTCAAGCTCTGACCAGGTCCAGCTGGTTGAAGCAGGTGTGGGCTGCAGCACAGAGGAGAGAGAAAACCAGCAAATTACATCAATCACTCAGACCAGATCCAGCTGGTTGAAGCAGGTGTGGGCTGCGCAAGTGGGCAGGAGGTGCACTCCTTTGCATCAGTTGAATTGGTACAAGGCAAGCACTCAGTCGTTGCACAAATTCGCTGCGACGGCAGCAGCAGCACAGCGACGCGTCTCCTACTCCCGCAACGCAGCGCAGCGCACCCGTGGGCAGGCGGACGGGGGGGCCGAAGGCCTTGTGTATGGAGAAGCGCTGGGGGCCGTGCACGCCCTGCAGCGTGGCAAAGCCGCCCAGCGGCACCTTGGACGTGCCCTGCAGAGCAAAGGGTTCCAGTGGCTCTTACTCCAGCCCCAAATAGGCGGTGATACGGTCCAAAACAGGTGTGTACTTGCAAGTAGCACCCGCCCAGCGGCACCTTGGACGCAGTGGCGGAGGCGGCCTGGATCCGTCAAGAGTCTGCCACATAACAAACCAAGCGATACCGCGTGCCCGCACCCTGGGTGCTGCACAGCTCCTGCTTGTCCGTTCACTTTATACCCAAACAGTTTTGGTCAACACATAAAAGCCAGCCGCACCGTCACAAACTGCACCAGCTGCGCCAGCTCCTGCTTGTCCATCTCGCGCACCACCTCCCAGAAGTAGCGCACAACAGGTGAAGCAGCGGTGTAGCCTGCAGGACAGTATATATAGAACACGGGCGGCTGTGAACATAATCATGCGACAAGGCAGGCGAAGCACCTTGCAGGCAAAGCACACGGCGTGGTACTGCCGGTGCAACACCGGAAAATATTTGCAAATCAAAGCAGCCAAATGCCTTACCCTGGTAGTCTGTGTGCGCCCGCAGGTTGTGCACGTCAATCATGTGCAGACCCCGCAAGACCCAACCAAGTAACGCAGCCTCTTCAAGGCCTCAGCCAATTTCCTTACCCTGGTAGTCTGTGTGCGCGCGCAGGTCGTCCACATCGATTTCGGGCAGTCCCGAGATGAGCAGCTCCAGCTCGTGGTCGTTGAAGATGGAGATGAGCTTGCGTGGCACAATCTCCCAGAAGCCCTGCGAGGAAAATAACCCTCGCACCCCACTTGCAGCTGTTAGTAAGAGGGCGCAGCTGGGCGTGGAAAGATGGAGATGAGCTTGCGCGGCACAATCTCCCAGAAGCCCTGAGGCAGGGGAAGTGGGGCCCAGTGTAGAAAAGTGGAGCAAGGGCGAGCATGCTGAAGATGGAGATGAGCAGAAGCCCTGCAAGCAGTGCAAAGTGGCCCGCTGCGCCGCCGTGCGTGCTGACCGCATTTCAGGGGATTGCAACTTCCCGCTCGGGCAAGCACCTCCAAAACAAAGGTGTCTAACAGTCAACCCACCTTCAAGAAGGCCTCGATCTGGCCGCGGATGGCGGTGGTCATGCGGTGCCGCGCCACCAGGTTGACATATTCTCTCTTGTTGTCGTTGGTGACCTGAAAGGAAGAGCAAAGAAGCCAAGTGATTTGTCAGAGTTGCAATGAGAAAAGCGTGTAGGCCACCAGGTTGACGTACTCCCGCTTGTTGTCGTTGGTGACCTGCGAAAGATGAAGCAAGCAAGGGCATTGTCAGAGCGCAGTTTAGGAACGTGGGCAAGCCACCAAGTTGACATACTCGCGCTTGTTGTCGTTGGTGACCTACAGAAATGAGTGTAGGGTGCAAACATCACCAGCTGTAGTGCTGCTTGTCAACCAACCACTTGTTGAGGCTCGCTGGTGGGCGGCATACGATTGCCATTTCAGTTCGATTGCCCCGGTGCTGACCTTAATGTCCTTGCCGCCGGGCTTCAGCTCCACCACCGACTTGCGCCCAAAGTAGTCCGTCTCTGTGGCAAGACACGAGGGAGCAGGAGGTCGAGACCACAGTCAATAATAGGGGCGACGGATGAGGGGCGGCCCCTCGCGGTAGGGCGACAAGCCACAGGAGTCAGCGCCACGTTTTGCAGCGCCGCCGCCTTGCTGCTCCCGCCTGCTCAGTTGTGCTGGTGCAGCGCTGCGTGCCAGCGGCATACAGGGCCGCTTTACAAGTGAGACAGCTAGGCAGCGCAGCCGGCAGGTTTGCTCACCCTCCGCGAAGGTCAGGTCGAGCACATCGGTGATGTCGTTCTCCAGCATCCACCTGACGATCGAATGGAGTATGGGGAGCCATTCAGCACCCGGCCCCTGTTCTGATGGGAGGCCATTCAAGCCACTGCAGCAGTCACCAGGCAGCGGTAGCCAGCTCCCTCACTTGAGGTTTTTGAAGAAGTCGGGGTCCACCGCCTCAATGTCCTCGTAGGTGAGCGGCTGCAAAAATGAGGGAGCAAGAAAGGTAGCGTGGTCGCAGTTGCATGGTATTGGTGCTGCAGCCAAAGGCAAGTGTGGTCCGGTAAGCAACGGCACATGGCGTAGCTGAGAGGACGAAACACCAACACTGCTCAGCTTGCTTGGGGGCAGGCGCAGCAGCCATTCTGTGTAATAAAAAAAACAGCACCCACCTGGCCCAGCATGTGCTTGTAGAAGGAGCGCGTGAAGTGGGCGTCCACGTACTGGCCATCGTACAGCGCCTGCAGTTGGAGCGGAAAGGGGTGGGAACTCTTTAGTGCATGCAGGTGAGAGGCAGCCATTGCATATAGTCGGCAGCGCGCGGCTCTCCCAAGCTGTTCCAGCAATGCCTAGGTAACGAACCACAGATAAAACCAGTACCAGCAAGTGCACAGCTGGGGCGAAGCAGCTGCCTGAGCAGCCAGAAAGAAGGCCGCCCAACCGACTGCGGCAGGCCAGCCGCTCTGCTGGCAAGCGGCGCAGAGCAGGCGCCCAGCAGCAGAGGTGAGCAGAGCCCGCAGTCGGGTGGGCAGCATTCCAGAATGGCAGCTGGGGCAGCTCATCAGCCACAGCAGTCTAAAGAAGCTTCATAGGCACTGGGACAGCTCGTTGTGATGGCTGGCCAGCCGGTGCGCCTGCAAACGCGGCATTCGATGCGCCGCAGCTGCCTGGGCAGCCAGGAAGCAGGCCGCCCAGCCGACTGCGGCAGGCCAGCCGCTCAGCTGGCAAGTGGCTCAGATGAGCGGCTCGGTGCCACTCGGCAGCAGAACAGCTCAAGTGCAATAGTCGATCTGGAGACACGCCTGAAGGCATCATCTGCAAAAGTGGATTTCATGCCCACTGCAAACCTTTGTGACAGCTTCCCAGCCGCCGCCTTGACACTCGACAGATGGTCAAGAGGCAGCTGTTGCTCAACGAAACTGTGGCTGGCATTGCTGCACGCTGCTGAGACCGTGGCCCGCAAACCGCCATTGGAGTGCCTCGCTGCAGACCGACAGAAGCAGCACAGCAACGTCGCGGGTGAGAAGGCAGCTGAGCACCGCTCACCAGCACCACTGGCCTGTACTGCTTCTAGTCGATCCACAGCGATACCCAAAGGTTACTGGAGCAGGACTATGGGCTTGCCAGTGTACGAAATCTGTCTGGATTTGCGCACACGGGACACAGAGGACCAAACCTTCGAGGCGCGGCAACATTGACACAAGACTGGCGCGCTGCAAAAACTCCTTCGCATGGGTGGCCAAGAAGTGGGCTGATGCTAAGCAACTGCGGCACGCCAGCTCTGTACAGGGCCGCTGGCCAACCTGGCAGGCACCCTTTGGGTTGCTTGTGCTGTGCACCTCAACCGCAATTAGTGTAAGCATCGCCTGCGCGCCGTCACGAATCTCCTTGCTGCCCTGCTGGCGGGCTGGCCTATTGCGCGGCAGGCCGACCAGCAGCAGGGCAGGCAGCGGGGAGATTCGAGACAGAGACCTGGCCAGCCTCGGAAACAGCAACTGCGTGATGGTCTGAGCCCATTCAAATGGGCGGCAACCTATCCTTGCCTGCTGGCCCAAGGACCGCCACAGGACCGCCTCGGCTGCCCTGCTGGCGGGCCGGCCTCTCGTGAACAGGCACCGGCAGCAGGGGCTGCCAAGGACATCCAGTGGCGGCCGTTGAGTCATCCAAAGAGCAGCGGTCCGACAGGCGGTTTGCTTGCAGGATCCAGTCAGCACCCATGCTGTGGTGCAGGCACGTCCTCCCTGGAAACGGCCTCAGCGCTGACACAGTTCTGCAGGCGGGCATGTCTACACCCTGCTGCAGAGCGCGCAGAGCTTAAGAGGCCACTTACAGAGGGGGCGCTCCACCATGAAGTGTCGGCGCTTTTACACGTGCACAGCTCGCCATTGAGGCGTGTAGCAGCTTGCATGTGTCCCACGCCATTGCTGCGCGGTTGCCCACCCCCAGGTACAGTGGCCGGGCAGAATCAGCGCGGGTGGCCTCAGGGCAGCGTCCGACGCTGCAGGCGGCCGCTCTCTCTCAGGAGGCGCCCGGCTGCAGCACATCAGACCAGCAGCGTGAAAGGCCAGCCCATGCGTGTCCCGCCGCAGCTAGACGGAGTGAGCTCAGCTAAAAACAAATGCAGGCCACAGCAGTGGCTGCCAGCGATTGCAGCAATGCAGGCCGGAGAACTGGGGCGAGGCAAAGCAGGCAGGCAGCGCAGCGCCGGTGGCCAGAGCGAGCGGCGGCACTGCAGGTGGGCCAGCCTGCAAACAGAGGGCCAGCTGCAGTGCCGCATCTGCGCCTGAGGCCACCTGTTAGCGGACCCGGCCTGGGCACGTTGTCTCAGCAGCATGTTACTGCACCATCACCGGACACAAGCAATGATGCGCCAGCTCGGCCACATTGCGGGCGGCACGCACAGCAGGCTGGCCGCAGCCGCCCGCCTCGGCTGCAGGCGGCCGGCTCTGCGAAGAGGCGCCCGGTTGCAGCAGAAGATAGCGGATCTGCAAGGCCAGCGTGCAGGTGGCCCATCTGATGCAACCAGCACAAAACCTAATAGTGGCAAGCGTGGTGGCGGAACCGCGGGCGTGCAGAAACAGCACAGGTGGCCTCAGCCGTGCGCCTCGGCTGCAGGCGGACGGCTCTCAAGAGGAGGCGCCCGGCTGCAGCTGACGGCGCATCATCCAGCTCAAGCCCGCCCTGAGCATTTCTGTGTGCAGCTACAGCAGAAAACATAAAAAAGTGCAACAAAAGCAGAGTCGGCCACAGCCCTTTGGCAGGCGCTGGAGGCGGGCAGCACATCAGCTGTGGCCAGAGCGACGCACGGCACTGCAGGTGGGCGGCTCTCAAGCGAGACGCCCCGCTGCAGTGCATGACGGTCCACTCTGAGGCCACCAAACTAGTAAGCTGGGCTGCAGTGGGGTAGGCTTTCGCCCCTGTACCACGATGCAATGCACCCTTGCCGATGTCCAACCACGTGGGGAGGCGAGCAGATGCAGAACCAGCGCAAGTGGCCTTAGCCGTGCGCCTCGGCTGCAGGCGGCCGGTCTCTCTCAAGAGGCGCCCGGCTGCAGCATCAACGCTCGCTTGGAGGCCGTCCTGCGCATGACCTGTCTGCAGCTTAGAGCGGACTGTAGACCGGCAGAAATGCTCACTCAGGTGGCAGCGCCGCAGAAACAACGCAGGTGGCCTCAGCTGCGTGCCTTGGCTGCAGGCGGTCGCCTCTGGGGGGAGGCGCCCGGCTGCAACCAAAAGTTGCCGAACTAGAGGCCGCTTTCCGCATGTTCTGTCTGCTGCTAGCAGCTGCAAAACCAGTGCAAGGGAAGCAATGCCGGCCACAATCATGTGGCAGCACCCGGGGCGGGCAGCACAGCAGTAGTGGCCACAGGGGTGCGATTGAACTGCAGGCGGGCGGCTCTCAAGGGAGGCGCCCAGCTGCAGTCCACGCGACTGCGCTCTGAGGCCAACCAAACTTCTGGGCTGCCTGCCGGCAGTCACGCCACCAAGTATCCCGGCCACCACGGTGGTTGGTGTGCCGCAACGCCAATAGCATCCAGTCCAGCCTACCAATGGTGCCATTCAGAGCATCAGAAAAAGCCTCGCCTGGCCATGGCCACCTTGTGCAGGCTAAGCTGCTGATAGGGCAGGAAGGGAAAACAAACAGCTCACCTTGCCCACCACGCGGCCCACGAAGCGGAAGAAGTCAAGGTGGTTGGTGCCGCGCGCCTCGTCATTCTGGATGATGGAGTTGGGGTTGGGCTGCAGGAAGCGACAGGAGAGAAATAAATTATTAACATTCGCAGCAGTGATACAATGTGATGATGTTCATTACAGTTGAGGAGCGGTGGCACAGAGAAGCGGTTGAGGGGCAAGCGCAGCGCAGGGAATGTGACAGACAGCTGAGGGGCACACCAACAGCTGCTAGGATGCAATTGCCACTCAGCTTAACAATCGCAGCCCATACCCACCTGGAAGGTGGTGCCCCCCTCGGGCACGGGCTGGAACAGTGAGAACTGGGGGTTGAACATCTCCCGGCTGATGACCTGTGCATTCAACGGCGGAGACTGTTGATTGGCAGGCTGGCACGTGAAAGGAGGCGAGAGGTCGGTGGGTTGCACATCTCGCGGATGATGACCGGCAGGCAACCCATTCGGGAAGGAAACAATCGGCACACAGGGCGACATGTGCTGCTGCAGATCTGTCGTGCAGCAGCTGCGCCTTCACTCGTACGGCATGCCCTGCGACCAAAGCCCTTCCAGCCGCCACGCACCGAGTACCACTCGCGCGTGACGCCGCCGGCGTCCACGCCCTCCTCCCCGGTGAACACCACGCTGCAAAGAAGATCAACGCGGGAGGCGGTTTAGCTGGCTGCTTTTCTTGGTGACGAGCATAATCAAAGTGTGCCTGACAGGGCTGCTGCAGCAGCACAGACGCCAGGCATCATGGGTGAACTGGCTGCAAAACCACCGCCCAAGAACTGACTTGAGCTTGGCCTTCATCTCGTCGGGGCTGCGCATGCGCAGCTGGTAGAACGAGTCCTGAAGTGGCAGGGGCGGGGAGGAAACAGAGGTCGTGGTCGGGATGGTGGGCCCGGCAGCCGACTTGGAAGGCGGTCACAAGGCTTGCAGCCCAGCACAAGCGCAGTTTACCGCCCAGCCAGCACACCCCCATCACAACATGCATGGCATGCGCTCATCAGCTTGATAACAAAACCCCATAAGGCCGCACCTCGAACACGTGCTCGCGCCGCACGTGCAGGCGCAGGGTGCCGTAGTGCTGCGCCTCGCTCTCCTTGACCTGGGTGCGGAAGTGGGCCCGCTTCTGCGAAATTGGGAAGGCAGGAGGGCGGTAGGGAGATTGAGAAAACATCGCGATGAGCCGGGCAACTTTGAGGGAGGCGAAGGCAGCGTGCTAGCTGGGTTCTGCACAGTGGCACCCAACATACCCATCCAGCATAGCAATCAAACCAACAAAACCAGCAGCGCGCACGTTGTCAAAGTCGAGCAGCTTGGGCGCGCGCAGCAGCAGCGCCAGGCTGGTCTGCAGCAGCTGCGGCTTGTGGTGCACGAGGGCGTTGACGAGGCGGCGGTGCCGCTCCGCAAACCGCATGAAGGCGGGCTGTTCAGGCGGAGAGGAAGCAGTAGGGACAGACGGCGGTCTGAGTAGAGGGGAAGAGTCTGGCTGTGTTCGGCTCTCGAGCGCCAACAGGTCAGCAGATCAGCTGTGACAAACCAGCAGGCGCCACACATTGCCAGTGCATTGCTGCCGTCTGCGCGCTCAGGCAGCCGTTCTACCAGTCGAGACAACCGCCCACCATCCCAAGCCTTGTTGCTGCCCCGCACCTGGCTTTCAGCGGTGGGCGATGCGGCGGGTGCGCCGCCACCCATGGCCGGCATGCTGCTGCTGATGCTCAGCTGGCTGACGGTGGGGGACTGCAGGGTTTGATGGGCAGGGGACAGCAGCTCAACTCAGGGATGCATACGCGGCAGAGCTCGGCAGCGGACTGCAGTTGAGCTGCTGCTGGCAGGCACAGTTGCACGAGTTGAACGTGGCACTCTGACTGTAGCCAGCTTGCTGCAGTACCATTAGCTGCAGCAGCCCCACCTGCATGTCCAGCGACGGGCTGCTTGAACTCGCACAAAAGCACACTACTGGGCAGCCAGCCAAATGCGCTAGCAGTACATACACAGCAAGAGCAGCCCACCTGCACGTCCAGCGACAGGCTGCCGGCTCGGTCGCCGGAGCTGGAGGGCCGCGCCTTGTCGCCCTCCGCGGGCGGCTTCAGCTTGGACTGTGGGGGAGGGAAACAGGAGCCAGAAACTTTCTAGTAAGCTGGAAGGGTTGATGCCATTTTATATATCAGCAACTAAAATTTCGCCCGCGGGCGGCTTCAGCTTGGACTGTGGGCCAAGGGTAACAGGCAGACGTGTGAGTGGATGTAGTCATTGCGCATTGATGCCTTTTTGTTTTTGTTTTTGTTGAAGCAGGGTCAAACATGCCTTGTTTTCCAACATTAAGCAAGTATTGCAGCTGCCGGATGATGGACATTTATAATGGATGCACGCACCTGGATGTCTGCCAGCACGAAGAAGCACTCGACCAGCGGCTGCACCTGGGCCGCCGCGGGCGGCAGCACCTGTGTGCAAGCAACAGATGGAAGAGATTGTCAGGTTGGCAGTGCAAGGAGCAGGCAGGCAGGCAAGCACCTCGGCAAAACAATGCAAACAGCCAGCGCACTTCCATACACAAATCAGCTCGCACACGAGAGCAGGGCAATACACTGCTCAGGCGAGATTCCCAAATCAAACAGCCAGGAGCACACAAGCTGGGCACAGCTTGCCTTGGTGGCTTCAGCCGACTTGCTGGCCTTGAGCGCCGCCTCCAGCGTAGACGCCACTTGGCTGCATACAGGAGGAAGGAGCGAGCGATTACAGGGTTGGGAGGCAAGCAAAGTGCATGTCGTAGCGACACAGGCTGCAACCCGGTTGGTTTGACCGGCAGTTTGGGTGCGTTTAGTCTCACCTGAGCTGCTGCCAGAGCGGCTCCAGCTGCGAGGCCAGGTCTTCCAGCACCAGCAGGGCCGCCAGCCGGAACTGCTCCACCACCTGTGAACCATTTTATAAAGCTAGATCAGCTCAGGTCAGAGGCATGCACAGGGAGGCTTGGCCTGCACCGGCTCCATGTGTCGAAGCCGTGGTGCCGCCACCATGACGGGCAGTCGCGCCTCTGGCGGCGCGCGCTCTTGCTGCTGCTCCAACACCTGCCCCCACTGCCGCATCAGCATTTTATAGCACAGCGCAGTGCAGAACAGCGCAGCACGACAACCTACCTCAGGCGGGGCGCGCTTGCGCTGCTGCTCCACCATCTGTCCCACGTTCTCCCAGAAGCACGAGGCGGGGCGCTGCGAGTGGTGGACAGAACAACCAGAAGCTTAACACCGTGCCTAACAGGAGTGCACAGACAACGCATAACACTCCCAGAAGCACGAGGCGGGCGCTGTGGCAGGAGGGGTGAACAAGCCAGCACAAGGGCTGGACAGGAGTGCACCAAGCAAAAAAGCCCAGAGGCTTAGCAGCAGTGCAGCGTGCAGACGCCTGCACGCAAGCACAACAAATATACAGCCCCTCTCACCAGCATGAGCTTGCCGAAGCGGCCCACCCCCGTAGTCAGCACCGAGCTGCTCTGTGGGTCCATGCCCGCCAGCTGCTGCAGGCCGGCGGCCGCCTTTGCCGCCAGTCGCTGCAGGCTGGCCGCCAGCTCGGCCAGGGCGTGGGGATAGAAGGAGGGGCGGATGACGTTCATGCCCTGGCGGGAGGGGGGTGCAAGTGCAGGGAAAGCAGGTAAGAGCATGTGGCAGAGTGGAAGTGTGTGGGGGTAGGAGGAGGGGGCGATGCTGTTCGTGCCCTGTGGGCGGCGGAAGGTAAGGAGCAGATAATGAGGGCGGAAGGGTTGGCGGCAGTGTGCATGTGCTAGGGCCGCAAACTGCAGGCAGGTGCAGGTGAGAGCAGCCAGCATGTGCTAGCGCGCAGCAAGGGCAGCTGCGGTGCCAAGATGCAACCTGATGATACCCACCTGCACCACCATTTTGAGCAGCGATGCGGGGCGGTCGCCCAGCCACTCCTCTGCTAGCAGCTGCGCAGCACGGGTGGGGGGGACAAGTGGGGCAGCTGTTGTCAGACATGCTCGGATGCATGTAAAACTGCTGTAGAGAAGCAGGCAAGCTAGCAGGGTGATGCGCATCAGCAGTGCTCATCCCCAGCCCAGCCAAACCACCCGCCCCGTCCCAACCCCACCTGCGGCAGCGTGCGCAGCAGCGGCAGCGGCAGAGCCTCAAACGCCGCCTTGTACTGAGCATGCTTGCGGTCCTCCTCTCTCTGCTTCGCCGCATCCGCTGGCTTGTCTGCCGCTGCTGCCGCTGCTCCAGCCCCGCTGCCGCCGGCCGCCTCGCCGGCAGCACCAGCAGGGGTGCCACCGGCGCCACCGCCGGCGGCCGCCTCGGCCGCCGCTGGAGCGGGTGCGGGAGAGGGCGCGGCAGGTGCTGCCGCCTGCTGCGTGCCGCTGCCGCCAGGCGATGCCTCCCGGCCGCCGGCAGCAGCCGCTGCAGCGGCGTCAGCCGCCGCCTCGCCGCCCGCAGGCGCTGCCACCGCCTGGTCGGTCTGCATGGCGGCAGCGCCGCTGGCGCCTGTGCCTGTGCCGCCAGCTGCAGCGGCAGCACCCTCACCACCTGAAGCTCCAGAGGCGCCGGAAGCTCCTCCCTCTGGCCCCTGCCCCAGCCCAGCCAGCCGCCGCTGCACTAGCTCTGCTGCGGCTGCCACGCGCAGCTTTTCCCTTGCTTGCTCCCGCTCCTGCCGCTCAACCTCCTCGTCTTCGAATGGCCGCAGCAGGGCGGAGAGAAGCTGCGTAGAGAGGGGCGCAGGGGGGCAGTGGTCAATGGGTCTAGCAGCAGGGGCTTGCACAGATGGGGGGCACATAGCAAGCAATGATGGTTGGCGGAAGCAAGCGCTTTGAACAGAGCATGGGGGTGCGGGACTGCAGCAGCAGCAGGACAGGAGAAAATAGCGAGCACCCAAGCACTGCGCGGGGCGGGCCTCGGTGCCAACAAGTTGGCAGCAACAGTCCGAATCAGCAACACAAGCCCAAAACAAAAAAACAAGTCATGCTCCTCTCACCTCCAGGCACTGCGCCATGTGCGCCTCGGAGCGGCGGGCAATGGGGCGGCTGGGCAGCCCCAGCAGCACCTCAAGGCCTGGCTGCTCAGCGGCCGCTTCAGCCTCCTCCGCTCCAACCTTGCCCTTGCCTGCGGAAGAGGTGAGGAGGGCAGGGAATGGTTGGAAGGTGGGAGGAGCAGTGAAAACTGCAGGGTTTGCGTCGTTTGGTCGTTGCACCGAGAGTGCTGGCTGGCATCACGCACAAAGAAACAGCGCAGCTGATGCAGCGGAATGGGCAATGAAGCACAGCCAAATAGATAGATATGTTTAATGAAGCACAGCCAGACTGGACAGCTCACCCTTGCGGTCGTGGCGGGCGGCCAGGCGGCGGGCCACTGCCGCCAGGGCAGGCGCCCGCAGCAGCACCAGGGCACCTGGCACCTTGGCGTGGTGCCTGCGAATAAAAGGGGTGTAGGCCGCAGTATACTGTCAGTTGAGCCGGTGAACAGCAGGAGGCATGGCATTTGTGGCAGGTGATAATGAAGCAAGAAGCAACTGCTGCAACTTGCGGAGAACACCATCAAACACACACTTAAATCCTGACCCCGACCTCCTCACCGGCACAGGTAGCTGAGCAGCTCCAGCACACGGCGGGACACCAGCTGAGGCACGGCGGGGCCCTCGTGCGCGGGCGCCAGGCCTGCGGCAGGGTGGGTGGGTGAGGGTGGGGAGATGGTGACTACGTGTTCGACCGGCCATTAAATGTGAGGGCTCCAAGCAGCTGCTGTCAGGGGCAAGGTCGCGGGCGCAGATTAGACAAAGCGCAGCCGCGCAAAGCATGTTGCAAAACCCAAACAACTGCCAAGCAAACCCTCACCCAGGTCAAGAACCGGGCCCTCCGCTACTGCTCGCGGCTCCCAAACAACAACGGCAAACCCGCCAAATCTAGCCAAAACAATGTCAAAACCCCTTACCAAGGTCTAGAACTGGGCCCTCTGCCACCGGCCGCAGCTCTCCAGCCTGCTGCACCCCTTCCATGCCGCCGCCGCCAGCTGCCGCTTCGTCGGCGGTCAGCGGGCCGCGCAGGATGGACAGCAGCAGGCGCAGCAGGGTCTGCGATGGGCGGGGCAGGTGGAGGTGGCTATCAGCTGCAGTATGGCAGGACTGGACAGCGCCCGAGCTGGCGGGAGATGCAACGTGCGCGCTGCAGTTTGCACGAATCTAGAGGCAGCGCAGGACAGCCAAATGTGCAATCAAGTTGCCATGAGCAAGTGCTGTAGCCGCCGCTTGCAATTCCACCATCCACGCACCTCTCGGGTCTCGCTGTTGGCGCACAGGTTCAGGTGCATAAGCACGAAAATGACATCTGGGGTGCAGATTCTACGCAACCACCAATCACCAGCTCACCTCCCGCGTCTCGCTGTTGGCGCAGAGGTTGTGCATGAGGCGCTGCAGCTGGCCCTTGCCCAGCGGCTGGGACAGGCGCAGCAGGCGCAGCAGGGTGAGCAGCCCCTCCTCGTCCATCTGCGGGGGAGGGGGCGGAGAGAACAACTCCTGTGTGAGTAGGCGCAGACAGGCAGAGCAAGCAAAGCAGCAGCGAAGCGGGCAGGCCCTGGCCGTCCATCTGATGAGGAGATGGAGGTTGGATGTCAACAAAACAGTCGAATGAGCAACAAGCAACCTAGGCACCGGATGCAGCAAACAGGTTAAGCGCATCTGTAAGGGACTTGCATGCTGATTGCCGGCTTGCATTCACTTGGCACCAACAGCACGCAAAGAGCGATGCCGGTCCCTTGCCCGCACCTGGCCCAGAAACGGCATACTGGTTGAGCCAGCAGCGCCGCATGCCCCGCACTGCTTTGACCATGCCGCCAACAATGCACAAGGAGCCGTGCTGGGGACTGGGGCACTGGCCTTGCAGACTTGAGGCGCAGCCGCACCTCCAGCTTGCAGGTACGAGTGCTCCATCATGACAGCAGGCTCCCCACAGCGTGTGGCAACAATGATCCCACACTTGGCCGCACTTCAGCGCTTGGCTGCATGTTCGCTGATACCCAATCTCGCCGCTGCATGCCCAGCAGCATGGCAGTCTGCTGGGGATGCAGCGGGCGCCGCATTGTCAAGCGACCATCCGGCCCAGCAGCAACCCGCCGCCAGCTAATTCACTGTTGCCGCCCTCAAGCAGCGTGCTGCCAGCTGAGCGGGGCAGTGCAGCAGGGCTCGCAGTGACATCCATGCCGCGACACTGCAAGGCAGTGCAGTGGCATGGTGCTCGTCCGAGTCGTGATGCCACTGCTTGCAGCCTCCAGCACCGCAGCGTAACAATGAGAGATTCAGCGAGCCAGGCAGCTCACAGCTTGCGGCAATTGCATCAGCAATTGCAGCACTGGCCCAGGCACCGGCATGCCGGCTGAGCCAGCAGCCCTGCAAGCCCTCGCGCTGCGCAATGGCAGCGCCGAGGCATGCAGTGCTGCGCAGCGGCAGTGCTGAGGCATGCAGTGCTGTGGCATCCTTCCAGGGCAACCCAAGCCGGTTCCGTGTGGGCAGGATTCATCCACACATTTGTCCACCCCTGCAAAGTTTCCAGCCCCTGGCCAGCACCTGCATGCGGGTTCAGCCGGCACTGCAAGCCCGGGCGCTGCGTGGTGCAGCACTGGAGTTGCAGTGTCAAAGCGGATCCGGATGCCGCCGCTCTATGAACAAGCATCATCTAGTCCCAACTCGCACCAAACGCCTCCAGCGCCCTTGCCCCTGTGAACCGACATACTGGCTGACCCAGCAGCACTGCAGGCCTTGGTGATGCGGGATGCAGCGCAGAGATTGCAGTGGCTGCAGGATTCAGCCAGTATGCTGCTCACGGCCAGGCACCACCCTTTAATCTAAATGTGGCGATCAAAACACTCACAAATGCACCGCCTTCAGCCCTTGGCCCCATAAACAAGCATACCGGCTGGGCCAGGGGGACTGCGAGCCCAGGGTGCTGTATTCTGTGGTGTAGATGGGTGCAAGTGCAGGAAAAGTGAGACGAGCAGCCCATACATGTCGATCAGGTATCACCGAGTCAACTAAAACAAAAAGGCTTCGCTGGCCCATAGATTGTAGTGACACAACACCAGCTGAAATGCTGGTGCATCACGGCCAGGCAACCTGGGCAGTGGACCGGCATACAGGCGGACCCGGCAGCACTGCAAGCCCTAGCGATGCATGATGCTGTGCCAAGGGACGCAATGCTTCCAAGGACACACTGAATGCTAGTGGGTCACGGCCGGGCACACTGACGGCGTCCAACCCCTGATCCCCTGAGCTGCCATGCTGGCTGAACCAGTTGCTTGCAAGCCCTAGCGGCTGCATCATGCCATGCCAACGAGCATTTATTTTTATATCCTAGCACAAGAATGCCAGTGCATTGCTGCCCAGCATCACTCTTTCACACAAGACAAACTATCGCCACCTGCGCAGTGGACCGGCACACCCGGCTGAGTCAGCAGCACCGCAAGCCTCTTTGCTGCACGGTGCAGCCCCGAGGGACGCGGTGCAGCCGAAACTGCGCAGAAGTGCCAGTGCACCGCATCCAGGCATCACCCATTCACACTGAGAAGGTTCGCCAGCCCATGAGCCTTGAACCAGCATCTGACAGCCAGCCCATGACTCGTGGACCAGCATACTGACACAGACAGGTTGACAGCCCTGCAAGCCCCGGCGCTGCACGGTGCAGCTCCAAGGGACACAGCCTTTCTGGAACAGCAGGGCAAGCCCTGTTCAGTGCGACCGGGACCAACCCAAACGCACACACTGCTGCAGCCCTTGACCCGTGCACCGGCGTGCTGGCTGGGTCAGCAGCACTGCAAGCCCCGGCGCTGCGCGATGCAGCACTGAGGGATGCAGTGCTGCGTCCAGGCGAGCACGCCGGTGCACTGCGGCCAGGCAATCACCCATACACATCAGTCTTCTCCGTCCATTACCCGCAGGCGCGCCAACCAGCAAACTACCGAGCAACCAAGAGACAGCAGCAGCAAAGACAGCAAAACCCACCTGCGGTGGCGGCTCAGCCGCGGGGCCTTCAGCCTTGGAGGGCCCAGCTGCGCCGGCTGCCGCGCCGCCGGCCCGTCCCCCTCGAGCACCAGTGCGGCCCAAGTATTCGATGCGGGGACCTTGGCCGCGGCCATCGTAAACGAGGCGCATGCGGACCTGCATTTGTATTTGGGGTGGGGGTGCAATGCATAGTTTGCAAGGAGTGTTGCGTCAACGCTGACGCTGGAAACCTGTGCTGGACGCGCAGCCACGCCTGCAACCGCTCAAGGTGTCCCGGACACGAAACCGACCATGTGCTGCAGGATATGGCAAAAGAAAGGCAGAAAGCAGGCGCACCTCCTCTCCTGCCTGCAGCCCCGCCACAGCCGCCGCCTGCAGCAGGAAACGTGGCATTGGTGGATGGGTAGCCAAGCACACAAAACCACGCGCTGTGATAACAAGAAACAGCATGCAGGTGCACCTGCACTTGCAAACTTTGGCGTTGCATTGTGACAGCTGGCTGCCAACTGCAACACCAACCCCCTTTATCTAGCCACCCACCTGCTGTGCCGCCGCCTGCATCGCTTCGGTCATGGCCTGGTTGCGGGCCATGTGCCGCTGCATGCGGGCCTGCGATGGTGGCCAAAGGGAAGGAGGAAGCGAAAAAGATGTCAAGTTCCCATTGCCTGGTGGCCAGCCAGCACGCTTTGCATGAGCAGGCACGTGGGCAGGACTGGGGGACTGGCATGTGACGGAACGCACTGCACACCAAAACAAGCCCACCTGCAGGGCCTGCGCCTCAGCCATGATGGCGGGGGGCAGCGTGGCCAGCAGCGCCTCGTCAGCACTACGAACAAGAATGGGCACATCAAGCAGTTGTAAGGGAAAACATTTAAAAGTGGAGCGAGTGTTCTGGGGCAGGGGGAGCGTGGCCAGCAGCGCCTCGTCAGCACTGCAGAGAAGGACGAATCGATTGCAAGTTTTGCATATGAAGCAGCTGTGCCTGATGTAGGGTAACTGTCAGAGTGCTGCAGCTGCACACCGCCTGCTGGAAATCTCGACCGCCTGCTGCCTCACATGCAAGCCACTTATGTGCAGCCGTGCCAGCGCGCACAGCGCAGAGCACAGCGCGGCACGCACAGCGCTGCACCACCCCGCACCTGAGCAGCACCTCCTCCCGAACATCAGGCGGGAAAGTGGCCAGCAGGCTGCCAAAGTCCAAGTCAGCAGGGCCGCCCGCCGCCGCTGCCGCAACCCCTGCCGCAGCGGGCGCCGCCGCCCCAGCTGCTGCGCCACCCGCTGCAGCTGCGCCCGCCGCCGCTGCGCCCGCTGCGCCGGCAGCCTGGCCGGCCGCAGCAGCAGCGGCCGCAGCTGCTTGCTCCCGCCGGCGCTGCGCTTCCCGCAGCCGCCGCTCCCGCCGCTGCAGTTGGGTGGGATGAGCGGTGCTGTCAAAGGCAAAACAAAACGGCAGCAGAAGTGCAGCCGGCCGGCATGGTGCACACACTGCAGTGCCCCGCTTGCGGACTCAAACAATTGCCGACACAAACAATTGCGGACACAAAACAAGACGCACTCAACACCACCAACCTGGTTCTCCATGACTTCCGCCTGCAGCTCGGGTGGCAGCGCTGCCAAGAACTCGGGATCGATTCCCTCCATGGGCTCTGCAGAGTTTGGAGAGAATAAGGAGGTGCGCAGGTGCTGCCAGACGGCTGTGAGCAGCAAGCTAACCGAATCATGCAATCCAAAACACAAAATATTGCTAAACTAGGCGATTCTAGCCATGCAAGCAGCCCACACACACCTGGCTCCGCCGCGCCTGCAGCTGCCGCCGGAGCGGCAGGAGGTGCCTCTGCTGCAGCAGGTGCCGCCGCCGCAGCCGGCGCCGCTGGTGCCGGTGCAGCTGGCGCCGCCTGCCGGGGAGGTGGCAGCCGGATGCCAGCGCCATCCAGCACCTCTGCCCGGAGTTCGGGCGGCAGGGCCTGCAGGAAAGCGGCATCGATTCCTGCTTCCTCTGCCGCCCGCAGCACAGCAGGATCAATTGCGTCCTCTCCCTCCTCTCCTGCTGCTGCTTCCTCCTCCTCAGCCGCCTCCTCTCCCTGCTCTGCTGCTGCCTCGCCCTGCTGCTGCTGCTGCTGCTGCTCTGCCGCAGGGGCCGCCTGCGCCGCAGCGGCAGCAGGAGCCTCCTGCATATCTACATCGCAGCCCGCAGGGGCGGCCGGGGCAGCAACTGCCGGCTGCTGCTGCTGCTGCTGCTGCTGCTGGGCTGGTGGGTGGGCGGCCTGCATGGCTGCTGCCAGTGCTTGAGCCAAGAAGTCGCCCGAAATGCCCGCCCCTGGCCGAGCGGCTGCAGGCGCAGCTGCACCCGCCGCAGGGGCAGGAGGCGCCTGCGGCGCTGCGGCGGGCGCCGCCGGGGGCGCCTGAGGCGCGGCTGCGGGTGCAGCGGCGGCCGGGGCAGCGGCGGCTGCCTCTGGCTGCTGCGCCTGCTGTGCCTGCTGTGCCTGCTCCTCCTCCTCCTCCTCTGAATGCTCCTCGTCGCTGCCCTCCATGCCTTCATCCATCTCAGGTGCAGGCTGCTCCTCAGCGGCAGCCGCAGCGGCACCGGCGGCAGCGCCCGCCCGCCCGGCAGCGCCAGCCTCTGCTGTGCGCTGCGCCGCAAAGGCCTCATTGGCGGCTCGTTCCAGAGACTGCGGGGTGGGGAGAAGGGAGGGAATGGGGTGTCAGGGAATGGCACACGAGTTCACGCTTCACATCAAGCAATGTGTGAGTACAGGCGGCAGAAAGGATATTAGCAGATGGCAGCTTAGTGCGCGCGTCAATCATGCAATGCGGGAGTACCAGTCACACATTTGCTAGCTATGGTGCTGCAACGAGAGGGGGCAGGCAAAGGGGGAATTGCACGCTAAAGAGTCGAGTGTGGCGGGAGGGCGTTTCTTGGCCTTCCCACAACTCATGACCCATTAGCGCACCAGACCCATCCTGAATGCACCCTGGCAATATGGGCACGAAGAGTACGATAACCGTCCACCTTCCAGCCAGAAGGTGAGCATCACACTGCAGGCTTGTCCACCACGGTTTGTACAAGCTACATGTGCAGCACACAAGGCATGCAATGGCTAGTGAAGGGATAAAATCCGCACCAAAGCAGAGCCACAGGCGGATGCTGTGCAGCTTCGTCCTAGCCGCCGCCCAGCAGCATCTTGAGATGGCAAGCAGAGGACCCCACG
>VFQQ010002410.1_pt1 | contig 21165 bp, 19 predicted proteins | sample 3512341 | NCBI WGS metagenome assembly VFQQ01 (sample SAMN10412373, study PRJNA504923) | tailings metagenome | isolation source: Relicate 2 Philex TSF1 revegetated site | place: Philippines: Tuba, Benguet | collected 2017-08-29 | reverse complement strand
GCGCCACCACGGCCATCACCGCCTCGCCCCACTTCTCGTCGGGCACGCCGATGACCGCGCATTCGCGCACCGCCGGGTGCGCATGCACCGCGTTCTCCACCTCGCGCGAGTAGATGTTCTCGCCGCCGCTGATGATCATGTCCTTCACACGGTCGACGATGTAGATGAAGCCTTCGTCGTCCATCCACGCGCCGTCACCGGTGTGCATCCAGCCGTTGCGCAGGGCCGCGGCCGTGGCCTCGGGCTTGTTCCAGTAGCCCAGCATCACCTGCGCGCCACGCACCGCGATCTCGCCCGGCGTGCCACGCGGCAGCTCCTCGCCATCGGGGCCGACGATCCTCACGTCCACGCCGTAGGCCGCGCGCCCGGCGGCCTGGCGCTTGTGCGGCCCGTGCTCGCCGTCGAAGTGGAAGCGCCAGGGCAGGCTCACGGTGAGCGCGGCGGTTTCCGTCATGCCGTAGCCCTGGATGAACTCCCAACTGGGCAGCTTCTCGATGGCGCGCGCCAGCACAGCGTCCGGGATCGGCGAGGCGCCGTACTCGCAGTAGCGCACGCTGCTGAGGTCGTAGCGGTCGAAGTCCGCATGGTTCAACATCATGTTGATCATGGTCGGCACGAACAGCACGTAGTTGACCTTGTGCGTCTGGATCGCCTCGAAGGCCAGCACCGCGTCGAACTTGGGCAGGCACACGTGGGTGCCGCCGGCCAGCGTGAGCGCGAACGCCGGGGACGCACCGGCCAGGTGGAACAGGCCCGCCGAGTGCATGTACTTCGTCTCGTCCGAGAAGTGCAGCGTCGCGATCCAGTTGATGGAAGCGGCGATGAAGTTCTTGTGCGAGAGCATCACGCCCTTGGGGTGGCCGGTGGTGCCGCCGGTGTAGTAGATGCCGCACAGCGCGTCGTCGCGCCCGCACTCGTCGGCCATGGGCGGGTGCTGCGCGATCAGCGCCTCGTAGCCGTGCATGCCCTGGGGCGTGGGCAGGTCGCCCATGTGCACCACATGCTGCATGGGGTGGCCCTTGAGCAGATCGGGCACCTGAGCGGCGAAGCCGTCGTCCACCAGCAGGCCGGCGCAGCCCGCGTCCTTCAGGCTGTAGATGTTCTCGGGAATCGCCCAGCGCGTGTTCAGCGGCACCAGCACCAGGTCAGCCCAGGCGGCGGCGAAGAAGAGCTCGATGTAGTTGTCGCTGTTGAAGGCCAGCACGGCCAGGCGGTCGCCCGGCTGCAGGCCCAGCGCGCGCAGGCCGGCGGCCAGGCGCGGCACGCGTTCGCCCACCTCGGCCCAGGTGCGTTGGCGGTTCTGGTAGATGGTGGCGAGGTGGCGATGGCGCGTCTGCACCGCCCGTGTGAGGGTCTGGGTCAATTGCATGGTTGGTCTCCTGCGCCTGACGTCATAGCGCCGGGTGTTTTTGCGGCAGGGGGTACAGCGGGTAGCCGGCGGCCACACCGTACTCGCTGATGCCCATGCCGCTCTCGGGCCCGTTCGGGCCATCGGTGTGCACGCGCAGCACGTGGTCGCCCAGGGTGCGGGCACGCTCGCGCGTGAGGGCGTCGTCCAGGTCCCAGACGTCGTGCCCTTCGGCGTAGGGGCCCTTGTCTTCGCCGTGGTTCCAGCCGCCGTAGCCACCGTAGAGGCCGCCCTTCAGATAGAAGCGCGTGGGCAGCGGCTCCAGGCGCAGCACGCGCGGCGCGCCGTCGTCGAAGCGGATGCGCAGCTCGCCACCGGCAAGGGTCTGGCCCAGGGGGTCGTCGGCCCACTGCAGATCGTGCTCGATGGCGGTGATCTCGCGGTGGCGCACGCTGCCGTCGGCCTGTTTCTCGAAGGCGGCACCCGACAGGTAGAAGGGCTTGCCCGGGTCGCGCTCCTTGAGGAACATGCAGACGCCCATGTGCTCGGTCTGCAGCATGGTCCAGGTCCAGAAGAATTTCTTGTGCGTCTGCATGGGCGGTGCGGCCCAGTCGGTTCGCATCTCGGAGCGCACGCCCCAGGAGCGGTCGCGCTGGCCCCACCAGGTGGCGGGCGTCAGCTCATGGCGTTCGCCATTCACCTGCAGCCAGCCGCGCCAGCGGCCGAACTGCGTCACGCGCGCCAGGTCTTCTTCGATCACGCCGTCGCGCTCGCGCCGGCTCTGCTTCTCTTGCGCGGCGGGCAGGTTGGCCTCGAACTGGATCTCGAAGGCGATGCCCGAGGCGTTGTCCTGCAGGCGCAGGCGGTGCAGGCCCTGGCCGGGGGTGATGTCCAGGCGCAGCGGGCCGACCTCCAGGTCCAGCGGGTTGTTGCCGAGCTGGCGAGAGGCCCGGAAGTTGTGCTGCCGGCGCCCGACGGTGACGCCCGCGAAGGCATCCATCACGCCGCGGTTGGGGTAGTAGCCAAAGCCGATGTCGATCAGCAGTGGGCGGCCGTCGATGGGGTGCGCGGTGTACCACCAGCGCTCGGTGAAGCGCGGATCGCCGTTGCCGGCCTGCGCGAAGGTGCCGGGGGTCTGGTGGCCCGGCAGGTCGTCCTGGGGAGTCAGCATGGGTTCACTCTTTCTTGTCGGGGGCAGCGCCGGCGGTCATGGCGCTGAAGTCGGTGAGCGGGATGCGCTTGCGCTCGATGCGCAGTTGCTCGCGCAGGACCTGGCGCAGGATCGCGTCGAGCTCGGCGGCCAGCGGCGCGGGCAAGGCGGCGTTCTGCTGGTCGAGCCAGTCGGTGAGCGCCCGCGTGCGGGCTTCGGCGCCAGGCAGGTCGTCGGTGCCGGCATCGCCCATGGGCAGCGTGAGGCCGGCTTCGGCCACGCGCGCTTCGAACGCCTGGTTGCCGCTGCGCAGCGCTGCGGCCTGCGCCTGCAGTGCCTGCGGGTCCCACACGGTCATGCCCGCGAGCTTGCCCAGGATGTCGTGCACGGCAGCCAGTTGCCCGCGCGCGTGGTCGCTGCTCAACTCGGGCGCCACCGCGTCGTTGAGGGCGCGGCGCAGCGCTTCAATGAGTCGGGCCAGGTCGGTGTTCATGCGGCCTCCGTCATCAGGCGGTTCAACTCCAGCAGCGTGGACGCCACCTGGAAACCCATGGAGGCCATGCGCACGTCGCGCCCCCGCCCGCTTTCCACGCGTTGCGAAGCGCTCAGCAGCATGGACGCGCTCTTGAACAACCCCAGCACCTCGTAGTAACGCAGCACCCGCGCGTCGGGCATGAAGCCGGCTTGCTGCGCGTAGCGATCGAAGAAGGCGTCGCGATCGATGATGCCGCCCACGCGCCCGCTGCCACCGGCGAAGACGCGCAGCGACGCCCAGGCCAGGTCTTCGTGCGGGTCGCCCGGGTGCACCAGCTCCCAATCGAGCACGGCGGTGATGCGGCCGCCCTGCTGCAAGAAGTTGCCGACGCGGTAGTCGCCATGCACGATGGTGACGCGGGGCGCCTCGGGCGCGTGGCGGCGCAGCCAGCGCATGGCGTGGTGCATCTGCGGCGGCGCCTTCGCGGTGTCTTCGCCGAAGCCGGCGTGGCGCCACCAGAAGTCGGTCTGCGTGCGCGCCACGGTGGCGCGGTCCACATCGCCCCACAGGCGGTGCAGGCCGGTCTGCGTCCAGTCCACCGCGTGCAGGGCGGCCAGGCCATCGACGAAGTCGCGCCCGAGGCTGGCGTTCTGCGCCTCGCCGCGCGCTTCGGTCTCGCCTTTCCAGGGCATGGGCGTGTCGCCAGCCACCCGCCCGCTCACGAGGAAGGGCGCGCCGATGACGCTGTCGTCGTCGCTGAAGGCGAACACGCGCGGCACCGGCAAGGCGGCCTGGCCCTGCAGGGCTTCCATCGCACGGTACTCGGGCTCGGCGCGGTAGGGCGCCAGCAGACCGCGCGGGTCGCCGATGCGCAGGATGAGTTCGAGCGGATCACCGCCCTCCGCCGGCGTGGCCTGAAAGCCGATGGTGATCCACGAGAAGCCCGCCGGAAAACGGCGCCAGCCACCCAGATGCAGCGGCCGCTTCAACGCCGCCGAGAGAAAGGGAGCCAGCCGGCGGCCCAGGTGGTCCGCCGACAGGTCGATACACGCTTCGGTCATCCGCCAGTGCTTTTGAACAAGAGGTTGGGCAGCCACAGGCTCAGCGCGGGCACGGCAGCGATCAGCAGCACCCGGACGAGGTCGGCCGTGATGAACGGCAGCACGCCGCGCACGATGGCGCCCATGGGAATGTCCGGCGTCACCGACCGGATCACGAACAGGTTGACACCGATCGGGGGGGTGATGAGACCGATCTCGACCACGACCACGATCAGGATGCCGAACCACACCGGATCGAAGCCGAGCGCCACGACGATGGGAAAGAAGATCGGCACCGTGAGCAGGATCATGGACAGGCTCTCGAGCACACAGCCGAGCACCAGGTAGATCACGATCATCACCAGGATCACGCCGAAGGGCGAGAGACCGCTGCCCTGCACCATGGCGAGCAGGCCTTCGTGCACGCCGGTGATGTTGACGAACTCACCGAACAGCGCTGCACCCAGGATGATGGCGAACATCATCGCGGAGGTGCGTGCGCTGTCCGCGAAGATCTCGCGGATCTGCGCGAGGCTGAGGTTGTGGCGCGTGAGCGCGAACAGCAGCGCCGCCGCGGCGCCGATGCCGGACGCCTCGACCGAGGTGAACAGGCCACCGTAGATGCCGCCCATGACGATGCCGAAGATCGCCGCCACCGGCCACAGCGTTCGCAACAGCGCGCGGCCATCCATCCTCACGCGCTCGGTGCTGAGCGGTGCCTGCGAAGGATCGCGCCAGACCAGGTAGCGCACCGCGAGCATGTAGCCCACCACCGCGATCAGGCCCGGCACGATACCGGCCGCGAACAGCTTGCCGATGTGCGTTTGCGTGGCCACGCCATAGACGACCATGATCACCGAGGGCGGGATCAGGATGCCCAGCGTGCCGCCCGCGGCCACCGCGGCGCTGGCCAGCTTGTCGCCATAGCCCAGGCGCTTCATCTCGGGAATGGCGACCTTGCCCATCGTGGCCGCGGTGGCCACGCTGGAGCCACAGATGGCACCGAAGGCACCGCACGCGGCCACCGTCGCCATGGCCACACCGCCGCGGCGGCGGCCGATCATGGCCTGCGCGGCACGGAACAGGTCGCCCGAGATGCCGGCGCCGGCCACCAGGTTACCCATCAGCACGAACAGCGGCAGCACGATCAGGGTGTAGACCAGCGTGCTGTCGCGCGTGATGGTGGCCACCATGCTGAGCGCGGGCGTCCAGCCGTTGAGCACCACCACGCCACCAAAGCCCACGAGGCCAAGCGCGGTGGCAATCGGCACCTGCAAAAAGATCAGCGCAAAGGCGATCAGAAAACCCAGGGACACCGCGAGCATTTCAGTCTCCGTGGCCGCCAGGGGCCGCCGACTCACCCAACAAACCCAGGGCCTGGCCCACGAACACCAGCGCGCTCAGGCCCGCCAGCGCCGTCATGCCCCAGAGCACCCAGGCTGTGGGCAGCCCGAGAATGGCCGACGCGTCGCCGTATTCCGCCGAGCGCAGCGCCTGACGCCCGCAGCACAAGGCCACGACGCCGAACAGGGCCGCGCCCACGCCACCCGCCAGCGCACGCTGCGCCACCCGCGTGGCGCGCGGCACCGGGATCAGATCGACCACGATGTGGCCGCCGCGCCGCGCCAGGACGGGGTAGAAGACAAAGACCATCACGGCAAGCAACACCTCGGCCAGTTCCGTTCCCCACAGCAGCGGGCTGTTGAAGAGGTTGCGCCCCAGCACATCAACAAACACGATGGCCATCAGCGCCAGCAGGCTCAGGGTGCCCAGGTTCGTCAGAGCACGCTCGATGCGGCCCGGTGTTGCTTGAGCCATGCGTTTACTTTCCGGCGGCCACGTCGGCGCGCAGCTGGTCCAGCAGCTTCTGCGGATCGGCCACACCTTTCTTCTTGGCCTTCTCGATCCAGTCCTTCTCCACCGGTGCAAGCACCTTCTTCATCTCGGCAACCAGTGCAGGTGGTGCGATCTCCACGCTTTTGCCGGCGGCCTTCAGGCCGTCGAACGCGGCGCGATCGCCCTTGGCATAGGCGGCACCGATCTTGGCTGCGAACGCGTCGCCGCTGATCTTCGTGATCGCTTCGCGGTCAGCGGCGCTGATCGAGTTCCACTTGGCTTCGTTGATGCCGAACACCAGCACGGTGTTGTAGATCGCACCCGGCACGATGGTGGCGTAAGGCACCAGGTCGTTGAGCTTGAAGGCCGGGATCGACTCGGGCGGCATCAGCGTGCCGTCGAGCACCCCGGAGGACATCAGCTCATAGGTCTCGCTCACCGGCTTGCTCACCGGCACCGCGCCCAGCAGCGTGAGGGCTTGTGTGGCGCTGGGCTGCGGGCTGCGCACCTTCAGGCCCTTGAAGTCGGCAACACTGCGCAGCGCGCGCTTGTTGTTGAAGATCTGGCCCGGCGACACCACGTAAACCGACAGCGGGTGCACGCCCTTGAACTCGCCGTAGCTCGCCAGGTGCTTGCGGTAGAAGCGGTCTGCGATGGGCGCGAGCACCTCGGGGTTGTCGCTCACGAAGGGCATTTGCAGCGCTTCGAGGATGTCGAAGCGGTTCGGCGTGTAGCCCGGGATGAAGACCACCAGATCGGCCTGGCCATCGCGCGCCACGTCGAACTGCGCGGGCAGCGTGCCCACCACCTTCGGCAGCGTGTCGATCTTCACGCGGCCAGCGGTGACCTTCTCCACCTCGGCGATCCAGGGCTCGATCACCTCGACGCGCATGGCCTGGCCCGCGGGTAGCCAGTTCGAGTATTTGATGACGGTGGTCTGTGCGGTGGCCGGCGCACTGGCGGCGAAAGCGCCGATCAGGGCCAGGGCGCCGACGAGGCGGCGGGTGCGGGAAATCATGGCGTGTCTCCTTGGTTTCGGGGGGCTGAAGGACGGGCGAAGAACCGCTCGATGGCGAGCACTGGAACGGTTTTAATAATAGTCCGACGGGACGGTATATGAGAAGAGCCTGGCAAAGGCTTTCACTTGGGGTTTCCCCTGCATGCTGGCGATCAGCGGTGGTGGGTGCGCACGACACCACGGTCGTGCAGGCGGCCGAACTGCGCGGCATCGACGCCGAGCAACTGCGACAGCACCTCTTCGGTGTGCTCGCCCAATTGCGGAGCGGCTTGCGCGGGCTGGCGCGGCACCGCGCCGAAATCGAGCGGAATGCCGGCGAGCAGCATCTCGCCCACACCCGGCTGGTTCACTGCGCTGAACATCGGGTTCGCGGGTGAACACGACGGGTCTTGCAGCAGCTCGGCCACGCCCTGGTAGCGGCTCCAGCACACGCCGTGCTGGTCGAAGGCCTGGGCCACATCGGCGCTGCGGCGCGCGGCGATCCAGGGCCCCACCAGGGCCGCGATGTCCTCGCGCGCGCGGAAGCGGTTGCCCTCCAGCGACAGGTCGAGGCCGAGGCGCCGGCTCAGGGCCTCGATCGCATCGCCCAGCTGCGTGGCTTGCACGATGGAGCGCCACTGCTTGAGCGTGAGGCCGACCACCATCACGCGCTCACCGTCGGCGGTCACGAAATCCTGCCCGAAGGCGCCGAACAACGCGTTGCCTTGCCGCTCGCGCGGCTGCCCTTGTTGCGCTTCGGCGATGAAGCCCAGGTGCTGCATCACGGCCAGGGCCACGTCTTCCAGCGCCAGCTTCACGTGTTGCCCTTGCCCGGTGCGGCGGCGGTGGCGTTCCGCGGCCAGCAGGCCCACGGCCACCATCTGGCCGGTGATCAGGTCCCAGGCGGGCAGCACGTGGTTGACGGCGCTGTCGTGGCCGACCGGGCCCGTCATGTAGGGCAGGCCCAGGCGCGCGTTGACGGTGTAGTCGACCGCCGAGCCGCCGTGGCGATCGCCCTGCAGCGTGAGCTGGATGAGATCGGGGCGGCGCGCCTTGAGCTGTTCGTGGTCGAGCCAGCCGCGTGGCGGGAAATTGGTGAGGAACAGGCCGGCGTCGTCGCCCGGCGCGCAGGCGATCGCCATCGCGAGCTCGCGGCCTTCGGGCGACGCCAGGTCGAGCGCCACCGAGCGCTTGGCCTTGTTCAGGCCGCACCAGAACAGGCTGGTGTTGTCGGCGGTCACCGGCCAGCGGCGGTGGTCGAGCCCGCCGCCCAGGGCGTCGATGCGGATGACGTCGGCGCCCATCTGCGCCAGCGTCATGCCGCCCAGCGGCGCGGCAACGAACGCGGCGGCTTCCACCACGCGCATGCCCGAGAGGATGGCGGCTTGTGTCATGCGATCAGGCCTCTGCGATGCCAAGGGCGCGTTCCATGAGTGCGCGCGCCACCACCTTCAGCGCCAGCGTTTCCTCGGCGCCTTCGAAGATCGAGAGCACGCGCGCGTCCACGAAGTAGCGGCTCACGGGTGTTTCTTCTGCGTAGCCCATGCCACCGTGCAGCTGCAGCGCTTCGCGGGTGATGAGCTCGGCCGAGCGGCAGGCCAGCAGCTTCACCAGGCTGGCTTCCATGCGGCCCTTGCCGCTGTCGACGATGCCGGCCACGGTGTACGCGAGGCGCCGGCACGCGGCGTGGCGCGCGGCCATGCGCGCGATCTTGGCCTGCGTGAGGGCCAGATCGGCCAGAGGCGCGCCGAACACCTTGCGGTCCTGCGTGTAGCGCACCGCAGCGCGCAGTGCAGCGCGCATCACACCGCAGGCGCGGGCCGATGTCTGCATGCGGCCACCGACCATGCCGGCCAGCGTGTAGTAGAAGCCCTTGCCCAGGCCCGCCTCGCCACCGACCACGTTGGCGTCGGGCACGAAGTAGTCCTGGAACGACAGGTCGAAGGAGTGCATGCCGCGGTAGCCGATGGTGGGGATGGCGCGGCCCGTGAGCTTGCCGCCACCCTCCTGCACCACCTCGAACTCGTGCGTGTCGAACGAGGGCTTTTCCGCCAGCAGCACCGACAGGCCCTTGTGGCCCAGCGAGCGATCGGGGTCGGTGCGCGTCACCACCATCAGCACGCCTGCCTTGCCGGCGAAGGTGCACCAGGTCTTGGCGCCGTTGAGCACCCAGCCGCCCGGCACGCGCGTGCCCTTGAGCACACAGGCCGCGAGGTCGGAGCCGTAATCGGGCTCGGTCATGGCGATGGCGCACAGCGGATCGCCCGCGGCCAGGCGCGGCAGCCAGTGGTGCTTCTGTTCGTCGGTGCCGCCCGCGAGCAGCGCGCGCGTGAGGATCTCGGGCCGCGTGATCAGGCTGCCGGCCGCGGCGAGCGAACCTTCGGACAAGGCCTCGGTCACCACCACCATCAGCAGCGTGTCGTCGTGGTCGTTGGGGGCGCTGCCGCCGTGTTCTTCGGGAATCGCCAGGCCGAACACGCCCATTTCGCGCATGGGCTGCAGCAGCGATTCGGGCACGGTGAGGTCGTGGCGGTGGATCGCCTCGGCCTGCGGCGCGACGACCTCCTGCGCGAAACGGCGGAAGGCGTCCTGTGCCATGGCGTGCTGCTCGTCCAGCGCCACCTCGCCCACAACGCCCTGTGCCGCGATCACGCCGCGGCCGGCGGCCCGCAGGGCATCGCTGCCGCCCGCGGCCTGGCGCAGCGCGCGCCACTCGGGCAAGGCGCGCAGCGCATCGACGGCGGCCGGGTCCTGCCCGGTCTCGGCCAGCATCGCGTCCAGGCGGTCGAGCAGCGCCACCACCGCGTCCACGGTGAAGACCAGCGCCAGGTGTGCGTCCAGCGGGTCGCTGGTGGGCGTGAGCGCGGCGATGGTGGTCTCGGCTGCCAGCAGTTCGGCACCGGCCCAGGCCATCTCGAAGCTCGCCACCTGTTGCTCGTCCAGGCGCCTGGCGCTGAGGCGGCCGCCCTCCTGGCAATGCTGTGCCAGCGCCAGCACGCCGCCGTCGAAGCATGCGCGCAACCGCACCAGCACGGCGGACGCATTCGCGATCTGTTGTTGCATCGGTTCGTTCATGTCTGACATCAGGCGGCCTTGCCCACACCCAGCACACCCAGCGCCTTGTGCGCCGCTTCGCGGCCGGTGTCCACGCAGGCCTGTGTGCCGCCACCACCGTAGTCCTTCACCGCGTCGCCCACGTTCCAGAGGTTGGGCAGCGGCGTTTCCTGGGGCATGTCGAAGCCGGCGCATGAGCGCTGCGCGGGCCAGCCGTCGCGCATCACGCGGATCGACAGGATCTTCGCCTCGGCGAAGCCGGGGAATTCGTTGCGCAGGTCCTGCAGACCCAGCTCGGTCTCGGCCTTCTCGTCGAAGTCGCTCAGGGCCGGCTTGGGCACCACGTAGGCCACGTACAGGAACCAGCCAGGCGGCGCCATCTCGGGGCAGGTGGCCGTGAGTTCACCCATGTTGCACAGGCGCTCGGTGTTGGCGAAGGTGATCAGGCCGGGCTGGTCGATCAAGCGCTTCTGGGTGGCGAAGTTGACCACGATGTTGGCCGCCGGGCGCAGCACCTTGCGGGCTTTGGCCACATAGGCCTCGCCCATGGCCTCTTCGCCAGCCAGCTTGATCGTCGCGCTCGGGCCGATGTTGCTGATGACCACGCGGGCGTCGATGCGCTGTGTGACGCCGTTGCGCACCACGTCCACCCCGGTCGCGCGGCCATCGGCCACGTGGATCTTGCTCACCGGTGCGTCGAGCCAGATCTCGCCGCCCTTGGCGCGGATGCCGGCGCCCAGGTCGTTCCACAGGCCGAGGGTGCCGCGCGGGCAGAAACCGAAGCGCTTGAAGGCGCCCTTGAAGGCGAAGTAGGTCAGGAAGGCGCGCGCGGGCAACTCATCGGCATTGGCGGCCCAGATGGCGGCGCAAAAGTTGCGGAACAGGCGGTGCACCGTCGCGTTCTTGGTGAACTTCTTCAACCACGCTTCGGTGCTCAGCGTTTCCTCGGGCAATTCGGCGTTGCCCTTGCGTACGTCACCGAAGCTCGCGCCGATCTTGGCAGCGGCCTTGGTCAGGCCGCCGAGGATGAGGTTCCAGCCACCGCCCTTGCTGGGGTCGATGATCTTGCCGTCGATGCGGAACACGGTGGCGGGCTGGGGCTCACGCACATCCAGCGGCACGCCCAGCAGGTCGAAGGTCTGTTCGAAACCGCTGCCGCGCTCGATGGCGATGGCGCCGCGGTTGACGATGAAGCCGTCGATCTCTTCGCTGGACGCTCGACCCCCGAGGCGATCCAGCGATTCCACCAGCAGCACCTTGCGCCCGGCGGCCACCAGGTGGGCCGCGGCGCTCATGCCACCGGCGCCGGCACCGATGACGATCGCGTCGTAGTGGGCTTGGGTCATCTTGTCTCCTGTTGCGTTCTGTTGAATGGGTCGGGCTCAGCGCCAGCGCAGTTGCGCCGTCATGCCGATGGCACCGCTCGGGTCGGCCGTCCAGAGCGCGGCACCGCCGTCATCGGGGCGGCCACACAGATGCAGTGCATCGGTGTCGAAAGCAGGCCGCTGCGCACGGAAGCTGAAGTGCGCCACAGCCGCATCGGCTTTCTCGCGCGCGGCCAGGTCGAGCAGCAGCGTGGCGAGCAAGGGGCCATGCACCACCAGCGCGGGGTAGAACTCCTCGCGCGTGGCGTAGTCGCGGTCGTAGTGAATGCGGTGGCCGTTGTAGGTGAGCGCCGAGAAGCGGAACAGCATCACCGGGTCGGGCTGCACAGCGCGCTGCCACGCGGCATCGGTGGGCGCGGCCTCGCCGGGCGGCAAGGGCGCGGGGCCGGTGGGCGCTTCGCGGTAGACGATGTGCTGCAACTCGTCGATGCAGGCTTCGCCGTCTTGCGAGAGCGCGTGCGCCACGGTCACGAACACCAGCGCGCCGGCCTTGCCTTGTTTCAAGTCCACGCTGCGCACGGTGGAGGTCTTGCTCGCGCGGCGGCCCAGTTGCAGGGGCCGGTGCACCGTGAGCTCGCCCGCGGCCCACATGCGCCGGGGCAGCGGCACCGGCGGCAGGAAACCACCGCGCCTCGGGTGGCCGTCGGCTCCCGTGCCTTCGCGGCTCGGTGCGTCCAGAAAGTAGAGCCAGTGCCAGGGCAGCGGCAGCGCATCGCCCTCAACGGGCGCGTCGGCGCGGTCGAGCAGGCCCGCCAGCGCGCGCGCCGGGAACGGGTCGAGGTGCTGCTCGCGCGTCTCGCTGCGGCCGACCCACTGGCGCAGGTGGTCGAGGTCGATGGTCGGCGCGCCGCTCACCGCTGCGCCTCCGCCGTGGTCAGGGGCAGGCCCAGCGCGACGCGGCGCACCAGCCAGGCGCTGGGGCGGTAGCGCGGGTCGCCGGTGGTGGCGAGCTGCGCCTGCAGAACCTCCAGCAGGCGCGCGGCGCCCAACTGATCGCCCCAGCCCAGCGGGCCTTTCGGGTAACCCAGGCCCAGGCGCACCGCATCTTCCAGGTCGCCCACGCTGGCGATGCCGCGCTGTGCGATGTTGGCCGCGATGTTGACGATGGTCGCCATCACGCGCTGCGCGATGAAGCCGGGGCTGTCGTTGATGAGCGTGACCGGCACACCACCGTGCGAGAGCAGCGCGTGCGCGGCGTCGCGGGCGGCGGGCGTGGTCACCGCCGTGAGCATGAGCGTGCGGCGCAGGGCCAGCGGGGGCAGCGGGTCCACGGCCACACAGCGGCTCGCGTCCACGCCGAGAGCGAGCGCGGTGCGGGTGGCATCGTGGCCCCAGGGTTGCACCAGCGCCAGATCAGCGTCCTTGGCCAGATCGACAAGGCGCGCACCCGCTTGGCCGCAGAGTTCGCGCAAACCAGCGGCGCCGCTGGCGGCCGGGTCCACCCACACGCTCAGGCCCACCGGCAAGGCAGGTACGGGCCGGGCTTCGGCGGCCTGCTTCTGCCCGTCCTCACCGTAGCGGTACCAGCCCTGTCCGCTCTTGCGCCCGAACAAGCCCGCGGCCACACGCGGCGGCACCAGCGACGAAGGCCGGAAGCGCGGCTCCTGCTGGAACTGCTCGTAGATGGACGCCATCACGCGCGAGGACACGTCCAGCCCCGTCAGGTCCAGCAGCTCGAACGGGCCCATGCGAAAGCCCAGGGCGTCGCGCAGCACGTCGTCCACGTCGGCCGGCGTGGCCACCTGCTCTTCCAGGATGCGCAGGCCTTCGGTGTAGAGGCCGCGCCCGGCGTGGTTGATGAGAAAGCCCGGCTGGTCGGCCGTCACCACCGCGCGGTGCCCGGCGCCTTCGGTGAGTTCGCACAGGCGCGCCACCACGGCGGGGGCGGTGCGCACGGCCGCGATCACCTCGGCCACCTTCATCAGCGGCACGGGGTTGAAGAAGTGCAGGCCGGCCACGTTCTGCGGGCGTTGGCAGGCGGCCGCGATCTCGGCCACCACCAGCGAGGAGGTGTTGCTCGCCAGGATGGCGCTGCTGTCGAGCACGCCTTCGAGCTCGCGGAACAGCGCGCGCTTGACCTCCAGGTCTTCCACGATGGCCTCGATCACCAGCTCGCACCCCGCCAGATCGGCCAGCGAGGCGCAGGCGCTCATCCGCTCACGCGTCTGCGCATGCGCCTCGGCCGTCATGCGACCTTTCTCGACCGCGCGCGCGAACATGCCGTCCACGTAGTCCACGGCCTTGGCCGCCGCGCCGGGCTGCGCGTCGTGGCAGCGCACGGTGTGGCCGGCCTGCGCGAACAGCTGCACGATGCCGCGGCCCATGGTGCCGGCGCCGACGATGCCGATGGTGGTGGGTGAAGAAGAAGCCATGTGAAGAGCGGGCGCCAGGTTCAGCGGCCGTTGAATTGCGGTTTGCGTTTCTCGAGGAAGGCGCGCATGCCTTCGGTCTTGTCGGCGGTGTCGAACAGCAGCAGGAACTCGCGGTTCTCCAGTGCCAGCGCGGCGTCCAGCGGCAGATCGGCCCCCTGGCGCAGCGTGCGCTTGGTGGCATCGATGGCCTTGGGCGGCATGCGCGCGGCCTTGCGCGCGAGTTCCAGCGCGCGCGCCAGCGCCTGCCCTTCGGCCGCCAACTCGGCCACCAGGCCGAGCTGGAAGGCGCGCTCGCCGGTGAGCGGCTCGGCCGTCATGAGCATCAGGCTGGCCACCTGCTTGCCCACCGTGCGCACCAGGCGCTGCGTACCGCCGGCGCCCGGCATGATGCCCACGGCCAGCTCGGGCTGGCCCAGGCGCGCGGTGGCATCAGCGACGATGAAGTCGCACATCAGCGCCAGTTCGCAGCCCGCGCCCAACGCGAAGCCGCTCACCGCCGCGATGACGGGCTTGCGCGCGTTCGCCAGCGGCGCCCAGTACTGGCCGAGATCGATGGCGGCCACGTCTTGCGCGCCCTTGTCGACCAGCAGGTTCAGGTCGGCACCGGCGGCGAACACCGCTTCGTTGCCGGTGATGACGATGGCTTTCACCTCGGCATCGGCCTCCAGTTCGCGCACCGCGGCGGCGATGGCGGCACGCATCACCAGGTCCAGCGCGTTGCGCTTGTCGGGGCGGTTGAGCGTGAGCACGCCGACGGCGCCCTCGCGCGCGATCACCACCGGGCTGTTCGTCGATTCGCTCACCGTTTCACCCCCGGGCGCGCGATGAAATCCGCGGCGCGTTTGTGGCTGAAGGCGTCGAAGCCTTCCTTGAAGTCATCGCCCAGCAGGCACACGGCCTGGTCGGTCTCTTCGCGCTGCAATTCGTCGTCCAGCGTGGTGGAGGGATGGTTGAGTCGCGCCTTCATGCGACCGAAGGCCTCGGTGGGCAACTGCGCCAGCTTGGCGGCCAGCGCCACGGCGCGGTCCATCACCTCGGCGTCCTCGCACAGCACGTCGGCCAGGCCCACGCGCAGCGCTTCCTCGCCGCTCACGGCTTCGCCGTCACTCAGCAGGCGCCGCGCCACCGGCAGGCCCACGCGGCGCGGCAGCGTGAGCAGTTGGCCCCAGTCGGGCGCCAGGCCCAGCTTCAGGAAGGGAAACAGCACCCGTGCGTTCTGCCCGATGACGATGCGGTCGCCCAGCAGCGCCAGGCCCACGGCGGCGCCCGCGGTGAAGCCTTCCATGGCGCTCACCACCGGGATGCGCGCGTGCGCAACCAGGCGGCACAGCACATGGATGTGCTGCATGCGCTCGCGCGCCTGCGCTTCGCTCAGGCCCACCATGCTCGGGATGTCGCCGCCGGCGGAGAACACACCGTTCACGCCACCGAGCACCAGCGCGCGCACATCGCCGTCGGCCAGCACAGCGCCCAATTGGTCGATGAAGCCCTGGCGCACCGCATGGTCGATGGCGTTGCGCTTGTCGGGGCGGTTGATGCGCAAGCGCGCCACGTGCGGCGCGGGGTGGTCGAGCAGGACAACTCTCACGGTCAGACGCCTTCCAGGCCCACGATGGAGATCGAGCAGGCGTTCTGCGAGGGTTGGCCGCCGAGGTTGTGGATCAGGCCCGTCTTCGGATCCGCGAGTTGGCGCGCACCCGCACGCCCCTGCAGTTGCAGGTAGATCTCGTAGAGCATGCGGATGCCGCTCGCGCCCACCGGGTGGCCGAAGCACTTCAGGCCCCCGTCGATCTGGCAGGGCACGCGCCCATCGGCGTCGAAATGGCCATCGAGCACGTCACGCACGCCCGCACCGTCGTCCGACAGGCCCAGGTCCTCCATGGTGATCAGCTCCGTGATCGAGAAGCAATCGTGCACCTCGGTCATGCTCAGTTCCTGGCGCGGGTCCTTGATGCCGGCCTCGGCGTAAGCGCGCCGCGCCGCGATGCGCGTGGTGTGCACGTAGCTGCCGTCCCATTCGCTGGACTGCAGCTCCCAGCCGTTGGACACCGCGACCTGCAGCGCCTTGAAGGTCACCAGGTCCTTCTTGCCGAGTGCGCGAGCGATCTCGGGCGTGGTCACGATCACGGCGGCCGCGCCGTCGGACACACCCGCGCAATCGAACAGCCCCAGCGGCTCGGCAATGATCGGCGCCTTGATCACCGTCTCTTCGCTCACCGCCTTCTGGAAATGCGCCTTCGGGTTCTTGGCGCCGTTGGCGTGGCTCTTCACCGACACGTGGGCGATCGCGCGCTTGAGCAGCGCCGGGTCCACGCGGTGCTTGGCCTGGTACGCCGCGGCGAGCTGCGCGAAGTTGGCCGGCGCCACCGCGTTCGGGTACCACTGCGGGATGTAGGTGCCCACGGTGGCCATGGGCAGACCGCCGTAGCCGGTGTCCTTGAGCTTCTCGACGCCGAGCGCGAGTGCGATGTCGCAGGCACCCGCGGCCACGGCGTACACCGCGGCGCGGATCGCCTCGGAGCCACCGGCGCAGAAGTTCTCCACGCGCGTGACGCCGATGTTGGGCAGGCGCAGCGCGATGCTCATGGGCGTGCCGCCGCGGCCGGTGCCGACGTCGTCCATGTGGGTGGAGAACCAGGCCGCGCCGAGCTGCTCGGGCGCAATGCCGGCGTCGGTCATGGCTTCGCTGTAGGCCTCCAGCATGAGGTCTTCGGGGCTGGCGTCCCAGCGCTCGCCGAACTTGCTGCAGCCCATGCCGAGGATGGCCACCTTGTCCTTGATGCCTTGTGCCATGGTGTGCTCCTTACGCTGTCACGTCGCCACGCAGCGGCGTGGCTTTCCAGAAATACCGCGTGAAGCCGCGGCGCTCGTCGATGTCTTTCACGCGGAAAACCATCTCCATCGGCGTGCCGGTGTCCACCTCGCCCACCTCCAGGTCGGTGAAGTCCATCAGGATGCGGCCACCGCCTTCGAAGTCGATCTGGCCGTAGTGGTGCGGCGGGGCGGGGTGCCACGAGAGGTACTCGGCCGACCAGCTCAGGATGCGCGCCGCGCGGTCCGCGAGCGGGTAGGGCTTCTGCGTGTCCTGCAGCGGCTTGGCGTCGTAGCTCAGACGCGACGGCGGGAAATGCACACTGCCTGTCACCTCGCAACGCCCGGCCACCAGGGCCTGCAGCGCGCCGTGGTGGCGCCAGGCGGTGGAGAGCGCGGTCTTCTTGTCCTGCTCGCCGCGCATGCCGCGCTCCAGCGCGAGCTGGCCCTTGAACGCCAGGAAGCGCGTGTAGTGCTTCTCTTCCACGCCGCGCGCCAGCCACTGGCTCACGCCGCGTGCAGGCTTGAAGCTCTTGATCGCGTCGGTGACGCGGAACACCAGCGCCTGCGCGCCGCTGCCGAACTGCGCCAGCACGATGAGCTGGCCGGGCTGCGCGCGCTCCAGCGTGTGCGCCAGCAGCAGCAAGCCGTGCGGCACACCGCTGTCACCCACCGCGTCGTTCAGGTTGGCCACCACGGACTCGGCCGGCAGGCCACAGGCCTTGGCCAGTTGGGCGTCCATCTTGGCGAAGGTGGTGGGGAAAATGAAGTGCGCCACGTCGGCGGCGTTCACCTCGGCCTGCGCCAGCGCGGCCTGCACGGCGCGCGGCACCAGGCGCGCAATGCCTTCGTCGCGCACCCAGCGCTCTTCCCAGTGGTAGTCCACATCCTCGCCGGCGGCGCGGAAGTGGTCCACGAAGTCGGCCGTCACCGTGCCCGCGCCCAGGTACTCGGCCAACACGTTCTGCGTGCCCACCAGCACGGCCGCGGCCGCGTCGCCGTACTCCAGCTCCTGCGCGCTGGCGGCGCGTGTGCGGCGGTTGTCGGCGGCCAGCACCAGCGTGTCGCCACCGCCGGCCTGCACGCGGGCCACGGCCTGGGTGAAGGCCGAGAGCGCGGCGCGCTGCGTGCCGCCCAGGTCCAGGGCTTCGACGCCGTCGTCCAACGCCAATGCGCCAGCCACCACGCCCGCGTTCAGGCGCTCGGCGAAGGGCAGTGTGTCGGAGGCCAGCAGCAGGGCGCGCACGCCGGCGCGGTCGCGCGCGTCGGCCGGGCCCAGGCAATCGCGCGCGGCGGCCACGGCCAGGGTGATGCTGTCTTCGTCCCAGTTGGCGAAGGCGCGCGTGCCTTTGCGGCCGGCGAATTGCGGGGCGTACCAGGCGTTGGCTTGCGTGGCGGCCTGGCGCGACAGCCGCAAGCGCGGCACGTAGCCGCCGTAGGCGGTGATTCCGATCATGTTGGGGGTTCTCCGTTGGAAGCGCGGTCGAGTTCGGTCGCGAGGAAACGGCCACCCTGTTGCAGCGCATCGCGCGCCTGGGGCAGCTCGTTCGGGAATTGCTGGAAGACGTGGACCATTCCGGGCCAGGCTTGGTACACGGCCTGGCCACCGGCGGCGTTCACGCGCTGCGCGAAGGCCTCGGAATCGCTGAGCACGGTCTCGCGGTCGCCCACCTGCAGCAGCAGCGGTGGCAAGAGCGCGAGCTGTTCGTCGCTGGCGTACAGCGGCGAGGCCAGTGGCGAGCGCGGGTCGGCCTGCTTGCCAAGGAAGTTGCGCGCCATCGCCTGGATCATGGCGCGCTGGTGGATCGGGTCGGCCGCGGCGCGGGTTTCGTAGCTCTCGCCGGTGGCGGCCAGGTCTGTCCAGGCCGACATGAGGAAGGCCGCCGCGGGCGTGGCGCCGTGGCCTTGCAGCGCGAGCAGCGCGCTCAGTGCCAGGCCACCGCCGGCCGAGTCGCCGGCCAGTGCGGTGTGCTGCGGCGCGTAACCCTCGCTGCGCAGCCACTGCAGCACCGCGAGCGCGTCTTCCAGCGGCGCGGGGTGGCGGTGCTCGGGCGCGAGCCGGTAGCCCACGCCGAGCACGCGCACACCGGCCTCGGCCGAGAGGCGCGCCATCAGTTCGCGGTGCGACGCGAGAGAGCCCACCTGGAAGCCGCCGCCGTGAAGGTAGACGATGGCCCGATCGGTGCGCGCACCGGGCGCGGCCACCCAGGCGCAGGGCACGCCGTTGGCGTCCACCGCGGTGTAGCTGCCTTCACCGGTGGCATTGAAGAGTTCATCCCAATCGGCGCGCATCTGCGCGACGGTGGTGTCGCGGCGCCAGCGGCCGTACACCGCCTTCACCTTGGCGATGACGGCGTCGACCGCTGCGGGGTCGGTGTCCGGGCTCATGCACCGCACCCCATGCCGCCGGAGACGCCCAGCACCTCGCCCGTCACATACGCGGCGCCGAAAGACGCGAGGAAGCTCACCGCCGCCGCCACCTCGTCGCTGGTGCCGAGCCGGCCGGCCAGCGTGGCATCGGTCATCGCGGCCAGCAACTTGTCGCCGCCCTCGCCCACCGCCTGGCGCAGCAGAGGCGTGTCGATCGGCCCCGGTGCGACCACGTTGGCGGTGATGCCCTTGCGCCCGTTCTCGCGCGCGATGGAGCGGGTGAAGGCGATCACGCCGCCCTTGGCAGCCGCGTACACCGAGCCGCCGCGCGAACCCAGGCGACCGGCCTCGGAGGCCACGTTCACGATGCGGCCGAAGCCGCGCTCCTGCATGCCCGGCAACACGGCGTGCGTGGTGTTGAGCACCGCCTCCAGGTTCACCGCGAGCAGGCGGCGCCAGTCGGCCGGCGTGGTCTGTGTGAAGAAGGCGTGCTGATCGACGCCGGCGTTGTTCACCAGCACGTCGAAGGGGCCGTGCTCGGCCACCACGGCGTGCACGCGCTCGAAGTCGCACACGTCGAGCACCACGGCGGTGCCGCCGACTTCCCGGGCGAGTTGTTGCGCGGCATCGGCCTGCAGATCGGCGCAGACCACGTGCATGCCATCGGCCGCAAGGCGTCGCACGATGGCGGCGCCGATGCCGCTGGCACCGCCGGTGACCAAGGCGCGGCGCGTGGGTGTTGCGTCCGCCATTCAGTGCCCCGTGAAGCGCGGCGCGCGCTTTTCTATCACCGCCGCCAGGCCTTCGCGCGCATCGGCCATGCCGGAGAGCACGGCCTGCGCGTGGTTCTCTTCGGGCATGGCGGCTTCCACACTTTGGCCGATGCCGTTCCACAGCAAGCGCTTGGTGTTGGCCAGCGCAGCGGGTGCCCCGGCGGCCAGTTGGCGCGCCAGCGCCCAGGCCTCGTCCATCAGCTGCGCATCGGCGGCCACGCGGGTGATGAGGCCCATCTCTTTCGCCTCGGCCGCGGTGATCACCGGGTTGAGCATGAGGATCTCCATCGCGCGGCGGAAACCCACGAGCTGCGTGAGCGTGACGGACACGCCCGCGTCCGGCACCATGGCCACGCGCGTCGCGCCCGCAAGGAATTTCGCCGACTCGGCCGCGACCACGAAATCCGCCGAGCACACCAGGCCCATTCCACCGCCACCGGCGGCGAAGCCCTGCACCGCCACCACCACCGGCGGGTTCAGCCGGATCAGCGCGGCAGTGGCCAATTGCAGCAACGAGGTGGCCACGCGGATGTAGTCGGGCAGCGCCTCGCCCTTGGAGAGGAAGGTGTGCACGTCGCCGCCGGCGCAGAAGTTCTTGCCCTCGCCGGTGAGCAGCAATGCGCGTACGCGGCCGTCACCGTGCACGCGCAGCACCGCATCGTGCAGCGCACGCAACAGCTCCACGTTCAGGCCGTTGGCCGATTCGGGGCGGTTCAGGCGCAGGTGGGCCACGCCGTCGGCGTGCAGTTCGAGCCGCACCGGGCCATCGGGCACCAGCACGTCCATGGGGTTTGTCTCCGCACTCATCGTTGTTCTCCCGCGTTGGGGTTCAGACCAGGAAGGCCAGGGAATACAGGGCGTCGGCGTTGTTCACCAGGGTCACCTTCTTGCGCACCATGCGCAGCGCGCCCTCCACGCGGCGCAAGCGGTACTCGGTGCGCGCGGCCCACAGCACGTCGCCGCGGGTCTGGTTCTCGAAGATCAGCACGTTGGTTCCCACGCTCAGCTCCTGCCCATCGTTTTCCAGCACCTCGATGTTGGAGATCAGGCGGCGCAGGCGCGATTGCGGCGTCTGGCTGAAGCGCTTGCCGGTGTGGAACTGGCGGATGCGCAGCGCGATGCGCGATCGGTTGTCGTAGATGATGGACATCACCTGCTCCGGGTCACCGTCGTCGCCGTTGGCGGGCACCCAGTAGACACCGTCGTCGGTCCACAGCGCTTCCCAATCGTCGTACTGGTGTTCGTCCTGCAGGCGGGCTTCGCGGTAGATGAAGCGCGTCACGTCTTCGAGCGTGTTGCGCTCCTCGGTCGTCATCGGCATCACACGGCCTCCATGGTCTGGCGGTAGTGGCGCCAGATACCGCGGCTGGGCACCTCGTCGGTGTTGTCGCCGATCAGGAAGCCGTCTTCGTCGCGGCGCTCGCGGTGCTTGCCGCGGCCCAGGAACAGCCATTCGGGGTTGCGCATCTGCACGCCCATCTGCGTGCGCTCGTACATCTCGGCGTCGTCGGCCAGCAGGAAGCCGGCCGGGCCCACCGAGCCCATGGTCTGCTG
>VFQQ010002409.1_pt1 | contig 21212 bp, 14 predicted proteins | sample 3512341 | NCBI WGS metagenome assembly VFQQ01 (sample SAMN10412373, study PRJNA504923) | tailings metagenome | isolation source: Relicate 2 Philex TSF1 revegetated site | place: Philippines: Tuba, Benguet | collected 2017-08-29 | reverse complement strand
CGACGCGTCCCATCGAGGAGATTGCGGATGAATCCTTGTTGCAAAAGCACGCAATCGGGTTGGATTTCGTCCGGCTCGCACCGGCGGCGAAATCAGTCATCGACACGCAGCCGACCGAGCTCAAGGCCTACAAGGACGCCGTCATCCGGCTGAAGCAGAAAGAGGGGCTCTATCTCAAAGAGGACTATGCCGTGATCTTCATCGGCAAGAGCCTGTTCCGCAGCTCCATCGCGCTGCCGGCCAATGTCCCACTCGGGCCGCTTACGGCGCGCGTCTACCTCTTTCGGGAGGGCGAACTGCTCAGCACCTTCCAGTCGCGGGTGCGGCTCGAGCGATCGGGTATCGAGCTCTGGCTGTATCAGTTCGCCATGCATCGCCCGATCCTCTACGGCATCGCCGCAGTTCTGGTCGCGGTTCTCGCCGGGCTGCTCGCTTCGATGCCGTTCGGCCGCCGCAGCCCGGCGTAACGCGCTCAGCTCAGGGGCTGAACAGCAGGATCGCATACACGGCAAACAGCGTCAGATGCATCATGCCCTGGATCGGCGTCGTCCTGTGGCCGATCAGCGTCAGCATGTGAACGCCCAGCGTCAGAGCGAACAAGGCCGTGTCCATGGCCGAAAGGCCCATGACGACGGGTTTGCCGGTCAACGCGCCGACGATGAGAACGGCGGGGACGGTCAACCCGACGGTCGAGAGGAAAGCGCCGAGGCACAGATTGACGACGCGTTGCATCTCGTCTGCCAACGCGGCCCGTATCGCAGTCATCGACTCCGGCGTGAAGACAACGATGGCGATCAGGACACCGCCGAGGGCCGCAGGCGCCTGGGTGGCCGCAATCCCATGGTCGATCAAGATGGCGAGGTCGTGTGCCAAGAGGATGATCGGCACCATAGCTGCGACGAGCAAGGCGGCGCGGACCATGACCGCCCGGCCGTCGAGCGGCTGCCCAATTTTATTCGATCGCTCCGTTTCGGCCGTCTCCAGCGGGACCGACAGGCTGCCGGCCGGCGGCTGCACGAAGAGGCGCCGGTAGGTTCGCGTCTGCATAATCAGAAACGAGCCGTACAGAAGTGCGATCACCACGGATACGGCGACGGCTTGAGCCGTCGAGAACTTGCCGCCTCCGGTCGCCGTGTAGTTGGACAAAACCAGCGCGATACCCGTCAGGAGCGCGATCATCGACAGATAGGTTGCCGATCCTTGCGCGTTGTACTCCTGCTCGCCGTAGCGCGCGCCGCCCAACAAAAGGCAGAGACCCGTGACGAGGTTCAGGATGATCATCATGACCGAGAAGATCGCGTCCCGGCCGATGGTCGGATAGTCGCCGGGCCCGAGCATGATGGCTGCGATGAGGATCACCTCGATCAGCACGACGGACAGCGTCAGTATCAAAGTGCCGTAGGGCTCGCCGAGTTGATGCGCCAGATGATCGGCCTCGCGCACGACGCCAAACGCCGCCGTGATGATCGTGGCGAACAGCACGACGAAGCACACAATGCCGACAAGGGAAGAAATTGGCTCCGCGAGCCAGGATGCGCCGCCGATCTGAAACGCGATGACGACGGCCCAGGCCACGGCGATCCGCAGTCCCGTGATCGGTTGGATGAGGTCGCGGAGAGGCGCGCGCGGGGATTGTTCGCGTGGGGCGGATTGAGACGTTAGAGCGGTCATGAGCCCTCGTAACGGGGCCGTCCCCTCAATCGTCTGCCACGGCGGGCCGTCCCGCCGGGTCTGCGGCTTGAAGAGTCCGCAGGAGATATGTGCCTAAGATAGCATCAGGACTGCCTATTTCAAAGGCGGCCGCGCGCAACCCCCGAACTAGGGCGAGGGTAAAACGAAATAAGATCAATAAGTCGCAAAGGGCTGGGGAGGCGAACCGCCGCGGCGCTCAATCCTCTTTGAGGAGGCGTGGCGCGATCGGGTAGAGGCCTTCCTGGCCGAGAACAAGGACGGACAGTCCTTCATGCCCGAAGAGCGGTGCGAAGGCGTCGTCGAGCACATTCAATCCGCCTGCATAGGTGCCGAACGCCGGCATGACCAAGCGCTTGCCGTTGCCAACGAAGCAGGGACGGCGAATGACATGCCCGTGGAAAGAGACCCGTGCGGCCGGGTGCAAGTGCCCCGCAACCTCGTGCGTCACCGGGCTCGCAGTCGGCTCGTGGCGGAAGGCGATGCCCGACACCGTGATCTCGTGCAGAACCTTGCCGCCGAAGCAGTCGGCAATGACGGGATCGTGGTTGCCATTGAGCCAGAGCCAGTCGCGGCCTTCCTGCAGAATAGTCAGCGTTTCCCGGTCTACGGCACTCATGCGCTCGGATGCGCGGCTGTCGTGGAAGCTGTCGCCGAGACACATGACAGTGGACGCCGGATAGGCATCGAGCGTCGCCGCGAGCCGTTCGAGCGTGGCGGCGGTGTCGTAGGGCGGCAGCATGACGCCGCGGGCGGCGAAGGCCGAGCCCTTCTCGAGATGCAAGTCGGCGACGATCAGAATGTCTTCGGAGGGCCAGTAGAGCGCGCCCGACACGTCTGCGACGAACGAGCGGCCGGAAAGAGAGATCGGCTGCTGGCTAAACTCGCCGACGTCGAGGCGTTCGGGCTTCAGTTCGAGCAACTGTGTCGTGCTTCTCACGTCCGTCCCCGTTGCCTTCGACAGTTCGCGTCGCCTCGGCGATCAGATCCTCGGCCGCTTCCCGCAGCAAGTCCTCACGTGTCAGCCGGCCGACCGGCTCGACGCCGATCTCAAGCAGGATCGGCACCGCGAGCGGCGAAACCCGATCCAATGCTTGATGCCTGATTCGGCCGCGTGTGCGCGCCAGGAATTGTCCGAGCCGAGCAATATCCAGAAGACCCGTGGCGGCATCTTCCCAGGCTGCTTCCAGCAGAATATGGCCGGGATCATGGCGGCGCAGCACGTTGTAGACCAGATCGGTCGAAACGGTCACCTGGCGGCCACTCTTCTCGCGGCCCGGGTGACGGCGTTCAATCAAGCCCGCAATGACGGCCACGGTGCGAAAGGTCCGCCGCATCAGGCTGCTTTCGGCCAGCCAGGCCTCCAGATCGTCGCCCAACATGTCCTCGGCGAAGAGCTGGGCGAGGTTCAGGCTGCCATTAGCGATGCGCTCGGACAGGTCGCCGAGGCCCCAGACGGCGAGACCGTAGTCGTTGGCGACAAAACCGAGCGGGCGGGCACCCTCGCGTTCGAGCCGGCGCGTCAGAAGCATTCCAAGCGTTTGATGCGCCAGCCGTCCCTCGAACGGATAGGCGACGAGGAAGTGCCGGGAGCGGCGCGGAAACGTCTCGACGAGCACGTCGTCGGCACCGGGAAGCTGGGAGTAATCGAACTGAAGACCCAGCCATTCGGCCACGGGCGTGGGCAGGTCGCGCCAGCGGGTTCGGTCAGCCAGCATCGCGCGCACGCGCTTGGCGAGATGAGTCGACAGCGGAAACTTGCCGCCGGCGTAGCTCGGGATCATGGCGTCCGCGCCGGGCGCGCGTGTGACATAGGCTTCGGTTTCCTCCATGCCCTCGAAGCGCACGATCTCGCCCGCGAACACGAAGGTCTGGCCGGGCGAGAGCTGCTCGATGAAGTATTCCTCGACCTCGCCCAGCACTTTGCCGCCCATGAGCGGGCGCGGCGCTCCGGGCTTTCCGAGTTTCTTGCCGCGGCGCTGACCGACGAGACGCACCTTGATCATCGGCGCCTCGACAATGGTGCCGGCATTCATGCGGTATTGGCGGATGAGCGACGGATGCGCCAAGCGCAGGAGGCCGTCATCGGTAGGGCGCAGCTTGGCGAAGCGCTCGTAGGACTTGAGGGCGTAGCCGCCGGTGGACACGAAATCGACGACGCGCTCGAAGCGCGCGCGCATCAGTCCGCAGTAGGGCGAGGCCGAACGAACCTCCTCGAACAGCGCATCGGGGCTAAACGGGCCATGACAGGCCATGCCGAGCACGTGCTGTGCGAGCACGTCGAGCGCGCCGGAGCGGGATATCACGGCGTCCTGCTCACCGGCCTTGGCCGCTTCGAGCGCGGCGCGGCATTCCAGGACTTCGAAGCGGTTGGCGGGCACGAGGAGCGCCGCCGAAGGTTCATCCAGGCGGTGGTTGGCGCGGCCGATGCGCTGTATCAGGCGGGATGCGCCCTTCGGCGCGCCGACGTTGACGACGAGGTCGACGTCCCCCCAGTCGATGCCGAGATCGAGGGTGGACGTGGCAACGACGGCGCGGAGCTTGCCCTCCGCCATGGCCGCCTCAACCTTGAGGCGGCGGGCCTTGTCGAGCGAGCCGTGATGCAGCGCGATGGGGAGCGCCGCCTCGTTGATCCGCCATAGCTCCTGAAACACCAGCTCGGCTTGCATGCGCGTGTTGACGAACACGAGCGTGGTCTTGTGCGTTTCGATCGCGCGGTAGATGTCCTGCATCGCGTAGCGGGCGGAATGTCCGCTCCAGGGCACCGGCTCCTCGATCTCGAGGATCTCAATTTCTGGATCCGCGCCGCTGGGTGCCACGACGAGGTCAGCCATGGTGCGCATGAGATCAGGCGCCGATTGCGGAACGAGGTAGCTCAAAAGCTCGGAGGGGCGCGCGACCGTCGCCGAGAGCCCGAGGGACATGAGATCCGGAGCGAAGGTTCGGAGGCGCGCGAGACCGAGCGAGAGAAGATCGCCGCGTTTCGAGGGGGCGAGCGCGTGCAGCTCGTCGAGGATGATCGTGTCCAGGTCGCCGAAGACGTAGCCGGCATCGGAGCTGGACAGCATGAGGGCGACCTGCTCGGGCGTGGTGAGCAGGATTTGCGGCGGTTTCACCCTCTGGCGGGCGCGGCGGGCTACGGACGTATCGCCGGTGCGCGTTTCGATGGAGATCTTGAGCCCCATCTCGGAAACAGGCGTGACGAGGTTACGGGAGATGTCCTCGGCCAGCGCCTTCAGGGGCGAAATGTAGAGAGTGCGAAGGCCAGAGGCCTGCCTTTCGCGCGGCATGCCCGTTATGGAAATCAGGCTCGGCAGGAAACCGGCTAGTGTCTTCCCGGCGCCGGTGGGCGCAACCAGCAGCGTCGAGCGGCGGGCACGGGATTTCTCGACGAGGGCCAACTGGTGCGTGCGCGGCGTCCAGCCTCGCCGGGCAAACCAGTCCGCAAACGGCTTCGGAAGCTCGGCGGGCACCTTGTTCGCGGGCGCAGGGGCCCGCTTTTTTGTTTTTTCGGTTACGCCACGCACGCGTTGAGGCTTCCTTCGCACCCGCCAATCACTATGCTAGATGGGGAACCCCGTTGCTCAGGGAAAGTCTATGGAACGTAACACGTTTTTTGGCGGCAACCCGCTCGGTGTCTTCATCCGCCTCGCGCTGATCTCGATTGTGGTCGGCATCGTGATGAAGGCGCTCGGCATTGATCTCGGGAATTTCTTCCAGCGCATCAACGAGCTGCTGCGGAACATCTACGATCTGGGCTTCGGCGCGGTCGAGTGGATCCTCGAATACATGCTGCTCGGCGCCTTAGTCGTGGTCCCGATCTGGCTGATCGCACGGGTTGCCGGGGCCACCCGCTCGCGTTCTGAGTAAAGCTGCTCGTCAGTCGAGCGGCTTGGCGGCCCATTCGGCCGCACGTGTCCCGGTCAGCTGGGCAATCGAGGCGACGCCCCGCGCGGCGCACGCCTTGGCGAGATGGGCGTTCATGCGGCCGATCAAGCCGGGGCCCTCATAGATCAGGCCCGTGTAAAGCTGCAGCAGGGTTGCGCCGGCCTCGATCTTGGCAAGCGCCGCTTCGGGACTGTCGATACCGCCAATGCCGATCAGCGGCACCTTTCCGTCTGTCGCCTGATAGACGCGCGCGAGCATGATCGTCGCCCGGTTGAACAAGGGACGGCCGGACAGGCCACCCGCCTCGCGTGCGTTGGCGTCGGACACTCCCGTCCGCGCGAGCGTCGTGTTCGAGACGGCAATGCCGTCGACCCTATTGCGCACGAGGGCAGCCACGACTGGCTCCAGGTCCTCCAGCGCGATGTCGGGTGCGAGCTTCACGACAATGGGGCGCTGCGGCGCGCCCGTCGCCACCTTGGCAGCGCGCGCGGCCATCACGCGGCGCAAAAGTTCATCAAGCGCGGCGGGTGCCTGAAGATCGCGCAGGCCGGGCGTGTTGGGCGAGGAAATGTTGACGGTGAAATAGCTTGCGACGTCATAAAACGCGTCGATGCCGGCGACGTAGTCCGCCACGCGGTCGGTGCTCTCCTTGTTCGCTCCAATGTTGACGCCGACAACGCCGCGCTTGGGCCGCGCCCTAAGCCGTGCCAAGGCCATTGCGTGTCCCGCGTTGTTGAAGCCGAGCCGGTTTATGACAGCGCGGTCCGACACAAGGCGAAAGACGCGCGGCGCAGGATTTCCCGGCTGCGGCCGCGGCGTTGTCGTACCGATTTCGGCGAAACCGCACCCAACGCCGAGGATGGCATCGGGGACACGCGCGTCCTTGTCGAAACCCGCGGCAATACCGATGGGATTTGGGAACGTCAGGCCCAACGCCGCGACCTCGAGCGCGCGATCTCGCCCACTCGCGCAGCGCGGATACGCTCCCAACTCAAGCGCGCGCAGTGTCACCTCGTGCGCCGTCTCGGGATCGAGCGCGAGCAGCAGCGGAAGAGCCAGATCGCTCAGCGCTCCCATCATTGCAGCGCGCCCTCCGGGATAATGGGCATGCCATCGCCGTCGAGCGGCAACGGCTCTTCCCATAACGCGAGCGCGGTGGGCAGCGGCCCGTAAAGATGCGGAAAAAGATCACCGCCCCGCGACGGCTCCCACTTCAGCATGTCTCCCAATGCCGTCTCATCAAACGCGACGATGACTAGATCCGCTTTGCCGGAGAAATACTTCGCGGCCGTTGCTGCCACTTGGCGCGGTGCGGAGAAGTGGATGAAGCCGTCGCGCATGTCATCTTGGGAGCCGCGGTAATGACCATCGCGGCACGCGGATCTCCACGCATCGCGTTCAAGAATTTTCAATATCATGACGCGCGCCTCGTGTGTCCCGTTTCACTCACTGCAACCGATTGCGAGTCTCGCCGCATGGACCTTACTTCTCGCGCGTCGTGACGCACGTTAGATTTATCCGCTCGTCTCCCGAGGCCGGTATCGTGTACACTTCTCGTACAGGGGCTGAGACGCTCACACGTGAGCCGGTCAGAGACTTTATTGGGCTAATAGCACGGGCGGCAGGGGACAAGTAAAACCCGAAATTTTCACATCTCAAACGGCGATCCGACGGACGGTTTCAGGTCCTGCCTGTGGCTTGCGCCTCGGGACGGTGTGCCGTGTTTACCGCGACACGTGAAGGCGAGGACGATCTAAGTGCACGAGGCGATTTCTGTTAGCGTCATCCCCCTCAAGGATCTGTTTTCCGACGCCTTTCATTTCAGACTTCCCTATTTTCAGCGCGCGTATGCGTGGCAGACCGCTGAGGTCGGACGGTTGTTGTCCGACATTACCGGCGCAATGCGCTCGGAGCAGGGGAAGCGCGGCTATTTCCTCGGCAAGCTGATGGTGGCCAGGAAGAACGGCGGCGCAGATACGGCCCTCGTCGACGGTCATCAGCGCGTGATGTCGCTTACATTGTTGTTCGCCGTTCTGCGCGATCTCGAAAGCGATCCGGTTCTTCAGAGCACGCTGCACGGCTTCATCCGCGGGCGCGAGGTGAGGCTCAGCCCTCAGGACGCGATGGCGGAAACGTGCGAGCGCTTCGTTCAGGCCCCCGGCGCCACCAGCCTCGACCCGGACGTGGATTTCGACGCGCTCTCCGAGACCGAGCGCAACGTCATTGAAAACCGTAACTATCTGCGCAGCGAGCTTTCGGGGGTGGAGTACACGCCCGAGGTTCGCCGTGGTCTCATCACCTATCTTGCGGAGCAATGCTGCGTCATTGTCTCGGCCGTCGAGGACGAGGACGAGGCCTGGAGCTTCCTCAGAACCGAGGAAGAGACGCGAGTCGATTTCAGCAAATCCGATCGCGCAAAGTTCAGCCTTCTCTCTATCGCACCGTCATCCGAGCGGGCCGAATGCCAGAAAATCTGGGAGTATTGCGAGTCTCTCCTCGGCGCGACCGACATGCACGCGCTGCTCGGGCACATCAGAACGCTCAAAAAACGGAAGGCCAGCGGCAAGCCGGTCGAGATCGATATCGCCGAAGGCTACAAGTTCAACGCGACGGGCGCGGGTCTTTCCTTCCTCAGGGATAAATTGCGTCCGGCCGCAGAGCGCCTTGCGCAGCTTCGCCGGACGGGAGACGGCGCGGACGCGGGCGTCTTCACCGAGCGAACCGATCGCTTGCGCTGGATCGATCCACAGCTCTGGATTCCGGCGGCCCTTCTCTGGCTCGAACGCCATCACCCGGACTCGGACGAGACGCTGCTCTTTTTCAAGAAGCTCGAGCGGCTCATCTGGATGATGAAAATCGCCGGCTTCGATCCGACGAAGCAGCACAACCGCATCATTCAGCTGCTCGGCGAGATCGATCGGGCCGGTGCCGTAGCAGCCATGAAAGAGCTCGAGATGACGGCCGAGTTGCGCGCCAAGGCCATGGCGAACCTGCGCAGCCCGTCCTTCGATGCCAAGCATTTCAGCGGCCGTGTTCTGAGGCGGATCAGCATCGCGATTGGGCAGGATCCCGGGCCGATCGAGCGCGACACGCTAACGATCGAGCATATCCTGCCGCGCGCCTTCAGTCCGACCAGTGGCTGGCGCACGCACTTCCCTTCTCCGCAGTCGGTGAAGCAGCACGCGCACCGGCTCGGAAACCTCACCTTCCTCTCTCCCGGAGAAAACCAGAAGGCGGACACGCACGACTGGCGCGAGAAGAAGCCGATCCTGGCGCGCTCGCCGCTCATCCTCTCGCGACACGCAGCCGAGGCCGCCGACTGGACACCCACCCAGATCCTCGGGCGAACCGAGGAGCTGATCGGCATCCTGTTCAAGGACTGGGAGATCAAGCTCTAGGCTCTGACGCCGTCTAAGCTTGAGCGTCGGCCTTGACGAGATCGCCATTCAGGGCAGCCGCGATCAGAGCGCGCGTTTCATCGACACCGTAAAGCGCAATGAACGAACCGAACCGCGGGCCTTTGCTCTCGCCGAGCAGGATCTCATAAATGCTGTTGAACCAGGCGTTCGCCACGCCCGGCCGTTCCGGAGTGGCGCCCTTGGCCGCGAAATCCTGGTAGCGCGGCACCGAGCGACCGACATCGTAGAGGATCGTTTGCAACTCTTCTGCCGTGGCCCCCTCGGGTGCCTTGGCGAGCGCCTCCGACAGCGCTTCGAGCGCGCCCCGCTCCACTTCGTCCGCGGACCGGTACCGCTTCTTGGGCTTAACGAAGTCGGCGTAGTAGCGAATGGCGTAGCCCGCAAGCTGGTCGAGCAGCGGATAGGCCTCAGGCGTCGCATCGGGGAAATGCCGGCGGATGTAGCCCCACAGCACCGCCTTGTCCTCGGCGTTGGACGCCGCCGTGAGATTGAGAAGCAGCGCGAACGTGATCGGCAGCTCGACGGACGGCGGCGCGCCGCTATGGATGTGCCACACGGCGTTATCGAGACGCGCTTTGCCGTCCTGACGCGGATAGCCGGCGAGCAGCTGCAGGTACTCGTCGACCGCCCGCGGGATGACGTCGAAGTAGAGCTTCTTCGCGCTGCGGGGCTTCTGGAACATGAAGAGCGCGAGGCTCTCGGGCGAGGCGTAGGTCAGCCACTCGTCGATGGTGAGGCCGTTGCCCTTGGACTTTGAGATCTTCTCGCCGTTCTCGTCGAGGAACAGCTCGTAGACGTAATGCTCGGGCGCGACCCCGCCCAGAATCTCGCAGATCTTGTCGTAGATCGGCGCGTTCGTCTGGTGATCCTTACCGAACATTTCGAAATCGACGCCGAGCGCGGCCCACCGCATGCCGAAATCGGGCTTCCACTGCAGCTTCACGCGACCGCCGGTGACGGGCAGCGTCACATCGCGCCCGTCCTCGTTCTCGAACGTGATCGTACCGGCCTTTGCGTCGACCTCCTTCATGGGCACGTAGAGGATGCGCCCGCTCGTGGGAGAGATCGGCAGGAACGGGCTGTACGTCGCCTGCCGCTCCGCGCCGAGCGTCGGCAGCATCACGGCCATGATGTCATCGTAGCGCTCCGCCGCCCGCAGCAGCATCGCGTCGAACCGGCCGGTTTTGTAGTACTCGGTCGCGCTCCCGAACTCGTACTCGAACCCGAAGGTATCGAGGAACCGGCGCAGCATGGCGTTGTTGTGGTCGCCGAAGCTGGCGTAGTCGCCGCCGAATGGATTGGGCACAGCCGTCAGCGGCATTTGCAGGTACGGCTCAAGGGCAGCCCGATCCGGCACGTTGTCCGGAATCTTGCGCATGCCGTCCATGTCGTCGGAGAAGCAAAGAAGACGCGTCTTGATCTTGCCGCCAGTCAGCACCTCGAAGGCGTGACGCACCATGGTCGTGCGCGCCACCTCACCGAAGGTACCGATGTGCGGCAGACCGGACGGACCGTAGCCCGTTTCGAACAACACGGTCTCGTTGCCGCCCTTCCTCTTCTCGATGCGCTTGATGAGACGGCGCGCTTCCTCGAACGGCCAAGCCTTCGCATCGCCGAGGGCGGCAAGCAGGTGGTCGAGAGCGGCTTCTGACATGGATTTCTGGCTTTCGGCGTGTGGCAAATCACAAAAGAGAGGCCGCAACCTATGAGGCGCGACGAAGCCCGTCAATTGCCGGCGGACGCGCTCAGGCCGACGTCTGCGCGGGACCGGCGGGGCGACGCGGGCGGAACAGACGGCGGAGCATGAGGAGCAGCATAACGCCGAATAGTCCGAGCGCGACGACGACGAGCGGATGTTTCTCCCACATCAAAATCGGGGAAATCTCACCCTCCCAGGCCGCCCTCGCGTCCGCAACGATCAGCTCGGGGCCGCCGCTGCCGTCGCGGAGCATCATATCGACGGCCCGGGCCTGATCGCCGCTGGCCAGAATGGCGTCGCGGACGCGGGGTGCTGCGATGCTCCGCATCTTGCTCGGGCTCACCGCGACCGCGGCCAGCACGCGGGCCCGCGGTTCCGGCTCCAAACCCTCCAGGTAGCGCGACAACGTTGCAAGCTCGGCTTCAGAGAAGCTGCGCGCGAGGCGTTTCAAATCTCCGGGACCAAGACTCAAAAGGCGATCCCGCGCCTCCGGCGGAAGACCAGCCAAGCGCGTGATCGCGATATGATCGTCCAGCGCCAACAGCTTGGCGAGCGTTGCGCGCGTAAAGCCCTGCGGTGATGCGCGGCGATAAATCTCGTGCTCGAGGACCTTCGGAAGCTGATCGCCAGCGAGCGCGGACCAGCCAAGCGCCGCATCGATCGAACGGGTATCGCGCGCAATCGTCATGGCAGGTTCGGGCAGGAAGCGAACGGCTTCGTTCAGCGTACCGTCGTTGAGCCGTTTGAGTACGCCCTGCTCGCCATCGGCGGCCATGACCAGAGCAACGACTTCGTCGAGCCGCGGGAGTTGCTCGGGTTTCACGGTGTCGATGAAGCCGCGAAACGCCGCATTCTTCTCGGCGAGTTCCAGCGCTTTCTGGTGCGCGTTCCGGAAGGTGCGCCAAATCTCGATCACGCGATCAGCCGCCTTGGCCGCAATCTCATTCAAATGCGCCGCGATCTGCTCGCTGATCGTCTTCGCAAGCTCGTCCTTCACCATGTTCTTGGTCGTGTCGGATTTCATCTCCTCGGCGACAATCGGGAGCACACCGTTCCTGAGCTCCCAGATGTCCTTGGCGACAAGGACCAGCCCGACGCCGCCCGCTGCAACAGACACCAGGCGGGCGAGCACGCTTCCGGCGAGGCGCTGTCCGATCCGGGCCACGATGTTCGCGAGCTGACGGCGCATCAAGAGGATCGCCGCGCCCGCGATACCTTCGCTCGAATGCTGGATCACCGAGCCGGACGAGACGGAGGCTTTCCCCGCGACGCCTTCCAGGCCGAAATCGCGCTCCACGTCCGCGGTGACCACGCCGGCGACCGTCGTGCCGTAGCGGCCGCCGAGGAATGCGCGCAAGCACTCAAGCGACGGACCGACCGCATCCTTGCTCGCGATCTCGAGCGTGCGGCCAATTTCGTTGCCGACGCCGGTCGCTAAGCTTTCGATGGCCGTCTTCATGGCGTCGGATTTGTAGACGCGCTCCGCGACAACCGTTGAGATTTCCTGCGCTTTCTCGGAATTGATCAGCGACTGAGCCAGACCCGCCCAGCTCGTCTCGCTGCGCACTTCCTCTATGGCGAGATCCACCCTCTTGGAGAGAAGATCGTCCATACCGAGGCGGCGCCACTGATTGTCGACGGCGGCACGGTAGTCGAAGGTTTTGACGCCGGATTCGAGCGCCTTGAGCGACAGGCCCTGGATTGAACGCCGAAAGCTCTCCTCATCGCCGGACTGACAGGCTTCGTAGTCGGCCCGAGTCATCGGGGGAGCGGAGAAGGCGGGTGACGCCGTTTGCGCGGTGATCGTGAGGACCAGAAGCGCCGAGACGGCGGGGCGCAGGAAACCTGACAACGACAAACTCCGAGCCTGCGCCGCGGGCGTTGCCTCCGACTGCTGGTCGGGCGGCGCGCCGATCCTCGTTCACTATACGCGCGCGCACCACAGCCGCCAGTGACATTTCGGACACCTTGTTGCCCGGTAACCAAGACCCGCGCGGTCAGCCTGCAACTCTAACGGGCGGGAAAATCACATCGTCCTATTCCCGAAAAAGAGGTGCGGCAATCTGACCATACCGGCGGGACGTGCTCAATTATCCCCCTCAATTCTGGGAAGAAAACAATTGCGGCGGTTAGTTAGAAAAATCGAATAACAATGCGGCGCCGACCGATCATCAGCTTACACTTTTCATACGGTCACAATTTTGCCTCACCCAACCCGGACTAGCCCCGAGCGAAACCGACACTTAGTTGCCTCTATCAAAGCTCGCGTAAGATGGCACGCGAATGTCGCCTCGCAAGTTGCGGCTGTCATAGACCTATTTACCTTGCGACCGATAGCCCCATAGGCAAGGGCGGTCCGAGAGTTGCAGGTAGGGGTCAGAAGCGACGGTGTTGGTGGACACGACGCAAGGGGCATCGCTGATGGACGCATCGACCTCAGCTCAGAGGGGCATCCGGTTAGCGAAATATTTCCGGTTTGGCCGGCCTAAGAAGTTGAAGGGCGTGACCCGACGAAAGGCGTCCACGGCTAAAGGGTCATCACAACGCCAATAAATGCGGCACGACGAGGACGTCAACGAACTGCTATCAAGCTCAGATTAATTGGAATGCCTATTCGTGACTTGGCATTTCCGAATTAATGGGCTTTATTCACTTTGACTAGTAACAGCGAGTTAACCTAACCGCATGAACAAAAAAGAAAAAATCAATGCCTTCCGCGGCAGCCTCGTTATTCCGGGTGGCAGGGTCGGCGTCCTTCTCGTGCACAGCCTCGGGGGAAATCCGATCGAATTGAGGTTTGTTGCGCAGGGACTCGCTCGCCAAGGTTACACGGTCTATTGCCCGCTCATTCCTGGTCTCGGAGGCGGTACCGACACGTCGGGTCTCTCGTCGTGGCAGGACTGGTATTCCGCTCTCGAAACCGCGCACGACGAACTCAAGGCTCACTGCGATGTGGTCGTCGTCGGCGGTCTTTCGGCAGGATCCATGCTCGCGCTTAGGCTTGCCCGCGAGCGCGCCGATGACGTTCATGGCTTGCTGCTGTTCGCGCCGACCATCTGGCCGAACGGCTGGGCTATTCCGCTGCACTTCAACTTGTTCGCGCTCGTCTATCACAAGTGGGTCGCCTCGCTGATGCGTCTCCGCCAGCGCGCGCCCTATGGCATCAAGGACGAGCGGATCCGCAACTTCGTGATCGAGTCCTTCAAGAGCGAAGGCCGGCCGCTCGAAGATCTCTTCGGCCGTGGCGGCGGGCTCGTTTGGGAATTCAAGTCTCTTGCGCGCGACGTTCGCCGCCGTCTTGGCGAGATCACACAGCACGCGGCGATCTTCCATCCGCGCGAGGACGACCAGAGCGACATCTCGAACGCCTTCAAGCTGCAGCGCAAGCTCGCCGGCGTCGTCGAGATGACGGTGCTCGACGACAGCTATCACATGGTGACGCTTGACCGGCAGCGCTCGGTCGTCGTGGAGCGCACGGTTGAATTCGTGCAGCGGCTTACGCAGAAGATCGAAGAGAAGGCCGCAGTTTCCCGACTCATCAAAAACAAGGGCGTCGCCGAATAGGTTTCGGCTCTCGGGCGATGATCGAAATTAAAAAGGCCGGGCGCAACGCCCGGCCTTTTGCGCATCTTTTGCCTGCTCGGTGCGATCAAGCTCCGCGGCTCAAGCCGGCGGCGGAGCGCCTTCGCAGCGCTGGAGATCCGTCGGCGCTTTCGTCCAGGTGAAAGACTTGCCGAGCATCTTCATGCCGAGATAGCCGGTCACGACCAGTTTGCCTTCCTGGGCCAACTTGATCGCCGAGCTGTACGTCTTGCCGGTTTTCGGATCGTAGATCTTGCCGCCGTCGAAGGTGCCGTCGGACATCAAACCGAGTCCCCACAGGACGGGGAGACCGCAGATCGGGCGCTTTTGCTGACCCGGCTCCGGGTTGTAGCGGTCGCGCTTCGGCACGCCCTCGGCGTTGAGCGGCTCCTTAAGCCAAACGATCCGGCCGCAAAGGCGGTTCGGATTGTCTGCACAAATATAGATTTCGACGGCGCCCTGGGCGCTGTCGTCCAACCACACTCCGATTTCGGGGCGGGCAGCGGCGCTCTCCGAAGCAAGAGCAACGAGGCCGACGACAAGGGCCGGAACGAACCGCGTGGCAGAGCCCGCAAGGGCGAAGACTCTCTCGATCATGAGGAACCTGATGGCTGTCTGGGTGCTTCAAGAAAGGCGTCTGCGGGCAAGCGGTGTCCCTTCGCCGCAGCACGCCCTAATCTGCAATCAAAAACGGCAAAAACACGAATTGGGCGGTTATCAGTCAAGAGTCTAGGTATATCAAGGGGGCAGGATGTGGCTTACCATCTTTCTGCCCGAGCGCTTTGATTTGAAACCATTGGCGCTACAAGGGGTAGTGTGTGACGGAGCCAAAGCCTATATACCGGCACATTAGACGCTATAGTTCAGAACGTGCGTGACGGACGGCCAATTCAGAAGCTCAGCGCTTCCAGCACGCCCGGTATAAAAATCGATCCCGTAGCCCTGGCTCGGCTCACTCCGTCAACCTAACGGTTCTGAGAACATGATCCTTACGCTTGCGTTCCGAAATCTGTTCCATGACCGGATCCGGTTGGCGGTGACGCTCGTCGGTATTCTGTTCTCGATCGTGCTCGTTGCCATTCAGCTCGGCATGTACCTCGGATCGAGCCGCATGATCACCGCCATGATCGAGCGCTCGAACAGCGATCTCTGGATCACGGCATTCGGCGCGAAAAGCTTCGAGGAAGGCGGCATCCTGCTTTCGACGCGCGAACGGCATCAGGCGCTCGCCACTCCGGGCGTCAAGGCGGTCATCCCGCTGGTGGTCGCATTTGCCGAATGGCGCAAACCCGAGGGCGGCTCGACGCGTGTCGTGCTCGTCGGTACCGACGCCGAAGATGGCGCGCTCGAGCCCTGGTCGCTTGTCTCGGGCACCTGGCAGGACATCAAGGCGCCGGATGCCATCTCAGCCGACGACACCTATTTCCGCGAGCTTGGCATCAACGGCATCGGAGACACGGCGCAGATCGCCATGGGCCGGGTCAAGGTCACGGCGCTGACGCATCGCATCCGCTCGTTCACCCAGTCGCCCTATGTGTTCACGACGCTGTCGCGCGCGCGCAGCCTGCTCGGCGCGGAGAGCGACAAGGCGACCTTCTACCTCGTACAGCTCGAACCGGGCGCCGACGTTGAAACCGTGCGCCGCGAGCTTCTCAACCGCCTCGAAGGCGCGGAGGTCTTGACCAAGGCCGAGTTCGAGGACCGCAGCCTCAGGCAATGGCTGTTCCGGACGGGCGCCGGCCTCGCGCTCATCGGCGGCGCGCTGCTCGGCATCCTCGTGGGCACCGTCATCGTTGCGCAGACGCTTTATTCGAGCACGAAGGATCACCTCAACGAATTTGCGACGTTGCGCGCGCTCGGGTCTTCGTCCGGTTACATCTACAAAGTGATCCTGGCGCAAGCAGGCTTGAGCGCCGTGATCGGATATGTCCTCGGCATCCTGATCTCGCTCGGCATCCTCTATATCAGCCGCAACACGCCACTGCCCTTGGTCATGACGCCCGGGCTTGCGGGCGCGCTATTCGGGCTGACGCTCTTCATGTCGGCGGTTTCCGCGATATCGGCGATCATCAAAGTGACCCGGATCGATCCAGCCACGGTGTTCAACAGATGACAGCACCTGTTCTTGAAGCAATCGATGTCGTCAAGGAGCTCGGCAAGGGCGCCGGCAAAGTGCGGGCGCTCAAGGGCGTGAACCTCTCCCTCGTCAAGGGTGAGTTGACGCTGCTGATGGGCCCGTCCGGCAGCGGCAAGACCACGTTGCTGTCGATCTTGGGCTGCATCCTGACATCCACATCCGGCATCGTTCGCGTTGAAGGCGAAGACACGAACGACAAAAGCCCGGAGGAGCTTGCCGAGCTGCGCCGCAAGCACATCGGCTTCATCTTCCAGTCCTACAACCTGTTCCCGACGCTGTCGGCACTCGAGAATGTGCGCATCGCGCTCGATGTGATCGGACGCAAAGGCTATCAGGCCGCGCAACGCGCCGAGGAGGTTCTGCGCGACGTGGGCCTTGGCAATCGTCTCAGGAACTACCCGTCGAACCTGTCGGGCGGAGAGCAGCAGCGCGTCGCCGTAGCGCGCGCCATTGCAGCCTCGCCCTCTGTCGTTCTGGCGGACGAGCCGACAGCCGCTCTCGACAGCGAAAACGGGCATGCGGTTATGGCTCTGCTGGCCCGCATCGCCAAGGAACAGAACCGCAGCGTTCTGGCCGTGACCCATGATCCCCGCACGCTCGGCTATGCCGACCGCGTCGTGCGGATCGAAGACGGACTTATCGTCGGCGAGGAGCGCAGGCCGCAGGGCCTCGACGCGCCTGAGATTGCCGATCTGACCAAGAGGCGAAAAGCGAATGCGTAAGATCGATCCCACCCTGTCGGCCGTGGGGGCCGCCGCCGTCGCGGCGATCGCGACGAGTCTGCTGCTGAACCACTTCACCCCGAGCATCGGGGAGAGCGCTCGTTCGATCAGTGGCGACGCCTATGCCGCCGATCCGGCCGTGCCGCGCCCCGTATGGGCCGCGTCGGCAACGGGTCGCGTGGAACCGAAGGACGGCGAGATCCGGATCTCGGCCGAGGTGCCGGCGCGCGTCAGCGAGGTGATCGCAAACACCAACGACCATGTGCAGGCCGGCGATCTTCTGGTGCTTCTCGACAGCGACGATCTCAAGCCCAAGCTCGCAGCCGCCCAGTCGGAAGCGGATGTGCGCATTCGCGAGCGCGACGAGGAGCCCGCCACGGGTGTCGCGCAGGAGCGCCAGAAGGCAGAGGATGCGCTGTTCGAGTCCGAGCAAGCGCTGTTCAAAGCTCAGAACGCACTCGACGATGCTTTCCGCCAGAGCAAGCCCGACGGCGGTGATGCCAATGCCGTTACGGCTGCTCGCGACAAGTTCACCCAAGCGCAAAAGAAAGTGGCCGACGATCGCGCCAAGCTCGACACCGTGCTTGCGAAGCCGGGCCTGCCGCTGCCGACGCGCTTAGAGTCGGCGCTCACGGTTTCGCGCACCGATGTCGCGCAGGTGCAGAACGCCATCGACAAGACGCGCGTGCGTGCGCCGAGCAACGGCACCGTTCTGAACGTCTGGGCCAAGGTGGGCGAGATGGCGGCACCCTCGCCGGACGCACCCCTCGTCCTGTTCGGCGACACATCCAGCATGCGGGTCCGTGCGGAAGTCGAAGAGCGCGACGTGACGAAGATCCGATTGGGACAGCGGGTCGTGGTTCGTGCCGACGGCTATCCCGACAAGGACTTCGAAGGCGTCGTAACGCAGATCGCACCGGCCCTCGGCTCGCCGCGGATCACCTCGCGCGGTCCTCGCCGCCCTAATGACGTCGAGGTACTCGAGGTGCTTATCTCGCTCGACGGGACGCCTCCGCTGCTTACGGGCATGCGCGTCGATGCGTTCTTCCGCCACGAGACGTCGGCCTCGGCAGAACCGACACGCTGAGCTCGCTCATCAAAAAGTAAAAGCCGGGCTTCCCGAACGGAAGACCCGGCTTTTTTGTGGGCGATTGACTATTCGGCGGCGGCGTGAGCCCCCGGCGGAGGAAGCAACGGCGGTTTCGCGTCCGGCTCGTCGGCCTTGCCGATGTGGCCGCTGAAGAAGTGCCAGATCCAGCGGGCGACATCATCCATCAGCATGAACACGGCCGGCACGAACAGAAGGCTCAACACCGTTGACGAGATGAGGCCGCCGATGACGGCGATGGCCATCGGCGCGCGGAACTCGCCGCCGGATTCCAGGGCCAGCGCCGACGGCAACATGCCGCCGACCATGGCGATGGTGGTCATGATGATGGGGCGAGCGCGTTTTCTGCCGGCATCCACGATGGCCTCGGCGCGCGGCACGCCGCGCTTGATCTCCTCGACCGCGAAGTCCACCAGCATGATGGCGTTCTTCGTAACGATGCCCATGAGCATCAGCACACCAATGACAACGGGAAGGCTGATGGCATTGCCTGTCATGGCCAGCGCCGTGATCGCGCCGCCGATCGAGAGCGGCAGCGAGAACAGGATGGTGATCGGCTGGAGGAAGCTGGCAAAGAGCAGGATCAGCACGGCGTAGACCATCATGAGACCGGCGCCCATGGCCTTCTCGAAGCTCTCGAACACCTCGACCATGATCTCGGCCGAGCCGAACTGCTTGATCTCGACGCCCGGCGGGAGGGCCTTAGCGACCGGCAACGCCATGACAGCGTTGACCGCATCGCCCAGTGGCGTGCCAGTGACGAGATCGGCGCCGAGCACGATGCGGCGCGTGCGGTCGTAACGATCGATGGCGGTTGGGCCCTGGCCGTAGTCGAAAGTTGCAACTGTCGAAAGCGGCACCGCCGCGCCGGAGGCCGTCGTCACCTTGAGCTCTTCCAGGAGCTGCCGATTTTCGCGCGCCTTCACCGCAAGCTGGACGCGGATCGGCACCTGCCTGTCGCCGACTTCGAACTTGGCGAGGTTGGCGCCGATGTCGCCGATGGTGGCGATGCGCACGGCCTCCGAAATCATCTCCGTCGTGATGCCAAGCTCGGCCGCGACCTCGGAGCGCGGGTAAACGCGAAGCTCAGGGCGGTCAAGCTCGGCCGTGGACACGACGTTCTGAAGCGTCGGCAGACGCTTGGCCTGGCTCGTGAGCTCGGCCGCAACCTTGTTGACGGCCTCGCCATCGCGCCCCGTCACGACGAGCTGCAGTTCGCGCTGTCCATCGTCCTGCATGAAGAAATAGCGGATGTCCGGGATACCGGCCAAATCCTTGCCGATCTCCTCCTGGATGCGGCTTTGCAAAAGGGTGCGCTCGTTGCGGGGCTTCAACGTGACAATCAGGGTTGCCTTGCGAACCTCCTCGCCGCCGCCCAGCAGCGTGCCGCCGAGGACGAACACGCTTTCAATGTCGGAGCGCGTCTTGATGCGGCGCGCTACCTCGTCGGTGACGGCCTCCGTGTCGGCTAGCTTGGTGCCCGGCGGCAGCTCCACGCCGAGCAGCATACGGCCGGAATCCTCCTGCGGCAGGAAGCCTGAGGGCAGCAGGTAGAAGCTGCCGATGGAGCCCATGAAGATCAGGATGCCGAGGCCTACCGTCGCCACGTGATGGCGCACAGACCAGCCAACGAGGCGGGTATAGACCCGCATCAGGCGGCCTTCCTCCGGCTCGTCCCCATGCGCCCGCATGAAGTAGGCCGCGAGCAGGGGCGTGATGAGGCGTGCCACCAGCAGCGAGAAGAAGACGGCGGCAGCGACCACGAGGCCGAACTGCTTGAAGTACTGCCCGGCAATACCGCCCATGAACGACACGGGCGTGAAGACGGCGATGATGGTCGTCGTGATGGCGATCACCGCGAGGCCAATCTCGTCGGCCGCTTCCAACGAGGCTCGATAGGGCGACTTGCCCATCTGGATATGGCGGACGATATTCTCGATCTCGACGATGGCGTCGTCGACGAGAATGCCGGTGACGATGGTGATTGCGAGCAGGCTCACGAGATTGAGCGAGAAGCCCATGGCCGACATGGCCCAGAAGGCCGGAATGATCGACAGCGGCAAGGCGATGGCGGCGATGACGGTGGCGCGCCAATCGCGTAGAAAAAGAAACACGACGACGATGGCCAGGATCGCGCCTTCGAGCAGCGTCTTCATCGTCGACTGGTAGACGCCGTACGTGTAGTCGACCGTGTTGTCGATGCGCTGAATCTGGACGTCCGGATAGAGCTTCTTGATCTCCTCGATCTTGCTGGCCGCAGCGGCGGCGACCGTGGTGTCGCTCTCACCCTTGGCGCGCGAAATCGAGAAAGCGACGATGCCTTCGCCGTCGAGTTTGGCGAACGTGCGCGGCTCCTCGACCTCGTCGGTCACGGTGCCGAGCTGGTCGAGACGCACCTTGCGGCCGCCGGGGAGCGCGATCATCGTCTTCGCGAGATCGGCCACGGTCTGCTGGCTGGCCAGCGTGCGGATGGCCTGCTCGCGGCCGGCAATCTCGCCACGGCCGCCCGCCAGGTTGATATTCGATGCGCGCAGCTGGCGGTTCACGTCGCCCGCCGTCACGCCGTAGGCGAGCAGGCGATCGGGATCGAGGTTGATACGGATCTCGCGCAGCACGCCGCCCATGCGTTTGACTTCGGACACGCCCTTCACGCCCTGCAGCAGCCGCACCAGCGTGTCGTCGACGAACCAGGACAACTCCTCCGGCGTCATGGCTGGCGCGCGGGCCGAATAGGTCACGACGGGAAGGCCTTCGATCTCGACGCGCGTGACGACTGGCTCCTCAATGGTGCGCGGCAGATCGGTGCGAATGCGCTGCACGGCATCCTTGACGTCGTTCAAGGCGCGGTCGGGGTCGATCTCGAGCCGGAACTCGACGGTGGTCACGGACGAGCCTTCGGTCACGGACGAGGTGATGTGCTTCACGCCGTTGACGCCGGCGATGGCATCTTCGACGCGCTTGGTGACCT
>VFQQ010002408.1_pt1 | contig 21215 bp, 12 predicted proteins | sample 3512341 | NCBI WGS metagenome assembly VFQQ01 (sample SAMN10412373, study PRJNA504923) | tailings metagenome | isolation source: Relicate 2 Philex TSF1 revegetated site | place: Philippines: Tuba, Benguet | collected 2017-08-29 | reverse complement strand
GTTCTACATGCACCGCACCGGCCACTGGCTGGGCATGGACGTGCACGACTGCGGCAGCTACGTGGAGCCCTCCGAGCTCGGCACGGTGAGCGAGCGCAAGGACCCGCTCAGCGGCGAGACCATCAAGGACCGGCCCAGCCGCGTGCTGCGCCCCGGCATGGTGCTGACCATCGAGCCAGGCCTCTACGTGCGCCCGGGCGAAGGCGTGCCCGAGCACTTCTGGAACATCGGCATCCGCATCGAGGACGACGCCATCGTCACCGCCACCGGCTGCGAACTGATCTCGCGCGGCGTGCCGGTGAAAGCCGACGAGATCGAGGCGCTGATGCGCGGCTGACTTGGCGAAAGCCCGGTTGGCGATGCGTTAATTTTCTGATAATCATTCGCATTTAGGATATTCTCCCGAGGTATCCCGGACATCCGTTCGTGCCACCTCGCAGGAGAACCCATGCACCTCAAGACCGCCCTGGCCGCCGCCATCCTTGGCCTGGCCCTGAACACCGCTGGACACGCGCAGACCCCTGCGGCCAGCTACGCCACCGTGGCCACGCACTACGCCACGCTGGTGCACGCCAACTACAGCGACACCCTGGCCGCCGCGCAGGAGATGCAGGCCGCCATCAAGGCCTTCACCGCCGCGCCCTCGGCCGATGGCCTGGCGGCCGCGCGCAAGGCCTGGCTGGCCGCGCGCGAGTTCTATGGCCAGACCGAGGCCTTCCGCTTCTACAGCGGCCCGATCGACGACGACAAGGGCCCCGAAGGCCAGATCAACGCCTGGCCGCTGGACGAGGCGTATGTGGATTACGTGCAGGGCAAGCCCAAGGCCGGCCTGATCAACAACACCAAGTTCAAGATCACCAAGGCCAACCTGGCCCGGTTCAACGAGCGCGGTGGCGAAGAGAACATCAGCTCCGGCTGGCACGCGATCGAGTTCCTGCTCTGGGGCCAGGACCTGAGCGAAACCGGCCCGGGCAACCGCTCCTTCGAGGACTACGTGGACGGCAAGACGCCCAACGCCGACCGCCGCCGCCAGTTCCTCAACGTCGCCACCGAGCTGCTGGTCGCCGACCTGAACTTCCTCGTCAAGGCCTGGGCGCCCGGGCAGAAGAACTACCGCGCACGCTTCGAGAAGGGCGGCAAGGAATCGGTGCGCAAGATCATCGTCGGCCTGGGCTCGCTCTCGCGCGGCGAACTCTCGGGTGAGCGCATGGAAGTGGCGCTGAACTCGCAGGACCAGGAAGACGAACACTCCTGCTTCTCCGACAACACGCACCGCGACATCGTGGCCAACGCCACCGGCATCCAGAACGTGTGGCTGGGCCAGTACAAGAAGCGCGATGGCAGCATGCTGCAAGGCCCGGGCGTGCGCGACCTGGTGGCCGCGAAGAAGGCCGACCTGGCCGAGAAGACCTCCGCGCAGATCGCGGCGTCGGTGGCGGGCGCGGAGGCCATTCCGGCACCGTTCGACCGCGCCATCGCCAAGGGCGCGGCGGGCCGCCCGGCCATCGAGAAGACCGTCGCCAGCCTGGTCGAGCAGTCCAAGCTGCTGGTGGAATCGGCCAGTGCCGTCGGCATCGCCAAGCTGACCCTGGTGGAGCCTTGAGCGGGGCGCCATGAAGTCACTGACCGCCACCCGGTGGCTGGTCGCCACGGCGGTGGGTGTGATCGGCTGCAGCGCCGCCGTGTGGCTGCACGCCGACGAAGCGCCGGACCCGCTGGGTGAAAAGACCGGCGGCGTCACCACGGTGTACGCCACCGGCAAGAACGCGTTCTCGTTCCCGCTGGCCAACCTGGACGATCCGGGGCGCACGCGCTTCGTGATCGGCAACTCGTTCTTCAAGCGCAACTGGGTCGAGGCGCCGGCCTCGACCACGGCGCGCGACGGCCTGGGCCCGCACTTCATCGCGCGGTCCTGCGCGGGCTGCCACGTGCTCGATGGCCGGGGCGCACCGCCCGAATGGAAGAACACGCTGGGCGCCGAGCCCGAGGGCACGGTGGCCCTGCTCATGCGCCTGTCGGTGGCGGGCACACCCGACCCCAAGGCCGGCGTGCGGCCCGACCCGGTGTACGGCGACCAGTTCAACAACGCGGCGATCCAGGGCGTCAAGCCCGAAGGCCGCGTGGAGATGCGCCAGCAGGCCATCCGCGGCCGCTTTGCCGACGGCACGCGCTACACGCTGCAGCAGCCGATCTACAAGCTCACCGACCTCGCCTACGGGCCGTTCGCGCCCGGCCTCATGGTCAGCCCGCGCATCGCGCCGCAGATCGCCGGCATCGGGCTGCTCGAAGCGATTCCGGAAGCGGAGATCCTGCGCAACGCGCGCGAACAGGCCGCCGCGCCCGGCCCCATCAAGGGCCAGCCCAACCGCGTGTGGGATGTGTTCGCCAATGAAGAGCGCATTGGTCGCTTTGGCTGGAAGGCCAACGTGGCCACCATCGCGCACCAGACCGCCGCCGCCTTCCATGGCGACATCGGCATCACCTCGAACGCGTTTCCGCAAGAGACCTGCACGCCGACGCAGAAAGACTGCCTCGCCGCACCGCACGGCGGCGGCAGGACCAGCGGGCGCGACGGCATCGTGCCCGCGTCGTCGGCTAGCGCCCGGGCGCCGGAGATCGACGACGAGACGCTGGAGCACGTGGTCTTTTACCAGGCCACGCTGGCGCCGGCGGCCCGGCGCAACGTGAACAACGCCGAGGTATTGCGCGGGCAGGCGCTGTTCGCGCAGGCGCAATGCGCCGCCTGCCACCGTCCGAGCTACGTCACCGCCGAAGGCCCGTTCCCCCGGCTCACCAGCCCCGCGCTGAAGGGCCAGCGCATCTGGCCCTACACCGACCTGCTGCTGCACGACATGGGCCCCGACCTCGCCGATGGCCGCCCCGACTTCCAGGCCAGCGGCAACCAGTGGAAGACGCCGCCGCTCTGGGGCATCGGCCTGATCAAGGATGTGAACGGCCACCAGCGGCTGATGCACGATGGCCGCGCCAACGGCGTGCTGGAAGCCATCCTCTGGCACGGTGGCGAAGCGCAGGCCTCGAAGGAGCAGGTGCTCAAGATGAAGCCGGGCGATCGCCAGGCTCTGGTGGAATTCGTGGAGTCGCTATGACCCGATTCATTCGCGCCCTGTGCGCCACCGCGCTGGCGTGCGGTCTGTCGGCAACGGCCACCGCGCAGGTCGCGGCGCCGGTGGTGGCCGCGCCCTACTACTCCGCCGAACAGGCCATGCAGGGCCTGTACACGCACCGCCTGCCACCGCTGGCCAAGGACTTCCTCACGCAGGCCGACCGGCTGGTGGAGACCACCGCGCAGCATTGCAAGGGCCAGGTCGCGTTGCCCGCGCTGCGCGCGCAGTGGCAGGACACGCTGGTGAGCTGGGAAATTCTGTCCACGCCCGCGGTGGGTCCGCTGGTCACGCGGCGTTCGCAGCGCCAGATCGACTTCTGGCCCACGCGCCCCGACCTGCTGCGCCGCTCGCTGGAGAAAGCACCGGCCACCCTGGCCGACATGGACCGCGTGGGCACGCCGGCCAAAGGGTTTCCCGCGTTCGAGCTGCTGATGAACCAGTGGGCCGCCAGCCGCCAGCCCGCACCGGCCGCGGCCTGCGCGTATGCCGAACTGGTGGCGCAGGGCATCGCTGCTGAGGCGCGCGAGCTTCACAACGAACTGGGCACCTGGGCCAGCAAGGAATGGGACGACGAACCCGAGGCCACCACCGCCTCGCTGGCCGAATGGGTGAACCAGTGGCTGGCGGGCCTGGAGCGGCTGCGCTGGGCGCACATCGAAAAACCCATCACCACCCACCAGACCACGGGCAACGCCGCCAAGGGCACACCGGTGCCGTACGCCCGGCTCGACCGCGAAACCGGCCTGCGCGACTGGCGCGCGCAGTGGCAGAGCCTGCTCGCGCAAGGTCGCCTGCCGCCCGGCGCCACGCCGCCCGCTGCGGGCTCGGCCCTGGTGCCCATGGAAGCCCTGCTCATGGGCCGCGGCCAGCTCGCGCTGGCGCAGAAGTGGGGCCAGGCGCTGGACCAGGTGACGGCCGGCATGGACAAGCTCACGCCGCGTTCGAACGAGCGCGAGCTGCTCGCCGTCACGAAATCGATGAAGGCCGTGACCGTGCTGTTCCAGAACGAAGTGGCCGCCGCGCTCGATGTGCCTCTGGGCTTCTCCGATGCCGATGGCGACTGAGGGCGCCCTCGTGCTGTCGCGCCGCCAATGGCTGCTGGCGACGGCGGCGATGGGCCTCGCGCCCGGCTGGGCCGCCGCCACGCCTGCGCCCGCGCGCCCCACGCGCCTGCTCGCGGCCTGGCAGGCATCGAACGAGCAGCGCATCGGCGTGATCAGCCTGGAAGGTTCGCGCTGGTCGGTGCAACGCGAACTCGCCGTGCCCACCCGCGCCCACGGCCTGATGGTGGAAACCGGTGGCAGCGTGCTCGCCACCGCGCGCCGTCCTGGCGACTGGCTGTTGCGCTGGCACCCCGCCAGCGGGCAGACCCAATGGCACTGGATCGAAGACGACGACCGCCGCTTCAACGGCCATGCCGCCACCAGCCCCGACGGCCAGACGATCTGGACCACCGAGACCGACCTCGACACCGCGCAAGGCCGCCTGGCCGCGCGCGACGCCAAGACGCTGGAGAAGCGCGCCGAATGGGCCACCCATGGCATGGACCCGCACGAATTCCTGGTGCTGCCTTCCGCCGTCGGCCCCATCCCGGCCGGCAGCCTGCTGGTGGCCAACGGCGGCATTCCCACACTCCCCGAAACCGGCCGCAGCAAACGAGCGCTCGACCGCATGGACGCGTCGCTGGTGGCGCTGAGCCCGCGTGACGGCGCGCTGCTGGGCCAGTGGCGCCTGGACGATCCCTTGCTCAGCATCCGCCACCTGGCCTGGGATGCGACGTCGAACACCGTGGGCATCGCACTGCAGGCCGAACACCCCGATGCCGACACCAAACGGCGCGCACCCGTGCTCGCGGTGTGGAACGGCCAGCAACGGCTGCAGGCCGCGCAGGAACAACCCGCCGTGCAAGGCTACGGAGGCGACATCTGCGCCCTGCCCGGCGGCGGCTTCGTGGTGAGCTGCCCACGCGCGGACACCCTGGCGCTGTTCGACGCCAGCGCCCGCTGGTCCCGCAACCAGCCTCATCGCGAGGCGTATGCGCTGGCCGCCGACGAAGGCCACTGGTGGGCCAGCGGGGCGGAAGGCGTGTGGTGCGCGCCTGAAAGCACCGAAGCCCGTTCTACTACCAAGCTTCAGTTCGACAACCATTGGGCGGTCATCTCTTAGCGGGTCCCGCCTCCTCTTTTTGCTGCAAGCTTGCCTAGCTATTTGTCAAGCGGCCTGCTACAGCCAAGTACCATGCCATCCGCAAAGGGGGAGACAGCATTGAGCCTTAGCCGGGCACGTCGCATATGCTCGAAAACCCGTCGAGCAACACAGATTCACCTACTGCAAACTGCTCCTCTTCCCATTGCTTTAATCGAGAAGTGGCGTGGTCAAACCACCCCATCGGCACGCAGGACGATTCGCTTCTAAGACAGATTGACATTTCTGCAGCGGTCGCACCATAGATAGCCATTGCAGCCATCTGCAATGCATCCAGTTCGAGTCGATCGTATTTTCTCACCATGATTGCGAGAACTTCCGGCAATGTTTTTCGCAACCTTTGTGTTCGGACAAATTTTTCTGCAATTGACGTCAATTGATCAAGGGCTACAACATCATGAAACGGATCACTCGGCCTAGTGCTCCCCAATGCCACTTGTTCAATGACCCCCCGATCAGAATCATCTAATGCCTTTGATGTCTCGACCCAAAATGGATTACTTCGTAAATAAATAATTGTACGAACTGCAATCCAAGGTTGCTTTTCACCTGTGTTGACATCCTGAAAGCCAGCTGCCAAGTAGCTCCAAGCGCGTTCAGCGCCCAAAAAATGAAGGAGACTTGTATATGTTGGGCTCTCCGCGATTTCTCTAGCGGAGGCTGCTTGATCAATAGTCATTCTATTCGCCACGATTGCGACAACTAATCGGTGGCGCACAGACAACGGGCTTACCCCTGACTCGGCATCGGCGCGCAAGCGAGCCGATAGAGTGCTCGCAAATTCGTCGAATAACGCGCTATTCATAATTGCCCGGCGATTCGCACAACGTCGAAGTATGAGCGTTCTTGAAGCAAGCTCCCGACTGACTTCATACTCATAGATCTCCTGCTCAAGTTGAACTTGGGCTTCATGTGATCCTAGCGTAAGTTGTTCAATGGTCTCAACAAAACCAAGAGAAGGTGGTGGAAGTTGTGCAAGCGCAATTTTGCTAGTGGCAAGGCAGATCACCGATCCAGACAATAACTTGATCAGACTGATGTATCTCATTTTTTTGCACTCCCGCGGTTAAAAATATGTCTAGGCCTCCGATGGTCTGCACAGATCTAACTCAATTAAAAGAAATATTTTTAAAGCCCAAAAATTCATCCATTAAATTTAAATTGAACTGAATGTCATCAGGCTCGGTTCCCATTCTAAAACGCTCACTCGCCTCATGCGACCAGAAATCAGCCGGATGGAAAAAGTATGGCCCGATTGCTAAACTTATCCCCCCCAAAAAACCATGACCGCGATCGCTTGGGCCAACGCCATATCGAATCACCGTTTTTCTGTCCACTAGAAGTGTCCATGAATAACTGCCAACGCAGTTTTTATCTTCTTCCGGGTCCAGAGATAGCAAAGAATAAGATCGCCCCTGCCTCCTGTAGTGAGACTCAATGATTGAGCGCAATTGCTCTAGATCCTCACGCCTATTGCTTAATTGCATGATAAAACCCATCTACATTTTGAAATTTATACCCATCGCCATTCAAAAATTGATATTCTCGATATCCATAACTTTTTAAATCGAATTTTGTTGGATCTGAAGTAAATAAAAACTTTTTTCCTGCTGCAATCTGTTGCTCCAAGAATGCCTTGTTCAAACTCCACATCTGGGATTCTCCTAATTGTGATTGCACTTGAATCCAATCAGGCACTTCAAAATAGGTTGCTCCACGCATCTGCGCAACTTTTTCATAAGAAGTAGGACTGCCATGTACATACTTTCCCAGTACGACTTCGGCGCTATCTGGATTTCGAGTAGATGTCTTTGCAGCTGCATCAAACATCTGCCGAGTCAACTCTGGGCTGGCTCCGTCGCGATAGACATTGTTCAGCACTCGATACTCATCAACAAGCTTGGCTGTACTTGTAGACGTACGGGCCACCGCTGAGGCGATGACTTGAGAACCTGCCTTGGCGGTGGTGACCACGACCTTACCCGCACCCATGACTGCCGTAGCAGCGCCCACGATATCGACCGCCAAGCGCCCCGCTTCCACACCGGCAGTGACGGAACCATCCCAGCCTCCGTCGTTGTAGGCACGCGTCTGCATTTCGATGCGTGCCTTGTAATCGTTGGCGAGCTGCTCCCCCACCTTGGCCCTGAACTCGGGATCGCTGACAAGCGCGTTCAATGCTTGAAGCGTCTCGGGCAGGTTCTTCACCATTTCGACGATGGCGCTGGCTTGCTCCACGGTTTGGTAACCGATGCCCCCGCCCACGCCAATGACAAGGCCTGCGTCCTGCAGGGCGTTAACACCGCCGTATTTCATCTTTACGGACACGGTGCAAGCGAGTGAATTGCACGCCGCCAGTTCCTTGTCTCGCGCCAGTTGCTGCGCGCTGGTGAGGTAGTTGTTGCTCGTCTCGTTGATGGCCGCCGCAGCGCCGGTGTCACCCCCAGCAAGCGCGCCGACTGCACTCGTTGCCCCTAGCACCATCACTTGTTTGAGCTGTTCGGGCAATCCGAGCTGATCCGCCAGCTGGCCCACCCGCGGCGCGATGAGCGTGCTGCTGGCCGCCCCCGCTGCCCCACTGGCGCCTCCAGACAAGGCGCCAGCCAGCGTGTGGAGAGCGACTCGACTGCTGCCATGCTCTCCCCACTGTTGTCGCAGATCGCTTGCGTTGGCAAACGCCACCTCCGCCTGGGTCTGCAACGCTTGTGCTTCCTGTTCGCGGCCCTCGTTTCGCGCCTTGTTGGCTTGCAGTTGCATCACCTGGCCTTGGACTTGCTGCCCCTCCGCCTCAAGAAGTTGGTTCGCCGCATAAGCGCCGATCGCTTTGGCTGCCTGCTGCCCGAATGACGCCGTGATCTTGATCTGCGCGTCAATCTCCTGCTGCACCCGCTGCCTGTCGAAGATCGGCGCAATGCCGGTCTCCGTGTCTCCCGTGCGGGCTTTCGTATTCCCGGCGATGCCCGAGATGGCGGCCTGCGTGGTGCTGCTCGCTTCGCCGCTGTCTTCACCGATGCCGGCGCTGCCTTCGTTCTTCGCTGGTGCGGCCGGCGCCAGCTTCTGCTGCTCCGGCGTCTGGGGCTGGGCTCCTGCCACGGCCACCGCCACGTTCACGCTGTAGCCGTCGGCTTCGTAGCTGGCGTAGTTCTGCACATCGCTCATGGTGAGCTCGCCGCCTGTGGCGAAGGTGTTCCTGTTCTCCTGCACCGCCTTGTCGGTGCTCGTGATGGAGCCGCCCTTGAGCGTGGTGTCGCCCTGCACGTTGACCTGGAAGCCCCCGTCGCCCGCGCGGATGCCGGACTGTTCGATGACGGAGGTGAACTCGCTCTCGACGTTCTGCTCACCGCCGGATACGCTCACGCTGGAAGTGCCGTAGCAGATGGGCGGAATGCACAGCGAGACGCCGAAACCGCTGGAACTTTGATCGCTCTTGAACTGCCCGGTGTCCTGGCGGCTTTCGATGCTCAGGTTACCGCCCACCTCGGACTGCACATGGCGGGCCGATACGGTGGCGCCGGCCAGGGTGGTGTCGGCGTCGGACTCGATGCGCGCCGTATTGCCCGCAGTAACGTGTGTGTTGCGCTGGACGACGTCCTCACCGTCGGCGTTGCCCCGTGCCTTGTTGGCCGAGGCGTTGAGGGTGACGCCGGTGGAGGCGCCGAAGCTGATGCCCACGCCGATGCTCACGCCACTGCTCTTGCTGGTGCTGTGCAGGGTGGACTCGTCCTGGCTGGATTCGAGCCGCACGTCGCCTTCGGCCTTGAGGGTGGCGTTGCGGCCCGCGCTCACGTCGCTGCCACGGATGAGCAGGTCACTGTCGGTGCCGGCGCCTGTAGCCGTGATGCGCACATCGCCTGCGCCTGCCACGGCGCTGGCGCGTCCGCTCTCAAGGGTTTCGATGCTCTGGCTCTGGCTCTTGTTGCTGCTCAGGCTGACGTCGATGGTGACGCTGGCGATCTTGCCGGGGTCGGCCACCAACGCTGCCACCTGGCTCGCTGTGTTGTAGGCGCTGAGCGCCGTGGCTGCGGTGCCCAGAGCCTGGGCGCGTCTGTTGCCGGTTTGGGTGGTGGCTTGCGCGGTTTCAGCGGTGCTCTTGGTGCTTTGGATGGCATCGACCAGCGCATTGCGGGGTGTGGCTCCCAACACCGTGCTCTTGCTGCTTTGCTGGCTGGTGGTGCTTCGGGCCTCCCTGGCTTCGGAGATCTCCACGCTTCGCGCCTGGATGTCGACATCGCCCTGCACGGCGAGCACGTCGCTGCCGGTCTGCCGGTATTCCTGCCCGGCGGTGATGGTCACGTCACCCCCGAGGCTGCCAACGCTGCTGGCGGCGGCGGTAGCGGACGTGCCGGTTCCATCGCTCTTCTGGCGCGTGTCGTGCAGGATCGTGACGCTGGGGCTCAGGCCGCTGGGGAGCAGATTGACGCCTTTGCTCTTGCTGTTGCTGGCTTGTGAACGGGTTTCGGTGTTGACGCCGGCCACGATGCTCACATCACGACCGGCCGCGATGCCCAGCATGTCGTCGGCCACGACGGTGCTGGCTTCAACATGCGTGTCCCTGCCCGAGAGAACGAGCACGTCGCCACCGCTCAGGGTGCTGCCTTCCTGCCTGGTGGTGGCGCTGCTGCCGCTGCGGTCCTGTGCGCTCTTGCCGTAACCGATGCCTTGCTTGCTCACGCTAAAGCCGGATTTCTTCGTTTCCATGAAGAGGGAGCCAGATTCACTGCTTTGCTCCGAGGTGACGACGACATCACGACCAGCGTCGATCAACAGCAGGTCTTGAGCGTTGACGCCGCCGCCTTTGACCACGACGTCCTGACCGGCTTCCAGCGTCAGGTTGTCACCGGAGAAGCTGGAACCCAGCGCCACGTCGCTCGCCGAGCGCTTCACTTCTTCGTTCGACTTCTTGCTCAGCAATCCGCTGCGCTTTGTGAACGTGCTGCTGGCGCTTTCGCTCACCGCGCGGCCGGCCTCCAGCGTGATGTCATTGCCGGCCTTCACGTTCAGGTCTGCCCCGGCATTCACGCTGGCGGCGCGGGCCGTCACGTCGTTACCCGCCTGGATCGTGATGTCGCCAGCCCCTTGCACGCTGGTGCCAATCTCGCTTTGCTGGCTGTGGCGCGCGTAGTTGCGGGCATCGAACTCGGTGTTGTCCGTGCTGCCCACCTGCGCGGTCTGCAGCTCGACGTTGCCACCGGCCTGAATGCGCGTGGTGCCGCTGGTGGACGCGTTGCCCACGCGGGCGGCCTGCAGTGCCACGTTGCCGCCGGCCTCGATGGACAGCCTGGCGCTCGCCGCATCGCCCACGCGCATCTCGCCGATGGCGGCCAGCTGGGTGCGGCCCTGGTCGACGTACTGGCCGGTGAAGGCGGTGGTGTGGGTGGGGCTGCTGATGGTGACGTTGCGCCCGGCACGGGCGAGCAGTTCGGAGCGCGCCTGCATGAGGCCGCCGATGTTGTTGAGGTCGCGCCCGGCCTGGGCAATGACCACGCCGCCTTCGATGCGTCCACCGGCGTTGACCAGGTCTTCCGACACCTGCAGCGAGACCTGGTTGCCCGCCAGCAAGGCGCCACTGGCCTTGTAGTCGCCTTCTGGCACCTGGCGCACGTAAAGCTGAGGCACCAGCGCGGTGGTCTTGCTGCCGTCCGGCAGGATCACATCGCGCTCGACGAGCCAGACCAGATCGGTGGTCAGCTGGGCCATCTGCTCGGCGGTCAGCGCCACGCCGGGAACCAGGTTCCATGTCCGGGCGAGGGCCACGCCCGAGTCCATCAGCGCGCGGTACTGGGCTTCTTCGTTGCTGTATCCCTGCAGAAAGCGCCGGCCAGTGAGCTGAGCCACCTGTTCGCGGATGAGCTTCTGTTCGTAGAAGCCGTCGCCCAGGCGTTTCTGAAGCGCGTGGGGGTCGGCCCCGAGGTTGGCGATGAGGTACTCGCTGCCAAGCCATGAGCGGTAGCCCGTGAAAGCGGGAGCCCCTTGAATGAGGTGGTTGCTGCCCGGGTTGGACGGCTGGTACAGCGCGTTGTCGGGCAAGGTGATGGGGGCGTGGGCCGCAGGGAGCGACACGCCCAGGAAACCGAGCCCCGTGGTGGGCAGGCCGGTGGTGCGTTGCAGATCGGTGTTGGTCAGGTTCCGTGCAGCAATGCTGAGCTGCTGCGCGCCGGAAAGGGTCCCACCGGCCTGCCCGATGACCTCGCTGATGTCGGGGCTGGTCCAGTTGAACGGACCCTGGCCCGAGGTGTGCGTGGTGTTCAGGAAACGGTGGGTGCGCTTGAGGGTCTGGCCTTCGTTGACCACCGATCCACCGGCTGCCTGCAAGTCCAACGTGGCACCGGCCTGGATGTCGGCGAACCGGTTGGTGAGTGATGTGGACACGTCCAGGCGCATGTTGCCACCGGCGCGGATCGAGGCAGGTAAGCCGGCGTCTGCGTTGAGCCGGTCTTCTGCGATGGTGTGCTGGGCGGTGCGCGCCACTTCCTGGCCCGGATGGGTTCCGGTCAAGGCGCGTTGCGTGTCTCGCAAGATGGTGCTTTGCGGATCGGTGTAGCCAGGCTGCACCGTGAGCATCGTGCATTGGGTGGTGCAGCGGCCATACGCATCGGTGTAGCTGAGCGTGTCCCGCTGCCAGGCGCTGACCGTGGCCGTGTGGGAGGCAAATACGTCGGGCGCGCCCGTGACCTGGTCGGGGTTCGCTATGCCATCCTGCCTCGCTTGCGCAAACAACACCACGGTGGTGGGCGAAGCCACCGTGACGCGCTCGCGCACGCCATACCAGGCGGCGAACGCACCCACGGCAGCGTGAAAGATCGAGTCCTGTGGCGTCAGCGCCACTTCGATCCGCCGAACCACGTTGCCGTCCGGCGTCACCAGCGGGGTGTCGCTCAGGATGGAGGCGGGATCGAGAAGGTAGAACAGGTGTGGGCGGTAGTTCGAGGTGCCTTCGATGGCGGCGCCGTGCGAATTCTGTCCATTCACCCACCACGACGGCATCGTCAGGACGGAGGACTGGTCCAGCACCTGAACGGTTTCCACGGAGACGTTCCGCCGTGTGTTGGCGAGCACGTCGGTCGAGATGAGCAGGCGATCCGTGGCGTCGATGTCCGCGCTGAGGTTGTGGATGGACTGCGCCTGCCCCGTCGCCTGATGGGCGGAGTTCAGGCTGCCGCCGATCGCCATGGAGCCGCCGCTGTACAGCAGGGCGCCGTCTTCGTTGTTGAGCGTCTGCACGCCCATGTCCATCTGCTCACGCGCCGCCATGACGGGCGCCGTCCCGCCAATGGCATCGGGCCGGTTGTTCAGCGTGACGGCTGAAATGGCAACCCGGTCGCCGAAGATGGCGCCGGTACCGAGGTTGTTGACGGTCGTGGCGCGAATGTGCACCTGGCTCGCACCGGAGGCATCGTTGGCGTTGACCACACCCCGGTTGCTGAACGTACTGGCATCGATATCGATGGAATTCGATGCCGTGATGCTGGCGCCTGCCAGATTGGAAACCTTGTCGATGGCCAACAGTCTGTGGTCGGTAGCCTCCATGCTGCCTCGGTTGCCGATGTCCTGTCCTGCGACACGCAACTGGTCATTGGCAATCAGTTGGCCTGCGTTGATGACGGTGGCTGTTGCGGTGATGTTCAGGTTGCCACTGGACTCGATGCTGGCGCCGGCGTTGTTCATCACGTCCGACGTCGAGGTCAACGAGACGTCGCTGCCAGAGAGCAAGCCCGCATTGGTGAAATGGGTGGTGGAGAGGCTGACACGCTGCGCCGACCAGATGTTCGATCTGGTCGCACCGTCCGAACCGTTGGTGATGGCCGCAGCCTGAATCGTCAGGTCGCCCTGGCTGCCCATCACGCCCGCCTGCGCAGCGTGCGCACCGTTGACGAGGTCACCGGCTTTCAGGGTGAGCACGCCTTGGGAGGCGATGCGGCCGGCGGTGTTGTCTAGCAACGAGCCTTGCACCTCGATGTGGCTGCCGCCCACCGACTGCAAGCGGCCGCGCAGATTGGTCACTGCACCGGTAGCGACCACATCCAGCGTGCCGTCGCTCAACACCGCGCCATCGGTGTTGTGAATGGCGCCGGTGGCAAGGGTTGCGGCCACGCCAGCCACCAAGCCGCCGTTTCCGGAGCCGTGCCCTGCGGCGTTCGTGTTGGTGAGCGCATGGCCCTGCGTGTTGAGGTCGAGCGTGCCCGCTGCCTGAATCAGACCCTTGTCGTTGTTCAGCGCGGTGCTCACGATCGTGGCGTCCCGCAGTGTCGCCAGCGTGCCCTGGGTGTTGTTGACCTCACCCGCCGCGAGAAGAAGATGGCCACCGGCCACCAGCATGCCCTGGGTATTGGTCAACAGGTGCCCCTGGGTGTCGATGTCCAGCGCGTCGCGGGCCTGCAGAAGCCCCTGATGGTTGTTCAGGCCGGCACTGTCGATTTGAAGGCGCTGTTCCGATGCGATGGTGCCCTGGTGGTTGCTGATGTCGCTGGCGGTGACCCGGACGTCGCCGCCTGCCGCGACGATGCCGAGGCGGTTGTCGATGTCCCCGACGGACAACGCCAGGGCGCCATCGGCCAAGAGCGTGCCGGCGGTGTTGTCGAGCGCGCCGCCTGCCCGGAGGATGGTGTTGCCCTGGCTGCTGATGAGCGCGTCCGAGCCGGTGTTGCCGATCGCCCCGCTGACCTGGATGGACAGGTCGCCTTTCGCTTGCAATCTGCCGGTGTTGACGAGCGATCCGTCGACCTGAAGCACCCACTCGCCTTCCTGCGCGATCAAGGAGCCTCGGTTGTTCACCCCCAGGCCAGCTTCGGTGCCCACCAGGTAGATCTTCCCGGCGTACATGCCGCCCAGGGCCGCGACGTCCAGCATGGAGACGGGCGCCGTGCCGGTACCGGCGATCCTGGTGGCCTGGGCCGCCGCCCCTCTTGCAAGGGCCTTCACCTCGTTGCTGCCGGCGACGACCGTGAGCTCCTTGGCCCACAGCGCGGCGTTCACCTCCAGGGCACGCGCGAGGATGGTGGTGTAGTCGGCGGTGCTCGCGTCGAGGCCCAGACCGTCGATGCGGACGCTGCCTCCCTGGATGCGGAACGATTCGAGCTGACCGCCGTTCATCACCGGGGTGCCGGTGGTCAGGGTGACGCCCGACGCATTGATGAAGCCGCCACCGTTGACCTGGATGCCCGCCGGGTTGGCGATGATGACCTCGGCCTGGCGTCCAGCCACCTCGATATAGCCGTTGAGATGGCTCGGATGGGATGAGTTGACCTCGTTGAGGACGACGCGCGCTTCGCCCGTGGCCAGCCATGGGTTGCCGGCAATGAATCCGCCCAGTTGCGTGCCTGTGTTGGTGCGGCTGTTGTTGATGACGGCTCCGTTCGATTGGATGTCGAACTGGCGAAACGTGTTGCGCGAGACACCCGCGGCGCTGGGCGTTTGAATGTTGATCTGCGGCAGCCCGTTGCCGGTTTGCAGGATGGTCGGGCGTTGATGGCCTGGGGCATTCGGGTCGGCAACCACCTGGGCATGCGTGGGTGCACAGAGCAGGAAGACGGCCATGGCCATCGCCACCGGGGCGCGCGACGCGCCGCCATGGGAAGCGGCGACCTCTGCCACGGCCATGCGCTGGCCCCGCGAAGCGTTGAAGACGATGCGATGACGGTTCTTGTTCATGGGTGTCCCTGGGGTCAGAACGACGCGGAGAGGTTGAAGCCCGCGACGGTGCTGTTGGTCTGAAAGTTCGTGGGTCGACGGATGGGCATGCCGATGAAGAGGTCGTAGCTCAGCCACTTGAAGTTGCCGCGCACGCCAAGCACCGCGCCGGCCAGATGGCGCCCCACCAGAAACTGCGTGGCCGGGCCGCTCACCGAGCCGCAATCCAGGCCCAGGTAAGCTTCATGGCCGGCGTCGCTGAAGACCCAGCCCAGGTCGTTGCGGATGAACCAACCTCGTTCGGCCGACAGCGAAGACTCGCCGTCAAAACCCCGCACCGAATAACGCCCGCCGATGGCAAAGCGGTCCTGTGGGGTCAGCAAGGTGCCGTTGCGCTGAACCCTCATGGCGCCTGCGTAGCGCAGCTTCTGGCTGGCCAGCGCAAAAGGCGCGTTCAGCTGGACATCGAGCGTGGTGATGCGCATGCGGGACGTGCCTTCGGCAAAGGCTTCTTCAGGGGCCGGTTGGGCGCCGAAGGCCGCCGTACCGCGCCTGTGGGCAAGGTGCATGTCCAGCGTTGCGTTGCCGATGAACGCCTTGTGGCTCAGACCGAGTTCCCAGCCACCGGTTGCGCGCCGCTGGGTCTCGACTTCGGTGTCGTCCACGAAGTTCTTCGACCGTCGAAGCCAGCCTTTGAGGCTCGCGCTGGTCTTGTGGCTGGCGTTGCGGCGGAGCAGCCGTGAAAGCTTGATTTCGGCGTTTTCGCTTCGGCCGCTGTAGATGTAGTCCTGGTTCAGACCCGCCACGCTTTGGTGATAGCGACTCGCGGATTGCGTGAGGCTCAGGAGCCAGTAGTCCCAGGGGATCGAGTAATGCACCGCATGGCCGCGGGTCCCTCTGTCGCCCGCATGGCCACCGCCGAGATCCTGATTCAGGGTCACATAAAAAAGGTCGTTGAGCGTCCACCAATGGTCGTAGCTGAGGGTCGCACTGCCCTGGTATCGGCCGGTGGCTTTCGTTCCGCCATCGTCCAGCGTGACGTTGAACCGGACCGGCATCTGCTGGTGCCACGCGACCACGAGATCGCTCTGTCCAGGTACGTCGGACGGTTCGATCCGGATATCGGTCTCTGCGGTGGGCACTCGCTTGAAGTTTTCGAGTGCCTGCTCGATGTCGCGCAGATTGAGGATGTCCCCCGGCCGGGCCGGCACGGCATTCCAGGCGTTGGCGCGAGCGTCGTCGGTGGCAAACCGGATGGCGCGCACGCGACCGGGAAGCAATGTCAGGACAAGACGGCCGCTGGCCAGGTTCTGCGCCTGGAACACGATCCGCGATGTGACATACCCACGTTCCAGCACGGCCTGTTGGGCTCGGGCGGCGGCGGCGTTGATCCCTTCGACACCCAGGCAACGCCCCACGGCGGGGGCCGGGCCGCTTTGCAGATCTTCCAGCGCCCACTGGAAGGCGTCGCTCGAATCGCCGACCAGAGCGATCTCACGGATGAGCTGGCATGGCTCCTCGACATCGGGCCAGGGCTTGAGTGCCTCCGTGGCTTTGGGCAGCAGCGTGTCGGGCGATGCCTGCAGCTGTCTGCGCTGCACCTCATCGCGTTCCTGCTGCAGACGCTCCTGCTGTTCTCCCTGCTGTCGAACAGCAGGCGGTATCGCAGGCACTTGCGCCTGGGCGATTTCCACCATGCTCCACGCGAGCAGTGCGCAATATCCTTTCAATTTCCACCCCCCACCCTGTTTTTCTGGAAATGGGTGGCAGATGGCCAACGGCTTGTGGCCGCGTCATCGAATCCCCCCAAGAGCGGGGCATTCTTGGTGGCTCAGGACGGTTTGCGGCTTTGCAAAACGAATACGGTCATTTGAAGATCAGAACGACGGAAATCAGGAACGAGCGCAGCCCAGCGCCCGGAACGCCCTCGACGCTCTTGGGGTCAGCTCAGATCGGGTCTTCGGCCAGGCCAGGGATCTGGTTGCACGTCACCCCCGTGCGCCGGCATTGACCATCGGCTTCCAGCCACGGATGGGCGTGGCCCACGCAGCCGGTCTGGCAGATCACGCCGCTGGCTTCGGCCATGTGGTCCTGGGCGGCGACCACCGGCGCGCGCGGTCGGCGCAGCACCGGCCGGGCCACACCGGCCGCGCCCAGGCCCCAGAGCATGCAGGTGCGCGTCACGATGAGCTCGCCGCGCAGGCACAGCACCTCTTCTTCCAGCGCGGTCAGCTGCAGCGCCTGCGCGCGCACCTGCTCGCTCATGCGACGCTGCAGACCGGCCAACTGGCGCGTCAGGGCGCCGTGCTCCAGCGCCAGTTCGCGTGCGGCGGCGCTGTCGTGCCGCGCCGGGAGCGTGATGGTGGAGATCGGTGTCATGGCGGTTTCATTCCCGTGTCCGGCGACGGCCCGGTCATGGCACCGCGCGGCGGGCGGTCGAGGATGCCGTCCACGTCGGATCGGGGCGCCACGCTGCGCGGTCGATCAGGTGCAGCACATTGCCATCGACATCCCGCACACGCACTTCCCAGGCGCCCCATGGCTGCCATTGCGGCGCGGCGGCATCGAGGAGCCGGTGTGCATGCAGCGGCATGCACCCGGCGAGCGAGGTGCGACAGGGCGCCAGGAGTGTCTTGCGCAGGCGATCGTGCAGGGCGTGGATACCGGCGATCTCCACGCGGTGATGAGCGGGTGCGAAAGGCATGTGTGCCGTCGACGCGCGTTCCCACCGGCCGGGCGTGGCGCCACAGGCCCAGAGCTGTACGTCCAACGGGCCGTGCACCAGGCGCGCATAGACACTGGGCACCTGCTGCAGACATTCGAAACCCAGCACCTGGGTGTAGTCGGCCACGGCACGCGAGAGGCAGGGCGTGCGCACATTGACGACAGGCATCGAAGCGCTCATGCCGCTTCTCGCTACTGCACGCTGGCCGGAACCGGATGCCACAGGGCTGTCGGCTGGACGTCGGCGGCCATGGCGTCGGCCGCGCTTTCCACCTCGAGCTGCCAACGCGTGCGCAGGTTGCCCAGCATCACCTGCATGGGCGGCGAGAGCTGCGGATGGGCCGACAGGCAGACCAGGTTGGACACCAGCTTGCGCGCCATCAGCGGACGGTGGGGGCATGCGCGCGCGCTTTGCGCGTAGCCGGTCATCAGCGCCAGCGTGCCCGCCAGCAGCGCCTCTACGCTGGGGAGGGTGTATTCCTCGTCGGTGCTGTCGATGGGCGGGTCGGTCTGCATGGCGGCTCCCTGGGTTGGCTGTCGAAACACGATTATATGAGAACGATTCTCATTTGCAAGCCGAATCGATTCTCATGACTGAAATGCCCGGGCGCAACGCGCACAATGCGCGCCTGTTCCCAGAAAAATCGAAAGGATTTCCCCATGAAAGGCGATGCCAAGGCCATTGGCCACCTTCAAGCCCAGCTCAAGAACGAGCTGACCGCCATCAACCAGTATTTCGTCCACTACCGCATGCTCAAGCACTGGGGCCTGGACAAGCTGGCCGCCAAGGAATACGCCGAGTCCATCGGCGAAATGAAACATGCGGACAAGCTGATGGACCGCATCTTCACGCTGGACGGGCTGCCCAACCTGCAGGACCTGGGCAAGCTCAACATCGGCGAAGACGTGCCCGAGATCCTCCAGAGCGACCTGGCGCTGGAACAGGGCGCGCAGCAGACCATCAAGGACGGCATTGCCCACTGCGAAACCGTGCGCGATTACGTCTCGCGCGACCTGCTGCAGGACATCCTCGACGACACCGAGGAGCACATCGACTTCCTGGAGACCCAGATCGACCTGATCGGAAAAGTCGGCCTGCCAAACTACCTGCAGAGCCAGATGGGTTTGGCCAGCTAACGACCGCGCCACCGCCCATCTGCCTAAACCCCGCCGTCGAGCGGGGTTTTTTATGCCTATTGAATACGATCAATTATCATTTGCAAGCTTTTCCACCACCCAGCTCTCCGCTGCCCCCCATGATCGTTTGCGTTTGCCATCGCGTCAGTGACCAGACCATCGCACGTTGTGCGCGGTCGGGCATGGCGTTCGACGACATCCAGCTCGAACTCGGCGTGGCCACGCAATGCGGGCAATGCGAGTCGGGCGCCCGCTCGCTGTGGTCGGAATGCACGCCGCACCAGGCCGTGGCGCACATCAAGCTGCACCCGGCCACGCTGCCGGCCCAGACGGCCGCCGCCTGAATCGCAGGCGCATACTGCGCCTTGCCAGATCGCGTGCCCGCCAGGCACATTCCCACCTGAATCGTCAAAAGCGTTGCGACGCTTTACGCGGTTTTACGCACTAGGGTTTTCCCGGTCGCCGCTTTAGAATGCGCGATTCCGTTCCGCATCGCAAGATAACAACTCGCTGGAGACACGAGAATGAGCATGGACAACAGCCCTGAGAACAAGCGCGCCGAACTGCGCCGCGCGGCACTCGAATACCACGAGTTCCCGACCCCCGGCAAAGTGGCGATTGCCGCCACCAAACAGCTCACCAACCAGCGAGACCTCGCGCTGGCCTACTCGCCCGGCGTCGCCGCACCCTGCGAGGAGATCGTGGCGGATCCGGTCAACGCCTTCAAATACACCGCGCGCGGCAACCTGGTCGCCGTCATCACCAACGGCACCGCCGTGCTCGGCCTGGGCGACATCGGGCCGCTGGCGGCCAAGCCGGTGATGGAAGGCAAGGGCGTGCTGTTCAAAAAGTTCGCCGGCGTCGACGTGTTCGACATCGAGATCAATGAGAAGGACCCTGCCAGGCTGGTCGAGGTGATCGCCGCGCTGGAGCCGACCTTCGGTGCGATCAACCTTGAGGACATCAAGGCCCCGGATTGCTTCTACGTCGAGCGCGAATTGCGCAAGCGCATGAAGATCCCGGTGTTCCACGACGACCAGCACGGCACGGCCATCACGGTGGCAGCCGCCATGCTCAACGGCCTGAAGGTCGCGGGCAAGGACATCGGCCAGGTCAAGCTGGTGACCTCGGGTGCGGGCGCAGCGGCGCTGGCCTGCCTGAACCTGCTGCTCAAGGTCGGCCTGAAGCGTGAGAACGTGTTCGTCACCGATCTGGCCGGCGTGGTCTACGAAGGCCGCGAGGAGCTCATGGACGACGACAAACGCCAGTACATGCAGAAGACAGACAAGCGCAAGCTCGCCGAGGTGATCCAGGGCGCCGACGTGTTCCTCGGCCTCTCGGCCGGCGGCGTGCTCAAGCCCGACATGGTGGCGTCAATGGCACCCAGGCCAGTGATTTTCGCGCTGGCCAACCCGAATCCCGAGATCGCTCCGGAAGACGCGCATGCGGTGCGCAACGACGTCATCATGGCCACCGGCCGCACCGACTACCCGAACCAGGTCAACAACGTCCTGTGTTTCCCGTACATCTTCCGGGGTGCTCTGGACGCCGGCGCGTCCACCATCACCGACGAAATGGAGATCGCGGCCGTGCACGCCATCGCCGAACTGGCGCAGGCCGAGCAGAGCGAGGTGGTGGCGGCCGCTTACGTGGGCGAGAAGCTGGCCTTCGGACCCGAGTACCTGATCCCCAAACCCTTCGATCCGCGCCTGATGATGAAGATCGCGCCGGCCGTGGCGCAGGCCGCCGCCGACAGCGGCGTGGCGCTGCGCCCGGTGACCGACATGGCCGCGTACCGCGAGCGGCTGCAGAGCTTCGTGTTTGCCTCCGGCACGATCATGAAACCGATCTTCGCAGCCGCGAAACTGGCCGAGCGCAAGCGCGTGGCCTACGCCGAGGGCGAAGAAGAGCGCGTGCTACGGGCCTGCCAGATCGTGGTCGATGAAGGCCTGGCGCGCCCGACGCTGATCGGGCGGCCGCAGGTCATTGCGCAGCGCATCGAGAAGTTCGGCCTGCGCCTGCGCGAGGAACTCGACTACGACATCGTGAACGTGGAACAGGACGACCGCTACCGCGACTTCTGGCAGACCTACCACCGCATGGCCGAACGCAAGGGCGTGACCGCGCAACTCGCCAAGATCGAGATGCGACGGCGCCTCACGCTGATCGGCTCCATGCTGCTGCACAAGGGCGAGGTCGACGGCATGATCTGCGGCACCTGGGGATCCACCCACACGCACCTGAAGTACATCGACCAGGTGATCGGCAAGCGCGAGGGGGGCAGCCCCAGCACCGCGCAGGATGTGCGCATCTACGCGTGCATGAACGGCCTCATGCTGCCTGGCCGCCAGGTGTTCCTGGTCGACACCCACGTCAACTACGACCCCACGCCCGAAG
>VFQQ010002407.1_pt1 | contig 21216 bp, 20 predicted proteins | sample 3512341 | NCBI WGS metagenome assembly VFQQ01 (sample SAMN10412373, study PRJNA504923) | tailings metagenome | isolation source: Relicate 2 Philex TSF1 revegetated site | place: Philippines: Tuba, Benguet | collected 2017-08-29 | reverse complement strand
ATTCCTCTGACTTTGCCACCAAGGTACGCGGCTATCTGCTCAAGCAACCTGAGGTTAAAACTGTTGTGGCGCAGATCGGTCGCCCAGATGACGGTACTGATGCTACTGGCGTATTCAATGTCGAGTTTGGCGTCTACCTGAAAAAGCCCGAGCTATGGCCCCAAGGCGTCACGCGTCTGGACCTTATCCGCCGGGTCGAGGGCTATTTGCAGGAAATCCCTGGTATTGAGTACAACTTCTCGCAATATATTCAGGATAACGTCGCTGAAGCCTTGTCGGGAGTGAAGGGGGAGAACTCAGTCAAGATTTTTGGGGATGACCTGGAGGTGCTGCATGCCAAGGCCCTGCAAGTACAGGCTATCCTGCAAGGCATAGAAGGCATGACTGATGTTGGTATCTTCCGCGAGCTGGGCCAGCCCACCATGAACATCCGCGTGGATCGCGAGGCGAGCGCACGTTTTGGTCTCAATGTGGCTGACGTGCAGGCACTAGTGGTACATGCCATTGGTGGTAACCCAATCAGCAAGGTGCTAGAAGGCGAGCGTACCTTTGACTTGGCCTTGCGCTTTCCTGAAGGCCAGCGCAACCGTCTTGATCTGATCCAGCGCCTGTTTGTCGATACGCCGGATGGTCAGCGCATCCCACTTTCCATGGTGGCGCAGGTGGAGCTGAGTGATGGACCATTCTTTATTTACCGTGAGTCTGGGCGGCGCTTTATCGCCATTCGCTTTGGCGTGCGTGATCGCGACCTGGGTAGTGCCGCTGCAGAAGCGCAGAAGCTGGTGAGCGAGCAGGTTGAGTTGCCACGTGGTTACCGTACGCAATGGGATGGGCAATTCAACCAGATGAAGGAGGCACACAAGAAGCTGGCGTTCATTGTGCCACTCACCTTGCTCGCGATCTTCATCATGCTGTATTCGGCTTTCGGCTCAGCCAAGGATGCCAGCCTGGTGCTGCTCAACGTGCCATTCGCCACTATAGGCGGCATTGCCGCGCTATACCTGGCGGGTGAGGAGCTATCGATTTCCGCAGGCATTGGCTTCTTGTCTCTATTTGGCATTGCCATCCAGGATGGGGTGATTCTCATCTCCTATATCAAGAGTTTGTATAATCAGGGCGAGCATGCGCTGGAAGAGGCGATTCTCGAAGGTGCCTCCATGCGTTTGCGCCCGGTATTGATGACTGCCATGCTTGCAGGCTTGGGATTATTGCCCGCTGCCTTGTCGCAAGCCATCGGTTCGCAGGCACAGCGCCCACTGGCACTGGTGATTGTCGGCGGCATGGTGACCACTACTTTCCTGACCCTGTTGGTGCTGCCAGTGATCTTTGGCTGGATTTATCGCCATTATCCCAAAAGCGTGAGCACCCAGAGCGCGTACTAGTGTCTGTTAATATTCACCACTCATTGCTATCAGCCCCAAGGAGGACTATGCGCATATTGGTTGTTGAAGATGATGCCATTCTGGCAGAGGGTACCTGTGAGTCCCTGACCAAGGCAGGTTATGCCGTAGACCTCGCAGAAACCGGCACCAAGGCCAATGCCATGATAGAGGCTGGGCAATATGACATGGTGTTGCTGGATATCGGCCTGCCCGGCATGGATGGTTTTGAAGTCTTGCGGCGCTTGCGTAAGCACAACAGCAATATTCCGGTGCTGATTATTTCTGCGCGTGATGATGTCGATTTCCGTATCTACGGTCTTGATCTGGGCGCAGATGACTTCATGCTCAAGCCCTTTGTGCTAGCTGAGCTGCATGCGCGTACCCGCGCCTTGCTGCGCCGCCATACTCTGAGTGAACGTAATACCCTGGCTTGCGGCAAGCTGGTCGTTGATCTTGGCGCTCAGCGCGCCAGCGTTGATAGTGAACCCATTGAGCTTTCCATCCGCGAGTGGGACGTATTGGTTTACTTGCTGCGCAACCTCGGCAAAGTGGTGCGCAAGGAAGCGATCATCGAAACGCTATGTGATTGGAAAACTGATATCAGCCTCAATGCTGTCGAGGTTTATATCTCGCGCCTGCGCAATAAGCTTGATGATCACGGTATTCACATCCGCACCGTGCGTGGTTTTGGCTATTTGCTGGAAGAGCCCGCTGCATGATCAAGGCTGCCAATAGCCTCAGGCAGAAGCTGTTGCGCTGGCTGCTGGTGGCGCTGGCCGCGCTGGTGGCTGTTGGTATCCTGACTGATTATTTCATGGCGCTTGAACCAGCGCGCGAAGTGTACGACCAGCACCTACTCAAGCTTGCATACAACATGGAGCGCTCCCTGCCGAATGAAGCGGAAAAATGGCATGACGCCTACCCGCAAATTGAGAATAACTTGTTGCGTAGCGAGCAAGATGATTATGACTCCGCCAAGGCCGCTATTTTTGACCTGCAAGGACAATTGATCGCGGGCGTGGCAGATCTCCCTATCCAAGTACCCTCGGCAGACAACAAACCGTATTTCTACGAGGCTGAATATCAAGGTGTTCCGATTCGCGTAGTTGCCATCAAAAGCCCAACGTTGAATGCCATGCTTTACCTCGCGGAAACTACCTACAAACGCAATCGCCTGGTGCAAAAAACGCTCATCCACATGATCGTGCCTGAGTTGATCTTCGCAATTTTCTCCATTGTGGTGTTGTGGGTTGGTGTGGGTCGTGGCTTGCAACCCCTTGCGCAAGTTCGCGCTCAGATCAATGATCGTTCAGAAACCGACTTAAGCCCGATTGATGAAGGCCAAGCCCCGGTGGAAATTCGTGAGATTATCGTTGCCCTCAATTCACTGCTGGCGCGGCTGGATCACTCACTCAAGCTGCAAAACCAGTTTCTTGCTAATGCCGCGCATCAGTTACGCACACCGCTGGCAGGCCTGCAAATGCAACTCGAACTTGCCTCCGAGCAAACCCCGGAAGAACGTGCACAATCACACGATCGCATGCTGGTGAGCACGCGGCGCATCGTACGCCTCGCCAACCAGCTGCTGGCGCTGGCACGCGCGGAAGGCGAGGGTGAGGTCAATAAATTCATTACCCTGGACATCAGCACCGCTATCGAAGACATGGCGGCAGAGTGGCTATCTCGCGCTTATGCCAAAGGGATAGACCTTGGCCTAGACCTTCAACCTGCCAAGGTCAATGGTAGCCTGTGGCAAATTCAGGAAATGCTGGCCAACCTCGTCGATAATGCCCTACGCTATACCCCAAGCCATGGCAACATCACTATCCGTTGCACGCAGCAACACCAAGATGTGCTAGTGGAGGTGGAAGACAATGGCCCTGGCATCCCACAAGAGCAACGCGAAAACGTCTTCAATCGCTTTTACCGCCTCGATGAAGGCCCCGAAGGCTGCGGCCTGGGCCTAGCCATCGTTCGCGAAATCGTCCGCCATCACGGCGGATACATCACGCTAGAGCCAGCCAGTCAGGCGCAAGGTCTTATCGCTAGGATAAAGTTACCTAGCATCACAGTGGAGTGATTGCGATAGCTTGTTTAAAGGTATTTGTCATATTTAAATGTTGCTGCGCATGACTCATGCAGATTCGGCTGGGAACAGCTTCCAGGCTAGGCTTAGTTAATTTTATCTACTCAATAATGACAGTCCGGTGATAGAATACGGCCTCGCTTTGTTCGAGGCGATTCAAGCATCCTTGCCCGGGTGGTGAAATTGGTAGACACAAGAGACTTAAAATCTCTCGCTCTTTGGGCGTGCCGGTTCGATTCCGGCCCCGGGCACCACATAGCAATTCAAAGCAGTTCAACCCCGTCCGCAAACCCTCGTAAAGTCTAGGTTTTATCTGGATCTTGCGTTCATTGCCGTTCAACCCCGTCCGTTGCAATCCGCGATCACGTGGGGGCATAATTGGGGGCATATTTCAATTGCCTGGTGGTTGATGCCCCCAAATGAGGAAATGCCCCCATGAAACTCAATGACGTAGCAGTACGTAAAGCCAAGCCAGAAGCTAAGCCGTACAAACTAACCGATGGTGGGGGCATGTATTTGGAAGTGATGCCCAATGGCTCCAAATATTGGCGGGTGAAATACCGATTCAATGGTAAAGAGAAGCGGCTTGCCTTCGGTGTATATCCTGCTGTCACACTTTCTACAGCACGTGAGCAATTGGCACAGGCAAAGAAGCTGCTTGCTCAGGGTGTCGACCCCGGGGAAACCAAAAAGGCAGCCAAACAAGCTAAGCAGTCTAGCGCTACCAATAGCTTTGAATTGATCGCCAGGGAGTGGATAGCTTCCTATATGGCGGGCAAAACACAGAAGCACCAGCAACGAACGCTAAGATGGTTGGAGCTATACCTATTCCCTTGGCTAGGTAGTAAACCCATTGCCGATATTACCGCCCCTGAAATCCTAGACTGTATCAAGCGCATTCAAAGCCAAAACAAGCTAGAGACAGCACACAGGACTTTGCAATCTGCCGGGCAAGTGTTCCGCTATGCTGTGCAAACTGGCCGGACTGTTCGTGATGTGACTGCTGATTTAAAGGGGGCACTTCCACCAGCAACGGTAGAACATATGCCTGCCTTCACAGATCCAAAGCAAGTAGCAGAATTATTGAGAGCCATTGATGGCTTTACAGGCACGTTTACAGTTCAGACAGCCCTACGCCTTGCCCCGTTGTTTTTCGTGCGTCCTGGTGAGCTACGTACAGCCAAATGGGCAGAAATTGATTTAGAGGCTGGTGAATGGCGTTACCGGGTGAGCAAGACCAAGACGGATCACCTGGTGCCACTCTCTAGCCAAGCGATTGCATTACTGAAAGATCTGCACCCAGTATCTGGCCATGGTGAGTTTGTTTTCATGGGTGGACATGATCCCAAGAAGCCGATGAGCGAGGCTGCTATCAATGCAGCATTAAAACGTATGGGTTACGACACCAAGACAGAGATTACCGGCCATGGATTCCGGGCAATGGCTCGAACCCTGTTGCATGAACGCCTAAATATAGATCCGCATATCATCGAGCACCAATTAGCCCATAAGGTGCCGGATGCTTTGGGTAGTGCCTATAACCGGACTAAATTTATTGAGCAGCGGAAAGAGATGATGCAAGCGTGGGCTGATTATTTGGATGAGTTGAAAGCTGGTGCAAAAATAATCAATCTGATGGGTGCCGCTTAGTTAAATTTTTAAGCAATAAACAATCTTAAAGGGTGACAGTTTGTCACCCTTTCTTTTACACATATTCCTGTGTTTTTCTCCCTTTATTGATTTTTAGACCCGGGGCAAACCGGGGCAACCGGGACAGCCCGCCATTACTGGGTTTCAGCTGTCCCGGATTTTTAACTGCAACCCGGGGCAACCGGGGCAAGATTGCTTGCCTGAAAAAAACAAGATATTGATAAATATAAATATTTATAATTAATGAATAAAATTATGAATAAAATGTTGTTAAAAATGTAAAATCAATTTAGAGTGTGATCATTACTATTTTGGACTCTCCAGCATGCCTACTCCCAATAAAGAAATGGTTCTGCGTCACCTAGATCCGATAGCAGAAAAACTAGTTCAAGTGATTGAAAGCGCCTGGAAAGATTGGCAGGAAAGTCCATATAAAGGCCGCTGGATTTGCAATCGTAGTAGAGCCGTGTTTATTTGGGAGCAGATCATCCACCATGCGGGTATATCGTTTACGAACTCTACCGAAGTCAATATGCAGTTCCGCAATGAGTCGATTGACTTTCTAGTGAATGATGAAGTCTTATTTCGCATCAAGAAAGCTGATGAATATGGAATTAGCTCCAATATCCCCACTCAGCAAGCTTTGGCTTTCCATGATCCTCACCAAAATTTATTTGGACTGCCAGACATTCAGCGAGTAGAAGTTACCTATTCTCTCAATAAACTCCAAACGCAGATTTCTGATATTGCTGTCATTGCCAGGGATGGCAATACACCTCTCTGGAGGCATAGCCTATTGCGTGATGTTGGTGGCAATACTATCATTCAGCCCCTCAATCCAACGCCTATCCCACCGACCACCGAGGGAACAAAGCATCTTGTCAAAGTCAAAGACAGTCTCTTACCAAGCAAGAAAAAACACAAAGAGTAAACATGAACACTGCATTCAATCCTGACCTACTTAGAATTGCCAGGCAGGCAAGAAAGCTGACTCAGTCAGCTTTAGCTGCAGACAGCGGAGTTTCTCAGGTAAATATCTCTAGATGGGAAAATGCGCTACTAGAGCCTGCAGCCTCTAACTTAGAGAAAGTGGCAGCATGTTTGAAGTTCCCCCTAAGCTTCTTTTATGAGCAAGATAGGGTCTATGGGCTTCCTATGAGCGTTCATCCTATGATGTTTCGTAAAAAATCAGCTGTGAATAAATTATCTGTTGAATCTATTGAAGCTGATATCAACATTAGATTGATGCACTTTCGCAGGCTATTTGGCTCCATTGACTTTGCCACGGAACTTAAATTTCCTCACTTAGAGGTTGATGACTATGCTGGTGGTGCAGAAGAAATTGCAGGTATTGTTCGTGGAGCATGGTTAGTACCAAGCGGCCCAATCAGAAATTTAATTGAATATATTGAGCGTGCGGGATGCCTAGTCGTCCCTTGTGATTTTGACCATAGCGGTATAGATGGCCTGAGTATAAAAACTCCCGGTTTGCCTCCTTGTATTTTTTACAATCAGAATCAACCAGCAGATAGGCAACGTTTTACCATTGCTCATGAATTGGGGCACTTGGTTATGCATCAATCTCCGTCCCCCACAATGGAGGATGAAGCTAATGCATTTGCAGCGGCACTGTTGATGCCAGAGCGTGAAATAAAAATGGCTTTCCTTAAAAATGTGACACTAGAACGTCTGGCTGAATTAAAGCCACAATGGCGCGTATCTATGGCTGCATTGCTATATCGCACGAAAACAATAGGTCTAATCACAGATAACCAGAGTTCATATCTCTGGAGACAATTCAGCACACATGGTTACCGTAGACAAGAGCCTGCGTATCTAGATTTTCCACCTGAATCTCCCAATATCATCTCTGAAATATTCAGAACGCACATAGAAGATCTAGGATACTCAGTAGAGGAAATTTCTCAATTTCTTCACAGCAATAAGACAGACATTTACTCGTTGTATCCCGTACCAAAAACAATAGCGACTACAAAAGAGCATTCATTTAGAGTAGTGAGATAATCCTTACCAACCTCTCACATTTGCCCCATCAGCAACTGTTAACATATAGCGCTCCAAGCCGCAGCGGATAGCGTCTATTTTTGTGGTCTCAAAGGAACAATCCCAATCTTATCGCTCCTGCCTCTTTCTGACAGATTTGGAGGCTCGACTAACCGAGATTCACCTTTGCATCCTGAAAGCGTGAATACACCTTATCAACCCGCCCTTCAAATGTCATTCGGCCAATGGTTTTTCTGTCAGTCCAGTATTCGGCTGTTAGCGAGTCTGGTTTATATTTTGCGCCATGGGTGGAAATTGTTGCAGCACCAACATGCCGTTCGCTCCGAACGCCGCGAAGCTCAATGCCTGGTGTGTTGGCATATACAACTGACACGTTAAAGCGATTACCACAAGGTGTTGGCTCAATTGCATGAGCCAGTAAACAGGACTCCGACTCCGGCGTCATGAGCTGGATTTGCAGCTTGCTTAAAGTTTGCACGATGCCAGCATAAGCAGTAATTGGAGGGACTCTTTCGCCTGTAGCTGGATTGATCCACTCGGATTGGATTGTTACTTTCCACGTCCCGCGAAGGTCAGGGCGATCAAAAAGCCAGCCTTGAAAAATACGCAGTCGCCAGAAAAAGTGCTCCATTGCCAACGCAACAATTACAAGTACGCCTACTACGGTGGTGAAGGGCGTAAGATGATCCCAAGATAACGGCGTTCCTTGCAACCAAAGCACAAACCCCCATGCAAGGGTTGCGATGCCTAGTGCTACTGTAATCTGAAGGCGTGTAAACATGGCTTATGCTATTCCTATATATTGGCGAGCACTATCAACGAAAGCTTTAAACTGCCGACGCTTCGCATCATCTCCGTTCAATAAATATTTCCATCCACTGACCTCGCGCCATTCATTGCAGAAATCCAAACTGGACAAATAAGAGGATAAATAATTTAATACTGCAGATACATCTTCATACCACGTTGCATAGACAAAATAGGCGTTGGGCACATTCCAAACAAGGCATTCGACATTGAAGCCCTTGAGTGACCTGGCTGCCGCAATACCTTCTTCATCCATAATATTGCGTAGCTTCTTAACTATTCGGACGACTCCACGATATGCTCGGCGAGTGTCATTATTCTTTATATTGCCGTTTTCATAATGCTGATTTGGCCACTCCTGGGTATTGTAAAGGCGCTCTGGCCAGTTGATGATCCTGCTTCCACTATCAGGTTGTAACTCTGTACCACAAATATATGAGCCATCCCCAAAATACTGGCGATGCAGCATTAAAGGCACTACATCGGCATCAACACGATAGGTGTTCTCATGAATATCGAATGCCTTATCACCACGGGTTACATGACGTGAACCGAAGTAAGACACCAATGCCTTTCCAATATCGTTCTTATAGTCTGCATATAAATAGTCCGCTGACCGATTTCCAAAATCAGCCCTCGTTCTACCTTCTGGATACGACGCACAGAATACGCCTCCGGTGTACAACACTCCAACATCCACGTCACTATCCTGTCGCACGTTCACACGATTACGATAAGATCCCTGAACAAACACTTTTGTTACTGAAGCCATTTTAGGATCAGCGGCCATCGCCTTCTTGATTGCAGTGATTGCGTTGTTGATCTTATTGGTTTCTGTTTGGCTCGGGGCTTTTGCCCACGATGTAAAACGATCGTTCCAGGTCATGCTCACCAGCTCCCCTCAGTTGTCAGAAATTCCTACACATAGAGACTTGGCAACCATATCACACTTCCATACCTGTATCTGGCTATAGCAAATACCGTTATAGGAGGGTTGCATATCGCAAATATAAGGTAAGGAATGTGCATCCATTCATCCCACTGTAAAACGAGTGAAGGATATTGATATATGAATTACTTATTTACCAAATGAATAGCAATGCTATAAACTTCGAACGCTGATTGGCAGTTACTGTCAATAGTGTCATAAGTTTTTGTACCGAGATTGCGAAAGGAGGACAACGTGTACGACGTACTTACTGTAGCCGATGCGATCCTGAAAATCGCCAAGGGACAAGGCAAAACCCTGACACCCATGCAGCTTGTTAAGCTCACCTACATTGCTCACGGCTGGAGCCTGGGGCTTCGCAAGAAAGATCTATTCCAAAATCGTATTGAGGCTTGGCAATATGGCCCAGTCATCCCAGATCTTTACCACGCAACAAAGTCTTACGGACGAGATCCAATCCCACTAAGCATGATTGGCAATCCCTCGGACATACAAGTTTCTGATGATGACCGAGAGTTGCTTGAAGCTGTGTTTAATAGATATGGAAATCTAAGCGGAATTGATCTGTCATATCTGACTCACAAAAGTAACACCCCTTGGTATCAAGTTTATCACCCTGGCATACGCAATATTGAAATACCAGATGAGTTGATTACCAAGCATTACGAAGAGTTAGCCCGTGTATCAGCCTAGTCCTGAGAAGCCACAATCTCAAACCACCTTACCCCAGGAGGAGTTGCAATCAGCTCCACCTTGGGCAAAGGGTGACGCTAAGCTTGAGTATAAAAAATGGAGCCATCTGGAAGACGTCAAGCTTAACAATGATAAGTGGTGGTTTACTTGTTATGGTTGGCTACTTGTTTCAATCACTATAGCCTTTGGCCTATCATTTTTAATAGCTTTTGGGATTTGGACTTGGCATCACCTAACTCCTCATTGCCCGGACTTATCAGCTCCTGGATGCTGGCAATGGCTAGATGAGCAGCAATTAGGAAAGATTCAATCTGTTTTATTCAGCGGCGGGATGGGCGCAATTATCTCTGGCGTCATTCGCGGTCAAATGAAAAAAGCTGAGTAAACTCTCAACACTAACACCTTTTAGACTCAAGCCATTTCAGGCTATCTGTTGAGGCTAGTTACGCCCCTCATTGACCCCACCAGCATTTCCAGCTACATTGCTCGACAGGTGCTGAACACACCCTCCCACTAGCGGCCTAACCCACGCCCGAAAGTTGTGGCTTTTTTACGTCCATAGGTTTTACCCGTGATTAGGATTTTCCTGGTTATGGCTCTTATGGCCGGGTAGCGCGTAAGCCGAAAAACAGCCGAAAGGCTAAGGCTTCGGGCCGTCTAGTGGCGGTGTTCAAGTACCTGGCCGCCTCTCTGAACAGGAGGCGATTTTGAACGAACCACTAGGAGTCCATCATGGATGCTCAACGTCCTTTGTCTGCCGCAAACTCAGACGCTCTTTCCGTATCTCCCCCTATCCAATGCATTACCATAATTGATCACCTGGCCACTACTGGCTTTCAAGAGGTTACATCGATCCTGCAATTGATCAGCAACCAGCTTGAGCACATCAATGACGAAGCGACTCTGTTTACTATCAAGGCAGCATTCAATGCTGTCCTGGAAATGACGGAACGCTACCAAAACGAGATACAACACCAGGCAGGATATTGGCACACCGATTCGGCTGCAGGTCAGCCAGCTCATGCATTGCAAAGCACGATTGAGTTTATGGACGTGCTGGCCACTGATGGCTTTAGTGAAATCAATGCCGTGGCCCGGCTTGCTCTTGATCAAATTGAGGTTGGCCAGGAGATGAAACGGGTAAGTACTGCTATTGGTGCCTTGATTAAAACCGCCTTACGTTACCAGGCATGCGTTAGCCAAGAGGCTGCATCCATAGAGCAGCCTGCGCCATCCAATGAGCCAGTACCGGATAGTCCAACTTGCGCAAAATCGCAAACTGCTGATATTGGCATGCCGATTCGTGGCACCGGCATTCATTCCTCTGATGTGCTGGGTGAGGCCTATCGCATGCTGGCTTTTGTCAGTGAGGTGCTCACGACAGGCGTAGATTGTGAGTTTCCCAAGGTGAGTTCTACCGAGGGGCTTTGCTATATCTTTGATGACATCATGCACCGGATAGAGATTGCTGATCACCAGATGATGGCCATTGAGCAAGGGAGGATCTAGCCATGGACGTGCATGAAAACAATCTCACCGACAAAGACTCACGCTTTACTTGCCATTCGGCTTACATGAACCTGGCCCGGATCAGTGCAGCTTCAGAGTTGATGATGGATGAGTTGGAGGGGCATTTATCCGTAGGTGGCAACACTGAGGAATGGCTAAAGCTGCATTCACTGTATGCCTTGGGGCTGATGATTAAACAGTTATCCGGCGAGCTATTGGAGCACAATATCATCACGCCATAAAAATGGTTGACCTTACCACCTCTAGCCCGGCCAGGCGAAAAGCAGTCACCTTCACTGCCTGGGGTGGTAACTCATCGAAGGATGCACTTGAAGGAGTGCTGTATGAGAGATTTACATAGCAGCCATTGCGATGCTTACTTTTATCGCCTTTTCGTTACAAGGCTAGTTGAAGCTGTTGCAAGGATTTATGAGGCAGAAAATAGTAAGGATTGGAGTCCCACTGTCGCCAAGAAGAACATTGAAGCGATTGAAAAAAAGTTAACTCAAATCGCTAATATTTTAGATGAAGCCGGTTGTGCTCAATTTGATATTGAGAATATACATAATGCACAAGGATTTGAAACTGTCATTGGGGAAAATGGATGGCCAGTGAAATCTCCCATTGAGTATTGGTCATCTTACAAATCCATCATACTAAACATTAGGGATCTTGCAGAATCAGCACGTCTAGCAATGATGGAAATTCCGGACCCTCGAAAAAGGAATGCACTAGAGTTTGCTGCTCGAGGGTATCTTCATTTACGTTCACTGCATGGTTTTGATCGACCTGTTTTGTCAAACAATGGACCTGACGTGATAGCTTTAAAGGAAATCTGTGAGGCTGCTGGCATATTTTTATCAGAAGAAAGATATCGCGGTGCTTTATCGGAATCTTTAAAGAACTTTGATCCCCATTGCCTTGAACCAGGGCTAGATAGTATTTTTTATCAATAGGTTAAGTTCGAGGGCTTTTTTTAGGCTTAAACTTAACCTAGAAGATATGGACTGAACCAAATTTAATAATCTCATCGCATCCATTCGGGTGTGAATGACTAGGAGATTATTAAATGACTACCTCATTACCTCAAACCGGCTTTGTTCGACTGACGCAAGTCCTTTCTGTTTTTCCTGTGGGGAAATCCACTTGGTGGGCAGGCGTGAAGTCAGGTAAATATCCTGCTCCTATCAAGCTGGGAGCCAATACCACCGTTTGGAAAGCCGAGGATATTCATGCATTGATTGCACGCCTTGTCCAGGAGGATTGTGCAAAATGAATTCACATAGCCAATTCTATGCACGTTCTGTCGGTGATCCTACCAGCCTCAAGAAAACAGAGGTGATCGGCAGGTTTAGTATTTTTATCGACAAGGTGGCTGCATCATCCAAACTAGACCAAGGAAATGCCGAACTCCAAGAAGCAAGCACCAATCTTGAGTTAGCTTTACAGAGCTATATTGGTGTCAAGGTACATGCTAATTATCAGCCCGCTTGCTATCGCCTTCTCGCTAACAAACTGAGCAATATAGTGGCTTATTGCAATGCAATGGCGGCTAATTGTGAGGGCCATCCTCAAAGTGTAGATAGCAACCCACAGGAAATTACGGCTAACCTGGCTGATATTGCAGAAGCTACAAACTTTAGGTCTAGAAAATTCACGCATAAGCAACTTGATACCGTCATCAGCATCATGATTGGTGGGCTATCCGTTAACGAGTTACCCAGCCCTGAGCGTGAGCAATTTATCTCGGCTATGACTGAGATCAGGTCTAGCAACCTTAGTGAAGATGAGAAATGCCAGCGGATTAGCCAAGAGATCAGCAAGGCTGCTCTCATCGTCAAAAATACAAAGCGAAATGCTTACCTCCCATCAAACCTAGAGGGCTAAGCATGGCGACCATTGCACAGGTAAATGCGGCAGCACTCGCCAGCATTGATAGCGTGCTGTCACGCTGGTGCCCAGGTGGCAAGCAGCAAGGGCATGAGTATGTTGTACTCAATCCCACACGGGCAGACAGTAGCCTTGGTTCATTCTCCATCAATCTACATACCGGCAAGTGGGGAGACTTTGCGATTGGTGAGGGTGGCGGTGATCTCGTATCGCTTGTAGCCTACATCGAAGGGATTGAGCAAGGTGAGGCTTGCAAGCTGTTAGCCCAGTTTCTCGGGATGAATAGCGGTAAAAGCGACTCACAGAAACGCGCCACAAGCCCGCAACACAAGGCAGGTAATACCCAAGCCTTACCCACCAGCAAAAAGCCGGAGCCGGAATGGGTAGCAGTGGTGCCAGTGCCAAAAGATGCTCCCAAGCCACCAAGCAGTCACCATCGTTATGGTGTGCCCTCAATACAGTGGGCATATCGTGATGCGACTGGTGGGTTGTTGTGCTTGGTGTATCGGTTTGAGCCTGGCCAAGCTAGTGAGCGGAAACAGTTTGTGCCGTTGACCTGGTGCAAGAATGCCCAGGGTAAGCGGGAGTGGCGGTGGCAAGGGCTTAACAGTCCAAAGCCTTTGTATAACTTGCCTGGGTTGGTGAGCAAGCCGGATGCCCTGGTGATTGTATGCGAAGGTGAGAAAGCCGCTGATGCAGCCGCTGTATTGTTCCCTGCCGCCGTCACCACCACGATGCTAAACGGTGCCCAGGCACCCGGTAAAACGGATTGGTCGCCATTGGCCGGGCGTAATGTCTGGTGTTGGCGAGACAATGACGAGCCTGGGTTGAATTGCATGCAGGCCGTTGATGGCCTGTTACGCAAGGCAAGAGCAGCCACAGTACACCATATCAACCTGGCCGTGATCGAGGGACTACAGGATAAGGATGATGCCGCTGACCTGGTAGCACGTGGATGGACGGCTGAACGTATGGAGGGGCTGGCTGGGGAAGATGGTTTCCTGCTGGATAGTGTGGCCCCTGCATCATCTCAATCCAGCGCCGCCGCGCCCATGCAGGATGACGCACTAGATACGCCAATCAGCCGCTTTCATGTGAATGATCAGGGGGTGTGGTATTACGCCGAGGTTGGCAGTGATACGCCGCCAACCTGGATATGCTCCCGGCTGGACATTACAGCCATTACCCGGGATGCAAAGAGCGAGAGCTGGGGGCGGCTGCTGGAGTTTGATGACCTGGATAACCAGCATCATGCCTGGGCTTTACCCATGGAGATGCTGGCCGGTGATGGTACAGAATACCGGCGGGAGCTTGCCCGCCTGGGCGTGACGGTGGCACAGGGTGTCAAGGTTCGCAATCTGCTGAGCCACTATATTCAAACGGCCAATGTGACAGCACGTGCTCGATGCGTAGAGCGTACCGGCTGGCATGATCAGGTGTTTGTGATGCCGGATAGGACTATCGGGCAGACAGATGATGAACGCATTTTGTATCAATCGCTGAATGCCACCCCTAGCACGTTCAAGACACGGGGCAAGCTAGCCGATTGGCAACAATTGGCTGGCTTGTGTGCGGGAAACTCTCGCCTGGTGTTTGCCATTTCAGCCGCGTTTGCCGGGCCACTGTTGCAAGTCACAGGCATGGAGTCAGGCGGGTTTCATTATCGGGGTGATAGCTCCACAGGCAAGACCACGGCTTTACGCGTGGCTTCGTCTGTATGGGGTGGCCATGACTTCCTGCAACGGTGGCGGGCTACAGATAACGGGCTGGAAGCTTTGGCAAGCCAGCACAGTGATTGCCTGCTGGTATTGGATGAGATCAGCCAAGTTGACCCCAGGGCAGCGGGTGAAGTGGCGTATATGCTCGCCAATGGTAGTGGCAAGGTGAGATCGGGCAGAACGGGGGCGATGCGGGATACGGCTACCTGGCGCTTGCTGTTCATCTCAAGTGGTGAAGCCGGGCTAGCTGAACATATGGCAGAGGCTGGCAAGAAACCCAAAGCTGGCCAGGAGATCCGATTGCTGGATATTCCAGCGGATGCAGGCAAGGGGCTGGGATTGTTTGAAGATATTCACGGAAATGCTGGTGGCGCTGCATTCTCCAAGTTGATGAATGAATTGGCCATTAAGCATTATGGATCTCCGGCTTTAGCCTTCATCAATAAGCTGGTGGGCCAATATGAGGATGTGAAACGCGCCATTAAGGAGGAGCAGGAGTTATTCAACCAGGCCCATTTACCTGCTGATGCTGGTGGGCAAGTTAACCGGGCAGCCCTGCGTTTTGGACTGGTGAGTGCAGCGGGTGAGCTGGCCACGCAATGGGGCATTACCGGCTGGCAACCAGGTGAGGCTAGTCAGGCAGCGGCCACATGCTTCAAAGCATGGCTAGCCCAGCGTGGCGGTGCAGGGAATCAGGAACAGGCAGCCATGCTGGCCCAGGTGCGCCAGTTCTTTGAATTGCATGGTGAAGCCCGCTTTACGGATTGGGACAGGCCAGCATCCGATACCAGCCAACACGCACCCAAGACAGTGAACCGCGCAGGCTATAGAAGGCACTACGATGCCAAGGATGAGAATGGACAGCCGATATACAGTGGCAGCACTTACCCTGAGGGTGATGAAAAGCGGGCTAGAGACACGGAGTATTACGTATTCAAAGAAACATTCGAGAAGGAGGTATGCAAAGGGTTTGATAAGAATGCAGTCTGCCGCCTGCTTGTGGACAAGGGCATTCTTATACCGAGCGGTGATGAATTTAAACGCAAGGAAAGGTTGCCAGGTGAAGGCAACACGCGTTGTTATCGCATCAGCAATAAGATATTTAACGAAGATGGTGACGCTTGATTATTCCTCGACACCGGTTTAGTGGGTGGACGGCATTGAACGGCTCTGAACAATGTTGCCCCGGTTGCCCCGGGTTATCCCGAAAAAACCGGGGCGGCTGAAACCCAGTAACGGCGGGCTGTCCCGGTTGCCCCGGTTTGCCCCGGGTCTAAAAATCAATAAAGGGAGAAAAACGCGTGTGAAGCTGGGGCTTCAGAATATAAATGCGCGGGGATTTTTAGAGGTTGAGTAAGTTGATTTAGATGCATCCACCCCTATACCAACATGTATATCAAATTGAGTTTTTATAGAAACTCTTCTGTGTAGATTCATTCCATCAGGTTGTTAAAAATTGACAGGCACCCTATCGCAATAAGGGAGGGGGTGGGTCAAAAGTCTGTAGCTTTCAACTACTAGACCGCACGTTCCCCGTTGTTCGCAAACCCGCAAAATCCGATGGGGGTGGGGGTTAGTTTTTAATGACAGGTAGAAGGAAGTGAGTTGCATCAAATAACATTGAGAATCATTATCTAAAAGGTAATGATTGATCTGGATCTAGCTCATCAAAAACCAGAGTGACATTGACAGTTTGGGGGCATATTTGGGGGCATATCGGAAAATTAAATTTATGAAACCGTTGCAGCACAAGGGGTTTGGAGATTTGTTTGATTGAGGCCCCGGCACCATGAAAAATCAATGACTTAGATTTTTCACCTCTTTTTCAAACTCCCCAATAGTCAACAATGTGTCAACTTCGTGAGCGGGTTGAGTGTCTTTGCTTCTTGCAGGTGATCCGGTGCCATGTGTGCATAGCGCATGGTCATGGCCAGGGTGGAATGTCCAAGCAGGCGTTGCAGTACCAGGATATTGCCACCGTTCATCATGAAGTGGCTGGCGAAGGTATGGCGCAGCACGTGTGATAGCTGGTCTTGGGGTAGTTGCAGATTGCTTTTTCGATAGCGCAACCAAGTGAAGTGCCGCCGGGCCCGGGCATTATTCAGATATTGGTCTTTAGTATGTGTCTGCATGTGACATTCTGAACCTAGTTTTATATTGATAGTCTCTGGATGTGACATCCAATCATTAGGTCATCATGAAAAAAATCATATTCTCTGCGCTTTTGCTTGCTCTTGGCGCATGTGCTGGAGTTCCCTTACAAAGTGTATCTAGTAAACCTGTGCCGCCTGATCGGATATATGCCAGTTATCCGAAATTTTTTACCGGGGCTTATGTGACAGTGCGTCGTGATGCTTCGCCGCAGGAGATTGGAGTAGGCTGCGAGAATGAGCTTTATATCGACAACATTCGTTCTTTTACGATTATGCCGGGGGAGTATGTGACCTTTTTCCTCACGGATGGCAAGCATGTGCTCAAGGTTGATACGGGGCGCGGCTCTTGCCAAGGTAGGCCTAGCTCAGAAGAGGTTAATGTGTCGAATGGTATTTCGCAGGAGTACAAGATTTTCAGCCCGCCGGGCGATACCTTGCGCTTGTTCCGCATCATGTGATGTTGAGGTGTGCTACACGATGCGGTCAGTGGTGGAATGTGAGTTAAATGAAAAAAGTGATAATCTTGCGTTGCGCGACTTAATGTCGTGCTTGATAACATCATTTGTAAGAGGAGATCGTCAATGCTGAAGAAAACACTTGCTATCTGTATGTTGGTCATGTGGGGCAATGTTTATGCTGCTGCACCTTCTGATGAGGTGATTTTCAAGTTCATGGAGGTTTCTAACGTCAAGGGTGCATTGGAGACCATGCGTGCCAATGCCGATACTGCATTGCGCAACAATCTTTTGCAGTCGCTGCAATATCCTCAGTTGAATGACAAGCAGAAGAAAATTGCAGAAGAGGCTGGCGATAAGGCGGTAAAGATTCAGCAAGAGAATTTGTCTTACGATGCCATCGTCAAGCTGGTGTTGCCACTGTATCGTCGCACTTTCACGCAAGAGGAGTTGCAGGCGGCCATTAATTTCTATAGTTCTCCTGCTGGTCGCTCTATCAATCAGAAGATGCCGCAGTTGGCGACTGAGTCCATGAAGCTGACTACTGAGTTAAATCAGAAGGTGATTCCGCAATACCAGAAGATTGCGCAGGAGGCGGTTGAGCGTATCAAGCAAGCTAAGTGACAAGGAAACAGATTAGTCTGCTTTTTTCTTTTCCGGGTCAGTTGCGGGAGCATTATCAACGGGTGTGCCGATGGATTCAATGCTTTGCGGCTCTGTACGTAGCATCATGATAGCGTCCAAGCCCTGTTGCTCCTGCTCGCCGAAATGAGGCTCTCCAGGCTGTAGCAGTGAGTGCCAATGCGATTGCACGACACTTTTAACCTGTCGTGCTTCTTGCTGCAAATCCAACAATACCGGTAACTTGATGAGGCCGGTATGAGAAATGGCAAAGAATGCGATAGCAATCGTTAGCGTTGCGATGACGAACTGGATGCGTGCGCTATCGCGATGTCGGCGATTTTCTTCCTGAAAGTCGCTCAGGCTTTTCCATGCCAAGCCTGTCACTTTGTAGCTGCCTTTGGCAGTGATTTCCAGATCATGTGTTTCTACCAGCGAAGCCAGCTGGTATTTCATTTTTTGCAGATACCAAATACGGTCCTCTTGTGTGAAACAGAGGTAGCCGACCATTTCTCCCATGAGTTCATTTAGCGTAAACGGTACGTCTGAGACGGCCTTGTGCGCCACAATATATCTGAGTAGCTCATAGCGTTCGCGGGTTTCGGCAGGCCTACGGTTGAAGAGTGCACTGGCGATAAAGTGCTTGATATTGGCGGTCCAGCGATAGATAGGTGTCAAGATAATCGGCAGCTCAAATAGCAGGCGGGCGATTGAGGTGTATCGGCGGAAGCGATTGGTGCCTGCGACGGCATAGCGGTATTCGACGACAATATTCTGGTAAGGAAAACGCTCGATTGGGCTGGCAATCACGTTGCGCGACAGCGCCCCCTCAAGGTTAAGGGATTGCCCGTATACGTTGCTGCCATCAACTGCCAGGATTTTCTGCACACCATATTGCGAGGTGGTGGCGACGATGTTGAAAACCCGCTCGCGCCTGCCAAGCAACATGATCATCAGTAACCAGAGGTTGAGCTTCATCAATAAACCGCGATAGTCAATAGTGTCATGGGGAGTTGGCTATTTTACCGCGTAATCGTAACTAGTTGAGAAGCTATGCAGTTTTCCAAGTTTGATGGAGATTTTCATCAATTGGACAATGTCTTCCCGCGTGAGGTGGGCTAGGTTCCTTAGGCCGGTGGGATTGTCCTGAATCATGCCGATGAGCACATTGTAGCAATCTACCGCATAGCCGATTTGTATTTGCTCCAGCGAGGAGGAAAACTCGGCACCATAAATATGCCTACAGGCCTCCATACAGTGATGGAGCAATCCCTTGTTTATCTGAAGGTTGGATGTGAGTCTTTCAGCCTGCACGGGCGGAGCGCTTGGCGGCGGAGGCTGCCCGCTATCAGATGTCCACCATTCTTTTGCAATGCCGGTCGTCTGGATCAATAGCTGGAAATTGGCTCCTCGCGGCTTTCGATCATGTTTTATCCATTCATGAACCGTTTGCACTGGCAAGCCATTTTGTTCGGCCCAGGATTTTGCAGATTGATTGCCAATGACCTGAAGCAACTTCTTTGAAATTCCACTCATCCGATTTTTTATACAAGTCGGAAATTTCGGGGGGGAGGGGTAAATATCAAGAACTTATTGATAGATTTTAATTTCAACGTTTGTTTTTCTCCGATATTGCAAATAACTTTCCGACTTTTTACTATTGACATCCGAATTAGGATGTTTTTAAATAGCCCATCTTTATTGATCATCTATCAGGGTTGTTTGACAACAAGTCGCTATGAATGATGAAAAAAAATTGACAACAAGAGATTGGCATCGGGCAGACATTATTGCTGCCGTGCGCAAGACCCAAACCAACTTACAAGCATTGTCCAGGCGACATGGCTTGTCGCGCACAACGCTGAGTAATGCTCTTTATAGCCCATGTCCTCGCTATGAGCGACTGATCGCCGAGCAAATAGGCGTGACTCCACAAACAATCTGGCCTAGCCGCTATCATCTTGATGGATCTCCCAAAAGTGGCAAGGGAGAGCGCAAGTCGGATGCATGTGATCACTATATTGGTAATGTTAGCATTGCCAGTGATTCTCGCAATCCATATCCGACCCAACCCCAGCAATTATTTGTTGCTGGCGCTTTGAATGATGAGAAGTACTGCCTCCATGTCTCTGATCCCGCATATGACATGATAACCGGCTTGCCGGGAAAACCGCTTTTTCTAGAACATCTTACCCAATTTGTACATTACGCCAAGCAGAGTTCTGTGCGTAAGGTAGCTGTCTTGGTGGTGAAGGTGGGGCGGTTTGAACATGCGGCAGAAATTTTGGGGGATAAAGCAGCTGCGGCTTTGCTAAATGATATTGCACTGCGCTTGAATGAGCGTATGCCGGTAGCCCATCTCAGGCGGGATGAGTTTGCCGTGTTGCATACCAGTCATGACGTACCTGATGCCGGTGTTTTCAGGGCGGTGGAAGAAATCAAATCAGTTTTTTCCTCGCCTTTCAAGACCGACGGTGGCGAGGTACTTCTTTCATGCAATATTGGTGCATCGGTATATCCATGGCATGGGGATGAAAGCCAGGAGTTGCTTGCTCATGCTACTTCTGCGCTGTTGTCATGTCGTAATTTGAGCTGTCACGGTGTTCATATCTATTCCGAGCAGGCGATAGGGAGTGAACGGGAGCATTTGTTCCTTGAGGCGGCTTTACATCGTGCATTGGAGCGGAACGAGCTTAGTTTGCATTTTCAGCCGCAAATGGATGTGCAGGCCAATAGCATTATTGGCGCAGAAACCTTGCTGCGCTGGAATCAATCTGAACGAGGCATGATTTCTCCTGAACGCTTCATTCCCATCGCGGAAGAAAGCGGCCTTATCTTACCCATCGGCATCTGGACTTTGCGGCAGGTATGCAAGCGTCTGCGGGTATGGGATATGCAGGGAATGAGGCTGGAAAGAATAGCGATCAATATTTCTGCCAAGCAATTTAGCGAGCCACGTTTTGCGGGCATGGTGGAAAGCATACTGCGCGAATTCAATGTTGACCCCGATCGCCTTGAGCTAGAGGTGACGGAAAGTCTGCTATTGGAGGACCTAGATGTCGTCGTGGGTATCATGACCCAGTTGCGCAAGCTAGGGGTGCATATTTCGCTCGATGATTTCGGCGTGGGCTATGCCAATCTTTGTTATATCAGTTGTCTGCCGGTCGATAGCATCAAGATCGACAAATCCTTTATTAGAAATATTGCTTCTGACCCTGCAAGTATGGCGATTGCCGAGGGCATTCTTGCCATTGCCAAGCGTTTGGGGCTACGCGTGA
>VFQQ010002406.1_pt1 | contig 21216 bp, 19 predicted proteins | sample 3512341 | NCBI WGS metagenome assembly VFQQ01 (sample SAMN10412373, study PRJNA504923) | tailings metagenome | isolation source: Relicate 2 Philex TSF1 revegetated site | place: Philippines: Tuba, Benguet | collected 2017-08-29 | reverse complement strand
GGTTGCAGCTCTCGCCCACCTCGGCCACCAGCTGCCGCAGCACGGCATGGCGCACGCCCTGCTGTGTGCTGTTGCTCAGCGCCGCTTCGGCCAGGCGCAGCAGGCGCGAGGCCATGGCGTAGCGCCGGCCATCGGGCTCGCGCACCAGCCAGCCACCGTGCTCCAGTTGTGAGAGCATGCGGTGCACGGTCGGCTTGGGCCAGCCGGTCAGTGCCACCAGCTCGGGCAAGGCCCGGGGCTGGTCGTTGCGGGTGATCAGTTCCAGCAGTTTCATGAGCCGCAGGCCCGGGCTGCTGTCCGTTTCGGTGTTCATGTCTCGAAAAATGAGATGAATCAATAAATTATTTCGAGACGGATTCTAGAGACCCCTACATTGCGGGCACAACTTCGAGGAGATGGGCGGTGACGACACCGAGTTTTCACAACGCTGTGGTGACCGGTGCCTGCGGTGGCCTGGGCCAGGCGCTGGCGCGTGAACTCATCGCCGGTGGCGCGCGTGTGGCACTGGTCGGCCTGCAGCGCCCGGCGCTGGCGTCGCTCGCTGCGCTGGCGCCCGAGCGCTGCGCCATCTACCAGCCCGACGTGTCGGACCCGGCCGCGATGCAGGCGATGGCGGCGGACTGGATGGGCCGCTCCGGCGCGCCGGATCTCGTGGTCGCCAACGCGGGTGTGGCCGGTGGTTTCGATACCGCGCAGGCGAGCGACCTCGCCGTGATGCGCCGCATGCTGGAGATCAACCTGCTCGGCGTGGCCACCACCTTCCAGCCTTTTCTGGAGCCGATGCGCACCGGCGGGCGGCGCGGCGCGCTGGTGGGGGTGGCCAGCGTGGCGGGCTGGCGTGGCATGCCGGGCAATGGCGCGTACTGCGCGAGCAAGGCGGGCCTGATCGCCTACCTGCAAAGCCTGCGCGCCGAACTTCGCCCCACGGCACTCACGGTGCATACCGTCAGCCCGGGGTACCTGCGCACCGCGCTCACCGCCGGCAACCGCTTCGCCATGCCCGGCCTGCTCGAACCCGACGAGGCCGCACGCCGGTTGCTCGCGGGCGTGGCCGGTGGCACCGAGCACATCGTGCTGCCCAGGCGCATTGGCTGGCTGTCCCGCGCACTCAGCCTGTTGCCGGCACGAATGCACGACCGCATCCTGCTGGGCCAGCCGCGCAAACCCCGCGCCGGCGAACCCGGCGCCACCGACATCCCTGGCCTGAAGAAATGACTACACCGACCGAACAACAGATTGCCCTCATCGGCGCCGGCCCTTCGGGTCTCGCGGGTGCGCGCTGCCTGCAGAAGCACGGCATTCCCTTCCAGGGTTTCGAGGCGCACACCGACGTGGGCGGTCTGTGGAACATCCACAACCCGCGCTCGACGGTGTACCAGTCGGCACACCTGATCTCGAGCAAGCGCATGACGGAGTTCAGCGAATTCCCCATGCCCGAGTGGGTGGCCGACTACCCGAGCCACCGCGAGCTGCTCGATTACTTCAGCGCGTTCGCCGACCATTTCAGGTTGCGAGAACATTACCGCTTCGGCACCCGCGTGCTGAAGGCGGTGCCGGTGAGCGACGCGCCCGGCACGCTGTGGCGCGTGACGATTGAGGACGCCGATGGCCACCGGCACACCGCCGACTACAAGGGCGTGGTGGTGGCCAACGGCACGCTGGCCGAGCCCAACATGCCGGCGTTCGAAGGCGAGTTCGCCGGCGAGCTGCTGCACACCTCGGCCTACAAGCACGCCGACCAGTTCCGCGGCAAGCGCGTGCTCATCGTGGGCGCGGGCAACTCCGGCTGCGACATCGCGGTCGACGCGGTGCACCAGGCGCGCAGCGTGGACATCTCGGTGCGCCGCGGCTACTACTTCGTGCCCAAGTACGTGTTCGGCAAGCCGGCCGACTCCATCGGCGGCAAGATCCGGCTCCCGCCCTGGCTCAAGCAGAAGATCGACAGCACCATCCTGAAGTGGTTCACCGGCGACCCGGTGCGCTTCGGCTTCCCGCAGCCCACCTACAAGATGTACGAGTCGCACCCGGTGGTGAACTCGCTCATCCTGTACCACATCGGCCACGGCGACGTGGGCGTGCGCGCCGACATCGCGCGCTTCGACGGCCACACCGTGCACTTCAAGGACGGCAGCCACCGCGACTACGACCTCGTGCTTGCGGCCACCGGCTACAAGCTGCACTACCCGTTTCTCGACCACGCGCTGCTCAACTGGCAGGGCATGGCGCCGCGCCTCTACCTGAACATCTTCGCGCCGCGTTTCGACCGCCTCGCCGTGCTCGGCATGGTCGAGGCCAGCGGGCTGGGCTGGCAGGGGCGCTACGAGCAGGCCGAGCTGGTGGCACGCTACTTCAAGGGGCTGGACGAAGGCAAGGCCAGCGCCACCGCGTTGCAGGCCGCGAAGGCCGGCCCGCCGCCTGACCTGTCGGGCGGCTACAAGTACCTGCAGCTCGAGCGCATGGCCTACTACGTGAACAAGGACGTGTACCGCGACGCGGTGCGCAAGGCGACCGAGGCGCTGGCCTGAGCCTCGCCTGACACCACAACAACCAGGAGACATCGCATGCTGCCCGTGGACGAAATCCGGCTGAACTTCAACCCCGCCTCGCTCGCGGTGCTCAACGCGGTGCTGGCCTTCCTGATGTTCGGCATTGCGCTGGACACGAAGCTGGAGGACTTCCGCCGTGTCATGCGCATGCCGCTCGCGTTCACCGTGGGCATCGTCGCGCAGTTCATCGCGCTGCCCGCCATCACCTACGTGCTCACGCTGGTGCTGCAGCCCGGTCCCAGCATCGCGCTGGGCATGATCCTGGTGGCCTGCTGCCCGCCCGGCAACGTGAGCAACATCCTCACGCACCGCGCCAACGGCAACGTGGCGCTCAGCGTCTCGATGACGGCGGTGTCCAACGCGATCGCCATCGTGGCCATGCCGCTGAACTTCGCGTTCTGGGGCGGCATCCATCCCACGGCCGCGCCGCTGCTCAAGACCATTGCGCTGGACCCGCTGGAGATGCTGGTCCACATCCTGCTGATCATCGGTGTGCCCTTCGTGCTCGGCATCTGGTGCGCCCACCGCTTTCCGAACTGGACGACGCGCTTCAAGAAGCCGGTGCGCATCCTGAGCTTCATTGCGCTGATCGCCTTCATCGTCGGCGCGATCGCGGGCAACTGGCGCTACTTTCTCGACTACGTTGGCCTGGTGCTGCTGGCCGTGGTGATCCACGACGCACTGGCCTTCGGCACCGGCTACGCCATCGCGCGCGCCGCCGGCCTGCCGGACTACGACCGCCGGGCGCTGGCCATCGAGGTCGGCATCCGCAACGCGGGGCTGGGCCTGGTCATCATCTTCAGCTTCTTCGGTGGCCTGGGTGGCATGGCCGTGGTGGCCGGCGTGTGGGGTTTCTGGGACATCATCGCCGGCCTGTTGCTGGCGGGCTGGTGGTCGAAACGGCCGCTGCAAGGCGGCGTGCCGGGCGCGGAACGGTGATGAGCACAGCGGCAGAAAAAGCGCCGGCCGCCCGGCGCGTGCTGGTCACGGGCGCCGATGGTTTCCTCGGGCGTGGCGTGGTCGAAGCGCTGTCGCGGCAGGCGCACATCGAACACCTGGTGGCCGTGGACGTGCGCGAGGTGCCGCCCTCACAGCGCCTGCCCCGCGTGGCCTATGTGACGGAGGACGTGCGCGACCGCGCGCTGGCCGACACGGTGGACGCGCATGGCATCGACACCGTGGTCCACCTGGCCTCCATCGTCACACCGGGCAAGGGCTCGAGCCGCGCGTTCGAGCATTCGGTGGACGTGGGTGGCACACGCAACGTCATCGACGCCTGCCTGCGGCACGGTGTCGCACACCTCGTGGTCTCCAGCAGCGGCGCCGCCTACGGCTACCACGCCGACAACCCGGCCTGGCTGACCGAAGAACACCCGCTGCGCGGCAATGAGGTGTTCGCCTACGCGCACCACAAGCGCCTGGTGGAGGAGATGCTGGCCGATGCGCGCGCGCAGCACCCGGCGCTGTACCAGACCGTGCTGCGCATCGGCACCATCCTGGGCGACCGGGTGGACAACCAGATCACCGCGCTGTTCGAAAAGCCGCGCCCGATCGCGATCGCGGGCAGCGACAGCCCCTTCGTGTTCGTGTGGGACGAGGACGTGACCGGCGCCATCCTGCACGCGCTGAGCGGGCACGCCGTGCCCGGTTGCTACAACCTCGCGGGCGACGGCGCCCTCACCATCCACCAGATCGCCGCGCGGCTGGGCAAGCGCGCGCGTGTGCTGCCCGCGGGCCTGCTGCGCCTGGCGCTGCGCGTGGGCACGGCGCTGGGCGTGAGCCGCTACGGCCCGGAGCAGCTCGACTTCCTGCGCTACCGTCCGGTGCTGCTCAACACCGCGTTGAAGGAGCGCTTTGGCTACACGCCCCACAAGACCAGTGCGCAGGCTTTCGACGCCTTCGTGGCCGCACGCGACGCCCAGGGCCGACCGGTGAAGGTCTCGCGGTGAGCGCGGTGAGCGCGGTGCCGCTGTCGCGCGGCGACCTGCTGCGTGCACTCGCGGTGGTCGTGATCTGGGGCCTGAATTTCGTGGTGATGAAAGTCGGCCTGCAGGGCGTGGGCCCGATGCTGCTGGGCGCGCTGCGATTCGCCGCCGCCGCACTGCCATTCCTGCTGTTCGTGAAGTTCCCCAACCTGCCGCTGCGCTACGTGGTGGCGTACGGCCTGGCGCAGGGCCTGGGCCAGTTCGGCTTCCTGTTCCTGGGCCTGCACCTGGGCATGACCGCCGGCATGGCCTCGGTGGTGATGCAGACGCAGGCGTTCTTCACGCTGCTGCTGGCGGTGCCGGTGCTCGGCGAGCGCGCGCGCTTCTCGCAGGGTCTGGGCCTGGCGGTGGCGCTGGGCGGGCTGGTGATGATCGCAACGGCGCACGGCGAAGGCCCCGGCCAGATGACCCTCGCCGGTTTCGTGCTGACCCTGGGCGCGGCCTTCATGTGGGCGATCTCGAATCTGGTGGCCCGCCTGGCCAGCCGCCTGGGCGACTACGACCCGTTCCCCTTCATCGTGTGGAGCAGCGCGTTCCCCGTGCTGCCGTTCGTGGCGCTGGCGCTGTGGATGGATGGGCCACAGACCGTGGTGACCCAACTCGCCGGCATGCGCTGGCCCGCGGTGCTGGCGGTGCTGTTCCTGGCCTGGCTGGCAACCCTGCTGGCCTACAGCCTGTGGACGCAGTTGCTCAAACGCCATCCCGCCGGCCGCGTCACACCGTTCTCGTTGCTGGTGCCGGTGGTGGGCTTGTGGGCGGCGTGGATGTTCTTCGACGAGCTGCCGCTGTTACAGCAGTGGCTGGGCACGGGGCTGGTGCTGCTCGGGCTGGTGGTGAACCAGCTGGGTGGGCTTTTCAAGGCACACAAGGGGTAGACCTCGCGTCGGCCCGTGGCAGTGCGCACAGAAGCTGGAGTGCCAGAAGCGATGGAGGGGCCGGACCACCCGACCTCGCCCAAAACGTTTGAGCGAAGTCGGCGGTCGAGAAAGACTCAGGCAGCCTGCGGCAGAGAGAACCGGCTGGCATGGCGCCACGCACGGCGCAGCACCGCAGGCGACCAGGACTCCTCAGGAATCAGCAGCACGCCACGCGAACGCATCCAGGCGCCCAGGTCCACGTGGCTGGTGCCCACCGTCAGCGGCACCGCCAGCAGCAGCGGCAGGGCCACCGGGGCCAGCCAGATCAGCGCGTTCGCGTTGATCATCGACACACCCAGACCCAGCAGACCGATCACGATCGTCATCGGTGCCAGGCGGGTCACGGCGTCGCCCCAGGCCACGCCATTCGCTTCCCGGGGAGGCGACTTCCATTCCAGCTTCAGGCCGGTGATCGCCACCAGCACGAACAGCGAGTGCGCCAGCATGCGGATGGGCGCCTGCGTCAGCGCCAGCAGCGTTTCCACCACCGAGCTGCCCAGCAGACCGAAAGTGCCGCCGAACGACTTCTGTTCGCGCTTCATGAACACCGCCAGCAGACCCAGCACGCGCGGCATGAACAGCATCGTCAGCGTCCACATCCACAGCGCGCGCAGTTCCTCGGGCACGGCGGTCCAGCTCGGGATCGCGCTGGAATCGGCCGCCCACAGGGCCGTGCCGATCGACAGGAAGGCCAGCCACAACGGGGCCGACAGGTACGACATCGCGCCGATGGCGAACATCGTGCGGTGCACGCGGTGGATGCCGGGCTCGGCCATCAGGCGCGAGTTCTGCAGGTTGCCCTGGCACCAGCGGCGGTCGCGCTGCAGTTCGCTCAGCAGGTCGGGCGGTTGCTGCTCGTAGCTGCCGGTCAGGTCGGAGACCAGCCACACGTGGTAGCCGGCGCGGCGCATCAGCGCGGCCTCGACGAAGTCGTGCGACATGATGCCGCCGGACATGCCGCCCGTGCCCTTGATGGGGGCCAGCGCGCAGTGCTTCATGAAGGGCTCGACGCGGATGATCGCGTTGTGGCCCCAGTAGTGCGACTCGCCCAGTTGCCAGAACTGCATGCCCAGCGTGAACAGGCGACCCGTCACGCGCGAACCGAACTGCTGCGCGCGGGCGTGCAGGGTGGCGTGGCCGATGGCCTGGGTGGCGGTCTGGACGATGCCGGCCTTGGGGTTGGCTTCCATCAGCTTGACCATCGAGACCAGGCAGCTGCCGCTCATGACGCTGTCGGCATCGAGCACGACCATGTAGCGGTAGTCCTTGCCCCAGCGGCGGCAGAAGTCGGCCACGTTGCCGGCCTTGCGGTGCGTGCGGCGGGTGCGCAGGCGGTAGTACACCTCGATCGGGGGCAGGTCCGGCTGGGCGGCCAGCGCGGCGCGCAGGTCTTCCCAGGCGGCGCGTTCGGCCTTGGCGATCTCGGGGTTGTAGCTGTCGGACAGCACGAACACGTCGAACTGGCCGGCATGGCCGGTGGCGGCGAGCGATTCGCAGGTGGCGCGCAGGCCGGCGAACACGGTGGCCACGTCCTCGTTGCAGATCGGCATGATGATCGCCGTGCGCGCTTCGGGGTTCATGGCGTGGTCGCGCACGTCGGCGGCGCGCAGCGTGTGCTTGTCACCGAACAGCGAGACCCAGAAGCCCATGAGCGCCGTCACGAAACCGGTGACCACCCAGGCCGAGAGCAGGCCAAAAAGGCCCAGCTGGCCGTACTGCAGCCAGACGTTGTGGTGCTCGGGCTGCGCGTCGGCGAACAGCGTGGTCGCGAAACCGGTGCTGAGCACGGTGAGCAGCGCGAATATCAGGCGGCGGCGGTTGGCCGCGCTCTGCCAGGCCATCGGCGCCTCGGCCACATCGCCCGACACCGGGGCCGGCGTGCGCGGGGGCAGCACGCGGCTGGCGGTGCTGAGCAGCGCGGTGCCGATGCTGTTCCAGAAACCACGCCAGGGGCGCGGAACCATGGAGCCGCGGTTGATCGGGGGCGCCGTCACCGCGTTGGGGTGGCGCTCTTCGCGCAGCAATGCTCGGGGAGCCTGGGGCGCGGCGTTCACTCGGGTAACAGCAGATGTGTCCATGTTTCACTCACGGTGTCGTTGTGGTGTTGCAGATAAGCGCGCAGCTCGACAGGCTGCGTCGCGTCCACGCGTTCGACGCGCACGGTCACGCGCCAGGTGCGCGTGGCGGGGTTGGGATAGGCCAGGGTTTCGAGCACGCGGCCGTTGGCGTTGGCCGTGACCACCGCCTTGACGGGCGCGCCGGCGGGCAGGCTGTCCAGCGCGGGGCCGGCGAAATCGATCACGTACTGCGGCTGGCGCGCCTGCTCGGCCGGCGAGAGGCGGGTGAAGCCATAGCCCTTGCGGGTCTGGGTGACCCAGCTCGACGGCGGGCGCTGCTGCACGTCACCCTGCCAGGCCAGCTCGTAGCTCAGCTCCAGCGGCTGGCCGGCGGCGGGCAACCGGGCGGGCACCCAGTAGGCAACGATGTTGTCGTGAGTCTCGTCGGGCGTGGACAGCTGCACCAGCTCGACGCGGCCCGGGCCCCAGTCGCCCACCGGCTTCACCCAGGCGCTCGGGCGGCGCTCGTAGCGCGCTTCCACGTCCTCGTAGTTGGCGAAGCTGCGGTCGCGCTGCATCAGGCCGAAACCGCGCGGGTTCTGCATGGTGAAGGAACTCACCTCGATGCCCTTCGGGCGCTGCAGCGGACGCCAGAGCCATTCGCCCTCGCCGCTGACCATCATCAGGCCGTCGGAATCGTGCACCTCGGGGCGGAAGTCGCCCGGCATGGGCTGGTTCTCGCCGGAGAGGAACATGCTGGTGAGCGGGGCAATGCCCAGGGTGTTCACCGGGCCGGCGCCAGCGCGCAGGAAAACGCGGGCGTTCACCGTGGTGGTGGTCTGCTGGCCGGGGCGGATCACGAAGCGGTAGGCGCCGGTGGCGCGCGGCGATTCGAGCAGCGCGAACACGGTGACCTCGGTCGCGCCTGCGGCGGGGCGTTGCAGCCAGAACTCGGAGAAGCGCGGGAATTCCTCGCCGCTGCCGCCCACGGTGTCGATGGCCAGACCACGTGCCGACAGGCCGTACTGCTGGCCAGCGCCGAGTGCGCGGAAGTAGCTGGCGCCCTGGAACACCACGAGCTCGTCCTTGTAGGCCTGGCCGTTGAGCGGGTAGTGCAGGCGGAAGCCGGCGTGGCCCAGGTCGCCCCATTTGCTGGCGTCGAAGGTGTTCTTGCCGTAGTCGAAATCGGTGCCGCGGTAGGGCAGGTGGTTCACCGTGCCGTCGGCCATCAGTTCATGGATGCGCACCGGCTCGGTCTGGTACAGGCCGAGGTGGAAGAACTGGGCTTCGAAAGGCAGGTTCTGCGCGCGCCAGACGGACTGGTCGGTCTTGAAGCGGATGTCGCGCAGCTGGTCGTAGGTGATGGTCGCGAGCTCGGCGGGCAGCTTGTCGCTGTTTGCCTGATAAGGCTGCTGGGCACGGGTCTGCGCGAGCTTGGTGAGCTGGTCCCAGTCAAAGCGCTGTGCGTGGGCCGACGCCCCGCAGAACGAGGCCAGCAGCGCGCCGAGCACGGTCCAGCGGCGCAGGCGCTGAAGGGTGGGAAACGGTCGAATCGTGTGAGGCATGGGGATATAAGGGCAAACCCTGTGCCAACACGAAAAAACCCATGCAGATCAACACCTTATGAGGTATCGAGATGTGTACACGGCGAAAAACCCGCCGTGGGGGTGCCGAAACCCCTGTTTTTGTCGCCAGATGGCGACAGCCTGAATCAAGGTTCAGGAAAAATGCAGCAAAAACAACGACTTGCCGCTGTCACTCTTCGGCGACAGTGTCGCCGGAACCCCCGGGGGAATCGCTTTTGAACAACCCGGGCGTGAGGGCATGTTTCTGCAGCAGCCGGTAGAACTCCGTGCGGTTGCGCTGGGCCAGGCGGGCCGCGTCGGCCACGTTGCCGTCGGTCATCTTGAGCAGGTCGACCAGGTACTCGCGCTCGAAACGCTGCTTGGCGTCGGCGAAGCTGAGCACCTCGACCGAGGGCGTGCGCAACGCGCGCTGCACCAGCGCCAGCGAGACCAGCGGCGTGGTCGACAGGGCGCAGACCTGTTCGACCACGTTGTAGAGCTGGCGCACATTGCCGGGCCACGCGGCCATGGTGAGCGCCTTGAGCGCCTCGGGCGCAAAACCCGAACTGCGCTTGCCGTACTTGGCCGCCAGTTTGGCGAGGAAGTGGTTGGCCAGCAGGGCGATGTCCTCGCGGCGCTCGGCGAGGGTGGGCAGCGTGAGCGTGACCACGTTGAGGCGGTAATACAGGTCTTCGCGGAACTGGGCCGCGGCCATGGCGTCTTCCAGGTCGCGGTGGGTGGCCGAGATGATGCGCACATCCACCGGCAGCGACTGGCTCGAGCCCAGCGGGCGCACGGCGCGTTCCTGCAGCACGCGCAGCAGCTTGACCTGCAGGGCCGGCGGCATGTCACCGATCTCGTCGAGCAGCAGCGTGCCGCCGTCGGCCGCCTGGAACAGGCCCTTGTGGTTGGCCACGGCGTCGGTGAAGGCGCCCTTCATGTGGCCGAACAGCTCGGATTCGAGCAGCGCCTCGGGGATGGCGCCGCAGTTCACCGCGATGAAGGGCCGGTTCGCGCGCGCGCTCGCCTTGTGGATCGCGCGCGCCAGCAGCTCCTTGCCGGTGCCGGAGTCGCCGCGCAGCAGCACGCTGGCGTCGGATTGCGCCACCATGCGCGCCTCTGCCAGCAGGTCGGCCATGCGGTTGGAGCGGCTCACGATCTCGTTGCGCCAGGCCTCGTCGATGTGCGCGCTCTGGTGCGCCGGGGCGCCCAGGGCCAGCGCCTGCGCGATCTTCTCGAGCAGCTCCTTGGCGTCGTAGGGCTTGGTGAGGTAGGTGAACACGCCGCGCGCGGTGGCTTCCACCGCGTCGGGGATGGTGCCGTGCGCGGTGAGCAGGATCACCGGCAGCGAGGGATGGCGCGCGCGGATCTCGTCGAACAGCGCGAGGCCGTCGCGCCCGGGCAGGCGCACGTCGGAGAGCACCAGCTGCGGCCGTTCGATGTCGAGCTGGCTGAGGGCGGCCTCGGCGGAGCCGACCGAGGTGACCTGGTAACCGGCCGCGCCCAGCCGCATGGCCAGCAGGCGCAGCATGTCGGCGTCGTCGTCGACGACGAGCAGCCGCGCGCGCGGCGTGGCGGGCAGGACGGGCGGGGCACTCATGGGGCGGGGCGCGCGCCGCCGTTGGGGGCGGCGGCCGGCGGGCGGGTGGTGAGGCTGCGTTCGATGGCGCGCATCGCTTCCAGGCGCTCGTTGAGCTGGTCGATGCGGCGCTGGCTGTCGCGCAGCTGCTGGGCCTGGCGCTCGGCGGCGTCTTCCAGCCGGCGCTGCTCCATCAGGCGGTTCGCGAGCAGGCGCGCCAGTGGCTTGAGCGGCACGCTTTCGGCGCCGGGGTGGGCGATCACGCGCTGCATCAGGCCCAGTGCGCGCGCCGTCTCGGCCGGCTGGCGAAGGTGCATCAGCGCCAGCGCGAGCTGCATCTGGCGCAGCGCCACATTGCCGGGGTCGCCCTGCACCACGATCTCGGCCGCCAGGTCGGCGGGGCTGAGTGCGTGTAGCCGGTCGGCATAGCTCAGCAGCGCCGTGACCACGTCGGGCGCCACTGGTGTTTCCGCGTTGAGCACCACAGGCGGCTGTGACGGTGGTGGCGTCACTGGCGTTGCCTTCGGCTGCGTGGTCTCTGCCACCGGAGGGCGGGTCATCTGGATGGGGGGCGTGCCGGTGTCGGCGGGCTCGGGCGCGGTGGGCGCGGTGCCGCAGGCGGCCTGCGACAGGGCGAGCGCGGCGACCAGCCCGGTGAGGCGCCCGGCGCGGCGGGTGGGGGTGGGACTATTTGGCATGGGGCAGTTCGATGCGGAAGTGGGCACCCTGGCGCTGGGGCAGCAGGGTGATGCGGCCACCGTGGGCCAGAATGTACTCGTGCACGATGGACAGGCCGATGCCGGTGCCGCGCACGGCCCCCACCGGTTGCCGTTCGCCACGGTAGAAGGGTTCGAAGATGCGTTCGCGGTCGGCCTCGGCCACGCCGGGGCCCTGGTCGAGGATGTCGATGCACGCGCGGCCGGGCAGGTCCAGCAGCACGAGCCGGATGTGGCCACCGTGCGGAGAGAAACGGATCGCGTTGGACAGCAGGTTGCCCACCGCCGAGGCGATCTTCTCGCGGTCCAGCGGCATGGTCACGGGCACGCCCTCGGCGCGCACCGTCAGGGCCTGGGCCTGCCACTGCAGGCGCTGGATGTCCACCTGGTCTTCGAGCAAGGCCATCAGGTCGGTGCGTTCGCGCTTGAGCTGGCGTGCCTCGAAAGCCGCCGCGTTGAAGCGCAGCAGGGCCTCGATCTGGTGCTGCAGCAACTGCGTGTTGTGCTGCAGGATGTGCACCACCTCGGCCTGGCTGGTGTTGAGCGCGCCGGCCACGCCGTCGCCCAGCACCGCCACGCCTTCGTGCAGCGAGGCCAGCGGCGTCTTGAGTTCGTGCGACACGTGGCGCAGGAAGCGCGCCTTGTCGGCGTCCAGCTCGGTCAGGCGCAGGCGCAGCCATTCCAGCTGCTGGCTCACGCGCCGCACGTCCGACGGGCCGTGGATGTCGATGGGCACGTCGAGCCGGTTCTCGCCCAGCCCCTGGATGGCTTTCTCGAGCCGCTTGAACGGCCGCGCCAGCCAGATGCCGAAACCCAGCGCCAGGATGGCCGCGATGCCGATCGAGCCGACCACCTGCTGCGTGAGTTCCTGCCGGCTGGTTTCAAAGCGCGCCTGCAGCGCCTCGTTGCGCCCGGTGATGATGGACTGCACCTTCTGCGCGATGGACGCGCTGTGGCCGTCGATCTCGCGGAACACCTGCGCCACCTCGCGTTCGCGGTCCAGGGCGGTTTCGGGCGGGCCGTCGAGCAGCACGGTGATCGCGTCGAGGCGGTCGCGCCAGTTGTAGGCGTAGTCGGCCGGCAGGTCGTTGTCTTCCAGCCGGCGCAGGATGTCGCGCGCGTTGCCGGCGGCTTCGTCGAAGCGCTGGCGCAGCTGGCGGTCGCGCAGCACCAGCGACTGGCGCGCCGCGCGCTCCATGGTCAGGCTGCGTTCGGACAGCGATTGCGCGGCGGTCGACAGCGCGATCGCCTGCGCCGCGCTCTCGCGGCTTTGCGCCATCAGCGTCTCCAGCGAGAACAGCGCGCGCACCGCGGCCACACCCAGCAACGCCCCGATCAGCAGGAAGGCGACCAGCAGCAGTTGCTGGAAGGAGAAGCGCAGGCGTTTCACGGCGACGTCAGGCTTCCTCGCGCACCAGCACTTCGGCCCGCAGGGAATGCGGCCGCGCCTCGGTGATGCGCACGTCGATCATCTGGCCGATCAGGCGCTCGGCCTGCGGGCCGCCCACGAAGTTGACGATGCGGTTGCATTCGGTGCGGCCCATCAGTTCGGGCTCGCCGTGGCTGCCGGGACGGCGCGAACGGCCTTCCACCAGGATGCGCTGCACCGTGCCCTCGCGGCTGGCGCTGATGCGCTTCACGTTGTCCTCGATAGCGGCCTGCAGGTGCTGCAGCCGCTGCAGCTTCACCTCGTGTGGCGTGTCGTCTGGCAGGTTGGCCGCCGGGGTGCCGGGGCGCGGGCTGAAGATGAAGCTGAAGCTGGCGTCGAAGCCCACGTCGTGGATGAGCTTCATCATCTTCTGGAAGTCGTCGTCCGTCTCACCGGGGAAGCCGACGATGAAGTCGCTGCTCATGGACAGCTCGGGCCGGATCGCGCGCAGCTTGCGCACCGTGCTCTTGAACTCCATGGCGGTGTAGCCGCGCTTCATCGCCATCAGGATGCGGTCGCTGCCATGCTGCACCGGCAGGTGCAGGTGGTTGACGAGCTTGGGAATCCGGCCGTAGGCCTCGATCAGGCGCGGCGTGAATTCGTTGGGGTGGCTGGTGGTGTAGCGGATGCGCTCGATGCCGGGGATCTCGGCCACGTACTCGAGCAGCAGCGCGAAGTCGGCGATGTCGCTGGTGTCGCCCATGGCGCCGCGGTAGGCGTTCACGTTCTGGCCCAGCAGCGTCACTTCCTTCACGCCCTGGTCGGCCAGGCCGGCAACTTCCACCAGCACGTCGTCGAACGGGCGGCTCACTTCCTCGCCGCGCGTGTAGGGCACCACGCAATAGCTGCAGTACTTCGAGCAGCCTTCCATGATCGACACGAAGGCCGAAGCACCATCGACCTTGGCCGGTGGCAGGTGGTCGAACTTCTCGATCTCGGGAAAGCTGATGTCCACCTGTGGCAGTGCCTGCCGCGCGCGCTGGTTCAGCAGCTCGGGCAGGCGGTGCAGCGTCTGCGGGCCGAACACCACGTCCACATAGGGCGCGCGCTTGATGATCTCGGCGCCTTCCTGGCTGGCCACGCAGCCGCCCACGCCGATCAGCACGCCTTTTTCCTTGAGGTGCTTGACGCGCCCGAGGTCGCTGAACACCTTCTCCTGCGCCTTCTCGCGCACCGAGCAGGTGTTGAAGAGGATGAGGTCGGCTTCCTCCACGTCCTGCGTGGGTTCGTAGCCCTGGGCGGCGCCCAGCACGTCGGCCATCTTGTCCGAGTCGTACTCGTTCATCTGGCAGCCGAAGGTTTTGATGAAGACTTTCTTGCTCATGGGGAATTCCGGTGGGGAAAAGGCGCCGCCCGGCGGGCGAGCGCCAAAGGCGCGGCCGCAGCGCGCGCTGCGGCGGGCGCCGGAACGGTCAGTTGGTGGTGCGTGCCGGCGTGCCGGCGGGCGAGGCCTGTTGCGACTCGAAGATGAAGTTGCGCTGCGTGCCGTGGCCGGCGCGCTTTTCCTTGGCCTCGGCCTCGGTGAGCAGCCACACCAGGTGCACCTGGCCGCGCTGGTCAAGGGTGTAGTTCACCACCCGTTCCTGGTTGATCAGGGTGGAGGACATCACGAGCTTGTTCTGGCTGTCCAGGATGCGCGCGCCGGGCGCGAAGCGCGTAGGGCGGTCGTCCATGGCCACCAGGGGCGGTTGCACCACCACCATGGAGCCGCGCAGGGCCTTGGCCGGAAAGCTGCGCTGCACGGCCTGTGCCTGTGCGGTGGTGGCGGGAACGAGGGCGGCGGCGAGCAGGGTGCTCAGGCCGGCGAGGGTGGCCACGAGGGCGGGTCTGCAGCGGTTCATGGTATGTGTCCAGAGGCTGTGGGGAAGGGCGCGGCGCTCCCGCGCGCGAGGGGCGATTGTCTCACGCGGGGCTGTCGGGGCGGGCTCAGTCCGTCGACGCGCGCCAGCCTTCGATCTGCTGCTCCAGCCCGCCGATGAACGCGGCCAGGTAGGCCTCGAAACCAGCGTCCAGCGGCCGCTCGTGCCCGCTCTGCCAGCGCAGGATGAAAGCGCGGTTGACCAGCGCGGGCAGATGGCGCGCCACCGCCGGGTAGCGCAGCGCGGAAATCTCGTGCGTGCGCGCCTGCATGGCGGCCTGCCAGGCTTCGGTGTCTTCGCCGGGTACCGGCGCGAACTCCATCGTCGGGTAGCCGCACATGGCCGCCACGATGGCGTTGTAGGCCGGCACGATCTGCACGTCCGGGCAGCCAGCGTCTTCCAGCGCCTGCAGGATGCGCTCGATCAGGTCGGTGTTGCGTTCGGAGTTGGAGAGCAGGCGCGCGCCCACCAGCTGTGCCATGTGCGGGTGCCTGCGCATGGTCTTGCGGTACTGCCGGAACAGCGCGCGCAGCCAGTCCTGCCAGTCCAGCCGGCCACGCGGCGGAATGGCCTGCGCCATGGTCACGGTGCAGACCTCGCCGAGCAGCGCGTTCTTGCTGGGGAAATACCAGTACAGCGCGGTCGGGTAGACGCCGAGCGAACGCGCCACGTCGCGCAGGCTGAAGGCATCGAGCCCCTTCTCTGCGATGAGGGCGAGCGCCACGGCCGCGATCTTCTCGTGCGTGAGGCCGTCGGGCTTTGGCACCGCCTGGCGTGCCCGCTTCGCGGTGGTGCTCACGCGGCGGGGCCGATCAACTCGCGGTAGCGCTGCACGAAGGCCTCGAAGGCCTGCACGTACTTGTCCACGTGCGAGGCGCGGATGGGCAGAGAGAGCACGGTGAAGCCGCGCCGCGCCACATAGATGCCGGCCTCGAGCATGTGGAAGAAATACAGGTCCTTGATGCGCGGGTCAGCGTCGCTGGTGTCGCCGATGTGGGTGATCGGCCGTGCCGTGGCCTGCAGGTTCATCAGCGAACCCAGGCCGGTGAATTGCAGCGCCACGCCCTGCGCGCGGCACACCGCATTCAGGCGGTCGCGCATGCCGTCGCCCAGCGCATTGAGGGTCAGCGCGGCGTCGGCGGTGTAGATGTCGCGCAGGCCGGCAATGCCCGCCGACATGGTGAGCACGTTGTTGTTGAAGGTGCCGGCGTGGGCCAGTGCGCCGGCACGGCGCGGGTCGAACAGCGCCATCACGTCGGCCCGGCCGCCAAATGCGCCGAAGGACATGCCACCACCGATGTACTTGCCCAGTGTGGTCAGGTCGGGCGCGATGCCCAGCTGGCCCTGGCGCCCGTGCGGCCCGAGGCGCGAGGTCATCACCTCGTCGAAGATGAGCAGCGCACCGGCGTCGGTCGCGGCCTGGCGCAGCGCCTCGAGAAACGCCGGCTCGGCGGGAATGCAGCCACCCGCGCCCTGCATGGGCTCCACCAGCACCGCGGCGATGTCGCTCGCGTGCGCCTGGATGAGCGCCGCCGCGCCGGCCGCGTCGTTGAAGCGCCCGATCAGGAAATCGTGCGGCACGTTCACTGGCGACGGGCCGCCCGCGAAGGTGAGCACACCGCCGTGGTACGCGCCCTTGAACACGAGCACCTTGCCGCGTTGCGTGAACGCCTTGGCCACGGCAATCGCCATCAGGTTGGCCTCGGTGCCCGAGTTGGTGAAGCGCAGCTGGGCGATGGATGGGAAGCGGTCGCAGACCAGCCGCGCGAGCTGGCTCTCCAGCAGGTTGTGGCCGGTGAGGTTGATGCCGTTGTCCAGCGCGGCCTGCACCGCCGCGCGGATCACCGAGTGCGAGTGGCCGTACAGGCCGGCGGTGAATTCGGCGAGGAAGTCGGTGTACTCGTGGCCGTCGGCATCCCAGAGCCGGCAGTCCTCGCCTTTGCGCATCGCCAGCGGAAAGGGGTCGTAGAACAGCACGCTGCGCGTGTTGCCGCCCGGCATCACCTGCAGCGCGCGTTCGTGCTGGGCGTGGCTGGCCGGGTTGCGCTGGGCAAAGTCGGCGCTGGCCTGCGCGACGGCGGCGGCGACTGCTTCGTCGCGGGAGAGGATGGACATGCTCAGTGCTCCGTCATCGATGTGAATGCTGTTCACTGTACAGGAATCGTTGTACGGTGTACAGGATTTCGATTCAGGCCTTGTGCATCAGCACCACGTTCGCGCAGGGCACCTCGACCCGCCAGCCGTGGTGGCCAGCGAGCCAGCGCAGTGTGGCCTCGCGGTAGAACACCACGTGTGTCGGGTCGCGCCGGTAGTGCCAGTTGGCGAAGCGCGCGTCGTCGGTCTGGAAGCGCGTCATCAGCGCCAGCCAGCCGCCGGGCCGCAGCAGGCCGTCCAGTCGCCGGAACTCGGCGGCGGGTTCGTGGAAATGCTCGGCCACCTCGGTGCAGGTGATGAAGTCGTAGGCGGTGTCGAGCGCCGCGCTGTCCGGGTGGAAGAGCGGGTCGTACAGCGCCACCGTGTGGCCGGCCTCGCGCAGCATGCCGGCCAGCACCGGCCCGGGGCCGCAGCCGTAGTCCAGCCCGTGGCAGCCTGGCGGCAGGCGCTGCAGCAGCGGTGTGGCCACGCGCGCCAGGAACGTGCGGTAACCGGCATCGCCTTCAGCGTTCTGGTGCAGCGCGTATTCGGCACGCTCGGCCTCGATCGACGGCCGTTGTTCCGGGAAAAGAAAGGTGGCTTCGCAGCGGTCGCAGCGGCCGTAGGCGCGGTCCCCGACCACCTGGAACGGCCGGCCGTCAGGGCTTTCGCAGACGGGGCAGCGCATGGCGGGCAGGCGGGTGGCTTACTTCCAGCGCACCGGTTCGATGTGCACGCTGCCGCGCTCGCTGGAAAGCGTGAGCGCGCCTTCCTGCACGGTCGCTTGCAGCTGCATGCTGCGCTCGGCGAGTTGGGCCAGGGCAGGCGCCACCTCGGTCGGGAGCCGCCAGGCCTGCAGGCGGTCGAGCCGGCTGAGCTTGCCCTCGATGCCGCGCCACCAGACGTCGGCCGCGCTGCCGAAGGCGTAGACAACTACCGCATCGGCCTTGCTGCAGGCCTTGGCCAGCGGTTTGTCTTCCGGTTGGCCGACCTCGATCCACAGGCGCTTGCGGCCGGTGAAATCGGTCAGCGAAACGTCGGGGTCGTCGGGGTCGGACAGGCCGGCACCAAAGGCCAGCGTGCCGTCGCCCCGGCAGGTGTCCTGCAGCTCGTGCGCGTGGATCGCCATGGCCACCAGCCGGACCATCATCCGCTCATCGGTCTCGCTCGGGTGGCGGGCCAGGGTGAGCGCGTGGTCGGCGTAGTAGCCGTGGTCAATGTCGGCGATCTGCAGGTTCGCCTTGAAGATGGTGGACTTGAGGGCCATATGCGAAACACCCCCCGCGTCGCCTTCGGCGCCACCCCCCTCGAGGGGGGCGACACCTTGGGCCGGCGAAGCCGGACCCCCGGTGTCTCTGGTGGGCGTCGCCTCGAGCGGGGCGGAATATGGATTGAACGAAAAAAAGCGGGCTCCGTTGCCGGAGCCCGCTTTTTGAGATGCTGGTGGCGATAGGTGGACTTGAACCACCGACATCAGCATTATGAATGCTGCGCTCTAACCAACTGAGCTATATCGCCAGCGAAGCGCGCATTATAGCCCGGTTTTTTTTGTCCGCCCTTCAGCGGTTCTTGAAATCGGGCTTGCGCTTGTTCACGAAGGCGTCCATGCCTTCCTTCTGGTCTTCGGTGGCAAACATCGCGTGGAACAGGCGGCGTTCGAACATCACCCCGTCGGACAGCGTGCCCTCGAACGAGCGGTTCACGGCTTCCTTGGCCGCCATCACGCTGGGCAGCGACAGGCCGCAGATGACCAGTGCGGCGCCAAGGGCTTCGTCCATCAGCTTGTCCAGCGGCACCACGCGGCTAACCAGGCCGGCGCGCTCGGCTTCGATGGCGTCCATCATGCGGCTGGTCAGCACCATGTCCATGGTCTTGGCCTTGCCCACCGCGCGCGGCAGGCGCTGCGTGCCGCCCGCGCCGGGGATGATGCCGAGCTTGATTTCCGGCTGGCCGAATTTCGCGTTGTCCGCGGCGATGATGAAGTCGCACATCATCGCCAGCTCGCAGCCGCCGCCGAGCGCAAAGCCGCTCACGGCGGCGATCACCGGCTTGCGGATGCTGCGGATGGTTTCCCAGTTGCGGGTGATGTAGTCGCCGTTGTAGACGTCGGCGAAGGTGTAGGTGGCCATGGCGCCGATGTCGGCACCGGCGGCGAAGGCCTTCTCGCTGCCGGTGACGATCATGCAGCCGATGCCCTCATCCGCATCGAAGCCCTTGAGCGCCGCGCCCAGCTCGTCCATGAGCTGGTTGTTGAGCGCGTTGAGCTGCTTGGGCCGGTTGAGCGTGACGATGCCCACGCGGCCTTCGGTGCGCACGGTGATGCATTCGGGTGGGGTGGCGGCGGTCATGGCGTCTCCTGCGGGTGGTGTCGATGGAAGTCCATCACTATATCGGGGCCGCACCAAGGGAAAACATTAACCGACCGATTGGTTGGTTAATGGTAAATTGCGCCTGACACCAACGAATTCCCCCAGGAGACAAGCCGACCATGAGCAACGCCACCGTTGTCTATGAGGAGCGCGGGGCCGTGGCCCTGGTCACGCTCAACCGCCCCGATGCGCTGAACAGCTTCACCCGCCAGATGCACACGGAGCTCTGGGCCGCGCTGGACCGCGCCGAAGCCAATCCGCAGGTGCGGGCGCTGGTCATCACGGGCGCGGGGCGCGGCTTCTGCGCCGGTGCCGATCTGGCCGAATTCGATTTCGCGCCCGGCCCCGATCTCGTGAAACGCGCCGACCCCGGCCCGGTGATCGACCAGGCGTTCAACCCCACGGTGCGCCGCCTGCAGGGGCTGCGCGTGCCGACCATCGCCGCGGTGAACGGCGTGGCCGCCGGCGCGGGCGCTTCGCTCGCCATGACCTGCGACATCGCCATCGCGGCCACCGGCGCGAGCTTCATCCAGGCCTTCAGCAAGATCGGCCTGATCCCCGATGCCGGCGGCAGCTGGTTCCTGGTCGAGCGCCTGGGCCTGGCGCGCGCCATGGCACTCGCCATGACCGGCGACAAGCTGCCCGCTGCGCAGGCGAAGGAATGGGGTCTGGTCTGGGACGTGTCCGACGACTGCGTGGGCGCGGCCCTCGCGCTGGCCGAGCGCCTGGCCACCATGCCCACCAAGGCGCTGGTGGCGACGCGGGCCCTGCTGCGCGATGCGGGTACGCGCACGCTGGACCAGCAGCTCGACGTGGAGCGCGACACCCAGTCGGCCCTGGGGCGCACACACGACTACATCGAAGGCGTGATGGCGTTCCGCGAGAAGCGCCCGGCGAAGTTCAAGGGTGAGTGAACGATGAACCCACAAGAGCGCGCGAGCAAGGTGGGCGAGACCATGTTCGCGGTCGACACCGCGAGCAAGGACACCATGGGCATGGAACTGCTGGCCTGCGAACCCGGCCGCGCCGTGATGCGCATGGCCGTGCAGCCGCTGCACCTCAACGGGCACCAGATCTGCCACGGCGGTTTCATCTTCACGCTGGCCGATTCCACCTTCGCCTTCGCCTGCAACAGCCACAACCGCAACGCGGTGGCCGCGGGTTGCAGCATCGAATTCCTGCGGCCCGCGCACGCGGGCGACGTGCTCACCTGCGAGGGCGTCGAGCAGACGCTGTCGGGCCGGCACGGCATCTACGACATGCGCGTGAGCAACCAGCGTGGTGAGGTGGTGGCCATGTTCCGCGGCAAGAGCGCCGTGATCGCCGGCACCGTGTTTCCCGAGGACGACAAGACATGAACGCTTTTCCCCTGGAGCCGATCGAGAAGGCCAGCGTCGACGAGCTGCGTTCCCTGCAGCTCAAGCGCCTGCAGGCCACGCTGCGCCACGCGTACCAGAACTCACCGGTCTACCGCGCCAAGTTCGACGCCGCCGGTGTGCACCCGGACGACTGCCGCAGCCTGGCCGACCTGGCGAAGTTTCCCTTCACCACCAAGCAGGACCTGCGCGACAGCTACCCCTTCGGCATGTTCGCGGTGCCGCGCGAGAAGTGCGCGCGCATCCACGCCAGCAGCGGCACCACCGGCAAGCCCACGGTGGTGGGCTACACGCTGAAGGACATCGACACCTGGGCCACGGTGATGGCGCGCAGCATCCGCGCCAGCGGCGCGCGGCCCGGCGACCTGGTGCACGTGAGCTACGGCTATGGCCTGTTCACCGGCGGCCTGGGTGCGCACTACGGCGCCGAGAAACTGGGCCTCACGGTGGTGCCCTTCGGCGGTGGCCAGACCGAACGGCAGGTGCAACTGATCCAGGACTTCCGGCCCGACATCATCATGGTGACGCCGAGCTACATGCTGGCCATTGCCGACGAGTTCGAGCGGCAGGGCATGGACCCGCGCGAGAGCAGCCTGCGCCTGGGCATCTTCGGCGCCGAGCCCTGGACCAACGACATGCGCCTGGCGATCGAGCAGCGCATGGGCATCGACGCGGTGGACATCTA
>VFQQ010002405.1_pt1 | contig 21230 bp, 17 predicted proteins | sample 3512341 | NCBI WGS metagenome assembly VFQQ01 (sample SAMN10412373, study PRJNA504923) | tailings metagenome | isolation source: Relicate 2 Philex TSF1 revegetated site | place: Philippines: Tuba, Benguet | collected 2017-08-29 | reverse complement strand
AAGAAAGGAAGCAGAACGCCTGATGATATTCGACACGATAGGTGCCGCATTGAAGCCTGCAGTCGCACCCGCACCGGGCTTTTCGGGCTTCGGTTCATCGATAATGCTGAGCACGATGTATTGCGGGTCTTCCATCGGGAAAGCCGCGACGAAGGCGTTGAACCGGACAGTCGAAGAGTAACGACCGTTCACGACCTTTTCGGCCGTGCCGGTCTTGCCGCCGACGCGATAGCCGGGGACTGCAGCGCGCTTGCCGGAGCCGCCGGGCGCGGTTGCGTTCAAGCGGTAGAGATAGCGCATATCCTCGCCGGTCTTCTCCTTAATCACCCGTGTGGCCACAGCATCGGCCTGGGCCTGCGTGCGCGGCAGGAATGTCGGCTCGAACAGCAGGCCGCCATTCATCAGCGCCGCAGCGCCAACCGCCGTCTGCAACGGCGTCGTCGACATGCCGTGACCGAACGCGATGGTGATCGAATGAACCTTCTTCCAGACTTTCGGCTCGGAGGGACGCGCCACTTCCGGAAGCTCGGTCTTCATGCGGTCAAGCAGGCCGATACGCTTCAGGAACTCGCGGTGTCCTTCGATACCGACCACGTCGGCCTCACGCGCCGAGCCGATGTTCGACGAATAGATGAACACTTCCGGCACGGTCAGGATGCGGCCCTTGCCATGGAAGTCGCGGATCGTCTGGCGGCCGATGGTGATCGGCTTGCGCGCGTCGAAGGTGCTGTTGAGCGTGACCTTGCCCGAATCCAGCGCCATCGCGGTGGTGAAACTCTTGATGGTCGAGCCCATCTCGTAGGTGCCCGCCGACATGCGGTTCAGGTGATCCTTGTCGAGCGCGTTGTAGGGATTGTTCGGGTCGAAGTCCGGCACGGACGCCATGGCCAGCACTTCACCGGTCTTGGCATTGAGCACGACCGCACCCGCCGCTATGGCATGGTATTTCTCCATGGCGCGGGAAACCTCGTCGCGCACGATGTGCTGAACGCGCAGATCGATCGAGAGCCGCACCGGCTTCAGGTCTTTCGGAATTGCCAGACCCGAGGCCTGCAGATCGGCAAGGCCCTGATCGTCGATATATTTCTCCATTCCGGCGATGCCCTGATTGTCGATATTGGTCAGGCCGAGAATATGCGAGGCAGTCGGGCCGCCGGGGTAGAAACGGCGCTTTTCGGTACGGAAACCGATACCGGGCAGGCCGAGCTGCATGATATCGTTCTGCTGCTTGGGCGAAAGCTGGCGCTTCAGCCAGACGAAGCCGGTGCCGCTCTTCAGCTTGTTGTAGGTCTGCTCGACCTCGATATCAGGCAACACCGTCTGGAGCTTCTCGATCACCTCGTCCGCATCGACGATGCGGCGCGGTTCGGCAAACAGCGAAGCCGTCTTGATGTCGGTTGCCAGCACCTCGCCGTTACGGTCGACGATGTCCGGACGCGAAGCAGTAACCCGCGAGACGGGACCACCCGAAGCTTCCGGGTCCTGGAAGCCGAGATAGACGAGCCGTCCGGCGATGGTTGCGTATATGCCCAGGAACACCGCCATGGTCATGACCACACGGTTTTTCGAGCGCCCGCCTGTTGCCTTGCGTGCACCCTCGACGACGATCGACGCTGTCGAGGATTCAGCCTTCGAGATGCGCTTGCGCCAAAACTTCATCATCGAACAACCGCCCCCGTCGTTATCGTCTTGTCTGGTCCGTTGTCGGCCATGCCGCCGAGCCGTTGCGAGGAAAAATCCGGCACATCGACAGGACGCGCCGGCAGATCGTCCAGGCTGACGATCTGGCGACCCTCCACCGGCTGAAGCTGAAGCTGGGACTGATACAGCTCCGACAGCTTCTGCAGGCGGGCGGGCTGGGTCAGCAGGCTCCAGTCGGCCTTCAGCAGATCGATGGAGTCTTCCTCGAAGCGTATCTGCTGCTCGATCTTGCGCGCGGCATCGAGCTGGCTTTCCGCATCATGCTTGGTCTTGTAGGTGAAGGCTGCCGCCGAAACCATGACCGCGATGAGAACGATGTCGCTTGTGCGGAACATTTGTTTCTTACCTCTCAGGCCGGATTTCGGGGAGTTTGGGCAGGCCGAAGATCGACAGGTCGTCGGAACGCGCCGGTGCTTCCGTGCGGATCGCGGCGCGCAGCTTGGCAGAACGCGCGCGTGGATTTGCCTCGGTTTCAGCCTCGGACGGACCTACGGCGCCGCCCGCCTTCTGGAACGTCGCCGCCTTGACCTGCGTTTCGGGCATGTAGCGCGAGCCCGCAACGCTGCCAGAGCGATCAGCAATGAAGCGCTTGACGATGCGATCCTCGAGCGAATGAAAGGTCACGACAACGAGCCGTCCGCCCGGCTTCAATGCCCGCTCGGCGGCAAACAACGCCCGCGCCAGCTCGCCAAGCTCGTCATTGACGTAAATACGCAGCGCTTGAAAAACGCGCGTGGCCGGATGGATCTTGTCCTTCGGATTGCGCCCGACATGATCGGCAATCGCCTCGGCCAGATCGCGGGTGCGCTCGAAAAAGCGTACTGCGCGACGCTTCTCGATCATGCGCGCGATGCGCCCCGCATGACGCTCTTCACCGAGAAAGCCGAAAATGCGGGCGAGATCGCCCGACTTGAAGCGGTTGACGACATCGGCAGCACTGAGACCGGCCTGCGCCATGCGCATGTCGAGCGGCCCATCGAAACGGAATGAAAACCCGCGCTCGGCCTGGTCGAGCTGCATCGAGGAAACGCCGATATCGAGTACGACGCCATCGACATCATGTGCGTAATCGTCAAGCTGCGAGAACGGCCCATGCACCAGTTGGAGCCGACCGCCCGATTGCGCCTCGAGCTCCCGCCCCGCAGCAATCGCATCGGGATCGCGATCGACGGCGACGACATTCGCACCCTGCGCCAGAATTGCTTTCGTATAGCCACCGGCGCCGAATGTGCCATCGACGATCCTGTCGCCAGCCTTCAGGGCCAGTGCTGCAATCACTTCGTCGAGCAAAACCGGAATGTGGGGAGCCGATCCGCCAACGGCATGATCGTCATCGCCGTGACTTGTCATCATTCCGCTTCCTCCACCGGCTTTGCGCCCGCCCGCTGCCGAAGCTTCAAGAGCCGCGTCCGCACGTCCGCGCCATAGGCGCGCAGACGTTCCGGCTCCCACATCTGGAAGAAAGCGCCACGCCCGACGAACACTACCTCCGAGGAGATGCCGGTATGCTCGCGCATGAAATCCGAGATCGTGATGCGGCCGTCCTGATCCAGCTTCAGGAACATCCCGTCGCCATGACAGAAGAAGGACATGTCGTCCGCAGTCTGAAGAAAGGGATCTTCCTGCGCGATGCGCTGCTCGTAGCGGTCGAGAAGATCGAGCCCGCCGACATCCAGCGCCGGAATGTCCAGTGCGCGCAAGGCATAGAGTTCCGAATAGCCGCGCTTCTGTACGACCGAGCGGAAATGCGCCGGAACCGAAACCCGGCCCTTGGCGTCGATCCTGTTCACCGCATTGGACAGAAACCGGTCCATCAATAGATACAGCCGCCCCCGTCGCGTCACTTGCCATCATGTCCGCCGCGTTGCCGCAACGCGGTGCCTTCGAACCAAGATCCCTGCTTTCGAATGCTAAAAGATCGCCCCGCGCGACCGCCGCGACTGCTCGCTTGGTGAACGCTTCACTCGGGACCGGAACGAAGTCTTGATTGTCCGAATGGGATAACATGGGCCAATATGGGCGTCAACGGGAACAGACTACACAACGGCTGCCGCGCGGCCGCTTTCGGCGGCTTTGATGGCATTGCCACCTTTATCGTCCATTAAGCCTAACGAACCGTTTAGAAGTGCTGGCCCAGCGGCACTCGCCTTGCCCACGCCAGCCAGCCGGAATAGCGTTGCAACGAACAGAAAACCTGCCGAAAGCATTGAAAGCATGTCCGAAGACAGCAAATCGCGCGCCGCAACACTTGCTCATTTGCGCGGCAGAAAGCTCGAACGAGGCCAGCCGGTTCCGCTGCCGCTGACCATGGCGGCAACGTTTCACGCCCCCGGTGATTCGACCGGCTTTCACCAATATGGCCGCTTCTCCAATCCGACCTGGGATGCCGTAGAGGAACTGCTTACCCATCTGGAAGACGCGCCCAGCGTTGCCTTCCCCTCCGGCATGGCGGCGATCGCGGCCGTGTTTTTTGCATTGCTGAAGTCCGGGGACCGCATTCTCCTGCCCGCCGACGGCTATCACACCACCCGCATCCTCGCCGACCGGTTCCTGGGCAAGCTCGGCGTCGAACTGGATGTCCGGCCCACAGCGACCTTCCTCGATGGCGGATTTACCGGCTATCGGCTGGTCTTCGTCGAAACGCCGTCCAACCCGACACTCGACATCTGCGACATCACTGCGGTCGCCGAAGCCGCTCATGCGGCCGGCGCGATACTTATTGCCGACAACACGACGATGACGCCCTATGGCCAGCGCCCGCTCGACCTCGGTGCGGATATCGTCGTGGCCGCCGACACCAAGGCGCCGAACGGCCACTCCGACGCCTTGTTCGGCCATGTCGCCAGCCGCAACGCCGATATCATCACCGCCATCAAGGACTGGCGTCAGACCGCCGGCAGCATCCCCAGCCCGTTCGATGCGTGGCTGGTGCATCGCGGCCTTGAAACGCTGGAAGTGCGGTTCGACCGCATGTGCTCGTCCGCCGAGGTAATCGCGCGCCGGCTGAAGGAGCATCCGGCGGTCAAACTCGTGCGCTTTCCGGGACTTGAGGGCGATCCTTCGCACAATCTCGCCCGCGCGCAGATGGAACGCTTCGGCTTCCTGGTCAGCATCGTGCTTGATTCGGAGGATCAGGCCGAGGATTTCATCAATGGCTGCGCCCTGATGCAGGCGGCAACCTCCTTCGGCAGCATCCACACTTCCGCCGAGCGCCGCACCAAGCGCGGCGACGCGGTGCCGCCGGGGTTCGTGCGCATCGCGATAGGCTGCGAGCCGGTGGAGGAACTTTGGACGGCGATCAAGGCTTCACTGGATAATGTGAGCGGCTGAATTCAATCAGCCGGCGATATCGTCGGCCGAGATATCGCGTTTGCCGTGGAGAACGCGGAGGATTTGGACGTGGTCCTCGGCGATCCGGTAAAATGTCAGATATTCACCCAGAACCACATGCCTGATGCCCGCGGCAATGTCGGTTCGCTCCATGCCGGAATAAGGCTGCGTTGCAAGCAATTCCCAGCGAGCCTCAAACCGGTCAAGAAGGCGATCAGCCGCCGCCTCGTTCTCAGCGGCGACGTAAAGCCATATTTCTATCAAATCCTCTTCTGCCCGGGCCGACTTCCTTACCGGCAGATAGGTCATCAGCGGCCCTTCGCCAGTCGACTGCGCGCTTCGCGTTTGATCTCTTCCATCGAGACAAAGCGCCCCGGCCCACTGTCGATCCCCTCCTGGATAAGCGCCCGCAACTCCTCGATCGAGTAACCGAACAGATCGCGGCGCTCTTTCCACTGGCGCAGCGCGTCGCGGATGACTTCGCTGGCCGACGCATATTCGCCAGCCGCGACGGCGTCGTCCACGCTTGCCGCGAGTTCCGGCGAGAGCGTGATGCTGCGCTTGTCGACATGTCCCATGGCGCATCTCCTTTGCCCCGGAAAGGTACGATTAAATCGTACCACATTCAAGAAGCGCTCTTGAACGGGACAAACCGATTCACCGCGCAAACCCGATGAATCGATACACGGAGAAAGTCGGACAAACCGTTGAAACGAAAGCGCTTCGGTAAAATGCCAGCCGGCCTGTAAGCCGGGTTCTGTATGGCCCTTGCGCCTTGCGGCGCAAAAACGTGGCGACCATTCGTCTTGGACGCATGTTGCCATGCGCCTCATGCAACCTACCCGGATGGCGGGGCCGGAAACAGCCCTGAGAGTTGCCTCTCATACCATCCCTATTCGGTTTTGCTCCCGGTGGGGTTTACCTTGCCGCTCCTGTTGCCAGTCGCGCGGTGGGCTCTTACCCCACCCTTTCACCCTTACCGCGCAAAGCGCGGCGGTTTGCTTTCTGTGGCACTTTCCCTGGGGTCGCCCCCGCCGGTCGTTATCCGGCACCGTGTTTCCATGGAGCCCGGACTTTCCTCACCCGCAGCCTTTCGGCTCTCGCTGGTGCGGCCGCCCGGCCGGCTGGCAATGCGTATAAAGGGGTTCACGCCCGAAAAGGCAAATGAAAAAGCCTGCTTTTTCAAGCAGGCTCATGCATTCCCCCACAATAGCAGTCAGAGGCCGTTTGATAATTCGCTCTGCCGAGGCATATGGCGTGGTTTTAGAGAACCGGAGCGGAGCGTACGTTAAAGTACGTGAGCACCGGAAGCGCAGAAAACCGCGTCGGATGACCGGCAGAGTAGAGTTAGCAAGCGGCTTCTCAGTTCATCGCCAGCTGCTGCTTCACCTTGCTGCAATAGGCCGACGAAACCGGGTTCATGCGCGTTGCGGCATGGCCGGCGTTGTACTTGAGAACCGTGCCGCAGGTGGTGCCGCCGCCCAGCGAATGGGCCATGGCAAGATACTTCATGCCGAATTTGATGTTGGTCTCGGGATTGAACAATCCACCGGCACCGCCGCTGTAGCCCATCATGCGGGCCGTCGAAGGCTTGATCTGCATCAGGCCGATTTCGCCGGCGCTGCCGCGCGCATTCGGATTATAATTGCTTTCGACGCGGATGACCGCATGGGCGAGCGACACCGGCACGCCATAGGTGGCGGCGTAACGGGCAACGATGCTGCCATACTGGGCACCGGCATATTTCTGATCGTTTGCGCCCTTCTTGCCGATGGAAGCTGTCTCGGTCATATCGATTTCGGTCTTCTTGCCGCTTTTGCGGCTTTTCAGCACCACCTGCTTGACCTTCGAACCGGTCTTTTGAGCCTTGGCCTTCTTGACGCTCGTCTTCTTCGCGCTCGCCGTCTTCTTCACCTCAGGCTTCGAGACCTTCGCATCAGCGACCTTGACGTTCGCTTTTCCCTTGGCCGCGGGCACGACAACGACGTTTTCGTCACTTCTTATGGAATTGGCCTGGGCATTCGCGGCAAAGCCTATCAAGCCGGCAGCAAAAGCTGCCGTGAGAACGGTCAGTTTCTTCATGATTACCTAATCTGTTTATTGGCCGCGTGAAGAAATCACGCAGCAAACCCTTACTCAACGGCAAGCTATCTTGGGGACATCTTCACCATCTGCACGGCGATGGGTTTGCCGGTCGATTTGGCGGCAATGAAGGCCGGCAAAGTAACTTTAGGTTACACTTTGTAATCCCAACGCTCGCAGCGGTATACTTCAGGCGGCGCTGGCTGGCAGTCTGGACAGCAGGCGGCGCAGGGTCTCGACGGTTGCGGGATCGGCAATGCCGTCCACCCTGCGAACGCGAAAATGACGCTGGAACGCCGCAACCACGATTTCCGTCCCGGCGTCGAAAATTCCAGTGATTTCAATTCCATAGCCATAAAGCGCGAGCATCGACTGCAACTGCTCGACGGCAATGCCCTCGTCTCCGGGCTCCAGGCTCACGCCCTTGCGCGTGCGTGCAGGCTCCACGAAATGGCCGATCCCTGCATGCGCCAGAATACGCCACGGAAATTTTTCGCCGGGGTCCACCTTGCGACCCGGTGCCACATCAGAATGCGCTAAAATTCTTTCCGGAACGATGCCGTGCCGCCTGGAAATTCCATCACAAAGCCCGATAACCGCCTCAATCTGCCGCCTCGGAAACGGTTTGTAGCCGAGAGAATGCCCCGGATTGACGATCTCGATACCGACCGACCAGGAGTTGATATCGGTCTCCCCGCGCCACGAACTCTTGCCGGCATGCCAGGCGCGATCGCTCTCGCGCACCATCTGGACGATGCGCCCATCCTCATGCACCAGATAATGCGACGACACCTCGCTTGCCGGGTCGCAGAGCCAGGCCTCCGCGCCCTCGCCCGTCGCCATTCCCGTATAGTGGAGAATGATCATGTCCGGTCGGTCAGTGCCGCGGCGCGGCGTAAAATTCGGGGAGACTCGGACCTCGGCGCCGGAATGGTCGGGCGCAAATCCGCTCATGCGGCGCGCGCTCCGCGCTCGATCAGGTCATAAGCGGCGTTGATCGCGGCGACACGCGTTGTGGCGATCTTGATGAATTCTTCCGGCAGGCCGCGCCCGATCAGCTTGTCCGGGTGGTTGTTCGCCACAAGCCTGAGATAGTGCTTGCGCACATCGTCGAACGGCTTGCCACGCTCGATGCCGAGGACGACGTAGGGATCGGCCTCGCCGAGATCGAGATGCCGCGACAGGATGGTTTCGTAATGCGCCTCCTCGATCCGGAAAATCTCCGAAACGCGCTTCAGAAACAGGCTCTCGCGCTCATGCAGCACGCCGTCCGACTTGGCGATGTGGAACAGCCCGTCGAGAATGTCTTCCAGCATCGCGCAATTCTTGTGGCCCGAGCCGCAAAGCCCGGCCATGCGCTGCGCATAGATTTCGAAACCCGCGACATCCTGCTTGGCGAGATCGTAAAGGCGCGCGACATTGTGTGCTTCCTTCGGCGGAATCTCGAAAATCTCGCGGAAGGCGCGGATTTCATCCTGCGTCACGACGCCGTCGGCTTTCGCCATCTTGGCCGACAGCGCGATCATCGCCACCGAAAACGAAACGCGGCGGCGCAATTCGGCATCGCCCTCGAACACCGTGCGAACCGCCTCGACCACATCGGCGATGCCGGATGCTGCGGAAGCCGAAACGCGGTTGATGAAGTCGCCTATGCTGGCCCAAATCGACATTGCCGCTTCTTACGGTGAAACGGCCTGTTTGGCGAGGTTGAATCCATCGCTGCGACAAAAGGAAAGGCCGGGTTTCCCCGGCCTTTCGCGGCAGCCTGAGCCGCCATACTCTGATTTACGCGTACTCAGTTACTTACTGCGCAGGCGCGGCAGGCTGAGTGGTCGTACCGCCAGTACCCGTGCCCGCATCAGGTGCGGGAGCCGCTGCCGGCGGCGTTGCCGGTTCGGTCGTGGCGGGCGGAGTGGTGCTCTGCGTCGTCGTGCTGTCGGAGCTGTCGCTGCACGCTGCGATACCGAAAAGCGCGACGGCGGAAACTGACGCAAGAATGAACTTCTTCATAATATCTCTCCTTCACAAACAACGCCTGCTTTATCAGGCGGTCGTGTCTAAAATGTGCAAACTACAGATTGGGTTGCGTCACTTACGCTGACACGAAGAAACATTTCGTCAATTGGCTGAACACTTTAGCACTTGAAGAAGTAGACTTTCCGTCCCTACAGACTCGCCGCCCCCCGCGCCGCCTGGTCGTACTGCCCCGACAGCGCGCGCATGAGCGCCGCGATGCCGCTCACGTCGGCTTCATCGAATTTCAGCCCCTTGACGCTGGAGACCAGCAGCGCCTCGCGCACCTCACGGTAGCGCCGGCACGCATCCGCCCCCTCTTGCGTCACCTTGACGGTCTTTTCCTTACCGCGCCGCCCGGTCTCGATCAGCCCCAGCCCTTCCAGCTTCTTCAGCGCATAGGCCACCACATGGGTGTCCTCGATGTTGTACATCATGCAGATATCGGCCAGCGTCTTCTCGCGAGCGCGGTGGTTGGTGGCATGCAGGATGAGCACATCGAGCGGTGCCAAGCCCTGCAACCCGGCCGCCCCCATGCAGCGTACCATCCAGCGCTGAAAGGCGTTGCCCAGCACCGTCAGCGCGAATTCCATCTCCGAAAGCGCCGGCATACCGCCATCGGCCAGATGAGCGGCCGCCACGATCGGACCGACGAGAGGTTTCGTTTCAGTCATCAGCGCGCTGCCTCATTTACATTTTATCTACAAAACATTGACGAAATAGCTTCGTTTTGCTGTATAGCAGTCTTGGCCCTGACATCCAAGATCGCTTTCCGGGAGACACTCGCATGAACGCCAAGACATGGGATTTCTGGATCGATCGTGGCGGCACCTTCACCGATGTCATCGGCCGCGACCCGGAAGGCGGCCTGCATCCGCGCAAGCTTCTCTCCGAAAACCCGGAAGCCTATAGCGACGCCGCCATACAGGGCATCCGCGATCTACTGGGTGTGGCGACTGGTGAGCCGATCCCTTCCGAGCGCATCGGCGACATCAAGATGGGCACGACGGTCGCCACCAATGCGCTGCTGGAACGCAAGGGCGACCGCGTCCTTCTGCTCATCACCAAGGGGTTTCGCGATGCGCTGCGCATCGCCTATCAGGCTCGCCCCGACATCTTCGCCAAGGAGATTATCCTTCCGGAACAGCTTTACGAACGCGTCATCGAGGTCGAGGAACGCGTCCGCGCCGATGGCACAGTGGAACGGCTGCTCGACATTGCAGCCGTCAAGCCCGCGATCGAACAGGCGAAGGCCGATGGCATCGACGCCGTCGCCATTGTCTTCATGCATGCCTGGAAATTCCCCGAGCATGAGCAGGTCGTGGCAAAGGTCTGCCGCAAGATCGGCTTTGGGCAGGTGTCCGTGAGCCACGAGGTTTCGCCGCTGGTGAAGCTGGTCGGGCGTGGCGATACCACAGTCGTAGATGCCTATCTGTCGCCGATCCTGTCGCGTTATGTCAGCCGGGTGGCGGGGGAGTTGGGCGTGTCGACACCCCCCTCTGGCCTGCCGGCCATCTCCCCCTCAAGGGGGGAGATTGGCAGCTTCGACGGTGGCGACTTGCTGATCTCCCCCCTTGAGGGGGAGATGGCCGGCAGGCCAGAGGGGGGCGCTCAAGGAAGCGCTCGGCGCAAAGCAACGTCGAGCACTGCCGCAACGACCCCACCCGGCGACTTCGTCGCCACCCTCCCCTCAAGGGGGAGGGAAACGCCCCGCCTGATGTTCATGATGTCCTCCGGCGGGCTTACCGCTGCCGACATGTTCCAGGGCAAGGACGCGCTGCTGTCCGGCCCGGCTGGCGGCGTGGTCGGCATGGTCGAGACCGCCAAAATCGCCGGCTTCGAAAAGGTCATCGGCTTCGACATGGGCGGCACCTCCACCGATGTCGCCCATTACGACGGGGAGTATGAGCGCGCCTTCGATACCGAGGTCGCCGGCGTGCGCGTTCGTGCGCCGATGATGCGCATTCACACCGTTGCTGCCGGCGGTGGCTCGATCCTGCATTTCGAGGCGGGCCGCTTCCGTGCCGGCCCGGATTCGGCCGGCGCAAATCCCGGCCCGGCCTGCTACCGCCGCGACGGGCCGCTCGCAGTCACCGACGCCAACGTCATGCTCGGAAAACTCCAGCCCGATTTCTTCCCCCCGATATTCGGACGCGATCAGGACCAGCCGCTCGACACCAATGTCGTCCGCCGGAAGTTCGAAGCTCTTGCCGCCGAAATAGGCGACGACCGCAGCCCGGAAGCCGTGGCGGAGGGTTTCGTCACCATCGCGGTGGAAAACATGGCCAACGCCATCAAGAAGATTTCCGTCCAGCGCGGCTACGATGTCACCGAATATCTGCTCAACTGCTTCGGCGGCGCCGGCGGCCAGCACGCCTGCCTGGTGGCAGACGCACTCGGCATGGAAGCGGTGCTGATCCACCCCTTCTCCGGCCTGCTCTCGGCCTATGGCATCGGCCTGTCCTCGATTTTTGCATCGCGCCAGCAGGCGCTGCTAAAGCCGCTGGCAGAAGACTCGCTCGGCGCGATCGATGACATGATCGCGGCCCTGCGCAATGACACACTTGCCGAACTCGCCAATCAGGGCATCGCCGAGGAAAACGTCGCGTGGCGGCCCGTGCTGCATGTCCGCTACGACGGCACCGACACCGCCCTGCCCGTCAATTTCGAGGCCGGCTCGGTGACACAGGCCGTTCGCGATTTCGAGGCCGCGCACAAGGCGCAGTTCGGCTTCGTCTACGACAACAAGCCGATGATCGTCGAAGCAGTCGGCGTCGAGGGCACGGATGCCAACGGGCAGGACAAGGCGGAACCCTATGCGCCGGCAGGCCCTGCGCGGACGGATGCCAAACCCTCGGAGAGCCGCCGCATCTTCACCGAAGGCCAATGGCACGAAGCAGGCATCTATCGCCGCAAGGATTTGCGCCCGTCGAACCTGATTGCCGGCCCGGCGCTGATTATCGAAAGCCACCAGACCATCGTCATCGAGCCGGGCTGGCGGGCCGAAATCACCAACCAGAACCACGTCGTGATCCGCCGCATAAGCAAGAAGCGCCGGCAGGCCGCACTCGGCACCGAGGCAGACCCGGTCATGCTGGAGGTGTTCAACAACCTCTTCATGTCGATCGCCGAGCAGATGGGCGTCACGCTGCAGAACACCGCCTATTCGGTCAACATCAAGGAGCGGCTGGATTTCTCCTGCGCCGTCTTCGACCGTACCGGCGCGCTGGTCGCCAACGCGCCGCATATGCCCGTGCATCTCGGCTCCATGGACCGCTCGGTCGAAACAATCATCCGCCTCAACGAGGGCGACATCCACCCCGGCGACGTTTTCGCGCTGAACGCGCCGTACAATGGCGGCACCCATCTGCCGGATATCACGGTGGTAACGCCGGTGTTTTCCCTCCCCCTTGAGGGGAGGGTGGCCGCGGAGCGGCCGGGTGGGGTCGCCGCGGCAGTGCTCGACGTTCTGGCGGTGCCTTCTGAAAGTACCCCCTCCGGCGGCTTCGCCGCCACCTCCCCCTCAAGGGGGGAGGAAATCCTCTTCTACGTCGCCTCGCGCGGCCATCACGCCGATGTCGGCGGCACCGCCCCCGGCTCGATGACGCCGCTGGCAACGACGGTCGATGAAGAAGGCATCCTCATCGACAATTTCCGTCTCGTCGAACGCGGAAAATTCCGCGAGGCCGAGCTTGAGAACCTGCTGACCGACCACCCCTACCCGGCCCGCAACCCGCACCAGAACATCGCCGATCTCAAGGCGCAGATCGCCGCCAACGAGAAGGGCGTCGCCGAGCTGCGAAAGATGGTCGCGCATTTCGGGCTCGACGTGGTCGAAGCCTATATGGGCCATGTCCAGGACAACGCCGCCGAGAGCGTGCGCCGCGTGCTGGAGCGCCTGCCCGACAGTTCCGAATATGAATACCCGACCGACACCGGCCAGATGATCAAGGTGAAAATCACCGTCGACCGCGACAAGCGCGAGGCCACCGTCGATTTCACCGGCACCTCGCCGGTCATGAAGAACAATTTCAACGCGCCCGAACCGGTAGCGCGGGCAGCCGTGCTTTATGCCTTCCGCGTCATGGTCGAGGACATGATCCCGATGAATGCCGGCTGCCTCCGTCCGATCAACATCATCATTCCCGACGGCTGCATGTTGCGGCCGAGCTATCCGGCGGCGGTCGTTGCCGGCAATGTCGAGACCTCGCAGCATGTCACCAACGCGATCTTCGGCGCCATGGGCGCGCTCGCCAATGCGCAAGGCACGATGAACAACCTGACCTACGGCAACAAGAAGTATCAGTACTACGAGACCATCTGCTCCGGCTCGCCGGCCGGCCAGATGAACAACGGTCGTGGTTTTGCCGGCACCTCGGGCGTGCACACCCACATGACCAATTCGCGCCTGACCGACCCCGAAATCCTCGAACTGTGCTTCCCCGTTCTGCTCGAGGATTTTCATATCCGCGAAGGCACGGGCGGCAAGGGCAAATGGAATGCCGGCGACGGCACCAAGCGCACCATCCGTTTCCTCGAAAAGATGGAATGCGCGATCCTGTCCAGCCACCGCGCCGCACCGCCGCGCGGGGTCGATGGCGGCAGCGACGGCGAAGTCGGCTCGACCAAGGTCCGCCGCAACGACGGCAAGGTCGAGGTTCTCAAAGCCTGCGACCAGACTGTGCTGGAAGCAGGCGAAGCGGTGATCGTGACCACGCCGACGCCGGGAGGGTTCGGGAGGGTGTGAGGCGGGGCCTATATTCCTTCTCCCCTTGTGGGAGAAGGTGGATTGGCGCGCAGCGCCAAGACGGATGAGGGGTGTTGGAAGAAACTCCAGCGCCCGCGCTCCGTCCAACACCCCTCATCCGACCTCCCCCGGAACAAGTCCGGGCTCGGCCACCTTCTCCCACAAGGGGAGAAGGTAAAGCTCCTCCTTCGCCGTCAAACTGTCACCCGCCTGTCATGACGCTGCGCTACCCGCTTGCAACAACACAAACGGGGAATCGCCTTGCCATGACCGACGTCTCTTCGGAAATCGGTTTCGCCCGCAACAAGCGTCTTGGAAAAGCGGTCTACCAGAACCGTGCCTTGTCGAAGGAAGGACTTTCCGAGCGCTTGTTCACCCTGCTCTTTTCCGGCCTCGTCTATCCGCAGATCTGGGAAGACCCGGATGTCGATATGGAGGCGATGGAGTTGAGGCAAGGCCACAGCGTCGTCACCATCGCCTCGGGCGGCTGCAACGTGCTGGCCTATCTCACGCGCTCGCCGGCAAAAATCGACGCGGTCGATCTCAACACCGCCCATATCGCGCTGAACCGCATGAAACATGCAGCGGTGCGCCATCTGCCTTCGCATGCCGACCTGTTCCGCTTCTTCGGCAGCGCCGGCAACAGCCATAATTCGGTCGCCTACGACCAGTTCGTCGCGCCAAATCTCGACCGCACCAGCCGGGCCTATTGGGAAAAGCGCAACTTGCGGGGAAAACGCCGTATCGCTGCCTTCGACGGCAATTTTTACCAGAAGGGCCTGCTCGGCCTGTTCATCGCCGCCGGCCACCGCGTCGGCCGCCTCTATGGCGTCGACGTTGCCGAGTTCATGTCGGCAAAGACCATGGAAGAGCAGCGCCGCTTCTTCGACGAGAAGATCGCGCCGGTATTCCAGAAGCGCATGCTGCGCTGGGCGACCTCGCGCAAATCCTCGCTGTTCGGCCTCGGCATTCCGCCGGCGCAATACGATTCGCTTATCACCTCCGGCGACGGAACCATGGCCAGCGTGCTGCATGAGCGGCTGGAAAAGCTCGCCTGCCATTTCCCGCTGAAAGACAATTACTTCGCCTGGCAGGCCTTTGCCCGCCGCTACCCGGAGCCGGGCGAAGCCGCCCTGCCTGCCTATCTCGAAGCTGAAAACTATGAGACCATCCGCGCCAATCTCGATCGCGTGTCGATCCACCACGCCAATTTCACCGAGCTTCTGGCGCAGAAATCGGCTGGTTCCGTCGATCGCTTCGTGCTTCTCGACGCACAGGACTGGATGAGCGACGACCAGCTCAACGCACTGTGGACCGAGATCACCCGCACAGCCGCTCCCGGCGCGCGCGTCATCTTCCGCACCGCCGCCGAGCCGAGCCTGCTGCCCGGCCGCGTCTCGACCGCTTTGCTCGACCAGTGGCGCTACGACGAAGCGCGTTCGCAGGATTACTCAACCCGCGACCGTTCGGCGATCTATGGCGGCTTCCATCTCTACGTGAAGAACTGATGAGCGCGACGGAAACCGCCAGCCATTCAAGCCTGATGGACGGCGTCTACCGCCATCAGCGCCATATCTACGACCTGACGCGCAAATATTATCTGCTCGGCCGCGACCGGCTTATCGACGGGCTGGATGTGCCGGCGGGCGGCACGGTGCTGGAGCTCGGCTGCGGCACCGGGCGCAACATTGTTCTGGCCGCGCGGCGCTACCCGGACGCCATATTCTTCGGCCTCGATATTTCCAGCGAAATGCTGGCGACGGCCAACGCCTCGATCGCCCGCGAAGGCATTGCGGGCCGCGTTGCGTTGGCGCAGGGCGATGCCACCGCCTTCGACACCATATCCCTGTTCGGTGAGAAGGGTTTCGACCGCGTCTTCATCTCCTATTCACTGTCGATGATCCCCGGCTGGGAAAAGGCCGTAGTGGCTGCTCTTGTCGCTCTGAAACCCGGTGGATCGCTGCACATCGTCGATTTCGGCCAACAGGAGCATCTGCCGCGCTGGTTCCGCACGATGCTTCATGCGTGGCTGGCCAAATTCCATGTCGAACCGCGCACGACGCTGCGGCAGGTACTGGAATCGGAATGCGAGAAGCGGGGCGCAAGGCTTTCTTTTGAAACGCTTTATCGCGGGTATAGCTGGCTTGGCGTTGTCAAATCTGATCACCGCGCTGGCGAATAACATCCGGCACCGGCGCACTCCAACCCCCCCTCTGTCCTGCCGGACATCTCCCCCTCAAGGGGGGAGATCAGCCTTCATGTCCGCTTTCGCCAATCTTCGACGCTGCAGAACTGGCGGCCAAGCCGATGACAGCTGATCTCCCCCCTTGAGGGGGAGATGTCCGGCAGGACAGAGGGGGGCGCGAAGGAACTCAGCCGTGCAGGGTATCGTTGGATATCCACCCCCTACTCCAGCGCCTTCGCCAGCGCCGCGACCATTGCCTGCGGCTTGTAGCCGAGCTTGGCCGGCGTCAGCCCGAGCCGCACCACCACCAGCTTCTGCGACGGGATGATCGCCACCGACTGGCCGTCATGACCCTGCATCCAGAAGGTGTCGGCCGGCAGTTCGATACCCGCATCGGGATCGTCCTCGACCGACCCGGAACCTTCCGGCCCCTGCAGCCACAGCTGGCCGCGGCCATATTCACCCTCGGAGGCGGGCGCTTCCTCGCGCATCCATGAGACGAAGCCGGCGGGCAGGATCTGCGCACCGTTCCACACGCCATCGTCCGCGAGGAACTGGCCGAAGCGCGCCCAGTCATGCGCCGTGGCGTAGAGGTAGGACGAGCCGACGAAGGTGCCGCGCGCGTCGGTTTCGAGTACGGCCGTGTTCATGCCGAGCGGATCGAACAGCGCCTTGCGCGGCCACGCCAACGCCTGCGCCTTGTCGCCAACCGCCTCCTGCCAGAGCTTCGAAAGCATCACCGTCGTGCCGGACGAATAGCTCCAAACCTTGCCGACTTCGCCGACCAGCGGCTTGGCCGAGGCGAAGGCCGACATGTCGGGTTCGAGATAGAGCATGCGCGTGACGTCGGTGACGTCGCCATAATCCTCGTTGAATTCGAGGCCGGACGACATCGCCATCATGTCGGCAAGGCTGATCCTCGCGCGCCCGTCGGCCTTCCATGGTTCGAACAGGCCAGTGGCATCGACGGTCATCTTGCCGTCCTTGACCACCGTGCCGATGATTGCTGCGGTTACCGTCTTGGTCATCGACCAACCGAGCAGCGGCGTGGAGGCCGAAAAGCCCTCACCGTAGCGCTCGCCGACGACGCGGCCGTTCTTCACCACCACCACCGCGCGCATGCCGGGGCCGGTAGCACCCGCATCGTCGAGGATTGTGGCGACGGTCGGGTCCTGCGACGGCTCCACCCGCTCGCCCTGCGGCCACAGCGCGTCGGTCTGCGCGACTTCCGCCGGCGGCTCGAGCGCGAAAGCCTTGGCCGCAGCAACATCGCCGTCGGGCACGGCAGCGCAGCCGCCATTGTCGCGCGCCACCGATAGCGACTTGCCGAATATGCCGAACAGCCCGGCCGAAACGGTTCCCTTCTCCGTGTCGACGCTGACAGACATCAACCGCAGAAGCGGATGCCCCGGCGCCTGCACATCCACCTTCAGCACCTCATCGGCGTCGCGGCCGGCGACGAAGACGTTGGAACAGACGATCTTTGCCGCATAGCCCGAGCCGACGCGGATCAGTTCCGGCGGCGCGAAATAGAGCCAGCCCGCGAGACCGACGACTGCCAGCACGATGAGGCTCAGCAGCCACTTCACGATTCTCAGGAAAATCCGCATTGCCGTCGCCTCCTCGCAACGGCCACAAGGTCATGGATTTGCCGCCGCTCGTCACGCAAATTTTTATAGGCCGCTGGCATCGTCAACCGAAAATCAACCATGATGGCCCATGACCGGACTAACATCCCGCCGCGTGGGGCGGCAGGATCAGCTACGACGATTCGCGTGGGTCACGGGGCACACGCTCATTTGAAATGTTCGGCCGAACAATTCGGCCAGGGAGACGCGATGCGCCGTCTTGCGGCTATCATACTGCTCGCAGCACTTGCCGGTTGCACGACCGTCGACGATCTGGCCCCGGTCAGCTCGCGTTCGGTCAGCAGCTCGGGCGGCATGCAGGCCGAGGTCATGGTTCGCTATCCGCGCTTCGGCGACAACGATCCGCATGAGTGGACCGGCCGCAATCCCTGGCAGCACGCCGTGCATGGCACCGACGTGTCGAAATACCAGACGTCGATCGATTGGCCAAAGGCACGCGCCAGCGGCATTTCCTTCGCCTTCATCAAGGCGACCGAGGGCGGCGACCGCGTCGACGATTATTTCGAAGAACACTGGCGCAACACCAGGGCAGCCGGCATGCCGCGTAGCGCCTATCATTTCTACTATTTCTGCCGGCCCGCCGCCGAGCAGGCTGCCTGGTTCATTCGCAACGTGCCGCGCGACCGCTCGGCGCTGCCGCCGGTGCTCGACATGGAGTGGAACCCGCAGTCGCCAAGCTGCAAGCTCAGGCCGCCGCCGGCCACCGTGCGCGCCGAGATGAAGATATTCCTCGACATTGTGGAAAAACACTACGGCAAGAAGCCGATCATCTACACCTCGATCGATTTCTTCGACGACAACCAGCTTGCCGGCTTTCTTGGCTATCACTACTGGCTGCGCTCGGTCGCCGGGCATCCGGCAGAGCGTTACGGCAGCCACCCCTTCACCTTCTGGCAGTATACCGGCACCGGCGTCGTGCCCGGCATCAAAGGCAATGCCGACATCAATGTCTTTAACGGCAGCGAAGCCCAGTGGAAGAAGTGGCTTAGGGAAAACACCCGGTAAGCTCGCCTGCACTTCCGTGAATGGCCAGATAATCGCATATGGCACGGCCTACCCCCGCTCCGCCTCGCTTTGCTCGGCACCTCTCCCCCTCAAAAGGGGAGAGGAAAGGCGCCAGCCTTGCGGACGGCGTTTCCTCTCCCCCGTCGATCGGGGGAGAGGTGGCTCGGCAAAGCCGAGACGGAGTGGGGGTCGAATTGATACGCGATAGCCCATAAACAGCCGTTCTCACTTAAGCGTGAGAAAATCCGGCTTCCATCCGGCCGGATATGCGGCTAATTCGCGCCGCTGCCCGTTTTTTGCCACGTCTATTAGGCAAAGGTGATATCGAGGGCATCAAGGCTTGGAGTTTTATTAATGGTAGCACGCTTTACGGCGCTGGCGGCGCTTGTTGTGTCGTTTGTAGCAACACCTGTGATGGCACAGGAATGTGGTGGTGATTTTGCTGCCTGGAAGAAAGCGCTGCATGCCGAAGCCCAGGCCGCCGGTGTCGGCGAAAAAGGCCTGACTGCCCTCGACAATTCCGACATGGACCCGAAAGTGCTGCAGCGCGACCGCGCGCAGGGCGTGTTCAACCAGACCTTCGCCGAATTTTCGGCCCGCATGATTTCCGACTACCGCCTCAAGCAGGGTGCGGTCAATCTCAAGAAATATGCCGATGTATTCGCCCGCGCCGAGAAGGAATTCGGCGTGCCAGGACCGGTCATCGCAGCCTTCTGGGCGCTGGAAACCGACTTCGGCGCCGTGCAGGGCGATTTCCACACGCTGAGCGCGCTCGTGACGCTGTCACACGATTGCCGGCGGCCGCAGCTCTTCCGCCCGCAGATCATACCGCTGCTGACGCTGATCGACCGTGGCGTGCTGCCCGCCGACGTCACCGGCGCGTGGGCCGGCGAGATCGGCCAGACGCAGATCCTGCCCTCGGATTACCTGCTGCGCGGCGTCGATGGCGATGGCGACGGCATCGTCGACCTGCGCAACAGCGCGCCCGACGTCATCATGACGACGGGCAACAAGATCCTGTCGCGCGGCTGGAAGCGTGGCGAGCCCTGGCTGATCGAAGTCCGCGTTCCCGATAACATGCCGTGGGAACAGACCGGGCGCACCAACAAGCTGCCGATGTCGCAGCTCATCGCCTGGGGCATAACCGACCGCAACGGCAACCCGCTGAAGGACAACGGCCTGAAAGCCGGCGTCGTGCTGCCGATGGGGCACAAAGGGCCGGCATTCCTGAGCTTCGACAATTACGACGTCTATCTCGAATGGAACCAGTCGATCACCTACACGCTGACCGCCGCGCACCTGGCGACCCGGCTGGCCGGCGAGCCGCCCTTCGAGCGCCGCACGCCGGAAGCCGGCCTGACCGGCGACGCCATGAAAACCCTGCAGCAGAAGCTGCATGACAAGGGCTACGATGTCGGCGGCATCGACGGCATCCTCGGCACCAACACCCGCGAGGCGATCCGCCAGGAACAGATCAGGCTCGGCCTGCCCGTCGACGGCTGGCCGACCCCGGCGCTGCTGGCGAATTTGTAGGTTAAGGGGAGTAAGGGAATGGCAGTAAGGCAGTAGGGGAATATGTAGTCTGGGACCGGATCGCCGAGCGAGTACCTTACTCCCCTATTCCCCTATTCCCCTATTCCCCTACTCCCTCCCTCAATCCGCCATCGTCTCCAAACTCGCAAAGCCCTGCGGCGCGTCGCCCTCGTCGAAAGGCGTCGTCACCTCGACGAATGTGTCGGGATAAAAACCGTTGAAGCGTGTGCGTAGCGACAGCGAATAGGCGCCGATATGGCCGATCTCGATCCAGTCGCCGGTGTCGATGGTTTCCGGCAGCCAGAACGGCCGCGACAGGATATCGACTGAATCGCAGGTCGCGCCGCAGACCTTGAACGGCACGATCCTGCCCTCGTCGCCATTGCGCGAGCGGATCGCCGGATCGGGTATGAAGCGCGCCGGCAGCGTGATCTTGCCGGTCCATGAATCCGACAGCGACGCCCAGATGCCGTCATTGATGTAGAGCCGCCTGCCCTTGCGCAGCAGCACCCGCACGATCAGCGAAAAGGCGCGCGCGACGATGACGCGGCCGGGCTCGGCAACCAGCGGCACGCCGTCGAACTGGTATTCTTTTATGTCACCGCGCAGCCGCGACATGATCTGCCCGAGCGAAGGCATTTCCTGTTTCTTGCGGTTGGGGTCGTGGCCGTATTCGGCCGGAAACCCGCCGCCGACATCCAGCCCCGCAATGTCGAAACTCAGCCGGTTGCGCATCCAGTCGGCCGATGCCAGCGCGCGCTCATAGGTGTCGGGGTCTTCGATCTGGCTGCCGACGTGGAAGCAGATGCCGACCTTGTAGCCGGTCCGGTTCAGGCGCTCCGCCAGTTCGACCGCATAGGCTGGCCCCGCCCCGAACTTCTTCGACAATTCGTAGGCCGCCGACCCCTTGGTCTGGATGCGCACGAAAACGGTGATCGCACCGGGATCGATATCGAGCGCCCGCACCACCCGCGTCAGCTTGGCA
>VFQQ010002404.1_pt1 | contig 21234 bp, 34 predicted proteins | sample 3512341 | NCBI WGS metagenome assembly VFQQ01 (sample SAMN10412373, study PRJNA504923) | tailings metagenome | isolation source: Relicate 2 Philex TSF1 revegetated site | place: Philippines: Tuba, Benguet | collected 2017-08-29 | reverse complement strand
GGCGCCGAGGAACCCCCTGCGGAGAAGCAGCTGAGCAAGAGCCAGCTGCGCAAGCTGCGCAAGATCCAGGAAGAGAAGGAGAAGCGCGCCAAGCGTGCGGATGTGCTGCAGACGCTGGCACAGCACCAGGTGCGGTGCAGTTAAGAGTGGTGCCGGGGTTGTCCATGTGTTCGGCCGCAGCAGAGGGAGCGTAACGTACGGCTGCTTGTGCAGGTTTTGCGACTGCTCGCTGCTGCTGCCTGCCTTCCTTGCGCCCGCAAGCTAGCGATGCTGTGCACTGATCCTTCACCTCCACCTCTCCCAGCCTTTGCCCGCTCACTTGCACGCACCCTGCCCCTACCCTATATACCCGCACCCACGCTCCCCTGCGCAGTTGAAGCAAGAGGAGCTGCAGCTGCTGCGCCCCGTGGCGCAGCGCGGCCAGCGCGAGACCAAGAAGCAGGCGCTGAAGCGCGCGCTGCAGCTGCAGCGCGCCGGCGTCAGCCTGCCCTCAGACGTGCGCCTGCTGCAGGAGCGCGATCGGCCGGCGGCGGCGATGGGCGAGGACGAATCCTCAGGCTCCTCTTCGGAAAGCGAGGAGGAGGAGGAGAAGGAGGAGCAGCAGCAGCAGCGGCAGCAGCAGGGTGGGGCCCGGATGCAATCCAGCAGCAGCGGCAGTGAATCGGAAGAGGAAGGTGCAGCACCGGCCTCCAAGCGTCAGCGAACCGCAGGCACACAGCAGCAGGGTGCGCAGCAGGCGCAGCCCGCACCCAAGCAGCCGGCCAAGGCTGCCGCGGCGGCGGGCATGCCGCCGGCGCAGCAGGCGGAGCAGCAGGCGGCAGCCGCCGCCGCCGAGGGCAAGCGGCAGGCAGCCGCGCTGCGGCAGGCAGCTGAGGCCGCAAAGGCGCAGTTAGGTGTGAGCGAGCAGCGGGACGAGGAGTTTCCGGCGCAGCAGGCGCAGCGTGCAGGGCAGGGCATGCCAGCAGGGCCGGGTGGCCAGCCCCGGGTGGTCATGGTGCAGCGGAGGCCCGACATCCAGGAAGTCAGGTGCGGCCCCCTTGTGTGTTTTCGGGTGGGGCCAGCTGGGAGAGGAATTGAGGGAAGCAGAGGCTGTGTAGCTCTTTCAGCACGCTCTCCCATGCATGCTTGCCTCGGAGGTGGTGCTGCTGCCACTTTCCTTGGCGGCTGGCTTCCTGCTATTGCATACCCCAGTCCCATAACATTTCTGCCTGCTGCGCTTGCACTTATCCTGCTGTGCCTGCCCTGCAGGGAGGGGCTGCCCATCACGGGCCAGGAGCAGGAAATCATGGAGGCGGTGCTGAGCCACGATGTGGTCGTGCTGTGCGGCGAGACGGGGTGCGGCAAGACCACGCAGGTAGGCAGGCAGCGCTTGCAGCAGGCCTCGGTGGTGTTTCGCCAGCCTGCACTTCGCTTGCCGCGGCTCCCCTGCCTCAGTTAACTAAAGCCTCCCTTGGTAGAGGTACAACACGCCAATGGTGGTCAGAACCGTTTTAAAACTGTTCTCTGGTTAACATTTCTGTGTTGCAGGTGCCCCAGTTCCTGTACGAGGCGGGCTTTGGCTGCCGCCTGTTCCCGGAGCGCGCGGGGGCGGTGGGCGTGACGCAGCCGCGCCGCGTGGCAGCGATCTCTACCGCTGAGCGAGTGGCGGATGAGCTGGATTCCAAGCTGGGCGCGGTGGTGGGATACCAGGTGCGGCAAGGAATGCGTCAAGGGGCAGCAGGGGGGTGCGGGTCGGCGCGCTGTGTGTGGAGAGGCGTGATGGCGAGGTGTCGGGGAGCGGGCAGCAGCTGGGGATTTGCTTGTGTTTGTGCGCGATGATGTAATGCAAGCCTGTTGCGTGACGGTGGATGCAGCGCCTTTCACCCGTCTGCCTACCTGCTGTCTCTGCCCAGGTGCGCTACGACAAGCGAGTGGGCGAGAACACCGCCATCAAGTTCATGACGGATGGCATCCTGCTCAGGTGCGTGGGTTGGCAAAGGGCTTGCGTCTGGGGGTGCTGCATGGCTCCACCCCGGTGAGCCCACGCCGTCGAGCAGGCTGTGGCGAACGTGCGCACTTGCTGTGCTGATTTTTGTTGGAATTTATCGTCAGCTAACAAACCAGCGCTGCCTGCAATGCTCCTTTGCTGCGTTGCAGGGAGGTGCAGGAGGACTTTTTGCTGCGCCGCTACTCGGCCATACTGGTGGACGAGGCGCACGAGCGCAGCCTCAACACAGACATACTGTGCGGTGAGCAGGCAGCGGCTGTGCCGAGAAAAGGTGCATGTGCAGCGTGCGCATGCGGGGCCAGGCTGCGGACACGTGCGGGTCGCGCCTGCAGGTTGCAGATGCGGCTTGCTGGCAGTTGCAAGCTCACATGCTGCATCCACATGTGCGCCTTCTACACCCTTCGATCTCTGTGATCAGCTGGCATGTAATGAATGCACTCCCTTGTTCACATACACATGCAGGCATGCTGTCGCGCATTGTGGCGCTGCGCCGCTCCCTGGCCGACAGCGCCGGCGGCAGCAGCAGTGGCGGCGAGGGCGAGGACAAGGTGTATCCGCTCAAGCTGATCATCATGAGCGCCACACTGCGGTGGGTGGATGGGCTGATTTGATTGGAGATTCCAGTGCCGGGGAGGGGTTGCAAGCATGGCGGCATCCCTGCATGAACGCTATGCGGCGTTGTGGTGGATGTGCTGTGCGAGGCTCTGCTGGAGCATTTGGGACGGGGTGCAAGCATTCCAGTGCCCTTGCATGTGCGCCGTGCTGCGGTGGGTTAGAAGCCGGTGCAAAGCTGGGGCATCCATACTGGAAGGACGGCCTGCGCAGAATGCCCCTAGAGCTGAAACATTGCCGCCTCCACCGCCTCACCCATGCAGCACTGACGACTTTGTGCAGAACAAGCGGCTGTTTCCGGAGCCGCCCCCGGTGGTGTGCGTGCCCGCTCGCCAGTACCCAGTGACGGTGCACTTCAGCAAGCGCACCGAGCTGCACGACTATGTGGGGGCCGCCTTCAAGAAGGTGGGTGGATGGTGGCAGTGGTGGCAGGCATGACGTGGGGACCCGGCAGCTGCCAGGAGCCGCCAGCATGTCTGGCAGCCGCCAAGCCACACAGCATGCGTGCTACCGCCCTGCAGCCTGACAAAACCCGTCTGCCCTTCACCCACAGCCTGCACGCGAGCGTTCAACCCAGCGTCCTTGCATGCTGTGATTCCTGCCCGTCTCCTGCCCCCCATTCCCTTCCCCCAACAGGTCAGCCAGATCCACCGCACGCTGCCACCTGGCGGTGTGCTCGTCTTCCTGACAGGCCAGCGTGAGGTAGAGAACCTGTGTCGCAAGCTGCGGGCCACATTCAACCGCCCTCAGCGGCGCAAGGCGGCCCCTGGTGCAGCAGCCGGCGCAGCGGCTGCAAACGGGCTCGGCGGCAGCGGTGCGGCGGCGGCGGCGGCGGGGGCAGGTCCCACTGCCGCGGCAGATGATGTGGCCGACGCAGCGGCGGCGGCGGCTGCAGAGGAGGCAGCGGGTGTGGATGCTTTCAGTGGAGACGCTGCAGAGGTGGATGCAGCGGATGGAGGGGAGGATGCGGCTCTGCTGGATGCGCTGCTAGAGGACGATCGCATGGGCGGGGAGGGCGCGCACGACGACTTTGACGATGACTCTTCCGGTGAGCGGAGTGTAAACGAGCTGGTTTTGGTTGAGGACTGAGTACTGCCTGGGTGGGCGAGGGCCGCAGGCGTGGGCTGGACTGCACTGCTGCCGCTGCCGGCCAGTTTTGGCGCATGGCAGGGCCGTGGTGTTGAAGGCAATGCAGCGCAGGGCCCTGCCAGCGCAGCTGGCTGTCACCACACTTTGACATGTGTGCTGGAGTGCCCCAGCATGACCTAAGCTGGTGTGTGCGCCCCAGTCCGACACAAAATGCTGGTGCGTCGTCCCTCCCCTGTTTGTTGTCTCTCCACAGGCGATGAGGAGGAGGTGGTGGTGATGGGCGGCGAGGGCTTTACGCCCGAGCAAATCAAGGAGGCGGAGGCCGACTTTGAGCGGCGGCTGGGCATCAGCCTGACCGGTGGGCACTGGTGGCTGTGGGTTGAATGAGGGGGTGATTGCATGCGCCGGCTCCCTGCTGCCTGTGGCATTGGGAGGCTTGCCCCGGCTGAGGCGGGCCAGCCCTGCTGGGACACTGGCAGGACTTATTGGCTGCCTTGCTCAAACCACAGCCGGATGCTTCCGCACCGCTTTACTGCTTACCTGCTGTGCAACACGTCCGCCTGCCCGCCATGCAGCGCTCAAGGGCGGCGGCAGCAGCGGCGGGGACGAGCAGGAGCGAGCCGTGGGCCCGGTGCACGTGCTGCCGCTGTATGCCATGCTGCCGCCGGCGCAGCAGGCTCGAGTGTTCCGCCCGCCGCCGCCCGGCCACCGCCTGATTGTGGTGGCGACAAACGTGGCGGAGACCTCGCTGACCATCCCGGGTGAGGGTTGTGCGGGTTGGGAGGGTTGAGAGGGCTGTTAGGGCGGTGGGGTTTGTGGGCCAGTGGGTGGAAAGTTGGGGCTGCAGCTGAGTCACCAATCGTACTGCTGCAGGGGGGAATGTGTCGTGCATACAGATGGCCGCTGTCCGCCGCTCATCCACAATCCGCCGGTTCCTGAGCTGAGAGCAACCCCACTGTCTCACATTCTTCTTCCCAGGCATCCGGTACGTGGTGGATGCCGGCCGCTCCAAGCAGCGCCTGCTGGAGACGGCGGCCGGGCTGTCGCGCTTCGAGGTGCGCTTGTTAGGAGGTCCCCAGGATTTGCTGCACGCTTGCAGTGGTGAGCTCCTGCTGCCTAGTGTCGACAATGTAGCAAGCTACGCTGCGCACTTGTTGCGTGTGTCCTCAGCAACTACTCCTTCCTTGCGCAGGTTCGCTGGGTCAGCAAGGCCAGCGCTGAGCAGCGCGCGGGTCGTGCAGGACGTACTGGGCCTGGCCACTGTTACAGGTGTGCAGCGCCGGTATGGTGACCGCAGCTGCTACCATCGGCGTGCTTTGAAGGGCTGCCGGATGATGCTCGCCGCCTGCCTGTTTCTGCCCGCAGCTTGCTTTCTACCAGCCTCCAAGTCCTGCCCTCGATACTGAGCCGCTGAAAGTGTTGCATTGTCTTGAAAAGTTGCCATTCAGATATCCGCCACCACCAATGGCCACGCAGGCTCTTCTCCTCGGCTCACCCTGGCCTCATATCTTGCCTGACTGCCTGGATGAGTCCCAGCCTTCAGCATAACTTGCACCTATCGTATTCTGCGCCTCCAATCGCCCATCGCAGGCTCTTCTCCTCGGCCCACTTCAACGACACCTTCCCGCAGCACACCCCGCCCGAGATCCTGAACACCGCCCTGGAGGGGGTGGTGCTGCAGATGAAGGCGCTGGGGGTGGACAAGGTGGCCAACTTCCCCTTCCCCACGCCGGTAAGCCTGGCTGGCATGTCCGGGTTTTGGTTGGCTGGACGGCTTGTTGCTTGTCGGTCGTAGGGGTGGACAAAGTGGCCAACTTCCCCTTCCCCACGCCGGTAAGCATGCGCAGTGTGGCTGGCGTGGCTGGTTTGGCGGCTCACGACAGATTGTCATGTATGAGCGGGCAACTCCTGGAAGCTCGGGATGGCAGCAGTTAGTGGCTGGAATGACTCTCGCTGTTGCACAGTCGGACATTGCTGGCTGCTGCTCAATAGCGATCCCGAGATGGCGTGCCCCCTTTTTGCCGTGCAGCCGGAGCGCGAGGCGCTGCAGGCGGCGGAGCGCTGCCTGGTGGCCCTGTCAGGTGGGAATGCTCTCCTTCTTTCTGAAAGCATTGTTTTGCGTGCCAGCATGCCCTGGCTGGCCACCTGGCCCGGCTGCAGCTTGCATGAGAGCGCTCATGCAGCCACATGTCTCTTTCTACTGTGCAACCCATGCCTGAGCCAGCTTCACAACATTGCCCTCACCACCGGCTGCAGCGCTGGATGGCGGCAGCGGGCAGCTGACGGCGCTTGGCCGGGCCATGGCGGCTTACCCCATCAGCCCCCGCCACGCTCGCATGCTTATGGAGGTGGCATTGCAGGAGCAGCAGGCACAGCAGGCGGGTGCAACGTGTGCAGCGGGTGCATCAGCAGCAGGCGTAGCATCAGCAGCAGTTGCATCAGCAGCAGCAGCAGCCGGCGGCAGCAGCCGCCAGCAGCGGCGGGTGCTGCTGTACGCTGTGGCGCTGGCGGCGGTGCTCAGCGTAGACAGCCCCTTTGTCCATGTGGACTCGATTTCGGCTGGCGGCGACGGCAGCGAGGGTGGCACCAAGGCAGCAGCAGACGCAGTGGCGGCGAAGGCGGCAGCAGATGAGCAGGGCGGCGAGGGCGAGGATGACGGGGAGGAGGGGCAGGCGGGTGCGGCCCGCAAGGCTGAGAAAGCGGCAGAGAAGGAGGCTGCCAAGCGCAAGCGACAGGCAGCGCGGCAGGCGCATGCGCAGTTCAGGGTGGCAGACAGCGACGCGCTCAGGTGGGTTTGGCTGGCAATGGTGTGTGTTCAGCTTAGCTGTTGGAGCTGCTCAGATCGAGAGAGGCTACCAGCTGCCTTGATGCTGCATGCCAGCAGCCAGCGCAAGCGCACCACCCCTTGCAGTAACCTGCCATCACTGCAACAGCCTTACCCCCCCTTCCCTGCCCCCCTGGCCTGCAGCGCGCTACGTGCGCTGTGCGCATTCGAGGCCGCCGGCGAGGATGAGGCCTTTTGCCGCCGCAACTTCCTGCACTTCCGCAACCTGCGGGAAGCAGCCGCGCTACACAAGCAGCTGGCTCGGCAGCTGGAGGCGCAGGGAGCACGGCAGCGGGGCAGCTCCGCAGCGGCGCCCGCCCTGGCTCTGGCTACGGGCAGCGCGGCCGGCCCGCTGCCGCCGCCGGCGCCGGCAGTGATGGAGCAGTTGCGGCGGGCGCTGGCTGCGGGTTGGGCCGACCAAGTGGCGCGCCGCATCCGCTCAATCGACTACCTGCGAGCGCAGGAGCAGCAGGTACTTGGAAGGTTGTTGATGGGTGGGGACTGAGGCAGCCTCGTTTGTTGCCAGTCAAGTTGTGGCAATGAAAGGCAGTTTTGCAGAGCCATGTACTGGGCATGTTCCTGGTGCAACACTCTGATGCATGCACTACCACCGGCCTGCACTTGCCCAACCTGCTCCCATCATCCCTCCTGACCCTGTTCCACAGGGCAAGAAGTCTCGGGCGGTGCGCTACTCTGCGGCGGCAGGCCTGGATGAGGACGTGTTCCTGCACCCCAACTCCACCCTGCACTCCACCGCCCCCGAGTTTGTGGTGTACGCCGAGCTGATCCGCACCGCCAAGCGGCCTTACATGGCGGGTAAGGGGTGGACTTCGTCATCGCAATGGGTCGCTTTGCCGTTGCTGCTGCTGAGGCCACTGGATCGATCAAGGAATGCTGGTTGTGTGGTGGTTGCAGGGATGCGGTTGGACGGGGTGGAAGGGTGGGACATTGGTAGGCGCTGCCCTGCATTTGCATAGTCATTTGCCCAGGGGTGCGCCTCCTTTGCTGCAAAGTGAGTTTGACGCGCAACTCCCCTGCTGACCCACACCTGCAGGCGTGACGGCCATCGAGCCGCAGTGGCTGCCCGATGTGGCGCCCCCGCTGTGCACCTTCTCGCAGCCGCTGGCCGAGCCGGCGCCCTTCTACAAGCCCGCGGCAGACAAGGTGGGTGCTAGGCGTGGAAGGGAGGGGAGGAGTTCTGAGCACTGGACATAGTGCAAGCGTGAGTGCAAGGCGCCGGGGTACAGCCCATTGCGCCTGCGTCAGCATTGCTGTAAGCCTTTTGTCCCTGCCCTCCTACCATGCTGCTGCCGCCACCCACCCTTTCCGCACTCCCAACTCAACAGGTGCTCTGCTGGCGCGACGTCACCTTCGGGCGGCACGACTGGGCGCTGCCGCGCTGCACGGCGTCGCACCCAGACGCCGCAGAGCGCTGCGCCGTGTTTGCCGCTGCGCTGCTGGAGGGCCGCGTGCTGCCCAGCTTTGCAGGTGGGGCGGGGAGCAGCACGGTTCAGATCCGCAGCAGGAGATTGCGAAAAATTTGCAGGGATACATTGGGCAACCCAGGCATTTGCACCAACTGCGATGCTGAGGACTTGGACGCACGTCTATTCAACACTCACTTCAACCCCGCACCACACCCTTGTCGCCCGTGCAGGCCTGCGTGCCGGGCTGGCGGTGCCGCTGTCCATGCTGCTGCGGCCAGAGATGCGGGTGCACAAGCGGGCCTCAGACCTGCTGGCTGCGCTGACCGCCGCCCGCGTCGACTGCCGCTCCGCACTCGCGGCCAAGTGGGCGCAGTCGCCCGGCTTCCTGCGCCACGAGCTCAGCCAGTGCATGCAGAAGGGCTGCGCCGGCGCGCTGCTGCAGGCGTGGGAAGCATTGCGGGCGGAGGCAGAGGCGCCGCAGCCGGCGGCGGATGCCGCGGCGGCCAAGAAGAAGAAGAAGAAGCTGCGGCAAAAGGCTTAGAATGGTTGGCGCCTATATGTAACATCATGGCACTGCATGACGAGTGATCGGGAATGCACACCTGCGGTGCAGGCGGCAGCGGCGGCAGCGCGGCGGCATGGGGCTGTCAGTGGCCGGCCCGACGCAGCCGCCCGCATTGCACTTGGTGGGTCGATCCTCTCCCGATCCAGCCGGCCCGGGCCCCGAAAGCGTGCAGCGATGGGCCGGTCGCGAAGCAGAAGCAGGTCCAGGGACCGGCGCAGGCGGTCCCGCAGCAGAGACCGGCGCAGAGACAGCAGCAGGGACCGGCGGCGCTACAGGAGTCGCAGCCGCAGTGACGACCGCCGCCGCCGCCGCTCCCGCTCCCGTGACGACCGCCGCCGCTCGGACCGCTCGCGCTCCCGCGACAGGCGGAGGGACCGCAGCCGCAGCCGCGACAGGCGCCGCAGCCGCAGCAGGAGCCGCAGCCGCAGCAGGCGCGACAGCCAGCCTGCGGCAGCACAGCCGGTGGGCCCAACCGAGGGCTCGGAAGCGCTGCCAAGCGCGCCGCCTCCCGCAGCCGCAGCGGCACCTGCAGCAGCGGCCCCTCCGGCCGCACTTGCCCAGGCTGTGGCAGCCGCACAGCAGGCAGCAACAGCGGCGGCGGCGGCAGCGGCGGCGGGCGGGGAGTCGGAGGAGGACAAAAAAGCTGCTCGCTTGGCCAAGCTGCAGGCATGGCGAGCGCAGCAGGGCCAGCCTGCGCCTGCGCCCCAGCCGGCTGCGGCGGCGCCGCCGCAGCCGCCACATCCGCCTGCGCAGCAGGCTGAGGGGCTGCTGAATGAGGAGGACGATGATGAGGAGGTTGACCCCCTTGACGCCTTCATGGCTACAGAGGTGAGCGGGGGTGCACAGCCTGGGGGGCTGGGTTGATGCCGCCACTTTGACGCTGCGTTGCCGCTTGTGTGCTGTTCTGGACAACTCGTATCAGGCTTCTCTCCCTTGAGCACCTGCGGCCTGGGCAAGGAGAGCGGCAGAGGATGCGCCGCCGTGACTGCGGCCTTCTGCCAAGCTCGCGATGCATCCTTCCTGTCATTATCATGACCTCACACTTGCTGCCCCACGCTCCCTGCGCACGCACACTGCCCCAGGTGCTGCCCGAGGCGAAGGCGAAAGAGGAGGAGGAGAAGAATCACCGTTTTCTTTATGATTAACTGCAGGCTCCTCACAGCTGCTGCCGCATAATCTGTCTTTGAAACAAGCAGGTGCTGCCCGAGGTGAAGGCCAAGGAGGAGGAGGAGAGGCAGCGGGCGGAGGAGGAGCGCGCCAAGCTGGCGGAGCTGCTCAAGGTGCGCTTTTTTTATTGATCTTCCCTTCGTAAACTTGCCGGCATTTCTGGTCTCTGGGTGTTTTGGGCTGTTCGATGTGGGGCCGGTGCCTGGTTCCATGCACTACAGTTGGCTGCAGCTGTCCGGACTCTTGTTGAGAAGTGAAAAGCTGGCGGAGCTGCTCAAGGTGAGCTTATTGAGAGTGACCTTAGATCATCAGCCTTTTGTAAACTTATCGCCCTTCTCAATCTCTGGCTGTTGTGGTGTGGGGCTGGTGCACAGGTGTTCCATCTGCAGTTGAGTTGAGCTGCGGTTGTTTGGGTGATCCGCGGGCGCTGGTTGCTGAGAGGGAGCATTCCCGGGTATGCCCGGCTGCCGGCTGCGTGGCTTTGCAAGGGCGGCGGGATCCCCAGGGCGCTGTGGCCACTAACCGAGTTTACCTTTGCCTGACCAGCGCAACCAAGTCTTGGCAAGCCTGGCAGCATGCCCTTCCTGTTCGCTGCCCAGGGCGGCAACATCCTCACGGCACTGTGGCTGCTCACTGTCTCTGCTCACATTCTTCAGGTTGCGCTTCCTTGCGCTGCAGAGCGGCAAGATTCCAAAGGCTCTGGAAAGATCCCAGGCACTGTGGGTGCTCCTTACCTTCTTCAGTTTTCGCTTCTTCGCCCTGCAGAGCGGCAAGATCCCCAAGGCTCTGGAGGAGCTGATAATGGAGGAGGAGGAGGAAAAGCCGGACCAGGAGATCCAGGTGGGTGGGTGGGTGGGGGTGCAGGGGTTGCATGGGAGAACAGGAACATGCAGCAGACAGTTGAAGGCGGACCAGGAGATACAAGTGGGGTGCATGCAGGGGGGATAACATGGCACAAGTGCTTGGAAGTGCACTGTTGGACAGATACACGTCGCTGACAAAGATGGGCAGGCGTGGTGGTGGGTGCCAACGCCACTCTGATGCGGGCTGCTGCTGTGCTGATGTGCCAAGCTGTTGTGGCTGCTATGTCAACTGGCTGCCTTTCCTGCCCGCCGCCGTGCAGATCCCGGCGCACAAGGTTAAGCTGGTGGTGGGTGCGGGTGGCGAGAAGATCAAGTTCATCCAGAAGAAGACCAAGTGCCGCATCCAGGTGGGGAACTGGGAACAGCTTGCAGTGCTTGGCGCAGCAGTGGGGTGGTTTGCATGCCCACTGGGCCACTGCTGCGCCAGCTCTGTGCTCACCCTTGTGTGCCACCCGCATGGCTGAGCATGGCTAACTAACTATGCAGGCGCTGGCAGTGGGGCGCAAGTGCTTCGATACATCACACCGTTGCTTGCTTTCGTCCCCCGCACCTGCAGGTCAAGAAGGACGAGGCGGAGCTGACTGTGGGGCACACATGCTACCTTAAACCACTGCTGTGTGCCTTCTCGCCAAACTGCCTTTCTTTGTTCTGTGCCATGCAGGTCAAGAAGGACGAGGCGGAGCTGGCGGTGGGGCGCAAGCGCCTCAGAAAAACGTTGTAGCTTGCTTTCCTTTGAAAGATGCAGTTTCCTTGTCGTCTGCCATGCAGGTCAAGAAGGACGAGGCGGACCTGGCTGTGGGGTGGGGCGAGGGCCCCAAGTTCAACCTGCCCAAGCGCGGGCCGCAGCTGGTGGCGGGCAAGGATGGAGAAAAAGAGGTGGGTGAGGGGCAACTATGGGGGAAGTGCTGTAGCATTGCATGTCAGCAGTGCTGCAGCATCCCATGCAGCATCGTATCAGTGGCTTGGCAGTTGGTTTGCTGGGTGGCTTGCGTGGGCTGGCGTTGACTCGCACCTGCGACAGCACTCTGGTTCTTTGCACAAGTCAACCCCTCACTGAAGTCTACATGTTCCCACTCGCCACGCAGGTCAAGATGGCCACGCTGCAGCTGTTTGGGTCGGACGAGCAGTGCGCTGCGGCCATCGCCATGATTGAGGAAGCAATTGACAACAGGGAGCAGAAGGCCAAGCAGCGGGCCAAGGAGTACGACAAGAAGAAGGAGGTGAGCGGGGGCGCATTGATTTGTGAAACGTGCCGGTAAACAACAAGGAGCAGAAGGCCAAGCAGCGGGCGAAAGAACACGACAAGAAGAAGGAGGCGAGCGGAGGGGATGGCAGCGTTCGCGGAAACACTCGTGGACGGGTATTGGTCGACGTGTGATTCAGTCTAATTGGTGATGTCTCCTGCAGTCGCCGCAGTGTACCTGCGGTTGGCGGGGAGGGAAACCAGATGTTCGTACTTTGCTGCCCTGTCCGTCTGCTGCAGGCCAAGCGGCTGGAGCGGCAGATCTACCACATGCACCAACGCTGCTCAACCAGCGACTGTTTACTGACTGCCCTGCCCAACCAATCCCTGTCATCCAGGCCAAGCGGCTGGAGCGGCAGATCTACCACATGCGGCACGCGCGCGACTACGACGCGCTGGGCCTGCCGCTGGGAGCGTCCAAGGTGGGGCTAGGGCCTGGGCTGTCATCTGTTGCACTGAATCTGCTCGCCATGGTCCCAGCATGTTGCCTGGGAGTTGTTATGACGCCGCCGTGGGGCGCCCCTGATGCATGCCACCTGCCCCTGAGCCAGGCTGCAAGGCCGGCTGCTGAACCGTGAATGCCTGCTGACAGGCCATCTGCTCAGCGGGCGCCTTCTGACCTAGCGCTCCTAGCCCTATTCACCACCCTTCCCCCTCTTCACAGGCGGACTGCAAGGCGGCGTACCGCAAGCTGGCGCTCAAGTGGCACCCCGACAAGAACCCAAGTGCGGGGCTGCGGGGCCTCACAGTTGCTGTTTGCGCGGTTTGTCGCAGCTTGTGGTTGTGGGTCAGCATTCGGGCAACCTGTTGGCCACAGCAGCCAACAGAGATTCAGCAGCCGGCCTTTGCAGGTCCAACGGCATATAACTTGTTTTCCAGGCGCCTCCCAACCTTGCACACCTAACGCACTCCACCTGCAGACAACCGGGAGGAGGCGGAGAAGAAGTTCCAGGAGATCAGCCAGGCGTACGAGCGGCTGATGACCACGGACGAGGACCAGCGCGTGGAGCAGCTGGGCATGTGATGGGGTGCAAGCTGCTAGACGGGCATGCAGCACATGCAGAGCAGCTCAGGCTGCTGGCGGAGGCGCAGCCGCGAGTGGCGGCACAGGGCATTAGCGGCAGAGTTCGACAGCTGCCTGGTCCTGTCCAGTCCCGTGCATTCGATGCTTGCTATGATGTTTTACCATGGTGTGATCTCATCAGTTCAAGCAGCTGCTTCATAAACGGATGAGAGCGAGCGAGTGGGCAGGGACGCTCGCCATGTTGGCGTTGCTGCCAGCTGTGATGTGAAGGCCCTGATGGGGGCGGCGTCTCTTCACTGATCGCTCCAGGTGGCTTTCAAGCAGCCTCAGGCCAACGATGGGGTCGACCAGCAATGCGGGCAAGATGGTGCGGACCGAGGGCTTGAGCACGGCTGCTGCTCTGCGGCTCACCGTGTGTGTTGCGATAGCTTGGAAAACTTTCTAGCAGCGTGGCAGGTCCGCTGGCGGCCTGCTTGCCGACGTCCCACCACCGTCGTCGCCGCTCCTTCCGCCGCAGGCCGACGGGCCTCGTGTCCGCTTCGTGGTCACCGGCTTTGGGCCGTTCTCGGGAGTGGATGACAACCCCACCGCCGCCCTGATTGAGCTCCTGGAGCGGCAGCCCAGCAGTGAGGCCGTTGCCCATGTGCCCTGCACACAACCCTTCCGCTGCTTGGCGACTGTTTCACTGCATCCGACCCCTGCATGGCCTGTGCTGCCGCCTTGCCGTCTGTTCAGCTGTGCCACTGCCTGCCTTCTGTTGCAGACCCCGCCTACCGCATCCTGCAAACGGCTGTGCTGGAGGTGGCTGCGCAGCCGGTGCGGGAGTGGCTGCAGCAGCTGTACCGCACCGGACTGGGCACACCAGGTGCCGGCATGAACGCTGCTGCTGGCGCTGAGACGAACGGCAATTCCGGCAACGGCACCGCCCCAGCGGAGGAGGGACCAATTGTGATGGTGAGGGGGTGTTGTATGCTTGGAAGGTAAGCGGGTGCTGTATGCTTCGATAGGAGTCAGGCCTTGCAGCAAGCAGCAGTGGCGCCAGCACATGCAGCTCCTCACCATCGCACCCGCCCTCACCAATTTGGGACGTGCTCTCCACCTCCATCACACTTGCAGCTGCACCTGGGGGTCGATGTCAAGGGGGACCACTTCAAGCTGGGTGGGTGCCTCTTAGGTGCCCGCATGCATGCTAGTGGAGCCAGCCACTGGCACTGTCGCCATGCGTCTTGCTGCCTTTGCCCTTCCACCTGCCTAACCGTTTCTGTCTTGTCCACCCTTGCTTGCCACCCGCACCTGCCTCAACCCATCTAGATTCCTGCGCTGCCACCCACCCCCGCCCCTGCAGAGCAGCAGGCGGTGAACGACTGCACGTTTCGTGTGCCCGACCAGCGGGGCTGGCAGCCCAAGGGCCAGCTGATTGACGACCACCCCGGGTGCAGCCTCACCACCTGCCTGCACACCGACCTGGACGTGCCGGCGCTGGCGGGTGAGCCTGATATGTTGCCAACTGTGCTGCATCAGGATATACTGGCCTGTGTTATGGTCTTACCCAGCCTGTATTTGAAGGCGGCCCTGTGTGCTGGGCCGCACCTCCCATGATACCCGTGTCCACGGACCTTATTTTCACTCCCTGACTCCCCGCTCCCCACCAGAGCGGCTGGCGGCGTCCCGCCATGACGCCCGCCCCTCCCAAGATGCCGGCCGATTTGTGTGCAACTGCACCTACTACCTCAGCCTGCTGCACTCCGAAAAGGCACGGCGGCGGGGCGGCCGCCCGCTGCACACCCTTTTCCTGCACGTGCCGCCGCTGGCTGTGGTGGCGCTGCAGCGACAGCTGGCCTGCCTGCTTGACCTGCTGGCAGCCATTGCCCAGCAGCTGGCTCCCAGTGTGGCGGCGGATGGCGATGGAAACGCTGTCGCAGAGACATCAGCGGCGGCAGGAGCAGCCTTAGCAGCAGCAGCGGCGGCGGATGATGTAGCGACCCTGCAAGCCGGGCACGGCGCGGGGCAGGCGGTGCTGGCAGCAGTGGCGGGAAATGTGCCTGCACGGCCCTCAGCACTGGCTGCGGCGGCAGGGACGCCTGCATTGTAGCTTGTCTTGCCAACCAGTTGTGTTAATGCGAAGCAAAACATAGAAGGACGCTAATTGAGGGGAAGTGTGCAGTGGCTAGCAAGCATGGAGCTGGTGGTTGTTGAAGAGGGAAGGCAAATGAAGGTTGTCCATGAAAAGCAGCGTGCATCACTGCATGCGACTCTTCAACTGGCAGCTGCATTGCACCTGCCAGCTGCTGCCTGTGCACAGCCGGCCACTGCAGCGCTCGCCGCTCAGCTGCTGTCGCTGTCAGAGTCGCTGTTGTTGTGTGGCATGGGGCGGGAGCCGCCGGCACTGTACTGGCGCAGCTCCCCGTGGCCGTGTGCAAACCAGCAGCGGTTGCCACGGTGGCACCCACCAGAGCTGCTGCAGTACATGCACAGCTGTGTGCGGAATGATGAGCGCACTCGCGGGGGCACCCAGGCCGGCACAGCATCCGAATTGAGCTCGCGCGCCACTGCGTCCAGGGCGGCTGCCACAGCAGCCATGCCCAGAGCGCCCCCTGCCTCTGCCTCTGCCTCTGCTGCTGGCTCCTCTGCGAGCGCCGGCGCCGGGTCAAAGGCATCGCAGGTGCCTGCGTGGGCAGTGCAGATGGCAGCGCACCAGTCAGACGGAGTCAAAGCAAGCCGCGTCAAGGTGCTGGGCTGGCGCTGTGCAGATATGCACAGCCTGCTGAGAGCATATCTGAAGCGCAATGCCGCAATACCCTCAGCCGCAATACCCTCAGCCGCATGCTGCTCACAGGTGCGCGTGCCGGCGGCCTTGTTCGTCCACCAGGGCTTGCCACAGGTGTAGCAGAATTCGTGGCCGCACATGCAGGTCATGTGGCGGCAGCCCTGGCCCAGCTCAATCATGCGGCGGCACTGGGAGCAGCGCTGCCAGCGGCGCCGCCGTGCCTCGTCCAGCAGCGCCACGTCCTCAGGCTGCCGCTCGCAGGCAGGCAGCTCCTGCGACACCAGGAGCACCGGTATCAGAGTTGGGAACGAATGCAGTCACGTGATAAGGGGCATGGCTGCAGGCGGTGCAGCGCACAGAGAAGTGACGACCTGCCTCTGCCAGCCCCTCGCACGTTCACCCACCCACCGACTCATCCCTGCACCTGGTACTCCTTGCAGCTGAAGCCCTTGTGCCAGATTGTGTTGCACCAGGCGCACAGCTTGGTGTCGCAGGCGGGGCAGACCAGGGGGCTGTCGGGTGCAGGCTCCGCGTCCAGCACAATCGTCTCGGAGCAGCGCGGGTTGGGACAGTCTGCCAGGGAAGGGTGGGCAAAGGGCATCAGGTTGCTTGTAGTTCGCTGTGCTTGCAGAACAGCACAGGCAGGCAGTGCGAAGCAAGGCGAGAAGCTTGGTTCCAAACCAACAAAGCAGCTGGACTCGGTATTGAACACTACTCACAGAAGCGCAGGTTGTCTGGGATGCTTGCCTCCGCCTCCACCTGAGCAGGGAAGAGGGAAGAATGTGCAGCTGCAGTTGTTCAACGCAGTGCAAGCAGCAGTGCAGCGCATGGAATCAGACGTAAACAACGAAACACCTGCAGCACACAATCATTGGCAGCCCCAGCGGGCCGCACCTGGCGGTACATGGCCAGGTCGGTGGCTGAGCCCGACAGCAGCAGCTCGCATTCGGGCGAGGAGATGAGGCCGGTGCAGCCCACGTCCGGGCAGCGCACGGGGTAGGAACGGCCGCGGATCACAGTCTGTGCGTGGCGCTGCAGGCAGGGCCGGCAGTAGCGGTGCAGGCAGGACCCTGCACAGGGCAGGAGACCGTAGTGCGAGGACGGTTTGAGATGGAAGTGTGTTGTGCTCTTTCCGGCTTCGTTGCAGGGGCCTGTTAAGCTTCCTCGTGGGTGCAGGCCCAGCTTGCAAGCACCGGTTGCACGGACATGCAGCAGCACAGGGGCTCGCACCGCACCGATCACATGGAACAGCGCCGCCGGCTTGCTGTCCAGGCAGATGCCGCAGGTGTCGTTGCTGGTCAGCGGTGAGGAAGATGAAGCCTCAGAGGCGCCCTGCAGATGAAGAGAAGAGCAGAGGCAGACACTGTTGACGGACATGTCAGTGTACCGCCTGCTGTGAGCAAGCAAGAGGCAGCTGATTGGGCTGCAAGCATCTCAAGCATGCCCACCTTGCTGGAGGGCTGCTTGTCCTGCTGGCTGTCTGCCGGCTCCTGCACCAGCGCTTGCAGCGCGAGCTGCTCTGCATGGAAGGCGGTGGTGCCGCCCGCCCGCTGGCTGCTCCACGCAGGCAGGCGGCTCAGCAGGTGCTGTGCCTCATCCACAGCGGACCGATGGCGCTGCTGCGTGCCTCGCCGCTGCGCTCCAGCTGCAGCAGGCCGGGCGAAATGCATTACAACTTCAAGGCGGGTATGCTGCATGAACAGTTTGCTCCTGCCGCGGCATGCCGGTGTTGATGCACACCTGTTATAACCAACTTCAAGCTGCGATGCTGCTATAGCCTGCACCTGTCTCACCTCGTTCAGGACGGCAGCGTCGCGGCACTCCAGCACAAGCTCCCCGCCGGTCCCCAGACCTAGGCTGTCCACTGCCTGCAGGCCCATCAAAGCCGCCGCCAGCTGCGCCTGGTGCCGTGTGGCTGATGGCAGCAGGCGGCAGCTCTGCCACAGCACGTCTCCTGTAGCGCAGGGGAGCATCAAGGAGGGTTTTAAACAACATGTTCAGGATTGCGAATTTCCCGTGCTGGTGCATGTACAAAGACATGGCAAGCACGTGCTGTGCTGCAAGCCCACGCGGCGTGCGCAGCGCACCTCCCGCTGACACGAGTGCTCCGCAGCCGGCGCGCCCCAGCTCCTCTCCCTCCACCGCTGCCGCAAAGGCGAGGTGCAGCTTTAAAGCGCCCTGACTGCTGCCCTCGGGCAGCGACTGGGCCAGTGCCTCCACCTCCCTGCTGCTGGGCCCATCATCACACGTGTCGCCAATGGCGGCAGCCAGGCGGCGGTCGCGCGCCGCCTGGCTCGCGCCCGCCACCTCCTGCTGGTGCATCTCCCATGCCAGCCGCGCATCTGTCAGCGCCTGCAGCTGCGCGGTGAGCTCCACCACCTGGATGGGTGACGCGAGAGGCGAGCATGAGTGCACAGGATCGCTGCATCAGCTTGGGGGGCAACGGCCAACACGCTCGCTTGCTCGCTCGCAGCGGCGGCGGCGGCGGCAGCTCAAGGATCCGTAGGCATCGATCTCTGGAGCTTTCGGTTACACCTTGGCCAAACCCGCAATGCTTTTGCACGAAGCAAACCACGCAAAGGCCCTCTGGCGTCTCGCTGCTGAGCGTGCGTGCACACTCTCCGCGCACCTGCAGCTCCAGAGTCTGCCGCATCGGGTCATCGCTGTCAGAGGAGCCGACATCAGACTCGTCGCCGAAGAGCTCCTGCCGCTGAAGCTCGCAGGCCAGCTCCAGGTCCAAGAGCTGGCCCTGTGCCTCCTGCAGCTGGGCTGCCACAGCCGCAATCTCACACACGTCCACCGCCATTGCACTTGCAGGTTCCGACAGCAGCAGGAGAACCAGCCGCGAAATGCATGCTGCGTTGCCCAACACGGTCAACACATGCATGGGGCGGCTGCCAGAGATTTGCATGGTGGACACGGTAATTGCAATCATTGCCAGGCAGGAAAAATCGTTCCAAGATTGGTTAGTGGATGATGCCCCCTCAAAGTTCTTGGTGCCCGCCGTTGTCCTCTTCGCTGCCGCTGCCGCCGCCCGCCTGCTCCGCCTGCCCTGCCTGGTCGCTGCTCCAAGCCACCCCCTCTGCCATGGGCGTCAGCTTGACGTGGAACAGAGACTGGTCGTCCATGAGAGCCGCCTCGCTCAGCTCGCCGCGCTGCAGCGGGGTGCAGCGGAGGGCAGGTTGGTTTGGACAGCCATGGCAGCAAGGGGCAGGCCAGCGGGCACGCCTGATGTAGCAGGGCAACACACCTACACCTGCTATGCAGCACATGTGTGTATCTGCACCACCACCGCCACCGCCGCAATGGCAGGCAGCCGTAGGGAATACTGTTAAAGTTTCGCACACGGCACCCACCTGCACCCGCTCCACCGCCGCCCAAGCAAGCAGCTTGTGGATCAATCAGCAGACGATCAACGGCAGCGCAACAACTCGCCTGCACCCGCTCCACCGCCGCCGTGAACTCCTCGGCCTCTCGGTTGAGAGCGGGCCACTCGGCAATGATGCGCCGCGCACTCTGCGGGGGGTAGACGTTGATGGATTCAGTGCAGGGCTGGGAGTGTGCTGCATGCAGCAATGCCGGCACCAGACACGCTACGAATGCAACGACAAGACGAGGCGCCAGCTGCGCTCGGCCGTGCGGCGCTGCTAGTAGGCAGCAGGGCAACCAAAATGGTGCCTTGCCTGCAGCTTGGGCTCCTTCGTCAGCGGGTTGTTGCACAGGTCGATTGTCTTGGCCTGTGGTTGGAAAGAAAGGAAGCGGTTGATTAGGAACAGGCTTGCGTCATTCCGTCGTCATTTGCTTGCATGGGGGCTGCAGCAAGCAGGTGGCTGTGCGACCCAGCCCCTATGATCTGGATGCCAGCCAGGAGGCATTCTCCCAACCCCCAGACCTGTGGGCCAGGATTATGCCCCTCCCCTCCCGCACCTGGGGCCGTGTCTCGCTGCCGCACCACGTCTCGCACCACAGCCACTGCTGGGGCAGGCTGAAGATGGGCACCGTGTGCTGCGGGGCAGGGGGGGGGAGGGGGGAGGAGGCAGAGAGGCACGGAGGCGGGTTGTCAGCACGGGAGGATCAATCAGAAAGCCAGCCCGAGGTGTGCGCGGCATGTCAGAACAGAACAGCTCCTGCACGAGCAAGCATCTGTCGGGTTCAGGTGGAGCGTCGTGCAGCACAGTACGCCAGAGCTAAGAATGTCTTACGATGCATGCCCCACTCTTGCTCTCATTCTCACCTGCGCATGGTTCGGCAGGTCTCGGCCCATCGCACACCACACTGCACAGCCCCAACACACTGCTGGCGGCACCCGTTTTGTTTACCTGTGCGTAGTTGGGCAGGTCTTGGTCCAGGTTGGACAGGCTGTTGGGGTCCTTGGACAGCCCATCGTACATCACCCGCAGCTTGTCGCCCGCCGCAATCTGCCTGCACAAGTTGAGCGGGTGGTGGGGCAGCAGGGGGACAGCTTCTTGGGTTGGGGGCTGCGGCAATCAGGGCATTGGTGCTGTTCCGGCTCGGAACCAGCTGCCAGCCTGGCACACAGCATGCATGTTCCACCTTTTCCGTGCGCCCAGCATGCTTGCCTGAAGCGCTCCAGGTCGACCACATACAGCGCGGAGATGTGGTACGGCTTGCCCTGCAGGTGGTCCTTCCAGAAGCCCTGCAGGGAGGGGCGTGGAGAGGGTAGAGGAAGGGAGGGGCAGCAGGAAGGTGAGGCACTTCGCCAGGCCAACAGGAGGCGGAAGGCTGCACTGAGGCAGCTTGCCTCGCACCCCGCCATTCACGAAACCCCACACACCCAGTGTAAACTGTTGCATTGGCGGCATGCTGCCGACAACTCTTACAACTTCCGCACCTGCTTCCAAAAGCGGAAGCCCTCCATGTCGCGGTTGTTGTCGCAGAAGGGCGTGTAGCCGTAGGGAGCGCCCTGAGGCAGATGTTGTGCGAAGGGGCAGGGTGGGCGGGTGGGCAGGGTGGGTGCAGCAAGCATGGGACTCCGCCCTGCCCCGCCCTCAGGTCCCATTTCCTCGTGCAGGGCGCGTTTGCTGCCAGCAAAATCCCGAGGAGCAAGGCAGTGCAGCAGCACATTGCACCCAACACGGCCCACCTGCAGGTCCATGTGCCACAACTCCCGCAGGTCGGCACGCACCACCTGGTCGCTGTCACAGAAGATGACCTGAGGCAGAGGGTGGATGAGCGGGTGGGTGGGTGAAGGGAGATTGAGCATAATGAGTATGCTGTGTAGTAACTCCCTTGGTTGCTGTCGCAGAAGACGACCTGATACATAGAGGCTGGACGGGCGAGTGGGCAATGGAATATTCACTGTGTAGGTGCACAGTTTGCTGCGTTGCGTGGCAGAACGTGCATCAAACAGTTTTGGGGTACCGGCAGGAGAGGGCAGGGCGCGCAAGGCAGTGCGTGTGGTAGCTAGGCCCGACCCAAACACCACCACGGAACGTGGCTTGCCTTCTTGAGGCCCAGCGGGAACAGGACGTCCAGGAACAGGATCTTGTAGGCCCAGATGATGCGCTGCTTCTCCGTCTGCTTGTGCAGCCAGGAGGGCCACTTGTAGGTCACAAACCTGGCAGCCAGGGGGTGGGAGCAGGGCAGGAGGGAGGGGCCATTGAAGGATGGAGGGGAGGGCGGGAGTGGAGCAATGGAGGGAGGGG
>VFQQ010002403.1_pt1 | contig 21247 bp, 34 predicted proteins | sample 3512341 | NCBI WGS metagenome assembly VFQQ01 (sample SAMN10412373, study PRJNA504923) | tailings metagenome | isolation source: Relicate 2 Philex TSF1 revegetated site | place: Philippines: Tuba, Benguet | collected 2017-08-29 | reverse complement strand
GCAGCAGCAGCAGCAGCAGCAGCAGCAGCAGCAGCAGCAGCAGCAGCAGCAGCAGGGCAGCGCCAGCAGCGCTGCCGATGGAAGGCCGGAGCTGAGCAGTACATGCTGGAACAGCGTGAAGGGAGGCATGGGCATGGCCGTATGTGGCCCTTAACTCCTCCAATAGCTTGTTTGAGCAAAGCCTGACCCACATCGGACAGTCTGCGCCAACAGTAGCTGTGCCTCACCATGGTGCCGCCGGCGAAGAAGAACTTGGTCATCCAGTCGTCCTCTCCTTGAACCTGCAAGTTCAAGTGGGCACCAATTTCCTTTCCGATTCAGCGTGGCCATGCACCAAAATCAATGCCAAAAGCAGTTGAGCGCCAATGGTTGCCCCACTGGACCTGCAGCCACATGGATGACGGCCTGGTAGGCACAGCGGTGAGGGGTTCTACACAGCAGAATAAAGCGGCCCACACAGCAAGCAGACGTGCGGCTGCTGTGGCATCGCCCGCACCAGGCCGAGACAACTCAACAGCAATGAACTCAAGTACAAGCAAGCCGCGGCGGAAGCCGTCTCAGCAAAAGCAGATGCAGCACAGACGAAAGCAAAGCAAACAGCAAACGCAGCCGTTTTATTACAACCCACCTCATAGTGGTACGGCAGGCCGCGGCAGTGCACAAAGATGTGGAAGAAGAGCAGGCCTCCCAGGCGCAGCCAGGTGCAGACGCGGCGGAACAGCTCGGCATAGTTCTGCGCGCAACGAGGAGCAGTCAAATCAAGTGGGCTAGGTCAGAGGCAAACGGGCATACAACAAGGGGCAGCCAGCTGGAGGTCCATCGGAACAGCTCAGCATAGTTCTGCCAACAGTGAGGAGTAGCGTGGGGGCAGGTTTCAAAGGCAGTGGGACTGGGCAGCGGTGCACAGCGAGCGAGCAGTTAAGCGGCAGGCATTGAGGGGCAGGCAATGAGGGGCAGGCATAGCAGGCAGGCAGCGGGACGGTGACTGGGCGCAACCTGCAGGTGCCAAATATCGTAACCTCTCAAGCCATTTCAAGCCGTCCGACACACACGGCCCTCGCCTTCATGTGCTCAAAGCACTGCACAGACACCAGACGGTCATAGGTGCCGGGCGCATATGCAACCCTAGCTTAAAAAAAGCATGCTGCCCTCACCTTCATGTGCTCGAAGCACTCTACAGACACCACGCGGTCGTAAGTGCCGGGGGCCTGGAATTCCACCAGGTCGGCCGTCAGCACTGTCAGGTTCTTGATGCCGCGCTTCCTGCAAGGTGTAATGCAGCCCTGATGTCAGCGCTCGTGTGGGGTGAGTTGTGCGGCTTTGGGATGCTGCTGGCCAAGTCCTTGGTGCCGGCTCTCCTGCATGGTCAGCGAATCATGAGCACGCCAGCATGGTGATCGAGTTGCACAGCGGGCGGCAGGTGGCTATCCATGCCAACCCGGTACTGTACAGTTCACCCCAACCTGCAGCAGCCTGTCTGGATGGAACCCATGCCAGCCCAGTACAGCAGCGGGTATAACCACCAAGCTCACTCTGCCTCCGCCTGGATGAAGGCGCGCTGGGTGCGGCTGTTGGACACGGCAGTGATGCTGGATTTGGGGTACTTGGCTGCCATAAATAGGCTCCAAGAGCCCCAGCCGCAGCCCAGCTCCAGCACCTGCGCTTGGCATGGACAGGGTGGGGACACAAGAGGCATGTTGTTGCAGGCAAACTGGTTCTGCGGGTGGCAGGTAGGTATTTGCTTCGGCTCGGCTGCTCACTCAGCACAAGATGCCACGTACAGCACCCTGCACCCTGCAGGTGCTCAGCGGGAACAGACGCTGCTCTGCTGCTCCACAACCCTTCCATCAAGCAGCTCTTGAGCAAGACAGGCCAGTGGCAACCCCATGACGGTGGCATGGCGCACACACCTGCTGCCCGTCCGCCAGCTGCGCCCGCTCACAGCAGAGGTCCAGCATTGCCGCTTCTGCCTCAGCCAGTGTTGTCTCGGGCTGCAAAGGGCGGGGTCGCAGAAGGGGGCATAGAAGGGCGATTCAGCAACTGCGGCGCATAGCAAAACAGTACAGTTTCACCTGCACACAATAAGGCACCCAAAAAGGTCGTTTTCCTTACCTTGTCGTACAGGCAGGACGAGTACTTGCGGTGCGGGCCCAGCGCGGCCAAAAAATACTCAGTAGGAATCTCGTAGTGCTGATCATTCGCTGATGCCGTCTGCAACGTTATGGGGGAATCACTGCGGTGTTTGCTGCTTGTGAAAAACCGACATTGGTCCATGGCGGCATTGTGGGATGGCTGCGGGTGCATGCTCCACCTCGCCTTGCAACACAAGCCGGGCCAATCGATACCAGACACACGCACACACACTTCTTGCTGACCCCTGCACACCTGAATTGCCACTGGCATGCCCGCCAGCTCATCGCGGAAAGCCTGCAGCCGCCGGTAATACTCCTCGCCGCTGGCTGTGGTCTGCGAGGGCGGCAGAGGGCGGCATAGGTGCATGCTTGCTTACCCACGCTCTCCTCCTCATTCATTGGCAACCAGCTCTGCTTACTTCAAGCAGTTGTTAAGCCGTCGGGCAGCGGAGCAGAATCCCCAGCAACCCCAAGCACTGAGAGCAGCACCCACCTCCCGCTTGCGCTGGCCCAGCAGCCAGCGGATGCCGGCACGGACGAGCACATCGGGCACTAGGCCCCGCTCCACCACACCCACTGCCTGGCCAAAGGCGGCATCGTACAGCTGCTTGCCAGCCATGCCTGCGCAGAGGGAGAGAGCGGAGGGCATGGTGCGGTGAATGGCGGCGGGCGGCGGCGGCGGTGGAGAGCTCAAGGCCACGCTGCGGGCCATGGCGCGCTGCGATCGTGGCGCATTGTCCCTTCTGAACGCACCTGTGGTGTGTTTGCACGCGCTGCTGCAGAGCTCGAAGGCAGAGCAGCGGGCAGTGAGAGCAGGGCGCCCTGCAGCCCCTCCAGAGCTTCTGACAAATGTGATCGCTGCCCGTGTGAGGGCGACAGGCGGCCCAATTGGTCGCTCGGGCCCTGCATTAGATGGCCACCTGGCAGGCTTGCGAAGTGGAACAAGCAGGCCTCGATCGCAGTCCATCGGCAGCCTGGCGTTCATCGCAGTGCGCTGCAGGTGCCTGCCACAGGGCGATCTTCCGGCTGCCGGTGTCGCTCACGCAAAACCTTGAGTTTCGAAGCGCCTGCGCACGCCAGAGCGGCTCCATGCGCGCCTGGCTGTCGTGTGCAAGCCGCCCCACCTTCACGCAGCTGCTGTGCCCGCCAGCGCCGGGCGGAAGGGCGGCTGTGAGCGCGCAGCGCTTCTCGGTGGCGGCCACCATGACCCTGCCGCAGCAGGGATCGGGCCAGCAGCAGCAGCGGGGGCAGCAGCAGGGCCAGCAGCGGCAGCGGCTGTCGACGTGGGACGGTGAGCGCCGCTGCCGCCGCTGCCGAGCGGGCGCTGGTTGATGGTGTTGCAGACCTTGCTTCAATTGTCTGCATCATGGCACTGCTTGAGCGTCACATGCAGCAGCTGCACCGCCAAGGGTTGACCACCCAAGTTGTCCGCAACCCTCGTCTGCCTCGTGCTGACGCCACCCCAACCGCTTGTTGCAAAACCTGGTTGCCACACTGCTAACTGCCTGGCAACTGCCTGGCCCGCAGGCAATGCCAGCGAGGAGGAGCTGATGCTGCATAACATGCTTTCCCAGGGCCTGCAGGCAGTGGGGACTGACGCTTGAAATCATGCTTCTCGTTGCACCCGCAGGCAATGCCAGCCAGGAGGAGCTGATGCTCAAAGACGAGTGCATCCTGGTGGACGAGCAGGACCGCATCACCGGCCACGCCAACAAGTACCAGTCGCACCGGTGCGTACGTTGGTGGGGTGCAGGGGTACAGGGTGCTGCCTGGGCAGGCCACTGCCGCTTACCAGTCGCACCGGTGTGCAGGGCAGGGGCTGATTGCTCTGCCTGGGTAGGCGGCTGCTTGCCAGTTGCACTGGCGTGCAGGGGAAGGGTGCTGCCTGCGCAGGCCGCTGTGCGCTGGGGCAGCATTCTGCCTGCGCAGGGCAGGCCACTGCCGCAGCTGCGCACTTGCTGAATCGCGGCCCAGCATCCTGCGGCTCGGTTTCCGCCTGGTCAGGCCACTGCCGCAGCTGGGCACTTGCCGATTTGCCGCCCAGCTGTTGGCGGCATCTTCTTGCTGATTGATTCCAGTAGTAACCTCTGCTTGTTGTGCAGGTTTGAGGAGGGGCAGCCGCGCGGCCTGCTGCACCGCGCCTTCTCCGTCTTCCTGTTCAACAGCGAGAACAAGCTGCTGCTGCAGCAGCGGGCCGCCTCCAAAATCACGTTCCCGGTGCGACCCGGAAGCTTGTTGCTCGCGCTGCTGTGGCGCTGCCAGCCAGCTGCTGCCGGGGCTCATGCTGTATGTGCTCGCAGCACGGCCAAACCCTCCGGCACCAACTGTCCTGGCTGCCCGCTTATGTTGCTGTGCCTGCTGCGCCTGCTGTGCCTGCTGCAAAGGTGTGGACCAACACCTTCCGCGCACACCTCTGTGGCAGCCACATTTGCACGTTTCCTGTCTCACTTGCCGGCCCATGTGTGCCGCGCCTGCTGCAGAAGGTGTGGACAAACACGTGCTGCTCACACCCGCTGCATGGCTACTCCCCAACGGGTGTGTGCCGCTGGCCGTCCTGCTGCTCCTTGCTGGGTGCTGCTCATGTTCCTGATGCAACCGCTGCAATGCTGTTCGAGGCTGCTTCTCATGGCTGCCGTGCTACTGTTGGGGGCTTGCATGCCTAGCGTGCGCTGCTGGCAACCCCATTGGATCCTCACTGGCACACTCCACTGCCTGCCCAAACTGCAGAAGTGGACAATGATGCAGACATTGCAGCAGGCAGCACGCCAGGGGCCAAGCGAGCAGCGGTGAGCACAGGATTCCAGCAGCCTGCAAGGAAAACCAGAGCATGCCGCAGTGAAAGAGCGCGCCTGGAAACGACCCTTTGTTTGGCTACCACTACTCACTAGATATCGGTGCAGACCTCAGGATGCAGTTTGGCTCAAACCAGTCTTGATGCTGCTGATTGTTGTGTGCGCAGGTGCGCAAGCTGCTGCACGAGCTGGGCATCCCGCCGCAGCAGCTGCCGCTGGACAGCTTCAAGTACCTCACGCGCCTGCACTACTGCGCGGCAGACACGGGTGGGTGCTGCAGGGAAGGGAAGGAAGTGCGGGCTTGGGAGGCAATGCTTACGGCCGGTCTTCTGTGCCTGCCCTGCAGAATCCACGTTTATTGTTTCTCTGAAACAGAAACAGAACATTGAGTTGCTTTCCATGACCCCCTTCTCCTCTTCCTCCCTGCTGCCGCAGGCACGTGGGGCCCTGCAGCGGAGTGGGGCGAGCACGAGATGGACTACATCCTGTGGTTGTGAACATGCGCTGCTTTCTGTCTTCGGCCGCAGGCACTTGGGGCCCCGCAGCGGAATGGGGCGAGCACGAGATGGACTACATCCTGTTTGTGCGGGCAGACGTCACGCTGCAGCCCAATGATGAGGAGGTTATGGTGAGCATGACTACCAGATACCATTGCACTCGCATTATTGATTTGGCGGCATGTGGATTTTAGCTTGGAGAGTTCGGATCGGTTCAGTTGTGAGGAGGCGGGCAGCAGATGTGGCCGTGCTCACTGTCCGAACTGCCTACTACAAGTGGTTGGCTGCACACTAACAGTAGCATGCAAGCTGAATACAAAACACCCGCTCTTCGCCACAAGCAGGACACCAAGTACGTGACCCTCCCAGAGCTGCGGCAAATGATGCACCCCAGCAGCGGCCTGCTCTGGTCCCCCTGGTTCAGGTGGGAGCCTTGTGCTGTTTGGTTTGCAACTCCTTGCTAGCATGGCTGCCTCTGTTGGAAACAGAGCTGATTGGCTGCATGGATGTGCCGGTGGTGGCTATTCGGTTCAGCGTGGCAAGCGGCCCGTCTTCCGCGTGCGGACACCTTCCATATGCATGCCGAATGTATTGCTGGTCCTCGCCTGTCAATGGTGTGCAGGATCATTGCGGAAAATTTCTTAGAGGGCTGGTGGGAGAACCTGGACGAGACGCTCTCAACTGACAAGCACGTGGATACACAGACCATCCATCGCATAGTGACCTAGCTAGCTAGCTGTCATCTAGAGACCTGGGCAGCCCCGCCTAGGCGCGCCTCCTGACGGCCAGCCAGCTGCAGGCAGCTGCAGACTCCTTGAAATTCCCCCTGTACGAGTATGGTGCCCAGTTGTGATGAGCACCCCTTGCCGGCTTTTTTCACCCTCACGTGTTGCTGGCCCCGCGGCCGTGACGTGTACCCAGTTTTGACCCCGCTGCTCAAATCCATGACTCGACTCAAAGGCTGACACTCGTGCAGGCAGCATGTAACCTCTTATGATCCAGGCCAGCGTATGCGCGCTGACTGAGAGGGGCGTGGGACACATGCGAATGCCAAGGCGCTGCTGGGCGCAGCGCAGCGGGCGGCGGCGCTCTACAAGCCGGTTCACGCGGCGGCGCTCACTCCGCCGGCTTGTTCATCGTAAGGACCAGCAGCGCATCATGCCGGCTAGCCTACCCGCGCTGCCGGAGGACGTTCTGGGCCGAGTTCTGGCGCTCTGTGGGCGCCAGGAGGGGTGAGCGTCCGAAACACTCGCGGATGAGCATGCGCGACTTTCTAACTCGCGAACAGCGTCCGCGCAGGGGCCCTTGTGCACACACCGGCTGCCCGCCGCCGGCCGCCGCCCATCGCCGCTCCTCAAGGTCGATTCGATGCATTTGCTCCGCCCCTCCTGTAGATGGACCGTGACCCTGGTGTCCAAGCTCTGGCGCCGCCTGTTTTACGAGCAGCGCGAGCCGTGGCGCTGCCTGGAGCTGTCGTTTGCTGAGGTGCCGCCGTACAAAGTGGTGGAGCCAACCGCGGCCGAGAGGGCGGGTGATGAGGAGGAGAGCAGCCGCTTTGTGTGGGAGATAGATGAGGGGCAGCGGCAGCTTGCTTTAGACGAGTACACTCACAAGCTGAAGCTGGTGCAGCGCGTGGCGCCGCGGGTTGAGGAGGCCAGCATTGGCGGCGAGATGCTCGACGTGCTGGGGTACTTAATAGGCGAGCGGGAGGGCCTGGCGGCCTTCCTGACCGCACTCCGCGCAGCCACGGCGCTGACCAGCCTGAAGCTGGAGCAGCCCAGCGTGACAGCGGCGGCTGGGGCGGCCCTGGCGGCGCTGAGCGGCCTGCGGGCGCTGCGGCGCATTTACGGGTTTGATGAGCACGATGCGGCCGCGCTGCGCGCGCTGCGCCGCCTGCAGATGCTTGAAGTGGAACACTGGTCGCTGGAGCGCTTCCCTTCCATCGTGCCCGAACTGTCCACGCAGCTGACCAGCCTGTAAGTTGGACGGGCTGGGCGGAGGTGGCCAGGGCGGCACCTTCTGTGCCGTATGTCGTATGTGCCAGTTGTCCAGTGAACAACAGCCGTGTTGCGCCGCCGCCACGTCTGCCGGCGGTCCGATGCTGTGCCCATTCCCATTTGGTCCCTCCTGACCCTGCCGCCCATCCACCCATGCATCCACTCCCTACACGCAGTACGCTGTACAGCCGCAGCACGGAAGTGGCGATGCCCGCCCTGCGGCCCCTGACCCGGCTCTCTCAGCTGCGCGAGCTGGAGGTTGTGGAGGATGCGCTGCTTGGAGAAGTGGCGGGGGGAGAGGCTGGGCTGGAAATTCTGCCGCTCTCCACCTTCCCTGCACTCGAGCGCCTGGCGCTCTGCTCCTGTGCACGCCTCAAGGTGCGGGCTGAAGCTGCCTGGTTGCTGAACAAGGGTGGCTTGAGCGCCGCTTGTGCAACAGCCACTTGTCCCGCATGCTTGTATGCCCGAGTGCCAGGCGCACGCCACCGCAGGGCGGCTCTGTCGAAGCGCCGGCCTGCTGTTCCTCTCCAGCCAGCTGTGCTTCCCCCAGCAATGGATACCCTCCGCCCTCCCGCAGACCGCCGACGGCACCGTGTTTCCGCGGCTGCGCCCAGGGGCGTACAACGACCCTGCAACGCTGCAGCTGCGCCGCTCTCCAATGGACCCATCCTTCTGGCTGCTTATGTGCGGCTATTTCATTATGTCAGAAGCAGCGGGCCTCCCCACACTGCTAGCGGAGCTGGGGCTGCAGCCAGGGCAGCTGGGCCGGCTGCTGTTCTACGGAGTGGAGCCTCCGCCCGCCCAAGCACTGGCAGCATGGCCCCAGCTGCCAGGCGTCGAGCGCCTGATCCTGCAATCCAGCAGGTTCCCATTGGACGCGTTGCTGCCGCTGCTGCCACGCCTGCAGGTGCGCTGCGCTGTGCTGTGCCGTGCTGCGCTGGGAGGGCATGCCTGCACGGGCGTCAGGTTTGTCACCACCAGAGGCTGGCCAGCCTGTCTCGCAGGAGCAGCAGCAGGCCTTATATAGCAGCCCCTGTGCTGCCCTGGAGCTGAGGGCTGGAGGCAGGCTTTGTGCATGGGTTCCCAACACCGACATGCTGTCCAGCCAGCAAAGGTTTGGGCAGTCCCGCTGCTCTCATTCGCTCTCCCTTGCTGCTGCCATGCCTGCAGGTGCTGAACATTTCCTCCGTGGCAGCCCCTGCCTCCGGCCAGCCGCTGCTGGCGCCGCTGGCGCACTGCGCGGCAGGCCTGCACACTCTGCAAGTTGAATACTGCACCTGCTCGGAGCTGCCAGAGGGTCCCTACCTGCAAGGCAAGCCTGCGCCGCATGCTGTGCGGGCCTGTGGTCTTTTCGGGTGGTGCTGCAGCTGTGGGGAGACGACTGCCGGCGCACTGCGGGTGCATGCTGTTGCACCGCTTTATTGGGTTGACTTTCCCTCCTGCTGGCTGCGCTGCCACAACCGGCCTTGCCCGCCTGCCACGGCTGCCCTCCAGCGCCGCAAAGCGCTCCATTCCCCTTTGACGCATGCACTCGACAGCGCTCCCCTGCCGCTCTGCAGGCCTGCAGACGCTGGTGCTCGAAAACACGCACCTCGCCACGCTGCCGCCCTGCCTCACAGCCGCCAGCCGGCTGGAGGAGCTGAAGTTGCAGCAGAACGATGAGCTGTCAATCAGCGAGACAGATGTGGATGACGTGCTGGCCCGCCTGCCCGTGCTGCGCCTGCTGTGGTTGGACCTCCTTCAGCTGTCGGGCAGTGCAGCGGCGGAGCGCATGCACACCCTGGCAGCGGGCCGGCCGCAGCTGGAGCTGAGGATTGCGAACGAGAACGAGAATGACGAGGAGAGCGTTGATGGCCTGCCGGTCCCAGCATGACCCCACGTTTCTGTGCTGATTGACTGCATCCATGGTGTTGCGTTTTATTGGCATGGGGTGCAGACGCTGCCGTGCCGCACGCCTTTGCAAGCAGCGCCTGCATGCCTACCAAACTGGCTGTTGATTGTACACGCACTTGAGAGTGGCTAGTCCGTCAAGCGGGCAGCAAAGCAATGGCGTGTTGCAATGTTGGCTCGTGCAGACCGCCGCACGAGTGGCGGCGGGCTCACGGCCGCCGCAGCTGGCGGCACGTCGCAGTTGGCCCGTCTCTGCAGCTCGGCATCTTGTCGGCCGCACCCACCTCAGACTCCCAGCAGCGGCTAAGCAGCTGGGGCTGCTGGCCGGCAGCGCCCCGCGCCGGCGCGCTCTCACTCCTGCCCCACGCTCACTCAGTAGCAGACAGCGATGGCAACTGCACAGCGACCAGCCAAGCGGCAGCGCGTTCAGAAAGGCCGAGGCGGCGCCGCGGCTGCGAGCGGCGTGGCGGCGGCCGCCCGCCCACTTGCCGGCGTCGCCATTTATGTGCGGCGGAGCAGCCTGCGCTCAGACGCACAGCTGAAAGCCTGGAAGGGCAGCCTGCCGGGCCTGGGGGCAGCGATAATCGACACCGATGCTGCTTGCAGCGCCGCCACGCATGCGTTGGTGCCGGATGGCGGCAAGGGCGGCTGGGGCTGCCTGCCAGCTGCGCTGCAGCCGGGCAGCGCCAGTGTGCCAGCAGGGCTGCACTACGTGACAGAGCAATGGATGGCTGCCTGCATCACGAAGCAGGCACGCATGCCAGAGGGCGACTTTGCACCCGCCCCAGCAGCAGTGGGCCAGGTACCCACGCTGGTGCCAGTAGCTGCGGCAGCAGCGGGTGCAGCCACACAGCGGGCAGCAGAGGCGACAGCGGCAGTGGCGGCGGCCGGCGGCAGCAACGGCCCGGCTGTGGGTGGCAGCAACGGAGGCAGCGGCGGCGGCAGCAGTGACTCTGAGGACTCGAGTGGGGAGCAGGAGGAGGGGGAGGAGGGCGGGGATCCAGCGCGCTGCACACAGTGGTACGCCTGGGAGGCAGCCCAGCTGGTCTGCGCGCCAAAGCGGCGTGCGAAGGAGGACGAAGAGATTTGGAGCCTGCTGACGTGGAACGTCTGGTGAGTAAGTGTCTAGCAGCCTCAGCATGCACGCGCTGCGGGTGCGGTGGTCGCTGCGCATTGGTTGCTGACCAAGCCTGCTGCTCGCCCTCAGGGCTCACTTGAAGTTCGCTTTTTGTGAGCACACGCTTGCTGTGGGCGCGCTCACTTCAGTCCAAGACGGCACCCATTGGCTCGCCATGCCCTGCCGGGACTGTCTTGACCGGCAGCTAGCACCCCTTTGCTTGCTGCGCCTTGAACCCACCCTTGCCAGCGCTTGCCTTGCCATGCCCTGCAGGGACTGCCTGGACCGGCAGCTGTTTGAGCAGCGCATGGAGCCCACCTCGTCAATCGAGACTGCCCTCTCTTGCGCTGCCAATCAATGTTGCCCTCTCTTCCGCGGCTACAGGGACTGCCTGGACCGGCAGCTGTTTGAGGAGCGCATGCTGGAGGTGGGCAGGGAGGTGGCGCGCAACGAGTTCCCGGACGTCATCCTGCTGCAGGCAAGCTTATGGCCTGCTTTCATGCTGCTCCTGCTTTAGCATGTGCTGTCCTGTGGTGGGGCGTTCTGGTGCCGCGCATGCTGGAGGTTGAAAGGGAAGTGGCGCGCCACGACGTTTTAGACGCCATCCTGCCGCAGGCTTGATGCATTGGTTGAGCAGTAGTTGGGCTCCTGTATGTTGACCTTGCCGTGCCCCCGCCATGCTGTGTGTCACCCTGCGCTTTTGCGCACCCTGCACCTGTTGAAAGGCCACCACCACGTGCTGCCCGTTGTTGCAGGAGGTCAGTGCCCGCACGCTGGGCCATGCATTACAACCAGTTCTACTGCGCCCTGTTCACCCATCAGTGTGCTGCTTCCTCTAACCATGGCCAACGCACACCGTTGCAGGAGGTCAGCGCCCGCACGCTGGGCCTGCTGGGCCGGCAGCCGTGGCTGGCGGACTACCACCGCTCGCCGCTGCCGGCGGACATTGGCCGCTGCTGCACCGTGATCCTGCTGCGCAAGGTGTGCTGAGGACGCCTGATTGGCTGATTAGCTTGGCAGCAGCTGCTGCTTTGGTGTGCCGAAAACCCAATCACTGTCGCACCGTGATCCTGCTGCGCAAGGTGTGCTGACCTTAGGGGACGGCTGCTTGGCTGCTTGGCATGGCAGCGACTGCTGTGCTGTGGCAGGGATGGGCTGCCATTAAAGGCAATGGCAACTGCTGCACTGTGCCACAGCTGCACTCGCCACCTTCTGCATCAACTTGGCTCTAGACAGCTTGCTGCCCATTTGCACTCAGTTGCACCAACTGATGTGCAAGTCAACTGCCTCGCCCGCAGGACCGCATGAGGACGCCTCCTGACCGCCGCAAGGTGCAGTGGCTGCAGCCGCATGCCCTCAAGCTGAAGGACACCTTTCTCCCTCAAGCCAACTGATTGCAGGACCGCGTGCGGCCCCCGCCCGGCCACCGCGAGGTGCAGTGGCTGGAGCCGTATGTGCTCAAGCTGAATGACGACCGCGGCGACGACGCAGCCTTTGAGCGAGACGTGAAGAGCGTGCGGTGCTCCATCCTGGGCCGGCCTGTGCGCATCAGGTGGGTGCAGGGGTGGGTGATGGCCGTCCTGCACATGCCCGCTTGATATTGAGGCATTTGCAACTGCATGCAGTGCTCGGGGCAGGCGTGCTACCTGTGGAGGCTCCTATTTGCGCACGTTGAGGCTCGGAGACTAGTTGGCCTATTGCATGCTGCTCTTGCGTGTGGGCAAGCGATGATTGGGCTGCTGCCTGTCCCCATGCCCAGTGCAGCACCGCGCACCTCATTCACTACGAGGTGAGCTGCAGCCTGCCGGTCGTACGGATGGTGTTTGCAAATTGCAAGTGCCCGTTGCAATGCAAGTGCCGCCCTGCGGACGCCCCTCTGCTCGTGCCAACAGGGTTGTGCATGCCAGATCTCATACCTCAATGCCAGCAGTGCTTCATTCAGGCAGCAGGCAACAGGCGAGGGAAGGTCGCGGCAGAGCAAGGCACAAAGGATAGTCTCTCCTCCGTGCTACTGCCGTCTTGCTGCAGGGCGGCCGGCGGCAAGCGCAAGAGATCTTCGACTGGCTGTCAGACCAGGACGTGCTCAACAAGGGCTTGGACCAGGACCACGTGCTGGGGGGTGCGCTGCACTGCCAGGCACACATGTACACAGCCGCAGCCGGGCGTGCGCAGTGCAGCCATCATTCACATGTAGCAGCCTCTGTTCCCGCCCGCCCATGCCATTGCGCTGCTGCGACATGCGGTTGCTCGCAGCTGCGCACTGCTGCCCCATCGGTCTATTGGTGTCTCACGCCTCCTCTGTGGGCCCACCAACTTCAGGCGACTTCAACTGGCGCTACAAGCACGGAATGCCGCTGCCGGCCGGCCGGGTGGATGTTTGTTCGGAGCTCACTCGCGATGCCGGACAGACATGGAGCTCCCTAGCCAGGCTGGGCAAGGATTATGGGCGTGTGAGCGCGCCGGCACGGCTGGACCGCGTCTGTGCCAAGCTGCAGAGCTTCCGTCCAATCCAGGTGCGCAGCTGCTGTGTGGTGCAGGGCACGCGCAGCGGCACCGCAGCGCGCGCCTGCTGCACCCCCGCAACAGCTGCAGCGACTGCGCAGCCCGGCATGTGTCAAGGTGCAGCGCCTCGTGTGCTTCTAGCTGCGCTTGAGCGCAGCGCACAGAGCGTCTCTGCCACCTCTCGCCATGTGCATGCCTGCTTGCCTCTCCTTCAACGCCCCCAGATCGACAACTCGACTGGCTCTCAGCCCATGAAGGGCGCCGTGCGGCTGCGCCGCACCAAGGCGCGCCGCGGCCAGCCCCAGGAGATTCCCGCCTATGCATCCGACCACCGCGGCATGTGAGTGCAACATGCAGTGCTGTCTGTGAAGCTGCATGCTGCATGCCGTTTGCTGTAGGAGACACCCAAAGATTGCTGCCTTTGCATGCACGGACCCGACCATTGCGGCCTGTGAGTGCACCTGGAATGCTCTAAATAGGGCTCTTGGTTGGAAGTCTTTGTGCGATTGCAGATCCTGCTGTGGGATTGCCGCTTATGCATTTGACCACCGCGGCCCGCTAGTCCATTTCAGGAAGCTTTGTCTGAATTTGCATGCCGCAATTTTTGCGATTACTGTTTTGACGGACTTGAGGGTCGTTGCCAGTGCTGGCAAGCCCAGACTTGTGTCAGCGCCTTGCAATCATGTGGCCTGTATTCACCGGCAGGTGCTAACGGCAAGTCCTGTGGCCCGCGTTCGCTGGCCAGGTGCTGACGGAATGCCTGATTCCTCCCTGTCGCCTCCGCTTGCCCCCGTTTACAGTTTCACGCGATTCCAGCTAGTACCAGCTCAGCACAGGCAGCATGGATAGAGCGTGCTAGCATGGCAGGCGCGCTCCCAGCGAGCGATTTTAGCAGCAGTCCCGCAGCCAGCCACAAAGTTAAGTCGGCACACGTCCAGCCAGGTGCAGTGCAGCTACGGCCAGCGTTGCGCGGCCTAGTGCATGCATGGCCAGCCTCAGCTCTTTTCGAGTCAGAAATTGATTCCTGCATTGCTTTGCGATCTTCAGCCCAAGCCAGCGATAGCAGCCTTGGAACGCCCGGCGCAGGCTGCCGTTCACATGCTTAACGCCCACACTTGCATCGGCCGGTGCAGACGTGCACTACTGAGCTGCTGTTGTGCCCCTGCCTGACTTTTCTGTGGATAACATCCAGCTAGAGCATGGGAAGGATGCGGGCAGGCCCGTTCAATCGCTGCCTCACCTTCGAGAGGCGCCAGCGGGGCCAAGGCGCCGCCGCCGCCATCCCTGCATATCTCCAGACCACCGGCCCGCCCAACTCATTCCGCGCATCCTGGCGATTGTTTCACTGGCGTACATCGCCGTAAAAGCCACCCTACCACCGTCCTGCCAAGCGTTCTCTTTGCCCAGCCACCCGCACGGCCCAGCCCGCTCCTGATCGCGGCACAACATCTTCCTAGCATCGATGGCAGCTGCTATGCAGAGCGCCGTGCGGCGACCAGCGGCAGTCAGCAGCGTGCGGCGCCAGCCGCGCCTGCTGGCCGCTGCAGCTGCGCCCCGGCCCAGGCTGGTGGTCCGCGCATCGGCGGAGGCGGCGCAGCAGAGTGAGTGGGCGCCCGCTGCCGCCGCCGCCGCCGCCGCCGCTGCCTGGCCGCCTTGCGGCCACACGCTCATGCTGATGCCGCCTCCTTGCCCGCCCTCCCGCAGCGCACGCCACCTTCCTAGAGGAGCTGCGCGACTACTCCATGAAGCTGCACACCAAGTCGCAAGCGCCCAAGGAGGGCAAGGCCCCTGAGCCCAAGCAGCAGAAGCCGGTGAGGCTTTGCGATGAGTGGACGGGGTTGAGCGGCGGGCCATTCAAAGTTGGGGTGATCTGGGTGCTGACGCCAAGTGCTGCCTGAGTTGCTGCCCTGACACAGCTGCTGCAGCAAGGGGCTGCTTGTGCTTGACGCTGTTGCCGAAGGCGCCCAGCCGACTGCCTGCTACGCAACATACACCTGGGTGTTGCCTACCCGTGCTTGATCCCCCTTGTTGTCCTGCTGTTGCCCCCGCAGTTTGAGCCCACGCGCGAGGGCTTCCTGAACTTCATGGTGGAGTCAAAGGTGCGGCCTCAATAAGGCGGCCGCAGTGCATGGCTGGCCTGTGCAGCAGATCGGTTGGCATGCTCGGCAGCAGCGCCTAAAACAGTTGCTTGGGTGCCTGCTGCGCTGGCTTCTGTTGGCCTCCTTGCACGCAAGCTTGGCTGGCCCTGCCTTTTTGTAACAGTTGCATATTTGCAAGGAAAGCTTACCGACTGGTCCTGCATGGTCCTTGCAGGTGGTGTACGACGCTTTCGAGGACATCATGCGCCAGGCGCCCGTGCCCTTCTGTGAGTTTTACTGTTCCTTGTTGGACACCCTGCGGCATGCATCCTGTTTCTGCCAGAGCCGCATCAGTGTGCACGCCCGCCGCCGCTGCTGGTAACATCTGTGGATGTTGGGGCTGTCCGCGCATGCGTCCGGTGGCTGCTTGCTCATGTGTGTACTTTCGTGCTGCTGATTCCCCGTCTCTCACCCTTTCGCCCGCAGACGCGCAGCTGGCCAACACGGGGCTGGAACGGGGCGCGGCGCTGGAGAAGGACATCGCCTACATGCAGCAGCACTGGGGCCTGCAGGCACCGGTGGCAGCTGAGGACGGCATCGGCCATCGTTATGCCAAGTGGGTGGGGATGGGTGGTTGGGAGGGGGGCTGTGTTGAAATGAGGGTGGCTGAGAGGTGGTGCGGTGGCAGCCGAGGACGGCATCGGCCACCGCTACGCCAAGTGGGTGCTTGGGGGACTGAGGTGGTTGGGTGCTGAGGTGGCGGCAGGCTAGCTGGCTCTTTGCATAGTGCTGCCTGCCGGCTTGGCAATGGCAAGCGTTTGGGGCAGCAGAAACACAGATATCCAGCTGCAGGTGGCTGCATGCTGCACAGGCGGCGGCTGGGGAGCAGTGTGTTGGGAGCGTGAATTTTGACACAGTGCTGTTCACTCACTGTGCTCTGATTGCTCCTTTGCCTGCTCCCGCTTCCACCCCTGCAGGCTGCTGCGTGAGCTGGCGGTGAGCAGCCCGCCCGCCTTCATCTGCCACTATTACAACCACTACTTTGCGCACACCGGTGGGTTTCAATTGCTTACTGCCTTGTTGGCTGCCATTGCAATGTAGACAGCTTGCCGCCGCCATTACTGCAACCACTATTTTGCGCACACGGGTTGGTGCCGCATTGCTGTCGTGCGCTTGCTGCTGTTCAGTGATACTTCCTGCCCAACCTAGTTTGCTCCACTGTCACTGCGTCTGATCGGCAACTTGCACCCTTGCCCTCCTGCCGCGCAGCCGGCGGCCGCATGATTGGCAAGAGCGTGAGCAACGCGGTGCTGGATGGCTGGACCGGCGCCTTCTATGAGTGGGAGGGCGATGTCAAGGTGCGAGTGGGAGGTGCTGCTGAAGTGCGGCCAGAGCTGCCGCTGTTGGTCATGCCAATTTTGCAAGAGCAGCCTGTCTAGCTCCGCAGCGTGCTCTCTCATGCTGCTCAACCCCTGCACCTCACCCTGCCCAATTGCTCCTACTCATGCAGGAGCTGCTGGATGGTGTGCGGAACACGGTCAACACCGTGGCTGCCGGCTGGAGCCGGGAGGAGAAGGATGCATGCCTGGAGGCAACTCCAGGCACCTTCATGTGGGGCGGCCAGCTGGTGTCCCTGATCACCGGCGGCAAGCCCGTGGGCCCCCACTAAGCACGCCAGCTGCGCCTGCGCGTTGCCGGGCTCCCAGCCCAGGCCTCGGCGCCCAATAAACGACTCGCTTCCCTGCATTACACGGCAGCCGCCGCAGCCACAACCCTGCCGGCCGGCACGCAGTGGGGCCCGCCGCTCATCTGGTCATTTTGTCCCCTCTGTCATTTCATCGGTACCTTCTGCTGCATTCTTTTGTCCTGCTCTCTGCATTCGGCCACCTGCTGTACACCTTGCAAAGTGCTCTCGTGCTGGCGAGTGGCCGCTCACAGCGGCGGGAGCGGCATGGGCGCCGGCGGCAAGCCTTGTTAGCTGCCAGGCGGTGTACGTGTAGTCAGTGAGCACCCAGATCGTGACAGGACTCCAGATTCAGCCTGGGCGCCTGCGATTCTGTGCCCTGCGTGGCGCGACCGACCCGGCAGTGGGCGCACTGATCAGCCGCTCCCCGTGCTTAAAAACTCTACAAACGATCCGCAGCTCCACATGGCAGCCCTGGCGGCCGCACCAGCTGCCCTGCAGCCGTTGCCATCGCCCGGCGGCGCCTTCACGCGGCGCCTGCACGCCCCGCAGCTGCAGCGGCCCACGCGAGGACGTGCGCCAGCGGCGGTAGCAGGCGCGGGTGCAGCACCCGTCGGCGGCGGCGCCGGCGAGAGTGCCGGCGCCCCGCCGCCCGGCCTCGCGGCGCCGCTGGCCGACGACCACCTCATAGAAGACCACACGGCGGCCGCGGCCGCCGCGCCCAGCAGCAACAGCAAGCCCACCGGCAACGGCAAGCCCCACCTGCCCAGCAGCATCTACGTGCCCTTCCCAAAGGACGCGCTGCCGCCCGACGGCCACACCCTCACGCTCAAGGTGCGCCCAGGGCGCCGGCGGGCCGCCCAGCTAGCCAGAACAGGCGGCTGGAATGCTTGGCGGTTGTTATTCTTGGGGCAGAGGATGTGCCAGGACTGTGCCCTGGCGGGCAGCAGGGCCAAGCAAACGGCGGTCGTCCTGCCTTGGGTGCAGCCTGCCCCAGCACTATTCGGGCCTGCTAGCCGGATCTATCTACGGCCTGACTCTGGAGCCCCGCCCCGTAGCCTGACCAGATGCCGCCCACCCTGGGCCCTGTCGTCCCTCTAAGCAGGAGCAGAAGTGCAATCCGGAGGTGGAGCGCTGCCGCACGCCCATCCATGTATGGGAGTCGCGCTGCACCGCCTGCAGCGGCACCGGCATAGCGGTGGGCGCAGGGGCGGGCACAGGGCCAGGGCCATCAGAAACGCTGCCGCCCGCTTGCGGCAGCAATTATTACTTTGTCATGCGCTGGAAGGCGCCGCATTTGCTGGCACGGCACGTCGAAGCTGCCTAGCATGGCGTGCCTTCCGCATGCTGCTTTCCTCCTGCCCTGCCGAGTCCACTCAGTGCGTGCCACGTTTGCCACTGTGCTTCCCTGTTTGCAGCGGTGGGTCACCTCGCGGCAGCGGCACCACGTCATGGCGGTCTGCGTGCTGTGCAGCGGCCTGGGGTGCGCTAGTGCTGTAGCCTTGACTTATTGCTGCAATGTGTGCGTGAAGTTTGAACCACGTCTATGGCGGTCTGCGTGCTGTGCAGCGGCCTGGGGTGCGTTCCTGCTGCTGCTTCAAGTCCGTTCCAAAGGTGCACCTGCAGCAGCATGTTGCCGCCCTGCTTTGCGCGCATCGGCTGCTCACACCGCGTGAAATCCCGGGATCCCTGTGCAGGTATGTGCGGCACACCACCACCCACTCGGTTTCAGTGCCCTACGTCAACGGCTGCGGCCCCAACACCACGATTGGGCGCGAGCAGCCGCCGCCGCCAGAGAAGCACCGCTTCAGCTTTGGCGGGATGTGGCCCGGCAGCCACAAGCCCAAGAAGAAGCAGTAGCGGCCTGGAGCTGCCCCCGCTGTCCTGTGAGCCGGCTGCTGTGCCGTGCAGCCTTCAGTGGCCCAGCCCGGGGCTCGCGCAGCAGCAGCTGCCAACGAGACTTGCCTGCAGCCGCGGCCGGCCCTGTGCCAAGCACGGCCCGTAACGATACCCCAAAAGAATACCTTTGCAGCAACCCCCTTTGAGCGCCCGTAGCCAGCCATGTGGCATGATAGCGAAAACTCCCCAACTATGAACCTGACCCATCCTCGCAACCCCCGCCCACACGGTGCGTGCGTGCGCACCCTACCGAGCAACATATGCACTCATCATCAACATATGCTGCCCCTGCCAACACCGTCTGTTTTTCTTGCCTCACGAATAGAGTAGCGTACAAACTTGCCCACCCGAACTGCCTGCCCCTTCCCCGCGCTTCCGCTCCTGCTCTGCTCTGTTTGCTTGCTTGTGTGCCTGTTTGTACCTCCGCGTCTTAGTGCCCACGCGCTGTTATTCTAGCGCCACTCGTTCGTGTCTCAACCGTATCCAAACCAGCAACATGCACAACCCTGCTTACTGGGCAAGGCAAATCCCAGAGGACGGAGGTCAGCAATCGGACACGGCCGCAACATACGGGCGGGGCAGTGGCGCCGAACCATCCAACACAGCGCGGCAGGAGTGACGGCCCTTCCCTGCAGCCGCCGGTGACTTCCACCACTTCCTTGCATCGCTTGTAAACGTCACCAACCGACCGGGCCTCCTCAAGCGCTTGTGCGGCCGGGGCGCGCACTTGCAACCCCGGTTCCGCAGCTATGGGCCGCTAGGTAGGCCGGCTGCTGTCGCTAACTGCGCCGCCTACATGCGGCGAGCGGTAGCGGTCTGGGGCTGCATGCTCAGGGACGGCCCGCCGGTCGCCGCCGCTGCCGGTCGCCGCCGCCGCCTGGCCCGGCCTTGCTGATCAAGCCCAGCCGCCACCCTCGGTTGCCCTGCAGCATGCTGTGGGGCAGACACACGCTGTGACGCAGAGCCAGCCGCGCACCACTGGCAGGATGCGGGTCGCCGGCAGCATGCACCTGCGCAACGCGGCGGCGGCGGCGGCCGAGTATTGGGCCGCTCTCAAAGCCATGCCACAGATTCTGATGCGGCTGCCCCTGCGGAAGCGCAGCCTGCAGCAGGAGCTGCAGGAGGTGAGCCGAACTGGGTGCTGTGGGTCAAATGAAGGCTTGCGAGCGCGGCTGAAGCATAGCAGAGGGGATGCCTTGTGCCGCAGCGACAGGTGCATGTACCAGCCTGCACTGCATGGAATGCAGGGGCATTCGTGTCGTTGCCGCCATTGCTGCACACCAATGTTGCCACCCCACTGCCGCTGTCATTAACTGTAGGCCATGCTGAGGGGCAGCCTGCAGAAGATGTTTGGGCCCTTGGACACCCTGTTCCTCGGAGTGGGGATTGTCATCGGCTCCGGCTGGGGACAGGTGGGCATGGCACAGCCGCCGGGGCTTGATTTGGAGGGGATGGTCTCTGTTCAGCAGTGTGGTTAGCCACCCTGGTTTGTGGTGCAGCTTGAGCTGTGCAGGTGCACCATGGGCTGGCTGACTATTAGAGCATGCCCAGAGACGCATGGAACGTCCTTGCACGAGCTTGCAAAGGACCATGCTGCGCTGTGTTTGCAACACTTGGTTGATGGCTGTGCCCCACGACCAGCTGCCTGCCCGCCAGCCACCCATCTCAACGACCTTTCCTGCTGCCACCCTTGGTGCCGCCCCGCAGCTGCTGGGCTCAGCTGCAACCGCCTACTCTGGTCCAGCCGTGTTTGTGAGCGTTCTCATTTCGGGGCTGGCGGCCCTGCTGACCAGCGTGTGCTATGGAGAGCTGGCGGTTGAGTACCCGCTTTCGGGAGCCGCCTTCTCGTATACAATGGTAAGGGGTGCGTGCCTCGTTTTCTGCGGCAATGGTGCGGCTTGCGGGCTAGGCCAACCAGCAAGCCACTGGCACACACCTTCACAGCCCGCTGCCCTGCTGCCACTGCCCGCCTCTTAAAGCAGGTCACCTTTGGCGACTTCCCCGCTTTCATTTGCCTGGCCAGCATGCTGCTGGAGTTCGTGATTGGCAACGCTGTGGTGGCTCGTGGCTTCTCCTCTTACCTGGTGAGCAATCTTGTTCTGGTGAGCAAACGGCCTGTGCACTGTCAGGCATGGAATACACTGGTACGCCGTTGGAAGTGCTGTGGTTGGTCGTGGCTTCTCCTCTTACCTGGTGAGCACCTTGTCCTCCTTTCTGGCGAGCGGCATTACCTGTTTGGGAATGCACCGAGTGGTTTTGGCTGCCCAGCTTGGAGCCTGGGCCAGTTACTTGCTTTGCATCTACCCTCCTTTACACCTCCAAATACGGTCGTGCTGCACTCCTGTATCCAACTCAGGCCCGCCTGCTTAACCAGGAGCCCTTCTACTTCCGGCTGGGGTGCGGCAGCGCGCAGGGCGGCAAATATGATGTCATGGCGGCAGGCAAGCATTTGAGGGGGAGTGTTGGTGACTTGGGCTGTTCATGCCAGGCTGCGGCAAGAGCAGGGCGGCAAATACGATGTCATGGCGGCAGGTGAGGCATTGCGGTTTTTTCGCGCTTGCACTGCCTCTTGGCTGTTGCAGGTGTCACGCTGCTGGTGCCTGCTATCCTGGCGCGGGGCTGTATGTCCAGTTGCCGCTTCCTTGCCACGCTTACGTTT
>VFQQ010002402.1_pt1 | contig 21249 bp, 30 predicted proteins | sample 3512341 | NCBI WGS metagenome assembly VFQQ01 (sample SAMN10412373, study PRJNA504923) | tailings metagenome | isolation source: Relicate 2 Philex TSF1 revegetated site | place: Philippines: Tuba, Benguet | collected 2017-08-29 | reverse complement strand
GGGGGGGTGGGGGGGGTGGGGGGGGGGGGGGGGGGGGGCAGGGTAAGTTGGGAGGTCAGGCTGCGTTGTGTTGTGTGACAGCAGGGGCCATGGTGCAGGGCTTGCCGCACAAGCGGCGCTGACGTGCATGTGCTGTGCGCCAGCAAACTCAGCCCCAAGCACTCCAAACTCACAACGGAGGGCATGGGCATGCCGTTTGCGACAGCTGCCGCCTCTGCCGCCGCCAGGCCCTCTTGCATCAGGCCGCTGGTGAGGAGGAAGGCGCAGTACTGAGGCTGGTCCTCTCCCTCAACCAGCCACGTGTAAACTCCCTCCCACACAGCTTCAACCCGTGGGCTGCTCGCCGCGGCCTGCAAATCACACGACAGAGGCAAGATGGCAGCACAGTTTGTGGATTGGCTGGCAAACTGAGCAGGCAGGTGAATGCACAATGCAACATGCTGGGCTAGGGGCCAACAAGACAAACGCCCGTGCCAATCAAAGGCGGCCAGTTCTCACCTGCAGGCTGCTGCGCACGCTGCGCTCAAAGCCGGCCAGAAGTTGAGGATCCACAGCAGCAGGCGGGGCAAAAGCTACAATGTACAGCAGCTGTGTGAAAAAGCCCAGCGTAGGGCCGTCGATACGCCGCCCCGTCTGCACGAGCAGGGGTGCCGCGCAGGTGAGGGGCAGGCAGGCCAGCACAATGGGGGACAGGGTGACTTGAGCATGCAAGCCAGTGCGAAATGCATGCGCGGCAGGCAGCTGGAAATGGACGTTATCCAAGCTGCCCACACCTTGGCCGTCCAAACTCACTTTCCAGCAGCACTCGCACCCCACCTTTTCCGAGAGCAGCGGGACCAGCGGTGCGTGCGCCAGGCAGAGCGAGTGCAGCCGCCTGTGAAGGTGGGGTGGGGGTTTAGAATGGGTGGGGGACTGAACAAGGCCCCTGCCTGTGTCCTGCAAGCTGCACAGAAGCGCGGCTGTGTTACCTCTGCAGCAACCCAAGGCCAAAACCAAGCGCAGCAGCTGCACTGCCCGCCTGTGCCCGGCTCACTGATTGAAGGCGACTTCCCGCTGCTTGTCCTCCTCTCCCTCAGCCAGGCACCGCCCCATGCGATGCACGCCCACGGCCTCGTTGAAAATGGCGTGCGCCAGGGTGTGCCAGCTGCAGGCAGGCAAACGGCACAAGGCGCGCCCTCCATGTGAGGATGACCGGGTGACGCAGAATTATCAGCTTTGCAGTGCACCAGGTGAGTGCCAGTGGTGTGCAAGCCGCAAGCAACACACAGGGTATGCAGGGTAGATCGAGCATGCGTTGGCAGGCAGGCCTGCAAGCACAGCAGGCATCTGCCGGCCACACTCATGCACAGCTGTGCACAGGGCCAACCGCAAGCAGGCACTGTGCAGCGTCACACAGCACATCACAGCATCACCCACACCCACCCAGTGCGCACCCGTCCCATGTGGCCAGCACAGGCATCGCCGCCAGCTGTGCATCGTCCAGCGTGCACAGCCAGTGCAGGCAGCGTACTGCCACCGAGTGCAGCAGGAAGAGCGGCTCAGCCTGGGTCTCTACAGCCTCGGCCTGGCCCTCAGCCGTGCACGTCAGCTGGACATTGAACTGGTTGACTGAATGCAGCTGGGATGCCACCACCCCCAGCAAGTGGCCGGGCAAGCTGTCGAGCAGAGACGTGGCATCTGGTACCTCAGCCGCAAGGTTGACGCCCCGCAGCCGGGGTTGCAGCTGCAGCAGCAGGGGCAGCACGCGCAGGGCCGCCACTGCCGCTGTGCACCAAGCCACCACATCAGCGGCAGACATTTCAGCCGGCCGAACGTGCTGCAGCAGCCGGGGACCGGCCAGGCTGGTGATGTTGACCGTGGCCAAGGCAGCAAGACCATCTGTGCTGCCGCCCTCCGCTGCCGCCGCCAGCCGAAGCGCCGCAATGGCGTCAGGCAGGAGGCGCAACACTTTCCGCGCCGAACGGCACAAGTCGGAAGTGCTGCGGCCTGGTGCGTCCACCTGAGCTGCATGGCCCGCCGCAACTAGGGATAATGCCGCAGAGGCTGTGGCCGCTTGCGTTTGGCCGGCAAGTTGCTGCTCGGCGGCCGGGCTGACCAGGTGCCGCAGGGCCGCCGTTGCACAGTCGAGCAGCCGGGCTGAGGTTGGGCCGTGAGCCACTGCTGAGAGGCCGGTTGCAACCGGTTTCATGCTCAGCAGCGTCAGCGCCCTGCACACTGCAAGCCAGCCAGACCCGGTGCCTAGGGCGTCCGCAGCGGCCTCAGCACCGACCTGCTCGCGCAGCGCGGCAGCAACGGGTGTGCCGTCCTGCCGGCCGCCGTCTGCGCTGCCCGCTGCGCCTGCGTCAAGCTGTTGTGTGCCGCACTCCAGCGAAATCAGGCAGGCCAGCACGACCTGCCTTTGGAACGGCACGTCCCGGCGCATCGCTGCCTCATATCGGCTCTGGAACGCGGGCGCTTTCAGCAGCAGCGTCACCAGGGTGGGCGTCACAGTGGCCCACTTTGCTGCAGCATGGGGCAAGCTTCGCATTGGTTCAGGCACGGCGCGGGTTGCAAAATGGGCAGCAGCTATAGGCATTCCTGCCAACCCAACCAGCAAAGAGCTCCCACAATTTGGACAGACCCAGCCACAAAACTTGGCGGTGCAGCAGGCGCTCACCTTCACTGTCGGCGGCGGGATCGGCATTTCGCAGCTGCTGCACCATCGGCACTAGCCGCGCCATCCACGGCAGCAGCACAGCGGGCTTGGCTGCAGTCCTGGCCAGCGCCGCCGCCGCAGCCTCATTTGCTGGCAAGGCAGACACCGCCAGCAGCTCTGAGGCTTGCTGCAGCATGCCGCAGCCAAATGCGGCGCGCAGCGCGGCTGTGTTGCCGCGAAGCACCTGCTGCACGCGCTGCGCATCGTCACTGCTGCTGCCGACAACCAATACCATCTCTACCACCAGTGCATGTAAGTAGCACTGGCCGCCGCGGCTCTCCAGCTGCTGCTGCACACGCAGCACGCTGCCGGTGAGCAGCGACAGTGCTGCAGCACACAGGGCATACACAGCTGTGCTGTCGGTGAGGTGTGTCTGCGTCACCAATGAAGCGCAGTCCCTGCTGAGGTCGATAGCGCACACGGCTATCAGCAGGACGGCACTCCAGGGCCTGCGCTCTTCAAGCATTGCTGCCAGGGCACGATCCATTGCCTGGAGGTGGCTGGAGGCATCGCCCAGCAGCCTGCATTGCGGGCGTGAAAGAAGCAGGGCGAGCAGGGTTTAGGCGGCTGCATGCAAGTCAAGGGAAAGGGGAGCTGGAAGGAGGAGCTGCTGGGCGCATCCCTTCGCAACCAGCCCTCTCGCCCTGCATGCGCCTCAAACCCTGCACCCATGGGCCGGCTTCAGCCAGGTTGCGTTCCGGCAACATGTGCAACGGCCAGTCGTGCTGATGCAGCTGATCAAGCCAGGAACGGGCCATACTGCTCACCTGTTCAGCTCCGATCGCAGGCTGTCATGGTCTGCCCCGGAGCTGATCGGTGGCAGCCCGCTGACTGTTTGCAGCAGCCGGCCCGCAGCTTGCACCAGAGCGTTCCCGCTGTGCATGGGTGTGTCCAGCGCCGCTCGCAGCGCATCCAGTGCAGCACGCCACATAAGCGCTGGCGAAGGTGTTTGGCCATCCATGTTCTGGAGGGCAGTGCAGTGTGGGCGTTGGGAACAACGTGGATCCGAGTCGGTCGCCGTCGGGCGGCGGGAGCGGGCGGCGGCAGTGCGGCAGGATGCGGCGGCGGCAGGCGTGTGCAAGCCGGTTATGTGAAGCGCCAACGAATCGGGGGACTGCAGGCTGCAAGACGCAAGGTTTCTTTCGCGGCACACGGCACGCTGAACGAGGTGCGCCGCTTCTAGAATATGATCGTCTGTCCTTATCGCGCACCTGAGCCGTGCGCGCCACTGCTGCGCTGCTCCGGTGTTCGGGCTGAAGACTGGATGTGTGCAAACCAGGCAAGCGGAGAGCCTAAGATGGTCGTCGCATCAGACTGGTCGATTGCAAGGCGCGAGCGTGCTTGCATGACAACCATGGCGGTCCAACATCGCAACGCGACGGCCGCAGCATGCCGTGCCATCCTGATGCGATGCCACAGCCGTGCCAGCTCTCGCTTGCCTCACCGCCACACATGCCTGTTTGTTTGTTTTACAACTAGTTGCATGCACGCAAACCGTCAGAACTGTCCAACATCATGCAACGATCAGCGCTGGCGAAGGGCTGCAGGCGGGCGCAGCTCCACTGGCGGCACCTGCTGCTCCCCCGCCTGTGGTGCAGCTAGGCTGCCTCCAAAGCCAGCCCCTGGGCTGCCGCCTGGCCGCTCCTGGCTGGCGGTGTGGCCTGGCTGGGCGGTGGACGGTGCGCCAGTGCTGGCCAGCTGAGTGCTGCGCCCAAGCTGGGTGCCGCTCCCAGCATCGCTGCCATCCTGCTGCCGCCCAGCTCCGGCTGCCTCTTTTACAGTGGTGGCAGCCTCCTCTGCAGCCTCTGCTGCAGCTTCCACCTGGCCCTCAAAGCGGGACACAGTGTCCCACGGCATGAAGGTATACGAGGCCCGGGCCGCTGAGGGCTGCGACAGCAGGCTGTGCCCGCTGCGCCCCGGGCTGGCGGGCAGGTCAGGGTAGGCGCCGCAGGCAGCAGCAAACTCCTCCAGAGCCTCCCCATCGTCCGAGGCAGCAGCTGCTGCAAGCCCAGCTGCAAGTCCGGCAGTGGTAGCCGAGGCAGCAGGTGACATGGAAGCAGCTCCGCTGCCTGCCCGGGCCAGCGGTGAGTGCCGCCGAGGGTGGGCTGACAGCGGCTGAACAGCGGGGTGCGGCGCCTGCTCTGCAGCTAGCCTGCTGCGGGACAGCGAAGCAGCCAGGCTGGCGGCAGGGCTCAGGCTGCCGGCAGCATGCGGAGCAGCCAGGCTGGTGGCAGTGCTGAGGCTGCCAGCAGGGTTCGGAGCAGCAAGGCTGGTGGCAGTGCTAAGGCTGCCTGCCGCGCTCACAGGCCGCCGGAAGCCGCCCCTGCGTCCGCCCATCGTGGCAGCAGTGCTGCCACGTCCGGAGCCTGCTCTCTGCCCCAAGCCAGCGCTGCCGCTAGGGCTCCTGCCAGTCAGTCCGCTCAGTCCCAAGCCGCTGCTGTGCCGGTCATCATCTGGCACAATCTCAGAGCTGGCCCAGCCCTGCTGCGCTGCCCCACCGAAAGGCGAGTGCTGTGCTGCTGCATGAAAGGGAGAGTGCTCCGCTGCTGGTTGGTCGCCCACTGCTGCTGCTGCTGCATGGAAAGGCGAGTTGCCCGGTGCTGCATGGCCTGCTGCTGCTGGCTCTGGACGGGCTGCTGCTGCTGCCTGCGGCTCCTCAAATGTACTGCCACCGTCCGAGTCGGCGCTTTCCAGCGCCAGTGGGTTGGTGAAGGTGGTTGCAAATGCTGCTGCAGGGCCAACTCCGGTCCGGCCCTGAGACAGGAACTGTGTGGCTGCCAGGCGCTGAGGGCTGCTCCGTGCGCTGATGCGGCCTGAAGCTGAGGCGCCAGCCTCTGCCTGTGCAGTATCCTGTGCCACAGCAGCTGCAGCGGCAGCAGCCGCCAGTCCAGCAGCCTGCCCCCGAGCCCGTCCAGTGCTGCCGCCTGTGCTGCTGCTGCCGCTGCCGGCAGTGGAGGGGCGGGGCCCCTGGAAAGCCTGCTCCTGCTCCTGCCGGCGCAGGATGGACTGCTGATGCAGCAGGGCCAGCGGGTTGGTGTGCTGCTGCATGCCCTGCGGAGGCTGCTGCTGCTGCTGCGAAAAGCCAGGCAGCTGTTGTGCCAATCCAGGTGGCAGCTGTGGCGCTGCAGGCGACTGCTGTGGCGCTCCCTGCTGCTGCTGCTGTTGGCGCAGCTGCAGGAAGCGCTGCACCAAGTCCAAGCCTGCAGAGCTTGACAGCGGGGCTAGGGGGCCAATAGCATATGCAGCCTAGAAGCGCAGCTAGTGAACAGCCTCAAGTTCACCAGAAAGGCTGAGTCACCTTTGGCCGTTCCAAACAGCTATCCCTCTTTCCGCTCACCTCTGCTCACCTCTGCTCCGCTCGGATTTGGTGCCCGCTTTGGGCTGCTCCCTAACAAGCACCCCCGTCCATTTAATCCAAACACTCCACGCATGCCAGCCCTCTTCTCCCCCTCATGCTGGGCCTGTCACCAAGAATTGCACCCACCTCTGCTCAGCTCCCGCAGCTCGGCTTCGGCGTCCTCGTTCTGCTGCACCATGGCGGCAGTGCTGGCGACCAGGCACTCGAACAACTGCAGGGCGCGAGGAACAAAGGGGACATGTGGGGAGGGGAGGCAGCAAACCAAATAGCAGATGTAAGTCACATGAGCATGGGTAACATCAAAGGAGCCGAGCCCCCTTCGCAGTGTCTCACCTGCCGCCGCTCAGCGTGCATGGCCGCCTCATCAGAAGCCACCTGCATGCGTGCCAGGTGCTGCTGCGCCGCCGCCAGCAGCCGTGCCTGCTGCTGCTGCGCCTCGCCACCTGGCGCCAACGAGGCAGGGCGGTGTAACAGGCGCTGCGCTGCGGCCGCCACCTGCCGCTGCAAGCTGGCTGCACCCGGCTGTGGCTGGCCCCCTGTGGGCAGCTCATCGCCTGCCGAGTGAGGCGAAACCCTGGACAGCTGGCGGCTGCTCAGCATGCGCAGCAGGCTGCGGCTGCGGCTCGCCCCACTCAGCGCCTGCTGCAGCTGCCGGGGGCTGCCAGGCACACCGGCAGCACTGGCAGAGGCCCCAGCCGGGCTGCAACCAGGCAACAATGAGCGAAGGCGAGCCAAGAGGGAAGGTGACTGCGGGGGCTGGAGTGGCTGGGGTGGCTGGGGCGGCTGGCCATCTGGAGTTGACCGTGCAGCGCCGGTCTCGCCGCCTCCTGGCTGCTCTGCTGGAGGCAATGCCCCTGCAGCACACAGCTGAGCAGCATCCCCTGCCTGCCCTGCCGTCTCGGGCGGCGGCTGGCGGCCAAAGCGGCTGGGGGCACCCGGCTGCCGTGCTGCTCCGCCCGCTGTAGAGCCATCCTCTGTGCCAGCTTCAGCGCCCTCGCCTCCGCCGCTGTCCCAGCTGCTGCCGCCGCCACTGCCCCTGCTGCTGCCGCCTCCGCTGGTTCCACTGGTACGGCCTCCGCTTGAGCTGCTTGCCCGCTCACTCTCCAAAATTGTGCCCAGCAGCTGTGCAGCGGGAATTGGCTGCGGCTCCCTGCCGGCCCCAGCCTGGCTGCCGCTTGCACCACGGAAGCTGCTCGTCCTGCTGCCCGCGAGCCCTGCCGCTGCCACCGCCGCCGCCGCCGCAGCGGCAAAGCTGTTGGACCGCGTGCCGGCGCTGCCACCGCGTGCCGCCCGGCTGCCAACGCTGCTGCTGCTGGGGAGCTGGCTGTACTTGCGGCGCAGGCTGCCCTTCACGTTCAAGCTCTCTGCACTGCCGGTCCTACCGGCCTCTAGCCCCTGCCACTCGTGGGCATCAGAAGCAGCGCGTGCTGCGCTGCTGGCGGCGCCGCTCCAGGGCACATGCTGCGCCTGCTGGGCCTGCTGCACCTGCTGAGCATGCTGCGCCTGCTGCGCCTGCTGCCGATAGCCCCCAGGCGGGTGCCCATACTGCTCCAACAGCTGGGGAGGCAGCGGTGGCAGCGGCGCACCCTCGCTGCTCACCCTGCCAAACCTGCACCGGGGAGGCAGATAATAGGGATACAAATTGGTCAGTTGAAAGTCCTGGAGAACAGATGTGCACGAGACAGTGTAGATGCAGCAGCTCCAGCACACACGGCCGCCACTATGTTGCAAAGCATGTTGCTGTCAAGCCTCCTCCCAAAGAATGCAAGCCATTCGACAGGCTCACCGGCGCATGATGGCCCGGGCCGCCGCTCGCACTTCGGGGGGAGCCAGCTCCCCGCCTGCAGCGGCATTGGCTGCCGACAGGACCAGTGTGAGCCCATCCAGATCCACCGTATCGCCTGCCACCTCCATGACTGGGATACCATCCTCCTCCTCCTCCTGCCCAGCAGTACCACCTTCCGCGGCACCTGCTGAAACGCCCTGGCCCGCCGCCTGCTGCGCTGTGCCCGCTGGCAGGCCCAGCAGGCGCGACACGCTGCGCCCTGCTGAGCTGGTACCAAGCCAGCGTGCAAAGCGGCCGCTGGCGCCGCCGCCATTAGCAGCGCTGCCGCCGCCGCTGCGGCGGCTGGTGGCTCGGCTTAGCAGTCGGCTCAGGCGGCTAGATTTGCGGCTTGGGCCGGTGCTGGGCGGAGCAGCGGGTGGTGCCACACGCTGCCACAGCTCTAGCAGTTCAGCGTTGGAGGGTGCCCCTTGGGCCATAACCTGTGGTGGGCAGATACGGCATGGCATTACGTATCACAACAGTCAGCACCGCTGACGTTAATAGCTGACACGCAGCTGACCTTGCCAGTGATGCCGCTGCTGTGCTCATGTGCAAGCTGTACATTGACAGCCGCCACAAAGCGACAGGCACGCGCTGCTAGCAGTGCAGCCTGGCCAGCTAAAGCAAAGCATGCCTGCCCGCGCTCCCGCAGCAGAGACGCCACGTCAGCGGCAATGCCCGGCACGTTGCCCGCCTGGCGCTTGAGCTTGGAAAACTCCTGCACAAGAAGGATGTGCGCCAGAGGTGCGTGATGCTCGATGATGCACACCAACTACATGATGAAACTTGGCGTTTTTGCACTTGAGGGAAGTTGAGCAGAGTTGGCGCATGCACAAAAGCTGCACAGCCACCCCAAAACTGCTCAATCCGAGCCCCCAGCACGCACATCCAGCATCACGGCCAGCACAAACTGGCGCAGAATAAACAGGGACAGCACGGGGAGCAGGACCAGCCACAGGACGGATGTGAAGGACTGTGCGCAGCGAGGAAAACGAGCTTGGAAGTGGCAAGTGCCAGAATGGCATTGAGCAAACGTGCTGACTGCTGCATGCAGTCCTGCGACCTCCTGCAAGCGGTGCGCTTCAATCCTGCGAGAGGTGCAATCCACTGCAGCAACGACGCACCTGCACTGAGTTGAGGCGGGCCACGGCCCCTGCTTCGCGTAACTCGCGCACAGCGTCCCTCAGATCACCAACTAGGAAGCCTTCGAACACGGCTGCAGCAGGACAGAGGCAGCCCTGATTTGATGCAATGCATGAGACCATGAGAGCAACATCCATTGCACAGCGCCCATAGCAGGTGGGACTCAGCTGGAATGCAGGCGCTGGCAGGGCAGCATTAGGAGACCTTCTCACTGATTTGGATCTAGGCTTGTAAACTTACCTCTCAGCGCGGTGGGAAGGTCTCCCAGGGTGGGCGTGAGGTCTCCCAGCACGAGCACCCCTGCCGCCACCAGCAAGGTCACCACGGCGCCGGTCAGCAGCAGCAGGTGGGCCAGCGCCCCCGCCGACTGTAGGGTGGCAGGATTAATTAAAAAGGTGAGTCGAGGACAGGGGAATGAGCGACAGGTTAGACCAGCTGCAGCATTCAAGGCTGCAGCGTTGCCTGAGGATGCGCATTTGCATTCTCAGGGTCCACCACTACGTTTCAGTGTACCTACGTTTCAGTGTACCTGTGTGATGGTGCGTGTGATAACAGACAGGCGGCGCTGTGCTGCGAGGCTCCACATCAGGCGCACCAGCATCAGCATGAGCACAATGCCTGCAGCAAGCCAGGGAGGCAGTGTTCTTGTATCGTGATGCATGGCGCTATGTCCATGTCAAGCCACAAGACAATCGGTTTGGGAACAAGGAGTGCGCAGAGACAGATGGTTGCTCAGCTTGCATAGCATGCTATTGCGGTGCAAGCCTGGCCGGGTAGCCAGCAGGTAGAGTGTTTCAGCTTACCTTGAACGCTGCTGGACAGGGTGTCGAGCGTGGAAATCGTGTCGATGGCGGCCAGCGCCGACGCAAACTCGGCAAAGCCTGCGGGGCAGAGTTGGGGAGGGGCGGGAGAAGGTTCCTCGGCTTCTGAAAACAGGGCACACTCATCTCCCTGCTACCTTACTTGTCGGCACGGCTGCCATGGGCCTTCACAAAAATGCCCACCCAAGGCAATGCCCAGATCAATTCATCCCCCACCTCACCGGCATCTGCTGCCGGCAGCAGCCAGCGCCCAGGACCGCCAGGCACCGTAGCCGCAGCTGCCACAGCGGCTGCTGCAGGGTCGGCTGCTGCGAGCGCTGCAAGCGCTGCAGTCGCAGCGTCCGACCCCGGCTCAGCGCGGTTGGTCAGCAGCATGTGGGCTTTGGCGTGGTTGGCGGCATCATACCTGCAAGTTCAGGCAGCAAGGAACGGCTGGCTTAAAATCACATCCGCCAACAGAACAACTGCAACCAGGCGCCCTCTGCTTTGGGAGCATGCACAACACATGCACTTCAGCTGCATGCATCATCCTCACAGTGAGTAGTCCACCCGGACATCGAAGCTCTGCTCCACCTGCAGGCAGGACTGGCAGAGACCGGCATGTGAAAATGCAACGCCAGCGCTGAAACATCAACACACGTGCGATGCACCTCCCAACCCACAAGTACAACAGCCGACGGTCCACAATGCATCCACAACAACTCCCGAAGCACACACAACACTCACCGCCAGGCTGGTGCTGAGCAGCACCAGTGCCAGCAGCATGAGTGCCACTGTGACCAGGTCCAGCAGCAGCAGGCGGTCAGCAAGCGCCACCACCATTAGGCTGGGCGGGGCAGCCCTCTGCTGCCTCTGCTGCTGGTGCTGTTGGGTCTGCTGCTGTGCAGGCGGCGGTGGCCTGCGACGCAGGGACAGGCTCCGCAGGAAGCTGGCCGCCCTGCTGGCAGCTGCTGACGAGGCGGCGCTACTGCCTGCTGCGCCTGCTGTGCCCGCTGCGCTGCGCTGCTGCACCCGCAGCTTGCGCAGGAGGCGGCGCAGCAGCACCGCAGCCCGAGCGGCCACCAGCACGCCCAGCAGCACGTTGGCTGCCAGTCGCTGGCGGTTGCCGCTGCTGTGCCGCAGGGAGGCTGGAGTAAAAGATGCAATAGGCATAGCAGAGGCCCAGCAGTTGGCGGTGATGTGGCCGGCAGCCTCCCAGCGGATGCGCCCTCGGAAGTAGCTGCATGGCAGAGTAGGCGAGGTGGCAGGTCCGGGCTGTGAGGACATGTGCCAGTGACGGAGCAGAGCATTTGCAGCATTCCGCAGAGCAACAGGCTTTCCTGGACACGAATGCCCCCAAAGAAAGCCTTGAGCTGCAAGTCACCAACAAGATAAAACAATTCATTTGTCTCACCCCAGCACATCCAGGGCGGGATTGCAGGTCAGCAGCCGAACGTCCAGGCTGGCAGATTGCGCATCGTCCAGGAATGAGCCGTCCCGCAGGTAGCGCAGCACGCGCGCCGCACCGTCCTGCACAACAGCAAAAGATGATGGAACAGCTAGGATTGGTATCCAAGGAAGGAAGGGCGTGCAAGCAGCGCAGCAAGCGCACCATGCCATACTGCAAGCCGGGGCCAGTGTGCCACACGCGATTATGCGAGAGAGGGCGAGAGCCGCATCTCAGCCGGCAGTTACCCCGCAATAGCACCCTCCACCGCCATGGCCAAACCGCTTGCCTGCGACAAGCTCGTCTCCAGCACCAGCGGTCCACCAGGCGGGAAGTGCGGCAGCTCCAGGGGCTGGAACCCAAAGGGCTGCCGGTTGTGGTTGACGTCTGGAGACGCATCCGATGTGTTGTAGTACAGGCCTGTGGTTGGGATTGAACAGGTGAATGGCGACAGATGGATGGCAAGATGCATTCAGCATGCGGCACAGTGGCCAACAATGCTGCCTCAGCTGCTGCCCGACGCCAGCAAGACATTGATTATCAGAGCAAACCCGCTACCAACGCCACACCGCTCACCCATGCTGTATGCCAGCGGCGCATAGTGCAGCGAGCTGCTCTCCAGTACGGCAGGGTCCACGCCCCATGCGGGCGGCAGCTCCCCAGCGCCCTGCTGCCCGCCAGCTGCTGGGGCGAGGTGGGAGGTGTTGAGGCCCGCCGCGGCGGCGGCCTGCGGGACGAATGGAGGCGCGGCAAGCGGGATTGGGTTTTCCTGCTGGCCCGGCAGGCTGCAGCAGCACTGAAGGTGAGCTGCACATCGGAAGGGCGGCAACACCATGGCTAATTCGAGCAACATCACAAGGGCCAAAACGACACTAACAAGCTGAACTGTTTTCTTTGGATCAGATCTGCGCCTCAACCGGCCCCGCCCCCATCACAGCCTCACAGCGCTGACTGCAACCCCACATCCAGAGCCCTATTGCGCCAGCTTAGCCCTGACGGCTGCTTAACTGAGCCTGCCCTCTTACCCCCTGAAAGGTTTTGCAGCCGCCACCCACCTCCAGAGCACTGGCGTACTGGCAGCCAAACTCCAGATTGGCAAAGCGGCCCGAGCAGGCAGCTGCGGCCTGTTGCGGAGTGGGCACAGGCCGGCGGCGCTGGTGCAGGAACAGACCGCCCACCAGCACGTTGCTGCCGCGAGAGCCTGCAGCAAACACAGGATAGCATGCGCTGTTTGGTCAATGGAGGCTGGTGCAGGAACAGACCTCCAGCATGTTGCTGCCGCGAGAGCCTGCAGGATAGCAGCAACAGAGTGCACTGGTTGGTCGATGGAGGGCTGCACACGCTTGCCAACCAAACAATGCACAGCATCACAGCTAGCTGCCCAGCATGATCGGGTAGCGGCCACCCACCGATGTACTGCCTCCGTCCGCTCGCCCGCTAGCCAACAGCAGCTTCTGAGGCGCTGCAGCCAGCGCCAGTGTGAGAATCCAGGCAGAACGCCAGGCGGCTGGCGCCGCTGCCGCTGCCCTGCTGCTGGCAATACTGAGACTGGCTGGACAGGTCAGCCAGCAGGCCGGCGCTGCAAGGGAGCGGTGAGGGGCAGGAAGGTGGGTAGTGGTCAGCAGTACACACAAACTTAGTTGCCAACTAACCGTGGATTGTGACACAGCGGCAGCAGGCAGCAGCCTTGGCGCAAGCTGCACACCCATGTCCGGCAGTTCACCGCCGCTTGCAGCACAAGGAAAATGCTGCCCACCTGAACAGGTTGATTCCGGAGAGTGAGGTGAGGGCTGCGTACTGGCCACGCTGCGCTGCGTCCGCTGTGCTGGTGGTCAGCACTGGCAGGCCCAGCAGTGGGGCGGCGGTCTGCAGGGAGGACGCAACTGCCTGCAGCTCCGGCAGCGACAGCTGCAAAATGAAGGGGGTGGAGGGGCAGGGTGAGGGCAGGGTGGTGGGGCAGACGCTGGAGAGCTCTCAGAATGCCACACGGGCCGACGAACCATCCAACGGCAGTGTGACACTAGCACGTTTGATGTACAATCGCACCCCACCTGGCTGCCATTGTAAGCGTTCATGAGGGCACCCCAAGCCGAGACGATGCCAGCCAGCCGTTGGCCAGAGTCGGCGGCAGCTGCCGAGGCCGCCAGTGCAGCACGGAGCGCCTGCAGGTGCTGGTCAACACTGCTCAAGGCGCCCAGGACTGCGGGGCAGCAGGAATTTTGATGTGAGAAGAGAGCCTGACTGCCGCAACAGGGAGGGTGTGGAATGCAACCCACACATTACTGGGCTGCATGCATGTGCATATGCATGCTCCTTACTGTCTGCCACCACACTGAACGCAGCACCGACCCCATTGCTCACCGGGCAGCCACGAGGCGGCGTCGAAGCGGACAGGTGGTGTGATTGCCTGCACACTGCCCATCTGGGCGGGAGGGCTGCACGCAAAGCTGCCTCCCGCGCCCTGCAGCACTGCTGCGGTGGCTGGGTTGGCAACCAACACTGCCGCCAGGGCTGCGCATGCGGCTGCTGCCGTCTGCTGCAGGCCGTCCGCGAATGCGGCATCAATGGATTGCAGCTGCAACTGGGCTGCCGCGGCTGCTGGCACAGCTGGGGGCGTGGCCCCGGCATACAGCAGAGGGTTGGGGCTCAGAGCTTCCAAGGCAAATGTCAGCTGCAGGGCTGGAGCAGACCCTACCGGCTCGGAAGCGGGGGCGGACACCTGTGCCAACCGCCGCTCGCGAATCAACTGCCGCACCGGCCCTGCTGCTGCAACAGCTGCTGTCTCGGGCGCTGCTCCTGCCACGCTGGCGCTGCCCACTGCCGCCGGGCTGGTTGTTGCGGCAGTAACGTTTAGCTGGAGGGGCTGCAGAGCCGGCGCCAGGCTGGCATTGAATGCAACAGCCAGCTGCCGCAGCAGTGTGGCATTCCCTGCCACCGCCGCTGCCGCAGCTGCCACTGCTGCTGCAGCTGCCTCTGGCGTGCCGCCAAGGTCTGGAGTACCGCTAGCAGGGAGCAGGCTGACTGTGGCCGCCAAAGAGAAGCGCTGGACAAGCAGCAGGCGCAGCTGGGCGGTGGCGGAGACGCCAGAGTCGTCCAGCACTGCAGGCAGAGGGGTGGATGGGGAGGCACATGTTAAGCGCCTGCAGCAGGTAAGGTGCATCTAAACGGCTTACAGCAACCACAGCCCATGGTGTAGGGTGCATTAGGAACAGGAAACGTTTGGCCAAACACAACAGTACCTCAGAAACTGGGTAGCAGTCACAGTATGGCCCCGCCCTTGCACCTGTGAAGTTGAGCCGGTAGCGCCCCGGCAGGCAGGAGCCCTTCTGGGCTGCTGAGAGGTCGCAGGGCCAGCACAGGGCAGCTGGGGACGCAGCACCAGCTGCTGGGCAGGTGGCGTCTGTGACTGAGATGTCGTGGGAGAGGTCGTTGCCCTGTGAATGGCAGAAAGTGCAGAAGGCGCGGGGAGGAGAGAGCTTGGCAGTTGGCGATTGCCTGGCTGCTGAGATGGGGAGACTGCTGCCCAGCGAGCCGCAGGCATCCGGCCAGCAGCTGCTGGACAAACCAGAGCAGCAGCCTGCAGCCAACGCAGGGTGCTCCAGCCGCCGCGCACTAAAGCACATCAACTCAAAAGCATCCGCCGTCTCAACACACACCGACCCTCAACTGACCGCTGCATCGTACGCCACGGCCCTGCAGCCGCCGCCAGCAGCGTCACCAGCAGCGGAGCACGGCAGCAGGCTCTGCTCTGGGGGCTGGCCGTAGCTCATCACCACCATCTGCTCCTGCTGCAGCTGCAGCTGGGCCGCTGGTGGCGGCGGTGGGGCGCGGAGCGGCGGCGGAGGCATGGCACTGCCAGTTGGCGATGGTGGCGGCGGCGGCGCTGCTGCTGTTGGGGCCACCAGTGCCACTAGCGGGCCGGCTCGCTGTGGCAGCAGGGCCGCCAGCATGGCACAAGGCACACCACTGCAGACCGTCTTGCCGCCAGTGGCAGGGCAAGCATACAGGCCCGGGTCGCAGGGCGGAGCAATGACCAGGGTTCGAGCGGCGGTAGCGTTCAGGGCGGGCTGGGCGGTGCTCCACACAACAAAGGGGATCTGCAGTGGCAGGAATATGCATGCTGTTTGTTTAGTTACAGTCGTATAGTGAGCTGTGCGGCCGGCCACACAACGTGTCCGTCACATGCCGCTTGTCCACACTGCACATGACTACGGTGACAAAGGCTGAAGGACAGGTGGTCCTTGCCTGGATGACAGTCCCGACTAGCTGTGAGGTGTCTATGGCGCACTGCGCAAGGCCCCTGCTGCTGAATAGCGCCTGCGTGCAGGTTGGTTTGTGGGGAGAGAGAACTTACGTGTGTACTGCTTAGCACACCTGCAGCACTAGCAGCCAGGGCTCTACAAACCATGCACAGCGTAACTGACCTGAGGGCAGCGTGTGCTGCCAAGGCAGCTGGGCGGCGGGCAGGCCAGCACTGCAGCTGTGAGATTGGTGCCTCCAAAGGTAGCAGCTGCACCCAGCTCACAAGGAAGCTCTTTGCTGGGCTGCTGCCCTGCCGCACAGGCTGCGTACCCGCTGCCCTGCCTGATGCTGAGCGCAGCGGGCAAGGCGGGTGTGGTGATGAGCTGGATGGTGGGGGGCTGGGAAGCTGCCGCTGGCTGGGCGACAGGACCGACGCCTGAGCTGGCCAGGTCTGCTAAGCAAGTGCCGCCCACGCTGCAGCTGATCTGCATGCAGTTGCAAGGAAGGCAAGTCAGGGCAGGAGTGCACAGCATGGTTCATAGCAATCAGGTTGCTTCACCAGCAAGCAGCGCCAGAAACTGGGAGCTACGAAACTGCGATAAACCAGGCAGCCCAGTCCACACCTGGTCTGAACAGCGCCGCTGGCCGGCGGCGCACCGCTGCTGCACAATCAGCGTGCGATTGGCGGCCGCGCTGCGACCAGCTGAGTCTGCCACACTGAAAGTCATGTTGCGCACCCCGGGGGCAGCGGTGCTGATGTTGCAGCCGGCCAGGCCTGCGGCGCATGTGTGGGGCAGACGAGTGGCCTGCCATGACATGCATGGTACTGCTCCAAAGCACGTGCAAAGGCAAGCAAGCGCGCCTATCAAGGAGATGGCCTCTGCAATTACCGCAACAACAACCCCAGCCCAGAAGTGCATGCAGGGCCGCACCTGAAGCGGAGAACAGCAGGCGGCTGCCGCCTGCGCTGCACGCCTCCACAAATGGTGTGAGGCTGCCGTCCTGCTGCTGCCATGCGGTGGCGCCCCTGTGGGATGGAGGGCAGAAGTTTTACGTGGTGTCAGAGGCAGCTACACACTTAGGCGCTGATGCGGAGGCGGTTGGTGCAGGCTGTGCCGCGTACACGCATACACAGCGGCAGACTCTTCCTAGCACATCCTCCAGCAGCAGAGCCCTCCGTCCCCACACCACAACCCCTCACCGGTCACAGAGTAGGTCGGCGGGAGGGCTGGGCGGGCAGGCCGCATAGGGCTGCCCCACCGGCACATACACAAAAGCAGGACCAACTAGCTCCAGCTGCGGCAGAGGGGCAGCGCTGCTACCTGCACCTGCGCTGCCTGCTGCACTTGCAGGAGTAGGGCCCAAGCACATGCCGCCCTGGCTGCTGCAGTAGGGCTTGCTGCTGCCACTCCGGCCGCTCAGGGCAGCCAGCAGGCTGGTGCTATTGCAGGGCGCTTCTCCTGGCGGGCACACCACCGCCACCCGCCGCTGCTTTGGGGCCGCCTGGTTCCCGGCTGCGTCTGCTGCCTGGTAAGAAATGAGGTAAGGCTGGCCAGGCCAGGTGGGGAATGAGGTGTCGAGGGCGGCGGTACCGAACGAGCTGGCGCCAGCTGTCAGGTTTCCGTCCACGGCATCCCACACTGTGAAGTTGTCTCGGAAGGCACAGCCTGCGGGTTGGTTGTGGGGCCAATGGATGAGGGTTTTGGCACTGTGGTATAGGTGGCCAGCTTGTGGCTGATTAGGGATTGATTTCCTGCAGCGGAAGTGGGGCCAAGCACAGCGTGTGCCCTTGGTGTTTGTTCACAACATCAGCCATGCCCCTGACTCACCCACTGGGACCGCTGTGATCATCACTTCCGTTCCTGCAGCCGTCACTGCCCGCACGTTGCTGACTGCAGCAGTTCCTGCCGGAGCACTGCCGGCAGCACAGCTGGCATTGCCCAAAAGGATGAGTGGAGGGGTGGTGTCCACGGCTGCCGCTGCAGCGCCGGCGCTGCCGCCACTGCCGCTGCTGCTCCCACTGCTGCTGCCTCTGCTCCCACTACTGCCGCTGCCGCTGCCTCCTGCTGAGGAGCTGCCTCCGCTGGCAGCAGCAGCCTGCTGGGCGACAGAGGGGCAGGGTTTGCCACCTCCCAGGCACACCCTGCATACAGGGCGAGGAAGAGGCGGTAAGTGTTCCTGCCAACCAAAATCGGAAGCCGTGGGGAAGCAACAACTAGTGCAGCTTCCAACAATGTAGAGAGGGCATGCAACATCCGACGAAATGCAACAGCCTAGCTTCCTTGAAAGGGACCAGCCGATATTAAGCAGTCTCACCAACCGAGCTGCAGCAGCAGCAGCTGGCAGAGGGTTTCCCTCTATGCCTTCAAAGCAAACCACTCACCCAAACGAGCTGCAGGTGCAGCTGGACAGGCAGAGGCGCTCCGGAGCAGTGCATGGGCTGGCCACCACCACAGCTTGAGAAGCAGTGGCCACGTTTCCAGCCCGGTCGGTGACTGAGTAGGTGAGGTTGTAGCGGCCCGCCTGCAAACAAAGGTAAGGTGGTTGGAATCAGCAGGAGCTTGATGCTGGCTCGGTAGGCGGCCAAAAAAATGTGAGGCTGCAGCGGCCCGCCTGCGTGGAAGAAAGTAGCACAGTAGCACGCATGGCTGAAAGGGCACCCACGGCAGCAAGGCAAACCAGGGCGGAGCAACCTGAACCACCTGCTGCCGGCACGAGTAGACTGCAGCTGAGGCTTGCAGGGCCCGACACACAACCCAACTGGGTGCATGGCCCCGCCAGCCCAGGCATAGCTGGCAAGCCCAACCTAGCAGCACACCTGGCTCGTGTTGACGGCCTGCAGGCCAGAAATGGAGATGGCGGTGACCGCACCATCCACCGCATCCACCGCCGTGGCGCCAAACCCTGCATTTATAGCGGATGCAATCTGAGAACAGCGATTGCACGTCGGTTTGGTGAACTGGTGCAGGCAAAGAACAAGTGCAAAATCAGCTTTGCGCCCACCCAAATGCAGCGCACCTGGCGCCTGCTGCAGCAGCTGCCCCTGCTGCACCACCAGCTCGGGCCCGCCCAGCAGGCGCAGCACAGGTGGCTCAGAGTCGGCGGCTGGGGGAGCGGGAACAAACCTGCGGGAATGGGGTTGAACGAGGCAGACTAAGCGCAGGAGCGAGCATGCCCATGCCTGGTTGGACGATGCGTGTGATGCACAGCTCGGCATGTCTGCATCAGCTGTGAGATGTGTTAGATGCATCCCACTGAAGCAGCAAGTCTGGCCAACCAAAATACCAAACAGCCCTATATGATTCTCACTTGTCTGCTGGGTTGGGCACGTCGGGCACAACAGGCACAGCGGGCACAGCGGGGGGAGGCGGCGCCGGCGGCGGTGGCGGCAGCTGCGGCGGGACCCCGGGCACCACTATTATTGCTGGCGGCGGCGGAGAGGGCGGGCGTGGGGGAGGAGGGAAGGGAGGGGGTGGGGGCGGCCTGGGAGGCGGAGGCGAGGGGGAGCGCGGCTTGATGCGGGGTGGGGGCGGGGGTGGCCTGCGAGAGGGGAAGGGATGAACGGGCAGCAGGTGTCAAGTTAGGAAGCTGGTGCCTCCCATGCCTGCACGGGGTTGACTATTCACATACTTAAGAGCGGATCAGCAAGAACGTCAGCAAGCAAATGTTGACAACGTGCACCCAAATGACAAACACAGCAGTGCACCTCAGCCCACCGAGGAGGGGGCGATGGTGGCCTAGGGGGCGGGGGCGGGGTGGGCGGCGGACTAGGCGGCGGCGGCGGGCTGCGGAAAGAGGAATGGGTTTGCGTTGCCAGGATCAAGATGATGAGGGTCACGCGCGATCCACCCTCAATGAGCCGGGAACAACTGCATTGGAGAACTGCCAACCTGACGAGGGAGCTGAGTAGCCACAGTCAGACCTTAGGAGCAGCCCCAGCACGGTTCCCCTGCCATGCCTAGTTTATCCACTGCGTTCAACTATGAATCAGCGTACCTCGGAGGCGGGGGTGGGCTGGGCGGCGGGGAGGGCGGCGGCGGCGGGCTGGGCGGCGGACTGCAGCAGGGAACAAGCCGGGGCAACCTCACGGGCAACACACTGCGCTTGCCGAGCAGCTGCCGCAGCAAGCTGGGTGCAGTTTGCTGCCGCTCGAATCGCCATGACTTTCACAAAACGCAGAGATTGGCCCCACCCTGGAGGCCTGGGTGGCGGCGGCGGCGACGGCGGGGGACGAGGCGGCCGCGGCGGCGGGGGCGGTTTCGGCGGCGGCGGCGGTGGGGGCGGAGGCCTGCAGGGGCGTGTCAGCACGTACCAACCTTTGGCAATGTGGAAAACAGTGCAAGCCCATGATGACTTCCTCTGCACCTGCATCAAGTACAATCCAAAGTAGAATGTCGGCTTGCACCATAAGTCAAACCAACCCCAGACTCTCAGGAGCGCAACACAGTATGCTCGCCTGGGCGGCGGCGGCGCGGGTGGCGGGGGCATGGGCCCCGTGGAAAAGGCTGTCGCCGGTATGACGGTAGCAGCGCCACCTCCCGGCACAGCCCAGCTCAGGCGCACGCCTGCAGGGAGGAGCGCAGGCATTCCGCATGGTTTGACGCAACACAAGGGGCATTCAATCCAGCATAACGCAAAGCAAATCACCAGCTCGTTTGCACACACATTGAATCTGCGAAAAGACTGTTTGCAAGACTGTTTACCTCCAGTACCGTCGCCATTGAAGAACTCCAGGCGCAGCTGGTGCCAGCCAGCCACCAGCCAGATGTCGGCACTTTCGTCCCACCAGCCGTGCTCTCCTGCAGATGGTGATTGATTTAGAGAGTGCAAGGCGGGTGATGGCGCTTGAAGCACTGCACAGCGTAGCAGACGCTCCCTCTTGGTTCAGGCTGTGCTCACCGCCGTTGTCAACAACCAGCGACCCATCCAGGAAGAGCCGGCTGCCATCGTCCGACTCCAGCGTGAAAGCATAGGCGCCGCTGGCGGGCGTGTGAAGCCAGCCGGTGAAGATGGCAGCTACATTCTCCAGTTGAAACTCCCCGAAACACTCTGTGAAATGGAAATGGGTTGTTGGAAGGGTTGTCATGTGCAAGCAACAGCGTGGAATGAGGCGCCAGTTTCGACAGCTAAAACTCCCAGACGAACTCTGCAAGACAAGGCGGCATGGGAAGGAATGATCGCTTGAGCCAACTTGAACTGGTCTGCCACACTTCACCTTAGAAACCCAGCCAAAATTCCCGAACACATCCTGAGACACGCAGGTCAGCATGCAAGCAGGCCGCTTAATGTTGAGCGTGTTAACAGCGCACGAATCGCATGCCATAGCCAGCGGTTGTGCGCACCCTCCCAGGCCGGGCAGTCGATGGTTGCAGCCCATGTGACGTTGGGCGGCGGCAGGGCGGTCCAGTCTGGAAAATCGGCCATCGGCTGGTTGGCCGAGATAGAGTAGATCTGCACAGCAAAATGGGACGAGTGCGGAGCATGTGTGGAACAGCAGTGCAGGAAACACGGGCCTTCAGTCAAGCTGGCCTGCCCACAAAACCATGTGCGAAAGTTGCAGTACCACAGCAATTGTGTGCCCCCCAGCTATCCAGCAGACCAGCTCTTGCCTGAACGAGCAGCCCTGGGGGTGGCGGTGGGGATGGCGGCGGCGGCGGGTTGGGCGGTGGCGGTTGTGGCGAGGGTGGTGGCAAAGGCGGCGGCGCGAAGGGCGGAGGGGGTTCGGGTGGGGGTGGAAAT
>VFQQ010002401.1_pt1 | contig 21252 bp, 24 predicted proteins | sample 3512341 | NCBI WGS metagenome assembly VFQQ01 (sample SAMN10412373, study PRJNA504923) | tailings metagenome | isolation source: Relicate 2 Philex TSF1 revegetated site | place: Philippines: Tuba, Benguet | collected 2017-08-29 | reverse complement strand
AGGCCTCGTAGGCCTGCCGCAGGGTCTTGTTGGTGACGGCCGACAGGATCTCGGGAAAGTCCGAGGTCGAGTGCAGCGCGCGTGTCGCCACCTCGTCGCGCGACAGGCCGCGCGTGTTGACCCCGGCATTGCCGAGGCTTTCGCGGGCCAGTTCCAGCAGCGTCATGCCGCGATACTGGCGCGCGGCGTCCTCCAGCTGGAACAGCGTCGGGCTGTAGCGGTGCAGCAGCGCGTTCGCCACGGCGTCGCGGCGGGTGATGCGCTCGTCCCGGCCGCCGAGGGGGACGGAAACATGCGGGAAGGTCCGGGTCTCGTCGGATTTCGCCGCGACCTGATCGAGGATCAGGCGGCGGGACTCGTCGACGCTGACGCCGCGCTTGACCAGATCCTCGGCGAAGCCGCGCTCGAGGTTCAGGCGGCCTGCGAGATCGTAGATGGTCGAGACCCGCTCGCGCTCGGCCTCCCGGGCGCGGGTGGCGATGGCTTCGGTGTCGGGCGCGACGGGGGCGTCAAACGCGGGCACCTGCAGCTGAGAGCGCGTTGCGGCCGGGTCGGGCTGTGCCGGGGCCGCGACGGGCGGCTGGCGGGTCTCGGTGGCGACAGGGTCATCCCCCGCCATGACGGTGGTGTTCTCAGGCATGGATGCCTCCTTCTGCGAGCGGGTTTCGATGAATTCGATGGGGTAGCTGGCCTGATCGGCGGCGCGCACCTGTGCACGGGGATCGGCGGGAACGGTGACGAAGCTGACCTCGAGCGGCGTCCAGCGCTCGACGATCCGGCGCTCGACCTCGCCCTTTCGGCTGGGCTCGACCACCTTCACCCGGTCGATGGAATAGCCGACCGAGACGTTGCGGATGATGCCGTCGCCGATCAGCCCGAACATGCGGTCGGCGGCCTGATCCAGCCCCTCGCGCGGGAAGCGGATGGTGGCCCGGCCTTCCTTGCCCTCGATCCAGGCGCGTTCGACCACGCCCACCTGCGAGAAGGACGACCAGACCGAATGGCTGTCGAGCGCAGGTGCCCCGGCATTGAGGCGGCTGAGATCGACCGCCGCGGTGCTGACCTCAAGGATTTCGTCGAAGGGCACGGATGTGTCCCAGCCGGTCCAGCGCCGCCGCCGGACAGCGGCGCCGGTGGTGAAGACCACATCGACCGAACGGGTCTCGGCATCGACGGTCGCAGGCAGGATCGGCTCCCGTCGCAGCTGCATCGGCAGGGCGACCGGGATCGTAATGGTGTCGGGCATGGCCCTATGTCTCCTCTGCGTCGGATGGGGGTTCGGCCGGTTCATTGGCCGGATCGCTGGTCTGGGCGCTGCCGGTCTTGGTGACGCGCCGCGGATCGCTGTCGAGGACCAGCCCCAGCTCGTCGAGTTTCGCATTGGTGGCGGCGATCTCCGCCAGCACCGCATCGGGGTTGTGGCCCTGCCGGGCGATGGCCTGCGCCAGCGTCATGGTGCCCGACCGGATCGCCAGCAGGTCGGCCATCGCGTCCTTCTGCGGATCGACCGCCTCGAATTTCGGCGGCGACCATTCGACCGGCACCTCCGGAGTGGGGATCTGCCCTGCCACCCATGCGGCCTCGGTGAACCAGCGCCAGACCGGGGCGCAGAACATCGGGATGAACAGTTGCCATTGCACGGCGTCGATCTGGCGGCGGAACTCGACCAAGCCCGCGCGGATCGAGGAATAGTTGACCTGGCTGAGATCGCCGGTGAGCAACTCGTAAGGCACGCGGAACCCGGCCGAGATCGTGTGCAGGCTGGCGCGCTTGTATTCGCCATAGCCACCGGTCGCCGAGGGCTGGTTGAAGCGGATGTCCTTGCCGCCGCGCGCATAGGCGATCAGCCCCGGCTCGAACTGCTCGACGCGGTTACCATCGGCATCGACCACGGCGGGCGCGATGCCCTGCTGGGCCTCGTCGTCGCCGAAAACGATCGCGGTGACGCAGGCCTCGGTCTTCTTTCGGACCAGCTCGGCCACCTCGTAATCGTCAAGATCGCGCAAGGACCGGATCACCGGCGCGCCCCAGGGAACGCCGCGCGCCTGCGTGCGCTGCTTTTCATAGACATGGGCGATCTCGGTCGCGGGAACCGGGCGGCTGTCCAGCCCGCCGCGCAAAGCCCCATAAGCATCGCCGGGATGTTCGGCATGAAGCCAATAGGCGCGACGTTTTCCGACCGGGTCGAACTCGATGCCTTGAACGATGCGGCCCGCACCGTTGGCGCTGGTCCTGGTGGCGTCGAGGAAGTCGGCCTCCAGAATCTGTAATTGCAGCGGCACCGGCAAACCGTCCGAAGATCGACGCAGCCTGCGGCGCACCAGCACCTCGCCCGCCTCGACCATTTCGCGGCAGATCAGCGTCTGCAGCCCGTAGAAATCGAGCTGGCCGTCGGCATCGCAATCCGCCGTCCAGCGGGTGAAGAGATCGTCGACGCGGCGGTCCAGCGCCTCGTCGCCGCTCGCTGCACGGGGCATGATGCCCGCGCCGACGATGTTGTTCACCAGCACCGCGACGGCCTTCGCCGCATGCGGGTTGTTGCGGACCAGATCGCGCATCCGGTCGCGCAGCAGCGCCCCGGCCACACCGATCTCGGTATCGGCCGAGGAACCCGGCGCGCGCCAGCCCTCCGTCCGCCGACCGCGCGCAGCACCATCGTATCCCCGCGTCAGGGTCTCGAACGCTTGCCGCGCCATCACACGGCGGGCCGCCATGCGCGGGGCCACAGTAGCGATGGCGTGATCGAACCAGTTCGCCGACATCAGCGATCCCCGCGCGAGAAGCCTGCGAGCCCGGCTACTGGCAATGGCCGCGTGGTGCCCGCGATGGCACGCTCGATGGTGCGGATGCGGGCGAGCAGATCCTCGGCCGAGCCATAGTCGATGGATTTGCCGTCATAGCTGACCCGGGTCGTGCCGCTGGCATAGGCACGGCGCAGCGCCGACAGCTCGATTTCCGTCCAGCCCGTCATGTTCAGAACCATCCTCCGCGTCGGCCAAGCCAGTCCGACTGCCGTTTTCCTTGCGGTGCGGCTTGCGGTCGGTTGACCCGCCCCGCGCCATCCACCTCCGTCGGCGCCGCCCCGAGCTGATCCTCGAGGTCGCGCCATTTCTCGTCGGTCCAGCGATCCGCACCCGCGATCCAGGCGGCGGCGCGGGCGTAGACCCGGCAGTCCAGCGCCTCGTTGCGCTCGCGCAGCTTCTGCCATTCGAGCTTGGCGAAGCCGCGCTTGGTGCGCACCGTCACCAGCTGTTCGGCCACGAACTGCTTCAGCCATTCGTTCTCGACCCAACTCGGCAGATGCACCGAGCCGGGCGGGAACGCCGCGCCCCCGACCATGTCTTCCTCGGTCGGCCGCTCCAGTCGCAGAAAGCGATAGGTCTCTGCCTTGAAGGTCGAAACCGCCACGGTCCAGAGTCGGGCGCCGCGGCGCAGGCGTTTGCCACCCTCGGTCGCGTCAACGAAGGTCGGTCCCGAGACCGGGCTCGAACGGTTGAACCCCTCGACGCCTTTCACCGGCGCCACCTGCGCGAAGCCCTGCGCCCGCGACCAGGCATAGACCGCCGGGGCCTCGTAGCCGGTGTCGATGGCGAGCCGCGCGATGCCCAGATGCGCGCCGCCTTCGTGCGGCCAGCTTCGGTCGAGCAGCGCGGTCAGGTCGCCCCAAGCCTCATGCCGATCCGGACCGCCCTCGATCACGACATGATCGACGAGCCAGCTCTCAAGCCCACGGCCCCAGGCCCAGACATCGACCTCGATCCGGTCCTTCTGCACGTCGGCGCCGGCGGTCAGGAACAGCCCGCCCGCAGGGATTGTGCCCGGCCTCCACGCCTCGCGGCGGTCATAGAGCCGCTGCCAGTCCGGCGCTTCGCCGCTCTCGACCCACGTCTCGCCGAGGATGGTGTTGCGGAACGCCTTGATCGCCTCATCCGACCCTTGGGCCGCCTCCCAGCCACGGGCGATGCGCGACCAGCTCAGCCAGCCCACCGGCGAATAGAGCGCCGACAGGTGATAGCCGACCGTCGTCGGATCGGCGGCCGTGGCGGTCGCCCGCCATTCACCGCCCTCCAGCATCGCCGTCTTGTGATGTTCGGCGATGGGCTGCTCGCAGCCCTCGCAATGATACTCCGCCGTCTCGGGGTGGCCCTTCTGCCAGCGCAGCCGGTCGAACTTCAGCCATTGCATCGCGCCGCAATGCGGGCACGGCACGAAGAACCGGCGCTGGTCACTGGCCTCGAACTCCCGCTCGATGCGGCTGAGCCCACGGATCGTCGGCGTCGAAACCAGCAGCACCTTGCGCCGGTGCGCAAAGGTCAGCGACCGGGCTTCCGCCAGCGTCACCGGATCGCCTTCCTCGTCGGCCGAGGCCGGATAGGCATCGACCTCGTCGAGAAAGATGTAGCGCGCCGGGGTCGAGCGCAGCCCGACCGCCGAGTTCGCCCCGGTCATGATCAGGATGCCGCCCGCGAACTCCTTCGACAGCATCGTGTTGCCGGCATCGCGCGAGCGCGCCGGCTTCACCCGTTCCCGCAGCTCGGGGCTTTCGTCGATCAGCGGGTCGATCCGCTGGCGCGAGTTTCGCTTGGCCAACTCCACCGTCGGCTGGACCGCCAGCATCGGTCCCGGCGCCTGGTGGATGACGAAGCCGATCCAGTTGTTGCCGGCCTCGGTCGCCCCGACCTGCGCCGCCTTCATGAACACCACCCGCTGCGTTGGATCGCCGGGCGACAGCCGGTCCATGATCTCGCGCATGTAGGGCGTGCGCACCGTGCGGTACCGCCCCGGCTCCGCCGAAGCGCGGCCCGAGAGCATCCGGTGCCGGTCGGCCCATTCCGAGACGGTCAGGTCCGGGTCGGGCCGCAGCCCAGCGCCCCAGGCGCGCAGGATCTCCGCCGCGCCGTCGAAATCGGTCAGACCATCGTCATCACCGTGGTTGTCATCGGAAATCCGGCCGGACCTCGGCGAGTTCGTCGAGGTGGGCGCGTACATGTTTCTCCAGAACCTTCTGCATGGCGGCCGGTTCGACGCCCAGATCGGCCGCCATCAGCGCCGCCGATCGCGCGGGCCAGTTCACCCACGCATCCCGTTCCTCCCGCGCCAGACGGAACACCAGCGACAGCGCCCGGGGCCGCTCGATCAATTCCCCCTTCAGCTTCTGGAGTCGGATGCGCCGTTCCTGCGCCTTCAGCACCTCGTTGGCGGTCTTGGCCTGCAGGAAGGTCGTGCCGCCGCCGACCGCTGGCACCGCCAGACCCTGTTCCCGCAGCGTCTCGCCGACAGCGGCAACCGCCGCCTCGGGGACGGGCTTCAGCTTCGGCGCGGGCGGTTTGCGGGTCTTCGACGGGTCGGTCGTCTCGGCACGCCGGGCATCGCTGGCCGGGCCGTCGATGCTGCCATCGGGATAGAGGACCAGCCGCTCGGCAGCCTTTGCTTTCTGGATCGCGCCCCGCGACAACCCGGCATGGGCGGCATACTGGCGCTCACTCATGCCTTGCATCGGCAGCTCCGATTATCATTCAGATTCAGGTTCTTATAGAGTTGATAAGCATCGCGGACAGAGCGAACACGGATGCAGGACAACGATGCAACCCGACCACGGAGCCACCACGATGACCCGCCGCAAGACCGCCCCGCCGCTGCTCGCGACGCCCTGATTCTGGAGATCGCGCAGCGCCGGTTCTTTCTCGAGACCCTCGAGATCCGGAACTCCGACAGGCTCGACTTCCACGACGTCGGCGTCTGGGCGATCCGCGATGCGCTCGAGGAGGCCTACGAGGCCGGGCGCCGCGCCGCCAGCCAATCCTGAAAGGGCATCGCCATGAGCACCACACCCCGCCACGAACTGCGCGCCGAGAAGGCCCGCCGCAACCGCGAAGCCGCGCTGGATGCCTTCATCGGCAAGAAGGCCGAGATCGACACGATGCTCGCCCGCCTGCAGGGCCTCAGCGACGACCACTTCAACTGCCACCCCGACGAGGTGGGCTGGGCGATGGTCGGCACCCTCGAACACTACGCCAGCCTCTTGAAGCGCATCACCGACAGCGCCTTCGGCGAGGGCGAACACGCCCGCTGATCTCCGGCACCGCCGGGTCCCGCCCGCCGACTGGCGGGCTTGGCCTCGTGGAAGGCTTCGCATGATGCGGGACCGACGACGGAGACGACTCGATGACCAAACTTTCCGATACGCAAGCGATCATCCTGAGCGCCGCAGCGCAGCGCGAGAACCGCATCGCCCTGCCGTTGCCCGAGCGCCTGCGCGGCGGCGCCGCCGCCAAGGTGGTCGGCGCGATGCTCGCCAAGGGCTTCCTCGAAGAGGTCGATGCCGACCTCCGCAACGGCGAGCCCGTCTGGCGCGAGACCGGCGATGGGCACGGCGTCACGCTGGTCGCCACCGACGCAGGGCTGGCCGCCATCGGCATCGAGTCCGAGGGCGCGAACACCGCGCCTGTGGGCGCCACGGACGCGCCGAGCGCCGACGCCGCGTCGGACGTCCCGATCAACGAGGCTCCCGCGCCCAAGGCGCGCACGCCGCGCGAGGGGACCAAGCAAGCCGCCCTGATCGCGATGCTGCGCGCGCCGGAAGGCGCCACCATCGACGAGATCGCCACCGCACTCGAATGGGCTGGCCATACGGTCAGGGGCGCGATGGCCGGGGCGCTGAAGAAGAAACTCGGGCTCGAAGTGACCTCGGAGAAGGTCGAGGGACGTGGGCGGGTCTACGCCATCCGCGACTGACGCCTTTTGATCCGAACAGCCGCCGCCCTGCACTCGAGCGGCGGTTCTCATTCTGCGCTCCGGACCCTGATCGCCTCGAACAGCCGCCGCAGCAGGAACCCGCGCACCAGCGAGACGCCGACGAAGGCGAGGCCGATGGTCAGATGTTCGCCGAGCCCGGTCTCGATCCCGAACCATGGGAACACGACGATCTGCGTCGCGATGGCCAGCACATAGCCGACCACAACATTCGTCACCGCCTCCACCATCGACATGGTGCGGGATTGTTTCATCGCAGCCCCTTCGGCAGGCATTCCAGAAACGCCGTCACGAATTCCGCCGCGAGCGGCGGGACGATCGCATTGCCGTAGCCCCGCAGGAGCCCCATGCGGCCGGGTATCCCATCAGCCAGCGGGAATGTTCCGGGCTCAACCGGTCGCCAGCGTCCGTCCCGGCAGAGGAGCCAGTCAGGATCTCGCCAGACGCCGTCCGTCGCGCCGGTCCCGGCGGGGTCGACGAGGGGTCCGTCCAGGTCAGCAACGCCACGGTCCTGCGGCTGGCATCGGTGTTGCCGGCCGCGTTGTAACTGTCCGTGGCCGGCGAACCCGCCATCGGCGTTGGCCAACCGGCCAGCCAGACCTGCCGCCCCAGAAGCGCATTGATCGGCACCGCCCGACATTCCGCGCCATCCTTGTGATCCCGCGCCGATGCCGTGGCCCAACCCGCCTTCGGTAGGGTCGAGGGCCACGGCGCCGAAGAACAGACGCTGGCGGATATGCGGGGCGCCGATGCACGCAGCCGGCAGATCGGCCGCCGCGACGGCGTAAGATGCCGCTTCCAGGTCAGCCGCCAGAGCGTCGAACCACGCCCAGCCAGCCGGGCTCTCAGCCTCCGCTCCAGCCGTTCGGCCAGATGGTCCGAGCACCGCCGCGCTGGCGACCTGCTCGCCGAAGACGAGGTCCGGGCGGCAGGCGGCAACGAGGCGCAGGAATGCGGGTGCGAGATGGCGGTCATCTTTCTGTCCCTTGCGCTGCCCGGCCTGGCTGAAGGGCTGGCAGGGCGGCGAGCCGGTCCAGACCGGCCGGTCCTCGGCCACGCCGGCAAGGCGTAGCGCATGGGGCCAGCCGCCGATGCCGGCGAAGAAATGGCATTGGGTGAAGCCGCGCAGGTCAGACGGCTCCACGTCGAGGATGGAGCGTTCGTCCACCTCGCCCGTAGGCAGCTGCCCGCCCGCGATCAGTTCCCGCAGCCAGGCACAGGCGGCGGGGTCGGAATCGTTGTAATAGACGGCCATCAGGCGGCAGCTTCGGCGTCATCACCCAGCCGCTCGGTCTTCAGCTGCGCGAAGGTCCGGCCATCGCCGTCGAGGATCGCCTCGCGGCCCGTGTCCGCCTGCCAGCGTTCGACGGCGACATCGATGTATGCCGGGCTGATCTCCATCGCGAAGACGCGGCGGCCATTGGCCTCGCCCGCCATGATCTGCGAGCCGGAGCCCGAGAACGGCTCGTAGCACAACCCGCCCCGCGCCACATGCTGGCGCATCGGGATGCCGAAGGCGTCGAGCGGCTTCGGCGTCGGATGGTCGGGCCGGTCATCCTTGGCAAAGCTGGGCAGCGCCCATGTCGATGGCAGCGTTTCCTCGGCCACCTTCGGCGGGCGGTTCGGGCGGCGCCAGCCCATGAAACAGGGCTCGTGCTTCCAGAGGTAATGCGACCGGGTCAGAACCCCGCGGTCCTTCACCCAGATGATCTGCTGATGGACGAAGGCTCCGGCCTTTTCCCAGCAGGCTTCCAGCATCGCCTGGCGGCGCGAGGCGTGCCAGCAATACCAGGCGGCATCCTCCGTGATCGCCTCGGCGACGGCGGCGGCGATGAAACCATCGTAAAGCTCGGCCCCCTGCGAACTGTCGTCCCAGGTGGTGCCGTAGGATGCCGACCAGTCCTTGTTTCGCGTCGGGTGGTTGGAGCCGTCGTAGTCCACGAGATACGGCGGGTCGGTCGCGAACAGGATCGCCCGCTCGCCGTTCATCAGGCGGCGCACGTCGGCCGCGCTGGTGCTGTCGCCGCAGAACAGCCGGTGGTCGCCGAGGATCCACAGGTCTCCCGTCCGCGATGCCGGGTTGCGCGGCGGCTCGGGGATGGTCACCGGCGGCACGGAGCCCCCGGCGCCACCTTCTTCACCGCCGTCTTCCGCGACGAAGGCCAGCAGCTTGTCCAACTCGCCATCGGAGAAGCCAACCAGCGACAGGTCGTAGTCTTCAGCCAACAGGTCGTTCAGTTCAGCCGACAGCAGCGCCTCGTCCCAGGTGCCGAGTTCCGTCAGCTTGTTGTCCGCGATCCGGTAGGCCCGCCGCTGCGCCTCGGTCAGATGCCCCAGCACGATCACAGGCGCCTCGGTCAGCCCGAGCTGCGTCGCGGCCAGCACGCGCCCGTGGCCTGCGATCAGTTCGCCGTCGTCGCCGACGAGGCAGGGCACGGTCCAGCCGAACTCGGCCATGCTGGCGGCGATCTTGGCGACCTGGTCCGCGCCATGCGCCTTCGCGTTCTTCGCGTAAGGCTGCAGGCGCGACAGCGGCCATTGCTCGATCCGCTCGGGGGCGAAGGCGAGGGTCATGAAGGTTCCTATCGATGAAGGGGGCGGCGATCAGCGGCGTCGCGCGATGGTTTCCGGCTGGTGGAGTCCACCGGCTTCCGGCTGGATTCCGGGGTCCAGGGCATCCACCCCGGAGTCCACCAGCGAAGGCGCTGTTATTGCGTGGTTATTTCAGGTTGCGTGGTGGCTTCCGGCCGGGGTGGCTTCCCAAAAATCCGGCCCTGTCACTGGCGATGTCCCGCGCTTCGCCCGCCAGCATACGAATGTCACCAGGAAGGAACCAAGATATCAAAGGCTTGGCAGTTTGGACCCCGACTGGTCCCCTCGCTGGACCACGGAAGCCAGGGGTGCGGCCTCTGCCTGCGCGCTCCTCTCCCGAGTATATTCAATCTGTAGCGCCCCGGACGCGATCTGTCTTGGCGTCTGGTGTCTCGCATGAAAGTGTCTCGTACACGCGACAGATCTTGACAGGTTCAGGGCGTCACCTTCGCCACCACGAATTCCATCGACCGCTTCGACGGCACGCGTTTGCCATTCAACCGCCAGACGATGACTGCAATGCCATACTGCCAGCGCCGGTTGGCGGTGGCGCGGCTGATGCCCAGTTCCCAGCAGATCGGCTTCCATGGCTTGCGGTTCGCCCGGAGCCACACAAGGCGCGCGTCGGCCGGGTCCAGCCAACGCAACCACAGCAGCGCGTCGTCGGCTTGGGTGATGTCGCGAGGGCCGGGCTTCGGCCGTCGCATCCGAGGTTCTTGACCGACCTGGTCGGCGAAGCTGTGGAAATACTCGGGCCAGGCGTTGAAATAGCCCTGCGGCTTCACCTCGGGCAGCGACCTAAAAACATCGGCAGCGCTCTCAAGGCGCGCTTCGACAATGGTGGGTGTCCACTCAGCCATGTGCGATCTCCCTTGGCTCGACACGCGGGCCGTAGAGTTTTTCACCCAGCTGGCGGACCAGTTCCTGCTCCGGCCAGGTGAGACGCGGGTCGTCGATGGACACGGCCAATAGCCCATGGTCATGCCAGCCGTCCTGCTTGACGCGATCTGGATCACGGCGGGTGCCACCATAGCCGCGGGGATACCACCTCACGCGACACCTCCGTTCGTTTCGATCGCCCAATGCAGGATGGCGATGGCATCCGCCTCGTTGTCATCGGCGGGGCTGAATCCACGCGCCCGCGCGGCCGCAATCATCGTCTCCTTGTCGGCATTTCCCTTGCCGGTGGCATGGCGCTTGATGGTGCCGACCGGAACGCCCTCATAGGGGATGCCGCGCAGCTCGGCCCATGCGGTCAGCGTGGCCATCAGCCCGCCATAGACATGGGCCGCGTCGGTGCCGACATGGCGGCGGACTTCCTCGAACCAGATCGCGGCGATGGGGCCTGATAGCCGGTTGATCTCGGTCAGCCAGTTGGTGAAGCGGAGGTAGCGCATGCCGCCGCCGTCGAAACGTCCGGGGCGAAAGGATGTCGTGCCCGAGGTGATCAGGCCGTCATGGCCGCGCAAGGCCCAGCCTGTCGTCGTCCCGAGGTCGAGGGCAAGGATGCAGGACCCAGAAATGCACCTTGGTTCGAGGTGCAGGTCCGCAGTCTGGATGGTCGGCGTCATGTTGAAGGCTCACCTGAATTGTGGGCCTTCGGCTTTGGTCATGGGCAGAGAATCATGACGCGCGCACCCATTCAAGAAAAATGCGCCAGACGATGCTTCTGTCCCACCTGGTCTTGGGGTGTCCCACTTGCGGATCAAAGTGGGACGCCAGATTTTCCTTTTAAAACAAGGCGTGTCCCACCTGTCCCACTTGTCCCACCTTTTTCCCTATGTCGCATGAGGAAGAACGAGGTCGAGGGGGACACATACGCTCCATATGGGAAAGAGAGAAGTTGGCGACCCAAGTGGGACAGGTGGGACAGGATTGATTTCAAATGGTTTTTTCCGTCCTACCTTGCGCTTGAAGTGGGACACGCCGCGAAGTGGGACAGCGGCCAAACGAAAAGGGGCACCCGGATGGATGCCCCTTCGGTGCCTGACACTGCCATCGCGATGTCAGCCGCACTGCGATCTGCGGTAGCGCCATTCGCGGGTCGCGCCCGTGCCGCTGCGGTATCGCTCCCAATCCCGCGACTTCAGCCAGGCCCCCACGCGCATCTGGTCGCCCTTGGTCCATTTCGCGGGCTCGATGCCTAGCGCGCCTTCGAGGATTTCGCCCACCGACACATCGCGGATCGGCTCGGGACGTTCGAATTCTTCATCCTGCCAATCATCCCAGCCGGCGTGACCGCGATTGACGCTGCGGGTGTCGTGGGTCAGCCAGCGGTCGATACGGGCGTCCCAGGCATCGGCCTGATAGCGCGCCTCCTGCGCGGCGGCGGCTTCGGCAAGCAGCGCCGGATCGTCAAGCCACCAGATCGCGCCTTCGCGGAAGCGATGGACGGCTTCGGCCCAGATCTGACCACGGTCGCGGGCCAGCGCCGCGATGTCGATGGTGCCGCAGCGTAGCGGCCAGAATCGGCGATTGCCGGTTTCATCGCGCAGATAGGTGTCGGGGTTCACAGTGCCAGCGAACACGCACTGGCGCGGCACCTCGACGGTATAGCGGCCATAGGGCGGGCGGAAGCGGTCGGTGGTGCGGGTCAGGAAGGCCTTGATGCGCGAGACCTCGGCCCGGCCGATGGCGTCGAGCTCGGCGATTTCCACGATCCAGACGCCCTGCATGTGAATGGCCGCGTCCTTGGACCCAAGCTCGGGCAATTCGTCGGTGAACCAGTCCTCGCCCGCGAGCACCTTGATCGCGGTGGATTTGCGCGCGCCCTGCGGCCCTTCGAGGATCAGCATGTGATCGGCCTTCACCCCGGGCCGGTAGATCCGGGCCACGGCAGAGATCAGCCAGAGCGCGCCGATGGTGTGATGGAAGGATGTCGGCGCTGCACCGAGGTAGGTGCTGGTCCAGGTCTCGATCCGGGGCGTGCCGTCCCATTTCAGGGTGTCGAGCCAGTCGCGAACCGGATGGATGCGCATGTCGCGGGCCACCGCGCCGACACCACGGCCGACAACCATCGGGGCGACGTTGAGCCCGCGCAATTGCAGCCATTCGGCGGTGCGCACATCGTCGGCATCGTCCCAGGGGCGCGGAAAGCGGATGGCCGGGTCATCCCAGGGCAGCGGCTGGCGCACCACGATGGATTGGGCGAACTCGTCGAAGGCCAGGAGACCGGCAAAGACCGGATCCGAGGACAGGGCGATGATCACATTGGCCTCGTTGCGCTCGGGCGTGCCGGACAGATCCTGACACAGCCGCCCAAACCAGGCGGGACGCGCAATCCTGCCCTGCGGATCGCCCGTCGCATGCACGCGGCGGCGCAGTTCCGTCAATTGCTTGTCGAGGATGGACATGGAGATGCCGGTCGCAGTCTTGATCCGGGCAAGGATCTGGCGTTCGGGCAGCGGATCGAGCCGGGCAAGCGCAAGGCGGCCGAGAAGGCTGGAGAGTGCGGCGAGTTCGGGCGGGTTGGTCAGCGCCTCGGCGGCGGCAATCAGAACGTCCGGATCGCCAGGCGTCGGAGCTGCCGCTGTCGTCATGGCCTCAATACCGACCGGCTCGTCTGCCGAAATATCCCGGCTATAGTCGGCCGCACGCGCCCCGCGCATCAGATCGTCGTTGAAATCATCACCATGCAGCGGGACCACGATTTCGTTCGGAATGTCGGCCCGGTTCAGCCGATCCGACAGGGTCGCAGCGGCCTGACGACCGGCATCGCCAGCATCGGCGTAGATCGTGATCCGCGTCGTGCCCGCCGGCCACTGAAACCGCGCGAGCCCGTCGGCAGAGAGTGCCGCCCAGACAGCGGTGCCGAACAGGGCATGTGCTGTCAATGCTGTCTCGATGCCTTCAGCGATGCCGAGGTGGCCGTCCGCAGGCATGGCGAACAGGCGCACGGCCGCATCCGCTACCGATCCCAGCATCTTCTTCCCGGCGGGGCCCTTGGCGCTGCCGTCGTCGAGCAGGAAGGTCCGGTGAATACCCTGCGCGCGAGTGCCATCCACCAGGCGTGGCAATGCGATCAGCCCCGGCCAACCGCGTCGCGTGTCGAAATCCGGCAGGTCGGGGTGGAACAGCAGATCCGGGCATCCTGGATCAGCAAGGCCGCGGGTGCGGAGGTAGGTTTCGCCGGGCGTGCCAGCGAGCGGCTGCGCGCCATCGACCAGCCGGGCAATCTCGCCGGTATGATCGGGCTTCGCGCGTGGCGCGTTTCGGGGCGCGGGATGATCCATTCCGGCAATCCGCGCCGCCTCGTCGAAGAGCGCGCCATCGCAGAGCCCGGTTGCCTGCGCGATCAGGTCGATGGGCCCTGCGCTTTCGCCGGTGGCATAGTCGAACCCCCAGCCGGCATATGGCCCGTCGAGATGGATCGTGCAGGACCCTTCCTTGCGCGGCGGGCGGCCGGACAGGTCGGCACAGCGCAAGGAGCGACGGTCGCGCGCGATCCGCGCCTCCGGAAAGATGCCGGGGAGCCAGTCGCCAGCTGTCGCCGCCAGCCGGTCCTTTACGGCCGCCAGATCGTGGCGTGCTTTCGGCGTGCCGACATCGTTGAGATCGATCATCGTGCCCCCTCAGGCCAGAAGGACGAGCCCGCGCTCGGCGCGGGTGATGGCGGTATAGAGCCAGCGGCGGCGGTCGATCTCGCTGCGGCCCAGCCCATCGTCCCAGACGATCACATTCTCCCACTGCGACCCTTGCGCCTTGTGGGCGGTGATCGCCCAGCCGAAGGTCGCCTCGGTCAGCTTACGCTTTTCCCGCCAGTCGCGGTCATGGCGCTTGGCATCGAAGGCCACATGATCCTCGAAATGCCCCTTGTAGATGCGCAACCGGCCCGGACGGCCGTCGCTGTCGAAGGGGGAGACCCGGCGCCCGTCCTCGTCATGCACCACGGCCGAGAAATAGAGGCTGCCCTCGTCGACAATATCCTCGAGGGTCAGGAACATGCCGTTGATAAGCCCGAGCGAATTGTCGTTCTTGAGGCAGATGATCTTTTCCGCCGCGCCAGTGGGCAAATACGTCCCGCCCAGCCCAGCCGCCGCACGCAGCGCATTGTTGATCTGCAACCGTGTCGCATTCAGCCCGCAGATCAACTGCCCGCCGCGCAATGCCTGTTCCGGCGAGATGTCGCCCTTGCGCAGCTTGGCGACATGGGTGTCGTAGGCGCCAAAGCCGATGGGCTCGCCCATCCGCGCCATGGTGGCCAGACGGATGATCGCGCTCTCAGTCGCCTGACGGTGGATCTCGGTCAGCATCACGTCGGGCGTATCGCGGGTGAAGGCGCCTTCGCCCTTGATGGGCGGCAACTGACCCGGATCGCCCAGAACGAGGATCGGTTTGCCAAAACTCATCAGATCGCGCGCCATTTCCTCGGCCACCATCGACACCTCGTCGAGGACGATCAGCCTTGCATCCGCCGCATCGCTCTGCGGGTTCAGGGCGAAACGGGGATGCTTCATCGCCGAGAGCGCCTGCCGCATGGCCTCGATCGCGGCCTCGGCCGTGGTGCGATCAAAGCCGGTCAGCCGCCGCGCGGCAATCTCGGCCTCTCGGACCTTTTGCGCTGCGGCCTCGATTTCCGCTTCCGTGGCCTCGATCACGGAATAGATCAGGCTGTGAATGGTGCGCGCCGGCGTGCCCTTGCGGGTCAGCACCAGCGCCGCCTTTCCGGTGAAGGTGGCGGTAACCACACCCGGCACACAGGTGCCGTCCTTCGCGCCGCGATGGGGCGACAAGCCAAGCTCATCGAGCGCGAACTTCAGCACCGTGCTCTTGCCCGATCCGGCATAGCCAAAGAGCCGGAACACCTGTTGCGTGTCCGTGCGGTTCTCGAACCAGTCGCGGACCTCGGCGATGGCGGCGGCCTGCGCTGCCGATGGGGTGAATTCCGTCATGCCTGTCGCGCCTCCACCGCATAGTCCTTCACCACCCCGCCGCGCGCGGGATCGCCCACTTCGCATTGGCGCACGAAGATGCGCCGACCGTCCGGCAACTGGCGCCAATGCCCCCGACGCAGGTGCCAGCGCGGGCTGGCATGACTGCCGCCGAGCGGTTCGGATGCGGCGCGAAGCCGGGCCGGATCGATGGCGACCTGATGCCAGGTCCAGCCGCGCACGCCATCCCGCGCGAAGGGTTTGCGCTTGATTGGGGCGATCTGCCGTTCGCCGATGCTTGCAGCGGATGCGAGGATCGCTAGCCCGCGCCAGACGATGGCGGCCGCCGCCTGACCGCTTTGTTCCGCCAGTCCTGCATCGCGGAGCGCCGGATTGGTGGCGAATTCCGCGATGCCGCCATCGGCGATCCGGACATGGGCATGGATATCGGTCCAACGTCTGGGGCTGCGCCACAGGGCAAGCCAGACCGCCTCGATGCCGTCTTCGCGCTGCCGGGCGTAGACGATCTGGCTGCGGATGGTCCGACTGCGGTCGGCCAACTCAAAAATCGTCTCGGGGTGTGGCAACCGTTGCGGACCGGCCGCCAGGCGGCGGGCCAGTGCATCGACGTCGTCGGAATCGAACTGCGCCTGATCGGCGAAGCGCCAGACCGGCGCGAACTCGAACCCTTCGAGCAGGTCCGGCAGCCAGAAGCGCGCGCGATGGGCGCGGACAATCCGCTTGAGATCATAGGCGTCAGGGATCATCGCCGCTCACCCCAGCACTTGGCGGCCCATGCGCAGGGCGCGTGCCACTTGCCACCGGCCATGCCGCCCCGGCAGACGACGGCCGTGGGTTCGGTCGCCGCCCGGGGCAACCATTCGCCCGCCGCCGAGGCCTGCACGACCGTGACCGCGCGATCCGACATCTCCTGCGCCAAACGGGCATCGAACGGCACCAGTTCCGTGTGCAATTCCATCGTGTCACGGTTCAGCGCGGTGAAGAGCGCCGGGTTGGGCAAGTCCATGTAGGCCTGATAGAGCGCGATCTGGGCGGCATAGACGGGGCGTGCGATGCTGACGCCACGCTTGACCACATCCTTCCAGCTCGACGCGCCGAGCGCCTTGTTCTCCCAGAGCGCGGGATAATCCATCGCCACGGGGCCCGAGACGAAGCAGCCGTCGATATGGCCCTTGAACCGGCCCGCCATGGCCGCGAAGCCGAACTGGCGACCATCGGGGCGTTCGGTGCGCAGATCGAACCCGGCAATCCGGAACCAGCCCGCGACAATGTCCTCGGCCCGATGGCCTGCCTCGAAGATCCGCAGGATGCGCGGTTCAAACTCCTGGCCCTCGTCCTTGGGGACAGCGAGATAGTCGAACTGGATCTGGCGCAGGCAGTCGCGCCCTAGCCCCGAGGAACTGACATAGGTGCGGGGGCGCTCGGCGCGATTGCGCGCCGTCAGGGCAGAATCGATGGCGGCCGAGACGGCGGTGGCGATCGGTGGACGCGGTGCGTCCTGGCCATAGAGGCAACCAGAGCCATGGTTCAGGTCGATCATTGGGCACGCTCCCAGAACCCGCCAGCCTGCGCGATGCAGGTCAGCTTGTGATGCTGGGCCTCGGTCAGCCGGGCGCGCGGGCCGGATGTCTCCAGCTTCTGGCGCAGGCTCTCGCAGAACTCGACCTCGAAGTCGGTGATGGCATTTGCCGTCGCGGCGGCAAGAAGGTCGGCCCAGGGGGCGGTCTCATTGTTCAGATCGATCATGACGACCTCCTCAGAACGGAATCGGATCGTCATGGGCCGTGCCGGTGCGCTCCTTGCGCGCGCCCTGCGCCAGCATGCTGTCGACATAGCCGGTGACGGCCGCTTCGATCAGCCGGTCGATATCCGCGGCCGTGCGATGGAAGAAAGGCTCCATGAGCCCGAGGTCGGTCAGCGCTTCGGCAAAGAGCGCCCGCGCGTCGCGGATCGCTTGTGCCTCGCGGGCGGTCTTGTCGATCATGCCATTCATCCTTTGGGCGATTGCGCTGCCCACGTCCTGACAGCGGAGCGAGCAGAAGCGGTGATAGGGATAGCGGTCGCGCTGGAGGCGGTGGACGTAGCCGAAGCCGCGGGCTTCCTGCGCGCAGACGGCGCAGAGCGCTACCCCAGCAGGAAATTCGCGATCGGGTCCTCGGGCGGCCAACCCGCCCGCTGGAGCTTCTCGGTCTGCATCACGATCCAGCGCGAGATCGCGTTGCTGGCCATGGCCTCGAGGTCGCCAAGGGTAAGGCTTGCGATGGGTTGATGCAGTCTTCCTCGGGCCTCGAGCCATGTTCCGATCTCCAGCGCGGCGGCGCGCGTCACATGCGCCTGCCATTCGTCGGGGGTCATGGGCCGGTCTGCCGGCCCATCCCCATCGGGCTCGGCGGCAGGCGACCCTGCGGACCCACCTGAGCGCCGCTTCCGCCGCACCTCAGCCATTGAGCCACGCGGGCATCGCCGGGGTGCCCGGTGCTGCGGGTGCCGGTGTTTGGGGCGTGGCCGGTGCAGCGGGTCCGGTCTGTGCGCCCCAGGTCGGAGCGGCCGTCGCAGTGGGCTGCGTTGCCGCGCCCCATGCCGGTGTCGGCGCCTGCCAGCCCGGCGCCGCGACGCTCGCGGCCTTGCGCGGCGGGGCGTTGACGGGTTCCGGCGGGACGGTTTCACCACGCATGACGGCCGTATGCTGCGGCTCGTCGGGCAGAACGACGTTGGCGATGCGGTTCTGGTCGCGGTATTGCGGGTTCGACGCAGGCTCCACCATGATGCGGGCGGCGAAGATGATGCCCTCCAGATGCCGCAGGCCGGGCAGAACCCGCTTGGCCTTGGCGGCGGGGCTTTCGTCACTGGGATCAAGGTCAAGGGCGCTGTCCACGATGGCGCGAAAGGTGGATTTCGAGATCTTCCAGCCGATGGACTGGCCTTTCTCGTCAAGTTTTCCGCCTGCCACGGTGAAGCTCTGCCAGAACTTGCGGCGGGCATGCGGGCCTTCGACCACCGTGAATTCGCAGTCGAGCATGCGCGCAGCGCTGGACTGCGACGCCTGCAGAAGGCCCGCATCCGCCGGGGTCGCGCCGTTCACGCCGCCGGGGCGGATGGTCAGCCGCACCTTGGCGAAGGTGCCGTCCGGAATCAGCTCGCCGATGGGGGCCATCTGCGGCTGGGCGTCGTTTAGATCGTAGCTCATGGGATCATGTCCTTTCAGGGATCAGGAGGCAAAAGCGGATTGGTGGGGGGCGCGGCCGTCGATCCGGGCGAGCAGCGCGCCGAGGTCGGGCGGTTCGGTCAGGTCGAGCCGGCCGGACCGGTCCTTGGCGGGAAGGCCCCAGGGGTTGCCCGACTTGCAGACAAGACGGCGGTCGGTGGCGGTCTCGTCCAGCACCCAGCCGCCTTCGGCATCGCGGGCGAAAAGCTGCATCGAAACCACCTGGTCCACGATGCCGGGCAATTCCCGCCCGGCCTTGCTGCCTTCCATCTGCGGCTGCCAGGTGACGGCGCCGAAATCGTCGGTCACCTTTTCCAGCACGCCGACGAAGATCACGGTCTTGCCGCGTGCATGCTGGAGGTGCTTCAGCGCCTGGATCACCTCACGCCCCAGAAGCCCGTAGGCACCGCGGACATCCGGCTTGCCGGTCCGGTCCGAGAAGGCCTCGGGCTGCTGGCGGGCATAGGCCATCGCCTGCCGGGTCAGATCGGTGATCGAGTCGACAAAGACGATACGGCGCGCGGCGAGGAAGGCTTCGATGCCGCTGTCGCGGTGCTGGGCCTGCAGCCACGCGTGCCGTTCGGTCCCGTACCAGGACTGCGGATGTTGCGCCGGGTCCGGCCCGCCGATCAGCACTGCCAGATCGCGGAAGTCGGTGAAGCTGCGCACCGGGATCGACGCGCCGCGCCAGTCCTGCACCGATTTCATCCCGGCCTCGAGGTCGAGGCAGACGGTTTCCTCGGCGGGCAGTGATTTCAGCAGCGTGGTCTTGCCCACACCGGGCGGGCCGAAAATGGCGAGCGAGGTCTTGTTCTCGGCGGCCGAGAGGCGTTCGTCAGCGGTGATGATGCGGAAGGCCATGGGGTTCTCCGAAGGATTGAAAGGGCGCGGCGGCGGGGGTGACCGGGTGCCGAAGGGGAACCTGCCCGGCGTTGCCGCTCGGGCGTCCCGCCGCCGCGCGTCACCGGTCTCGGGTCTCGAGCCGGAACACGGGTTTGCCGGTGGTCTCGGACCGGGCGGCGGCGAAGCCTTCGCGCATGGCGTCGGGCCAGGCCCCGAAGCGGCGTTCGGGCACGCGATAGGCGATCTCGAGATACTGGGTCGGGTCGTCGCCGGCCTCGCGGATCCGGGTTGCCATGGTGGCCAGCCGGTCCTGATCCCACGTGACCTTCTTCGGCAGGTCCGCGATGACCACGACGCCCTCATCCTCGACCCGCACGGTGCCGCTGGTCTTGCCCTGAGCGGCCCGTTCCGCTGCGGCGGCGGCCTCGTAGCGCTGCGCGATGCCGGCCTCGAGCCGGTCCCGCAGCCGCTTCACGCGGGCGGTCTCGGCGAGCGCCGTCGTCTGCAGATCCAGCAGCATCTCGGGCGGCAGCGCCGCGATGTCGCCAAGGGCGAGACCTTCGAGAACGTTGAAATGCGGGGCGTTGTCGGGGTGCGGCATGGCGGGGTCTCCATTGGAGGGGAATGGCTGGGCCATCAGGCGGCCTCGGCGTCTTCGAGGAGGCGGGCGAGCGGCACGGGCGTGCGGCGCGGCTTGGTCCGCGCGATGGCGAGATAGGCGAAGCGGTCCGGACCGAGCCGCACCTGGACGAGGTGGACGAGGCCGGCCTCGAAGGTCCGGTGCGCGGCGCCGGCCAGCGCGGCCAGCCTGCGGCGGTCCGGCTCCGGCAGCGTCGAGATCACGGGCGTCGTGTCGATCCCGAGGAACCCGCGGTGGTATTCCAGCCGGTCGCCGGGCATGGCCTGTCCGATCCAGGCGCAGAACTCGATGTCGGTCAGCGGCCGGGGCTGCGACGAGGTGAAAGCGGTGGGTGGCATGACGAGCATCTCCATGTCCTCCCTCTACTCACGCGGCTTCCGAACCGTCCCACCATCCCCCTAGCCCGCGCATGGCGAGCTCGAGCCGGAGGCGTGCGAGGCGGCGGTAGAGGGCGGAGCGGGAGATGCCTTCGCGGCCGACGAGGTCGGCGACGGCGCAGGTGCCGAGCGCGGCGCAGAGCCCGCGGACTTCCTCCGGCAGGTCGGCGAGCGCCCGGGCGAGATCGTGGCGGGTCTCGACGTCCGCCGCGGCGCAACGATCCTGGCCATGCCAGGCGGCCAGCCCGTCCGTCTCCGCCAGCAGGCAGCCCAGCGGCTCGACGCTGCCGGCGACCGGAGCGTCGAGCGACAGCACCGTGCCGCCCTGCGCCTGACGCTGACGGTGGTGCCGGATCGCAATGCGCGAGCACTGGTTGCGGAGAACGAGACCGGCGAAGGCGCCGATGGAACCGCGGCGCTTGTCGAAGCCCGGCAGCCGGCAGATCAAATCGACCAGAAGGTCCTGGCGCAGATCGTCGAGATCGGCGGCAGGGAGCGCCAGCTTGCGGTGCAGGCGTCGCGCCGCGACGTCGGCCTCGTCGATCAGCGTGCCAAGGTCGGAGGGGGAAATCGGGGGATACATCGGTGAAAGCCTCGGAACATCGTTTCTGATGCTCCGAGACTGCCGGCCTCCGCCGGTCTGCCGGTGTGATTGGCGTGTGTTTGATGTGTGCCGGGTGTGTGACCGACGGCACTCAGTCCTCTATGACGACCTCTGACGGCGCGAGGCCAAGGCGGTACCCGCGCGACCGGACGGTCCCCACGAGCGTTTCGACCTCCTTTTCTGTGAGCCCGCAGGTGACGAGGGCCCTGCGCAGGTCTCGGACGATCTCTCGCGGTGTTCGCTGAAACTGCGCCTCGATCTCCTGCGCCTTGAGCAAGGGGTCGCGCTGCACCGACCGTTCGACAAGCATTCTGAAGAGAGCGAACATCTGCGGGGCAAGATCGAGG
>VFQQ010002400.1_pt1 | contig 21258 bp, 20 predicted proteins | sample 3512341 | NCBI WGS metagenome assembly VFQQ01 (sample SAMN10412373, study PRJNA504923) | tailings metagenome | isolation source: Relicate 2 Philex TSF1 revegetated site | place: Philippines: Tuba, Benguet | collected 2017-08-29 | reverse complement strand
CCGTGACGAACATGTTCTCGCGGTACTTGTCCCAGTGGCCGGTCTTCTCCCACAGCCCCTGATCCAGGATCTGCGGCCCCTTGACCTCCTGGTAACCGTTCTCGCGGTACACGTGGCGCATGTACTGCTCCACCTCCTGCCAGATCGTCCAGCCCTTGGGGTGCCAGAACACCGTGCCGGGCGAATGCTCGTCAATATGGAACAGGTCGAGCTCGCGGCCCAGCTTGCGGTGGTCGCGCTTCTCGGCCTCCTCCAGCATGGTCAGGTACTGCTGCAGTTCGTCCTTGGTGGCCCAGGCCGTGCCGTAGATGCGTTGCAGCATCTCGTTGCGGTGGTCGCCGCGCCAGTAGGCGCCGGCGACCTTCATCAGCTTGAAGTGCTTGAGCTTGCCCGTGCTGGGCACGTGCGGGCCGCGGCACAGGTCTTCAAACGCGCCCTCGCGGTACAGCGACACATCTTCATTGCTCGGAATGCTGGCAATGATCTCGGCCTTGTAGTGCTCGCCCAAGCCCTTGAAGTACGCCACCGCCTCGTCGCGCGGCAGCACACGGCGCACCACGGGCTCGTCCTTGGCGGCCAGCTCGGCCATGCGCTTTTCGATCGCCACCAGGTCTTCCGGTGTGAAAGGCCGCTTGTACGAAAAGTCGTAGAAGAAACCGTGCTCGATCACCGGGCCGATGGTCACCTGCGCATCGGGAAACAGCTCTTTCACCGCGTACGCGAGCAAGTGGGCCGTCGAGTGGCGGATCACCTCCAGCCCATCGGCGTCCTTTGCGGTCACGATGGACAGCGGGCTGTCCTGGGTGATCAGGTAGCTGGTGTCCACCACCTTGTCGCCGATCTTGCCGGCCAAGGCGGCCTTGGCCAGCCCGGTGCCGATCGAGGCCGCCACGTCGGCGACCGTGACCGGGCCTGGGTATTCGCGTTGGGAGCCGTCGGGGAGCGTGATATGCAACATGGGGAGGTCCAGAAAACAAAAAGCGCGGCAGGGGCCGCGCTGGTGTGGGGTCGAGGAGAGAATCGGGCAGGCGCGAACTGCAGGCCTCAGAGGGCCGTGGAGGTGGGCTCCATAGTTCGCGGTGTCATAACCAGATTGCCTTTCTCGCTCTTGCTGATTCAGAAGAGCGACGATTTTCCCACAAAAAGCCCGGGCGCTGTCTCGCCACGGCTCGCGTGGCCTCACGAGTCGCGCTTCTCCTTTCCCCGGCTCTGCACGAACTCGAGGAACGCCCGCACCCGGGAAGGCACCAGCCGGTGGCTTGGCAGCGCCGCGCAGATGACGTACCTCCCGAAAATCCAGTCCGGCAGCAGGCGCTCGATCGTGCCCTTTGCAAGATGCCGTCCGATCAGCGCTTGCGAGAGCACGGCGATGCCCGCGCCATCGAGCGTTGCCCTGTAGAGCACGTCGAAGCTGCTGGACTGAAGACCGATGGGCATGTGGATCGCCACCGTCTCCCCGTCGAGCAGCGATCGCAACTGCAGGGCGCGCGACGCCGGCCCGCTGGTTTGCTGCCAGGGAAACCGCAGGTAATCGTGCTGCCGCAGATCGGCGGGCACCTGCGGTCTGCCGAAACGCTCCAGATACTTCGGTGCGGCACAGACGACCCACTCCGTCGTGAGCATCGGCCGGGCAATGATGCCCAGGTCCACACCCTCCTCGACCACCAGGAACGTGACGTCATGCTCATCCACGTGGCTCTGCGGGAACGGCGCAATGTCCAGCTCGATGGGTGCCTTGGGGAAACGCTCGCGCCATTTCGCAATGACGGGCGCCAGGTAGTACGAAGCCAGCACCGGCGTCGCGAGGATGCGCAGCGTCCCTTGCACATCGCGCACATCGGCGCCCGCTTCGGTTTCGGCGTCCTCGATTTCGCCCAGGATGCCGCGCACCCGCACCAGATAGTTCTGCCCTGACTCGGTCAGCACCAGGCGCCGGGTGGTGCGCTGAAGCAGCCGCGTGCCCAGATGCGCCTCCAGGTCGCCGACCAGGCGCGTGACGGCCGCGGGCGAGAGATCCATGGCACGCGCGGCAGCGGCGAATCCACCCTCTTCCACCACCCGCGCGAACACCCGCATCGAAAGAAGTCGGTCCACGATCACATCTCCGGAGAGAGCGTTTATTCCAATTACTGGAACGCTCAATTTATGACTGAGCGGTTTAACTATAGACCAACGAGGCTTAGAGTGCCTGTGTGCGAGTCGAATGTTCGCGATCCCTGCGTCCGTCGCCGTGCACCCATCCATTCCAAGGAGCCATCATGAAAAACCTCTCCCGCCGTCTCGCCATCGTCGCGCTGGCCGCCTCCGCAATCGCCAGCGGTTCCGCCGCATTCGCAGAAGTCATGGTCGGGGGCGCGCCCATGCTCCCCACCAAGGACATCATTGACAACGCAGTGAATTCCAAGGACCACACGACGCTGGTCGCAGCCGTCAAGGCCGCCGGCCTGGTCGACACGCTCAAGGGGCCCGGCCCCTTCACTGTCTTCGCGCCCACCAACGCCGCCTTCTCCGCCCTGCCCGCTGGCACGGTGGACACCCTGCTGAAGCCCGAGAACAAGGCCAAGCTCACCACCGTGCTCACATACCACGTGGTCCCGGGCAAGTGGGACGCGGCCGCGATCATGAAGATGATCAAGGACGGCAAAGGCATGGCCGCCATCAAGACGGTCTCCGGCGGCACGCTGGTCGCGAAATCCGCAGGCGGCAAGGTGATGGTGACCGATGAAAACGGAGGCACCGCCACGGTGACCATCGCCGATGTCTACCAGTCCAACGGTGTCATCCACGTGGTCGACAAGGTGCTGCTGCCCAAGTAAGTGGCTACGCCGGCATGCGCCAGGGCGACGGACCAGAAAAGCCGCCGCCCGCGCAGAGTTGAGACGCCCACACAATGAAAAAGCCACCCGGCAGGGTGGCTTTTTTCTTGCCGGCCTTTGCGCTGCGCCGTCGGCCGACGCCCGCAAAAAAGGCGGGCGCTTGAATTTGGCGCCCTGATATTTCTCACCCGTCAGGACCAGCGGGCGCCAGCAAAGTGTAGAAGCGGTTTATGACAGCCAGTCTTCAGAACCGGGCCGATCGTGATTGCGGCTCTGCTGCGTGGGCGGCTGTTCCTCTTCGGCAAGCCGTTCCATGAGCAATGCGCTTTCACGCATCACCTCCTCAAACAGCAAACGAACCCGCAAGCGCGCGGCCTTCAACGCGGCCAGCTGCTGTGTGACCCTTTCGCGGTCTGAGGGCATCAGGTCCACAGACAACGCCTTGAACGCTCGCTCTATGTCAGCCAGCTCGGCCTCTGCCTCTTTCCAGGCGTGAAACTTCGGAGAAGGAATATCCATGCCCTAGGTTGCATGGTGATCACGTTCGCGCGAGTAGGAGAACGACCCGTGCCTTCGAAGGAAATGGTTGACTTCGGTGCTGTGCCGCGGCGAGGACAAATGCGGTTTTCAGAAAGCATTGATGGCGCTCGCAAGCACCCCGGAATACCAAAGGCCATCCGGAAAACGGTAGAAATCCAATACCCTGAAATAAGATGCCCGCAATTCCCACTTCCAATTGCAGACAACATGGATGCCACCAGATGGATTTGCTTGACGCTGGCGCTGGTATTGGGCACCGGCACGGCGTATTCCGAGGTCTACCGGTGGAAAGACAGCAACGGCGTCGTCCATTTCGGTGACAGGCCCCACTCCACCGATCCGCGGGTGGCGAAAGAAGTGGTGGTTCCCCGCGCCAACCTGACACAGGGTTTCAAAGACACACCAACCGCCACAGCAGGCAAACCAGCGAAAGGGGTTTCAGGCATTGAAACCAACGCGCCGGCGAATCCTTCAACGGTGGTCGAGGGCGCCAAGCCCAAGCCGGCACCCCAGCGCGGCTTTGCCGCGCAGAGCCAGGAAAGCTGCCAGGCCAAAAAGGCAGCTTATCGTGTCAGCAGGGCCTGTTTCGTTGCATGCGGCCGCCCGATCGTTGGACGCGGCCATGACAACACGGGTTGTGAACACTGCGACGATCAACCCATGCCCAATTGTTGAAGCCCTCGGGTCGCAACCTAGGGAGCTTCGGCGAGGTACTTGGACAGCAGCCGAGTGGCCTGCTTGAGGAAGCTGAACTCAGACTCATCAAGTGGCTGCGGGACCATGTCCAGGTGGCAAAACGTCCCGTAAAGATTGCCCGTCGCATCTTCGAGCGGAAGGCCGGTATAGCTCTGCACATTCGCCTGGTGGATGTGCCCGTCGAGCCGGCGATCGCACAAGGAGTTTTCTGTTCTGAACTGCCCCTGGCCCACCGTGAACTGGCAGAAGCTGTCAACAAACGGAACCCGTTTGAACAGCACCGGGGGCGGCTCCCCTTTCTTGTCGTACACCGCCACCGAGTAGAAGGCGTCCCCGTCGAAGCGATAGATCACGGTGTAACGATGAGGAACACGCCCATTCAAGCCCTCAAGGGCCGCATTCAAACCCTCGGTCTCGAGCGTGGCTTGGAGTGCCGACAAATCCATGGTCATGATCAATGAAAGACTGCAGCCGTAGATGTGCATTCTTATACATGCATTTCTCCAATGCTTGCACTCGGGTTTCGACCCGCACAGCCATCCGAAAGGATCTCTCAGTTCATATGCAGGCAGCCATTCCAACCAATGGTGTGCCAATATGACGTCATGAATGACGCAAATCTCGATGCAGTTGTTGAACTCGAAGAGCGGCTGGAACGCGCAATGCGCACCTCCGATATCCCGGTTCTGGACGAACTGCTAGCGGACAATCTGCTGTTCACCAACCACCAGGGCCTCGTTGTCACGAAGCAGGAAGACCTTGAAGTTCATCGGTCGGGGTTGTTGAAGCTGGACTCGCTGGTTGCGTCGGACCGCAGCATCCGGCCACTTGGCAACGTGGCGGTTGTCGCGGTGCAAGTGCAACTGGCGGGACGCTATGCCAACAGCCATTTCGAAGGCAAGTTCAGATACACGCGCGTCTGGGCACTTCAAGGCGTCCGCTGGCGGATCGTTGCCGCACACGCGAGCGTGGTGGCTGAATAGTCCGTCGGCGACTGTAGAAGAACGGCGCCCTGGCCATCAACAAAAAGCCTCCCCGAAGGGGATCAACCTGTGCAAAGGCGCAGCCGTCCTAAAGCCGATTGAGTGCCCTCGCGCGTTATCTCAGTGCGCCAGACGAAACAGAGAGACGGCAGTGACGAGGTTGTTTGCCTGCGTCTTGAGACTGGCAGCTGCGGCAGCACTTTCCTCTACCAGTGCAGCGTTCTGCTGGGTAACCTGATCGATCTGTGCAACAGCCTCGCCGATCTGGCCCACGCCCGTGCTCTGCTCAGAACTCGCCGCGCTGATTTCACCCACGATGGTGCTGACCTGATGGATCGCGCCCACGATCTCCTGCATGGTGGAGCCAGCCTGTTCAACCAACGACGCACCGTCCTGCACCTGCTGCGCACTGTCCTGGATCAGCGTCTTGATTTCCTTGGCGGCGGTCGCGCTGCGTTGTGCCAGTGAACGAACCTCGCTCGCAACCACTGCAAAGCCACGGCCTTGCTCCCCCGCACGCGCGGCCTCAACAGCTGCATTGAGCGCAAGGATGTTGGTCTGGAAGGCAATGCCATCGATCACACCGATGATCTCGGAGATGCGGTCCGAGCTGGTCTGGATGCCGCGCATTGTGTCGACCACATTGCCCACAACCTCACCACCCCGGGTGGCCACAGAGGATGCGTTCACGGCCAACTCACTCGCCCGGCGTGCGTTCTGGGCGTTATTGCGCACCGTGCTGGCCAGCTCATCCATCGTCGCTGCGGTCTGCTGCAAGGCGCTGGCCTGCGTTTCCGTGCGCTCGCTGAGGTCGGCGTTGCCCTGTGCAATCTGGCCAGAGCCGGTTGCGATGGAGTCCGAAGAGGTGCGAACGTCGCTCACGATGCGCGCCAGATTGGACTGCATGGTGGCGAGTGAAGCCAACACGCTGCCCTGAGGTGCGACACCACCGCCTTGAACCTGACGCAGGTCGCCGCCGGCCACTTGCTCGGCCGCCTGGCTGAGATCCGCCGGCTCGGCACCCAGTGAACGCATCAGGCTGCGGGTAATCAGCATGCCCGCGATCAATGCAGCTGCAAACGCTGCGACGCTGACCAGAATGAGCAACAAGCGCTGATTCGCGTATTGGGCAGCTGAGTCCTCTGTCAGCTCCTGCGAGTGGGTCTCTGTGTACTGGGCATAGGCATTGGCGGCCGTCGCCAGCGCCAGCAGCAGCGGCCGGCATTCCTTGTTCATCCGCTCGATGGCTTCGTCGCGCCGATTGTTGACAGCAAGCTCGACGATCGCCAGTGCCACCGGACCATAGCGCGCTTCAATACGGTCGATCTCGGCAACCATATCCTTTGCTTTCTGGGAAACGGAAGGATCCTCCGCGTCCATGCGCTTGAGTTTGGCCAACTCAGCCTGCACCGTCTGGTGGGCCTTCGTGACTTTGGCCTTCTCAGCCTCCAGCTCGGCACTGCTGCTCACCAGAACCATATTGCGAGCAGCAATGGCGCGTTCGTCCACAGCGGTGCGCATGTGGTTGACCACCGTTGCGCGTGCGTTGATGCCCGTCACATAGCGCACGAATCGCTCATTCGCAGACGAGAGCGCCTTGACGGCGAGCGCCGAGGTCAATAGAACCAAGAGGGCCAGACCACCGTATGAATAGGCGAGTTTGGCTCGAACGCTGATGGCACTTTTCATTGCTGGATCCTTGGACACATGTCGGCAGACAAACTGTTGACGCCTGATCCACACCTGCCGCCAGGGTGGATCGTGCAATGCCAGGACAAGCCCAACGGCGAGTCACTTGGTATTCATTTACGAGATTCTCGGAGTAATCCGAACGAACTTGAGGCTGCATTTGATGGGTGATCACCTCGCATTTGTAAAACCGCAGGCTTAGCCGTCACGCTAGGAGACGCCGGCTTCAAGGACAGCCAGAATCTGTGTCTGATGTTCAGCCTCTGTGTTCCAAACGAGCCCCAACCAGCCAGCCAACTACGGTCCTTTCCCCTCGCACCAACAAAAAAAGCCACCCCGAAGGGTGGCCCTGTCTCCTCTACGTGATGAGGACTCAGCTCAGTGGAACTGCTCTTCCTCGGTCGAACCCGTCAGCGCCTTCACGCTCGAAGAACCGCCCTGGATCACCGTGGTCACGTCGTCGAAGTAATTCGTCCATCGGCCGTTCGCGTGGGCCGAACTTAGTATTCAGATTTGCGCGATGCCGCCGATGTTGCAAATGTAGTCTTCTCAAGTGCTGGAAAGGCCGCTACGCGCAGTGAAGTGGCGCCGAAACTCAGATCGGTCCAATCGCTGAGGATGAGGTCACAAGATTGAGGCAGTCGCCCTTGAGGCAGTCGCCCGAAACGTTAGAGACAAACATCGGTAGGAGACCTGCCCCGCGGACTCGGCGAATCTCTGCGCAAAGGTCCTGCAAAGCAGTTCACTCGCCACAGCATCCACTTCCGAATCCTCGATATTTGCTCAGTACAGCGGGATCGCTTCTATGAACGTGTACATGCTCGCCAGCTACAACCCGCTGGTTGTCGCGGGATCCTTTGCCATCGCCATGCTGGCGTCCTATGTCACGCTGGACTTGGCCGCGCGGGTACGAACCGAGCAACACCGAGTGGGCTCAGCCTGGTGGTTGGCTGGCTCAATCGTGATGGGCACCGGCATCTGGGCCATGCACTTTCTGGGCATGCAGGCATTTCAGTTGCCAATCGCCATTGGTTTCGGCGGCTGGATGACACTGTTGTCCTGGCTGGCGGCGGTGTGTGCTTCGGGTGTCGCACTGGAACTGGCCAGTCGCCCCGCCTTCGGTCATAACCAGCTCGCCCTGGGCGCACTCTTCATGGGTTCGGGCATCAGCTCGATGCACTACATCGGCATGGCAGCGATCGACTTGGCTCCCGGAATCGTCTGGGACTACACACTGGTTGCCCTGTCAGTGTTGATCGCGATAGTGGCCTCCGCCTCTGCGCTGCAAATTTTCAAATGGCTGCGCATGGTGAAACCGAACCAACGCCGCCCCTACCAACTTGCTGCCTCGCTCGTGATGGCGATCGCGATCTGCGGCATGCACTACACCGGCATGGCTGGTGCCAGTTTCGAGGTTGGCTCGGTGTGCTTGAGTGCAGGGGAGTTAGGTGGCAAAGAGCTCACGGCCCTGGTCCTGATCGCCACCGGTATGTTGCTCGTCAGCACGCTGTTCAGCGCCCTGATCGATGCTCGCCTGCAAGAGGCCAAGCGGCACACCATAGAACTGCAAGCCATCAACACGGAACTGGACGCCTTCTCCTACGCTGTGGCGCATGACTTGCGAACGCCCTTGCGCAGCATTGCCGGGTTTGTCAGCATTCTTGGCGAGGAACATGCCGAACAGCTTGACGACATAGGCAAGGATTACCTGAAGCGCGTACAGGAGTCCACCACACGCATGGGAGAGCTGATCGATGACTTGCTCCTGCTCTCTCATATCTCCCGGAAAGACATGCACTTGGAGACTGTAGACCTCAGCTGCATTGCACACGAGGTACTGGCTCGCCTGCAGCAAGCCGAACCCGAACGCCAGGTGAAACTGCATATTGAAGAATCCTTGATGGCCAAGGGCGATGCCAAGCTGTTGCGAATCGTGTTGGAGAACCTGTTCGGCAACGCATGGAAGTTCACGTCCAAAACGGCCCATCCCCACATCTCGTTCACCTCGGCACGCAACCATGACACGCATGACGCTGCAGCATCCCCTGCCTTTGCCATCAGCGACAACGGTGCGGGCTTTGACATGGCGTATTCAAGCAAGCTCTTCGGCGTCTTTCAGCGTCTGCACGCCCATTCAGATTTCTCAGGAACGGGCATTGGGCTCGCCACCGTTCACCGGATACTGACTCGCCACGGCGGGGGCATCCAGGCCAAGGCCAAACCTGGACAGGGAGCGACCTTTGTCTTTTGTCTAGAAGGCAACGTCTCGCCGCGCACACTGGCATCCGTTGCGCCCGCCTTTTGTGAATTGAATCCGGTACGCAACAATCCACACCCAACCCCAGCCTGAGTCACCGAGTTGGGTATTCCCTACGTCTGCTTCACACCAACAAAAAAGCCACCCCGAAGGGTGGCCCTGTCTCCTACACGTGCAGCTCAGTGGAACTGCTCTTCCTCGGTAGAACCCGTCAGCGCCTTCACGCTCGAAGAACCGCCCTGGATCACCGTGGTCACGTCGTCGAAGTAACCCGCGCCCACTTCCTGCTGGTGCGACACGAAGGTGTAGCCCTTGTCGCGTGCGGCGAATTCGGGTTCCTGCACCATTTCCGTGTAGTGCTTCATGCCTTCGCCGCGGGCGTAGGCGTGGGCGAACTGGAAGGTGTTGATTCTGCCGGCCATAGGGGGCTGTGAACATAGACCTCTAGCGCGGCCTGGCCAGGTGTCCGTGGAGTCGCCGCACCCACCCACCTCCCAACGGGGTCGGCTATGGGGACCGGGGCATCGGCCCGGGGTGTTCACGACGGGAACATACGCGCCACGTGGGTTTCCACCGCACACCCAACCACAAGGGGGACGGGGGCAGACCGAGCGACTTTGGTGTGCGAAATTTTGCCCAGTTTTCAGCGGTGTGCGCTTGACAATTCGTCGGGAGTTACGATGTCGTACAGCTGCAAAAATCGTTCAGCTCACGTCATCGTGCAATGCTGACAGTTATGAAAGACTTTGATCGGAGAAAACATGGAACTGCTTCGCGAATACGGAAAGGAGATTGCCGCCATGCTCGTTCCTGTGATCAGCTGGGTATTAAATCGCCTAAATTCACGGTCCGTAAAACTGCTCAAGGGCACTCGCCATGCACACTCATTCTTGGTCAACCAGCCACTTCTGAATCCTCAGGGACAAGTTGTGCAGCCAAACCAACTTGCTCATACCGCATCTGTGGTGCTCCACAACAAGGGGCGAGCCACAGCTACCAATGTGGAGCTAGTGTTTAACTACTCCCCCATGTGCATCAACTTTTGGCCTCTTCGCAGCTATACCGAGAAGGTCTTAGCAGACGGACGCCACGTGTACAAGTTCGACAGTCTCGCGCCAGATGAATACGTGGGCGTTGAGCTGCTGTCAATCAACAAAGATCTACCTGGGCTCTTCAATGCACGCTGTGATCAAGTTGTTGCCACTGACGTACGCCTCGTTCCGCATCAGGTGGTTGCTCAGTGGAAGATACAAGCTGTGCTAGTACTTTCCTTGATGGGAATGGCAGCCGCTGTTTATTTGTTATTGGTTGTACTTCAGATTCTTGTCTTGGGCACTCCTAGTGGCTTAGCGCAGCTTCACACCACCTGACTAAAGGAGACGCGGCAGCAAGGGCTATCAGTCGCCGTCGACAGCCCAGTGGGGACCTCTCACCCAAAAAAGTTGTAAGAAGGCCACTACGCCTCTTTGATCTCCGTTATTGGAGGTGGCGTCCATCAGGGAACGAGTGCGGCAAATTTTAAGTAGGCCGGTGTTAAACGAACGCATATTGAGCAGGCAAATGCTCCGCACAACCGAAAGGTTTCTACTAAACTTGCGCAAACCTTTAAAATTTCTTACAAACGTACCCACTCATGGCCGGGAGAACACTCCATATGGAGCGATTTAAACACACCTTGTTGGCAATTGTCTGCACGCTGCTTGCATCCTGCGCAACGGGACGAATTAATTCAACGAAGCATCCTCTTGATTATGTAGAAGTTGATGCAAAATCGGGTTGTATAACAGTTGGCCCAATATCGATCTGTCAAGATCCAGGCATTGTCAAAGCAAGCCTTCCTTGGAGGATTTTTGACCCCACAAATAGTCAAAGACAGCAGGAAGTAAGAGCCCGGCTTAATGAAGTCATGATGTGGGAAAACAACCAGTTGCAAGCGCTTCCACCATCGCATCCGCTTACTATCCGCTGGCACTCCATGCTAGCCACTGCAGCACAAGCACATCTTAATGCCACGGCGAACCGCAGCATTGATAAGAATGTACAGAATCTGATAGACACACTGAAAGAAGTTCGCCTTTCACCCGCAATTAAGGTTGACTTGCAAGCTAGCGAAATTCGCGTAAATCGCGTTGAGGCAGACCGCTGGATAAGTGCTGTAGGTTCCGAGCCGAAATTAGATGCATCGTGCACCCGGAATGGGGTGAGCACCTCGTGTAAGGCCATGCTAGCCAATTTGCTCGATGACGACGATTTTGTAGGCACCATCGGGGAGTTCAGGAAATTCATCCGCACAGAGGAAGGTAGAGGACTAATTAGCATGCTTGTCACCTCGCTGCACTTCCTGAAACAGTCGACCGACTGGATGAATTCGGGCGTACAGCGAGTCTACACCGTAAAGAAAATTGGTGATTCACCACAAATCGATATTCTTGGCAACCTTTACATTCCCGAAGAACTGCTCGCGCGACTATCAGCGAGCCAGTTAAATATCGTACTGACGCATGAGGCTGCGCACGTCATAAACCTAGAAGTCGATAAGCTTTCAGCAATAGTGCTTGAAGCACAAAAGGCGATAAATCATAAGTCAGAGTCCACGGAAAACGCACTTTTCGCAAAAGTATTGAAGGCCGCGCGCATGCCAAATGAAATGCTGATTGATCTCACAGCTGCGGAGTATTTCTCGCTTACTCCATCACAGTTGAGACAACATGCAGACTTGCTAGGTGAGCTTGAGGGGCTGCCCTCGGCAAGAAGAGATGGACTCCTTGCAATGTCAGAGCTTGTGAGCCTATCAATTCCTGCAAGCGATATTGCGCACGCTCTGTCCTATGCGACCAATGTCGCTTGTCAAAGAGACGGAGATCATCACCAAAGCGTACTCGAGCCCCCAAAATTCGCATTAACTGCCACCAGCAGGCCACCTTTTGAGCAATACCGGATTGCCACATCAGCATACTCGGCAAACTTTGCCGCCAGAAGACTTATAGACATGGCCGGTAACAAAGCATCATTAGATGAGCAAAACGTTAGCAAGCAAATTCACAACGCGCTTCTAAAATCAAAAAACGGATGCATCAGGGCAGGCACCAACACTTCTGACGGCGAATTTCATGTCACAGCTGCTACCATAATCGAGCACAAGGAAAGCAAATGAATAGTCAATTAATTTTTTTTGCAACACTTTTGTCTTTTTCCAGTTTTGTGACAGGATGTGCTTCATATGCCGAGCCCACAATGACCAAAGTTGGGGCAGCATCAACCGGGAGCAATGACGATGCAGTTACAGCATTCGATAGAGATACACCTTCCTACCCATTTTTCAGAAGGAATGTGGTTGAGCTGTGTGCCGACTGCAAGACCACGATCATAATCATTACGGAAACAGAGCAAACGTTACCACTCGATCTTGTGAATCAAATCAGAAAAGTGGCCACCTCGATTTATGATGAACAACGACAACAATTCTCTCTTATATCTCGACCTCACTTGCTTGACGGCAAAAATGCAGCAGTGATGAAGTCATTGAATTGTGCACTTCCAAGTGTTGGCGATAAAAATCTACTGTATTTTGTAAGTCGTGACTCAAAAGATTGTTTGCGAATAACTTTTATCGAACCGGAGACCCTTAGAGTAGGGCTTGAGCGTATATACACACATATAGAAAGTCCAGATGTTGTACGGCGGCAAATCGCATTGATTGGCATGGACGAGTTGGTTCTTAGACTCATGAGAGACCTGAGAAACATCCTCGGCGCTAACGCTGAGCAGTTTGGCTCGTTCGTGGCAAAAGCCGTTGAACTCCAATCTAGATCGAGTAAAAAATGAATTGGCCAATAATTGCGTTAGATTGCAGCGGCTGCACATATTCCCCGAGATAACGGTAAAGGGTGGTCGGCTGCGCCTTGTAGAACCAGGAAGTAACGACAAACAATGAGCTGCACGTAAATACAGTATTTGGGGTGCTATGACGCCCATGGACGCCCTCCCCGCACACATCTGGATCGCCGCCGGTGCCCATCAGCTGCAGCAGCAGTGGCGCACGGTTGATCCTGCACGGGCGTGGCTGGAACCCGTCACCGCGCGATGACCAATGCGCGTCTCGATGACCGAACTCCGGGCAGGTGGGTCTACATACGGCCCGAGAACATGGACCGCTGGCTGAACGCTGACCGCGACCATGGAGTTGCCATGGAGTTGCCATGGAGCTTGGATGATCCGGCACCCGACCGCTACGAGCACAAACTTGCTGCATAGAATGCCTGTCGTCGGCCAGCAGCGGACGTTTCACCACCTGTCCCGCCACAGATGCTGAGCTTTAAATCACAAGGGGGACACTTATGCAACTCGTCGACGAGATCATCGAACTGCTGAGCGCGAGTAAGCCTAGCTTAGAAAACGCTCTCTTCAAGGCCCAGGTACTGGCCCACCGGCTCGGCGAGGAAGATCTCAAGACGTGGGTCGACTCTGAACTTAAGGGATACCCAAATCGTGAAAGTCTGCCTCAGTACCGGGTACTGCATATCACGGTCATGGGAAATTTCAGCAATGGAGCCTACAGGTACTCAGACCAGCCTCTACCCATCATGAAGGTAGACAAGTGGCTTCGTGAAAAACTTGAGACTAAGCACTTAACGCAAAGCATCGCAGTAATAGAGGAATGGTCGAGGTCCGAATCCGACCTCTCAATAGTGATCGCACCCGAGATGTACGGCGCACTATCCAAAGGCCTGGGTGGCGGATATTCGGTTGAACGAGCCTGGGGAAAGCACTCCGTCGGAGCCATGCTGCAGGTTGTTGTAGAGGTTCGATCGCGCCTGCTTGACCTAGCTCTCCAATTGTCGGATCGCATACCCCGCGAGCCCGAAGCAAGCAAGATCAAAGCAGTTTCAAGGGAAGTGGCAGTGAGCGAAATATTTAGGAATGCAGTGTTCGGGGACAACGCGACAATAGTGGTCGGTGGCGGGAGCATTCAGGGCATCACAAATTCCATTGTCAAAGATGACTTCGCTAGCCTAGCCGCTGCACTGAGGCAACAACGCGTGTCTGAAGCAGACATAGTTACCCTCGAAGGCGCCATTTCAGCAGACACGAAATCTTTGTCGGAGAAGCAGGAGCTCGGCCCAAGCGTCCGCCAGTGGATGGGCGGCATGGTCGCGAAAGCTGGCTCGGCAGCTTGGGAAGTCAGCATCAGTGCAGCTGGCAACATACTGGGCGCTGCACTTGCCGCCTACTATGGACTGGGATCGTAGCTCCCCCTATTGGCCATCAACGATCCCCGTCGAGGGTCGAACCATACCCAAACCAACATTTAATGTTACTCCGCAGGCTTACGGGACACGTCAAGTTGGAGCGAAAGGACGCATAGTTGCATTTCAAAGAAATCCTCGCAGGCGTGACTGGCGTCGGCGTTCCTATCTTCAACATCCAGTGGAAGCCGGTCACGGCGCAAGTCACAATTGCGCGGGCCGTTCTGAGAACGTTGGAGGACAAGCGCGTGCTGTATCGACCTCACGAAATGGAGGGCGCGCACTACTGCCTTCAATCCGTTGAGGACATGCGCAATACGCTGACCGGGGTGCTCCAGCAGGTAGATCCTCAGACGCCACTCGGCAAGCAGTTCGCGAAGATTCGCCGAGCTTGTCGGGAGTTCTGCGACATCGTCGGATCGCCTGCATTTGGTCGAGCGGCTCACCCCATGCAACAGTCCTTGCTGTCGCGTGAGCTCGTGAAGCTTCGGAAGACCGTGGGCGGCGCGGTTGCAGCCATTGCCATCGGATATGGCCTTGATGTCGAGGATGATCTTGCTTCAATCATCCCCTTCAACAATACGCGCTAACAGGTTGGTCAACTCGAGCACGTTGAGCGTCCGATTTCATCTTGGGTGACCGGCAGCTACTGGCCAGTCGGCCTCATCGTGACCGGAGTCTGCTCAGGGCTCTTAGCGGAAGATGCACTTTCTCCGCAACATCATTCCTTCTCTCGATTCCTCGCGTCGTGTAAGCACTGTTGAAGCTTTGCAATGAATGCTTCAACTTCATGCTCTGCGAGGTCCGTTGGGTCCCCATGAGAGCCAATCGCGATGACGCAGATGGGGCACGGCCGTCATACCAAGCGTCGAGCCTCTCTTGCGCTTCTGCTGTCATGCGACTCCCTTTCGAATCAATGCTCGCTTCTGGCCGATTGCCGCCATCCAAGCCGAGAGCCGACCCACACCCAACCCAGCCTCCCGAGTTGGGTGCGATCACTACGCCGCGTTCATTCCCACTGGCGCTACCGCATTTGCCGCCTCCTCCATGGCGGACATGAGCACGGTGTCCGAGAGATGCGCATACCGCTGAGTCGTCTTCACCTGTGTGTGGCCCAGCAGCCGCCCCACCTCATAGATGGACCGACCGGAGTTCACCAGGTTGCTCGCGAAGCTGTGACGCAGATCGTGAATGCGCACACCATCGAGGCCCGCGCTCTTCCGGATGGCGTCCCACTGATGATGAAGATTGCCCCACGGTCGTAGAGTGGCCGGGTTGGGTACCACATAGGGGCATCCCTCCCTGCGCTCCAGCGATCGCAACACCTCGATGGCCGACGACGATAGAGGAACATTGCGGGCCCTCCCCGACTTGGACATCGGGATGTGCCACACCCTCGACGTCGCACCCTCAGATCTCGTGAAGGACATCGAGCGGCGCATGCGGCTCCAGGGGGCGGGCTAGCGGCGCGAGGCGGCCCCGGGGGCGGCACGAGGGATGCCTAAGGTTGGGCCCAGGCGAGGCGCCGCCACACATAAATCGTCCCCCGCGGACTTAGTGCCGCTTTTTGAAAGACGTATTTACATGGGGTTCGTCTTCGTGCTAGGCGAATCCGAAATAATGCGCATTGGAGGAGCACGACATGAGCGCATTCGATCCGTTCAGCAAGACGCTGGGGTCAGTAATTGACGAGAGGCTTTCTAGCCCATTGATCAGCAGCTTTCTGATTGCTTGGTCGGTGTGGAACTACAAGGTGTTCTTCATCCTATTCGCCGACATGCCGCTGAAGGATCGCTTCAAGTGGTTGCACGACGAGCGCTTTTCGGGCATGGACTTCTTGGCGAATGGCATTGGCCTTCCGTTAATCTTTACCCTTGTCTACATCTACTGGCTGCCTGTGCCTGCACGACTTGTGTATGAGGCATGGAGGGAAAACCAGCAGAAGACGGACCGCATTCGTAACCTGTACGACGATCAAAAGCCGATTGACCACAACGAGGCGCGTGAGTACCGAAGGCAGTTTCGGGACTTTGAAGAACAGATCGATGCTCTACGCACCGTCAACAGGACGCAAAGGGAAGATCTGCTCCGAAGAGATGCAACTGTTGACGACTTGCAGAAGAGACTCGATGCGGCTCTATCAATGCTGGATCAAAGCAATGCGGAGCAACAGAGGCTGAGAGGGATCGCGGCACAGCTTGAGGCGAGACGGGAGCGGGCGGATCGTGTAGCGAAATGGCTTGATAGCCTCTTGCATGCCATCGAGGCAGAAGGCAGCACGGTCGATCACCTCAAGGAACTGCAGCGGTACGTGTATCGCCATCTAAAACAGGGCATTGGTGACGGGGATCAACTAACAGCAGTTCACACTGCTATCACGCAGTACGAGACAGTACTACGAGAGGCAGCGCGTATCACCCGTGAAGATGCATTCGAAAAACTAGGCTTGCCAAATATTGGTCGGACTGAACTGCAAGGGTCAAATCCTCCAAACGCTGACGATCCGAATGATGAGCAAATCAACAACTTTCCTCCTGGCTTCCAGCAGTCCGTGCACACCGTAATGCGTCCTTCGAGCCCTGATGGCGAGCCGACTATCGGCAACAGGATTCTCCCCGGATAACCCTCAGATCGTCACCAGAACCGCGGGATCGAGATGTCATATTTTGAGGTGCAGCCACTTGGCTAGCTTGTGCGCGAGGAGCTTTACACATGAGGTGTCGGGAGGCATTTCAGCAGCCAGATAGGGCCTGGGGTTCCACGCGGGTGCCCTAGTTTGGTCCAGGGCGACGCCGCGCAGGCCGGGTGAGGGTCACCCCCTCAGTCACCGCGCATATGGTTCAAGCGCTCAACTCCCGGGGACAAACAGTTGGCAAAGTACGCACGATCAACTCTTGCGATTTTGTCCTACCAGCCGTGTCTGAAGGCTATTCGCAAGAGTATTTACCATAACGCTCCTGACGCTCTCTATGTGCCGCGTTTCAGCTAGCATCAAGTGCCGCCATTTCGCGGTCAACACTGGAGATCCATCATGTCGCAAGCCTCGCTCGCCACGATTATTGGAAGGGCCGCGGTAAACAAGGAATATCTCGAACTGCTAAAGAGCAATCCAGATGCAATTATCATAGCAACGCCAGATTTAACCGATGCGGAAAAGAATGCGCTTAAAAGCCTTAATAAGGCTGATCTCGATGCACTTCACTCCGCAACGGAAAACACTACCATGCGGGCGTTTATCGACAAGAAAGATGCCTAAGACTTCAGACCTGAGACTTCGTATTCGGCACACAAGAGTCAACTATGGCCTCCTCCAGTGCGCACCGAATAAGACGCATTCGTAGCCTTAGCTCATATCATGACATCGATGTTCAACAACATACGAGTCGATTGCTCCCACCCTCTGATGCGATCAACTCCGAACCAAGAATTCTAATTGTCTCAGAAATATTTGATTACGAAGCCGACAAATTGGGCGCGGCTCTTACTGAGCGCCGGATCGACTATGGAAGAATTAACTTAAGTTACATCCCCGCTCGATTGCAGTTCTCTTTAGATTACTCGAAACAATCGCGGAAAAGCTGGGTGTCGGCCGGACATCACAATTTCACCTTAGACAAAGTGTCTTTGATTGTCCTCCGCAATTACGGAATGATGAAAGAAGACACCATTGAAACAGTAGACAAGGTGATAGATGGCCAAGAATGGGAGGCCGGCCTAAAAACATTATTATCATACTGCAACGCGATTACAGTTAACTCTCCCCAAGCGATAGCACGCGCCAATGATCCGATAGCCCAACTAAATCTTGCCTTGAGCGTAGGATTTGAAATACCTCGTTCGTTGGTAACGCGCAGCAAAGAGCGGTTTGAGTTATTTGCACAAGGTAAGTCGGAAAACCTGATCTGGAAATCGTTAGGAGCACATCATGTGCTTGTGGCGGGATCCATTCACTCATACTACGCTCAATCAGGCTTTGATATCGATTGGCAATCAGGCACATTGCCACACCCCATATTGATTCAGGATCGGATTCCAAATGCTGCAGACATCCGAGTAACGTTTATCCAACAGAAACTCTTCTCAACCTGCATAAATCGGCCCGTATCGGACGAAATTGATTACAAACCCATCGGACTTGAATCACTCAACCTTTCGATTGCCAATCTCCCTGCGTCCGTTGAACTCCAATGCAGAGAATTTATCGCAAAAAGTGGCCTGCACTACGGGGCGATTGATCTCATCCTCACACCAAATGGGGGATATTTTTTCCTGGAAGTTAATACCAGCCCAGATTGGCATTGGTTGCAAAATGCACATCCTACTTCGATCACTGATGCAATGACGGACTCGATAATAGCTCTCCTTTAATCCCATGGCATCAATGCTATACAGATATGACAAGTCAGTAGCTGCCGTGTTCACTGCCGGACGACTCTGCCTAATAAATCTTCTATCTGGACTCAATCATGTAATTGACGGGCCAGCGGCAGAAAAGCTGGCGCGCTTTGTATACCCTTCGCCTTTTGAGTGTGAAATGGAGTCAGAGCTAATTGGCAGCTACACAATGCAGTTTATAAGACTGCTTAATACACGCTTCGTGATCGCCTTGGAAGTTGAAACGACGGCCGAAGTACTCATTCAAGGCTCCGAAGCGCCTTATTGGCCAGATGCATTCATCTATCACAGACTGTCGCGCACCGACAACGCAACCGAGTTTGCATCGATCGAAACTCAAAACGCTTTTTTTCAAGAAGTCCAACACAAAATAGGCGCACAGGCAGGGCCTCGCAAAAGAGTTGACGTTTCATATTTTCCTATTCCAGACACACCAGCTCTTAGAATGGAAAATGACAGCCTAACGGATGTGTTATATGCCAGAAGAAGTAGGCGAATTTTTGCTTCTGAGTTGACGCCGGCCACACATTTATTTCAACTCCTTAACCTCGCGGCAGGAAATAAGTTTGTATACTTTGACAAAGCTACGGGGGCCAAAATCGGAATGCGATCAGGTCCTTCTGCGGGAAGCTTTCAGAGTATAAATGTCTATGTCGCAGCCCTTCGAGTGAAGGATCTTAGCCCCGGGATTTACCACTATTTGCCTTCAGAGCATGCGCTTGGAATAGTAAACCAAGTGGCATCCTCTGACTGGGTCGTTCAAGCTGCGGGCGGGCAACCATGGGCTGAGAAAGCAGCATTTGCTTTGATATTTACTGCCGACACGTCGATGGCAGCATCCAAATACAATGCAAGCAGGGTTTATCGCATGCTTTGCATAGAAGCAGGACATCTAAGTCAATCTCTCCTTCTCCTAATTGAGGCGACGGGAAAATTCGCTTGCATCTCTGGTGCAATGAATGAGCAGATAGTGGAGGAGCAATTGCGCCTCCCCTTGCACGAACCCGTCTTATTCATGATACTCTGCGGTGAATCTGTCACCGCTAGCAAATTTGAAGAATGGGGAAGTGTCCCACGTTGAGCCATGCCATCGCAGTTTCAACAAGGAGGCGTGCTCCAGCTCCCAATATTAAGCCGTGGCGAAGTTGGCCGATGGCATAAATTGGTAATTTCCCAAGCGCACGCTTGGATTCCTCGCTATGGCACCGATGGCAGCCTCGCTTACTTTACACTCGGCCGCTCAGTTTACTTGGATCTCGCGACTGTAGATGGGTACAGTGAAAGCGCCATCCTCGAAACTAACCGTGTCCTTGAATCAAAATTTAAGGATCTCTTAGAACTTGTGAAAGGCGCACTGGCACAAGCGTTGAATGAGCCAGTTGAATTCAGTCGAAAGTTAGCACTTCCAGGCTTCCACATCTTCTTTTCTGAAGGGATTGACGCGGCAGCTCGCCAAGACCCACATTTCGACCTTCAACATATGCGTGTGGATTGGGGAAGGTCTTGGGATAGTGGTAAGTCAATCTCCTACACCCTCCCTTTGGTGTTGCCTCTATCTGGCGGCGGACTTGAATTGTGGAGCGTTGCCGCAGAAAGGTCAAAAGATGTTGGTTTGCAGAGTCGCGTCGAACCGTATACGGAAGGAGTCATGTTCCTACAAATGGGCATGATCCCGCACCGCATTGCAGCAACCAAGGTACCTTCAATCAACGACACTCGCATTACATTACAGGGACACGGGCTCTGTTTTGATGGCAAGTGGCAGCTTTATTGGTAGCTCGCCTTTCCATTGCGTAAGTAGCGATTTTCACTGGCCGCAGTTCGCTTCCTCTCACCGCGTACACCAACAAAAAAGCCACCCCGAAGGGTGGCCCTGTCTCCTCCACGTGCAGCTCAGTGGAACTGCTCTTCCTCGGTCGAGCCCGTCAGCGCCTTGACGCTCGACGAACCGCCCTGGATGACCGTGGTCACGTCGTCGAAGTAACCCGCGCCCACTTCCTGCTGGTGCGACACGAAGGTGTAGCCCTTGTCGCGTGCGGCGAATTCGGGTTCCTGCACCATTTCCGTGTAGTGCTTCATGCCTTCGCCGCGGGCGTAGGCGTGGGCGAACTGGAAGGTGTTGAACCAGTTGATGTGGATGCCGGCCAGCGTGATGAACTGGTACTTGTAGCCCAGCGCGGCCAGGTCTTCCTGGAAGGAAGCGATCTGCTTGTCGTTGAGGTTCTTCTTCCAGTTGAAGGAAGGCGAGCAGTTGTACGACAGCAGCTTGCCGGGGCAGGCGGCTTGCACGGCCTGTGCGAATTCGCGAGCGAAGCCGATGTCTGGCACGCCGGTTTCGCACCACACCAGGTCGGCGTAGGGGGCGTAGGCGATGCCGCGGCTGATGGCTTGTTCCAGGCCATTCTTGACGCGGAAGAAGCCTTCTTGCGTGCGCTCACCGGTCAGGAAAGGCTTGTCGTTGGCGTCGTGGTCGCTGGTGATCAGGTTGGCGGCTTCGGCATCGGTGCGGGCCAGCACGATGGTGGAGACACCCATCACGTCGGCGGCGAAGCGCGCGGCGATCAGCTTTTCGCAGGCCTCTTGCGTGGGCACGAGCACCTTGCCACCCATGTGGCCGCACTTCTTCACGGCGGCCA